>Ga0123396_130928_pt1 | contig 15889 bp, 16 predicted proteins | sample T10HLNO3metaT_FD_89924 | JGI IMG/M metagenome (GOLD analysis project Ga0123396, IMG submission 89924) | Methane-oxidizing artificial microbial communities from Washington, USA to study methane cycling - T10-HLNO3 metaT (Metagenome... ...
AAAAAATCCTCTGGCGGCGTATTCAACAACGCAGCGCAAATCTGGAACCACACCTTTTATTGGAACAGCCTGTCTCCCAACGGCGGCGGCGAACCTACCGGTGGTCTGGCAAATGCCATTGACAGAACTTTCGGTTCTTTCGAGAAATTCAAAGAAGAATTCACCAAATGCGCGGTCACCACTTTCGGCTCAGGCTGGGCGTGGTTGGTGAAAAACGATAAAGGCGGCTTGGAACTGGTTAGCACCAGTAACGCCGGTTGCCCGTTGACCGCCGGCCAAACGCCGTTGTTGACTTGCGATGTTTGGGAACACGCTTATTACATCGATTTCCGCAATCTGCGCCCAAAATACCTGGAAGCGTTCTGGGCCTTGGTTAACTGGGAATTTGCCAGCGCCAACTACGAAGCTTAAGCTTTAGAAGGCGCGGGCCGGCGTCCTCACAGGCCCGTCCGCGCCACTTTTGCCAGACTTATTACTCGGGCTTTTCAATACAAGACTGGCGCTAGCCGAGCTTAAAAAGCAGCAAGCCTCTACCTCGTCCTCTCCAATTCAACCTATCGTTTCGACAACCAAGCTATCGCTATTATCGGCAAGGCAATACCTTAAGCAGTATTAGCCTATACCGAATAGCTGCGAAGTACTGTCACTGCTGTCTGGATTTTCCCGGCACGCCGAACAACAGAATCAGCCAGAATATCATGCCGCTGCAGCAGCCGATCACCGCTCTTTGCGGCAAATTGAAGGCTTGATCGGGAGAGACAAAGCCTTCGATCAAACCGGCAAAAATCAGAAACGGGGTTACCGCAAGCAGTACTTTGCCGGCACTGATGCTGGTTTCCTGAAACGCTTGCAGTCGATTGCGGGCGCCGGGCCGTATCAGGGCTTCGCCGAGTTGCAAGCCCATCGCGCCGGCGATGATGATGACGCTTAATTCGACCACGCCATGGCCAATGATGAAGGCAAACAACCGCCCGTCCAGCTGGTAAGCGGCGGTAAAGGCAAAGATTCCGCCCAGCATGAAACCGTTGAAGCCGATGATGTAGAGGGTGCCGACGCCGTAGAATGCCCCCAAGCCAAAAGCGAAGAGTGTCACCGTGATGTTGTTGGCGGCAATGCTAAGCGACAATACCGAGGACGGCGCGACGTTGAGCAGGCCGTCGGTCCATAATTCGCCTTTCTGAACGTGGTCTATCATCTTCGGCGAGGCCAGCAGACCGATCAGATCGGGATAGCTGCCAATCAGCCACCAGCCGGCGGCAATACCCAGTGCGAACAGCGCAAAGGCGCTGAAAATTGCGGTTTTCAATTCTCGCATCAGCCGCGGTATTTCCCAATGATATAAATCGATCAAACGCGCCAAAGGATGATTGGCGGGACGGTAGATTTCTTCGTGGGCTTTTAAGAACAGGTTTTCCAGGTAACGGGTAATCATGGCTTTGCCGTTTACCCGGCGCGACAAGGACAAATCGCTCAACAGGGCGCGATAGCCTGACAGCAGCTGGCGGGCATCACTGATTTCCTGGGCGCGGCGGCTAGCCGTCGGTTTAAGGGTGTTTTCCAGGCTTTCCCATTGGCTTTTCCGGGCATTTAACCAGTGAGACAATGCTTGAGATTGGTTGTTTAACTGCTGCATCGTCGGCTCAGGGTTCGCCTAACAAGCTTTTCAGAGCCCGTTTTAAGGCCTGTTCTTGCGTCTGTTTGTCACTTGCTTCAGGAATGTCGCGGCCGATTCGGCTTAAAAATTGTGTGGCGAACAAGATCCGGCGTTCGGAGGCCAGTTCGTCCCAGCGCTTCAACAGATCCAGCAGCAGGGTCTGATCGTCGCCACTTAAACGGGAATGCAGGGTTAACGTGGAAATTTGCTGCAAGGAATGGGTCTTGTCGACGTTGTCATACACCAGTACCAGGCCCGCCGCCAAATCGCCGATCCGCTGGTGTTTGCCGGTGAAGGCGACTGCCACCAGGCCAAGAAAATAAAAGCCGGGTAGCGAGTCGATCAGGCGAAACACATTGCGCAACAACAGCGCGCCGATGCCGGGGGTATGCCCTTGTAAATCCACCAGGCGAACCCCGGTCATGCGCTTGCCCGGCGTTCGTCCGGCCATCAGGATTTCCAGCACCGGGTGATACAAAAAATATATCAGCAGGGTCGGCAAGATTAAAATCAGGCCGGTATAGCCGGGATGTCCCGGTTTAAACACGTTGCGCAGTTCTTCCCAGTTAAAAAACGCCACGCCGCAGATCGCAACCCAACTGATCGCCAACAACAGCCGTATATGCCAATCGATGACGAAGGCATAGGTACGTGCGCCCATTCCGGCAATTTCCAACTGGTAATCCATACCGTCTGCCGATTGTATGTGCAGATAATCCTGGAACGAACCGGGTTTATTCAGGGGGTTATTCATCATCTTATTAAAAACAGGTCAGTTGTTTACACAGGTTGGTACCGGGTATTTAACATCAGGCTGCCGCGATGGTGTCGCGCTTGTTCCGGTAATAAGCCAGTATCCGCCGGTCCAGATTCTGTGCGGTGGCGCTGGTTACCGCTACCCCACTGCCCTGTAAACGCTTGCGGGTCAACTCGCGGCCGCGCAGGTATTCGAGAATGGCGAATTTCCGATAAGGGTCCTGCCAGTAGACCCCGTTTTGTTTCAGATCGTCGCCAATCGCCGGCTCATCGACTGTGGCGACCAGGACTTGATGTTTGGTGGAAAGTAATTTCCCGGCTTGAACCAACTGCAAAGCGGCTTCCGGCTGTTCCAGTTCGGTCAGGAAAATCACCAGACCGCGCCGTTTCAGCAGTTGCTTGACCTCCAGTGCGGCATTCAGGGCATTGCCGTTCTCGTTAAACACTGTGAGCCGGCTCAACAGCTGACGTATGGCCCGGACCGAGTTCATGCCGCCGGCCATCGGCGTTTTATCGACAGTTTGTTGGGCGTAGGCCAGACAGGCGATCCGGTCGCCTTGGTAGCTGGCAAATTCCGTCAATTTGGCGGCGACATTGATGTAATGATGTAAGCGGTCCATGTGTTCGCTTTGCAGGCGGCTGCTCAAACCGCAATCGATCAGCACCGCAATTTCCAGCAAATGTTCGCGCTCGAAGTGCCGCACCATCGGCTTGCCGCGCCGGGCCGTGGCCTTCCAGTCTATGCTGCGCAAGGAATCGCCGCGCCGATACTCGCTTAAATCCAAAAACTCGACGCCACTACTGCGAGCCTGGACGCTGCCGCGGCTACCAAGCTGCTGCATGCCGGATAGGTCTACAAAGTTGTTCAGCCGGGCGGGTTCTATCCGCATGGCGATATCGTCGTCTATCCGCCGCGTCCACCAGCACAAGCCGAACGCGCCCAGCTGTTTTACATACAAACTGCCCAAGGACGTGCCGCCCAAGCGGGTGGGCGTAATCGAAAACTGCCGGCTTTGGGTTTCATGTGCGCCCAGTAGCCAACGCTGCAGCGAGTTGTCGCCGACAATCGCGGCAGGGTAGTCGCTTTGGGTTTCGAAGCGGACCTTGGCGCCGGCCCGATTGCAGACTTGAATGCTGTAGCCGACTGACTCGCCCAGTGCCAAAGTGGCCGGAACTTGTCTATGCAACTCAATATTGTCCATCAACCTGAAGCGTTCCCAAGCCATCAGCGTTATCAGCAAGGCCGCCGGCCATCGCCAGAAACCTTGCAGCGGCTCGCCGCTCCAGATACCGGCGATGGCCAGCAGAACAATCAAGCCGGCCAGCAGCAGTGTCAAACGCGATATCGACATTATTTCGCTTCCGCACTGCGGGGAACGGCGACCTGATTTTCGATTTCCCGGTAGATTTGAATGGCGGAGTAACCTTCCAGCATGGCTTCGGAACTGAGCAGTAAACGATGCCCGACTACCAGCGGCGCGACCGCTTTGATGTCATCGGGGATCAGGAAATCGCGGCCGTCCAGCACCGCTTCAACCCGTGCGCAGCGAATGATGGCAAGTGCGCCGCGGGTCGACAGGCCCAGGCTTAAACGCGGATGGTTACGGCTGGCTTCCGCCAGCATGATGGCATATTGGTACAAACAGTCTTCAACGTGAACAGCGGCGGCTTCTTGGCGCGCTTGCTGCAGTAGCGTATCGGGCAGGGCTTGGATTTGTTGCAACGCCGTGCTGTGCCCGCCGCCCGGTTTATCGTAGTGCCTGAGCACCGCCACCTCCGCCGGCAGTTGCGGATAGTTAATGTCCAGACGCACCAAAAAGCGATCCAGTTGCGATTCCAGCAAGGGATAAACGCCCTCGAAATCGAAGGGGTTTTGAGCGGCAATCAGAAAAAAGTTTTCTGCTAGCGGATAGGTTTTTCTATCCAGCGTCACCAGTTTTTCTTCCATTGCCTGCAACAATGCCGATTGGGTCTTGGGGCCGGCGCGGTTGATTTCATCAACCAGCACCACTTCGTTGAACAAGGGGCCGGGGACGAATTCGAAACTGTTAGCCTCGGTGTTGAAGATATGCAGACCGGTAATATCGGACGGCATCAGATCGGCGGTGCCTTGGATGCGCCCGAAACTGCCGCTCATCAATTGCGCCAGTGATTTGGCCAACAGGGTTTTCCCCAGGCCCGGCGCACCTTCCAGCAGCACATGGCCGTCGGCAATCCAGACGATGACCAAGCCATGCAGCACCTCATCCATGCCGAATACCACCTTGCCTATTTGTTGCCGCAGGTGGAGATTCAAATTTTGCGCCGCGTTGTTGCTCATAGCGTGACTGTCCTGATGTAAGTAATAGTGTTGGATAAACGCAGTAATGAAAGACGTTGTTTGGCTAACGCCCGTTTTAATAGTGTGATCTGATCGTTGCTTACCCGGCTATGCTGTTCCAGCCAAAGCCAGACTTCCGCTTCGCTGCGCATGCCCCGCCGAGCATGAATATCCGCCAGCAGATGCTTAACCAGGGCCTCGGCCAATACAGGCTGGTTCAGGCGGCGCGCGAAAAATTCGGCGGTAACCTTGATGAAATCCCGGGTGGATAGTTGACTGCCGGCTTGGCGCACCGGCGCCAGGCGGCTGGTGTAGCCGGCCACGTAAAGCAGCCAGAATATGCCAAAGCACCACAAGGTTTGATGCAGCCGTTGGTCTTTAAAAAAGTGCTCGGGATCGTATAGTTCGGACAAGCCGAAATGGTAATCGTCGAACAGCAATCGGCCTGCTGGCGCGAGGGATTGCTTGAGCAAATTGCCGATAAACCGGGCGTTGTCTGCTTGCCCCAACCGCTGGTTACTAAACAAATCCGGGGTCAGCAGCAACACGATCCGGCCGGCGCCGGCATTCATCCACCAGGCGGTGGTGAGATGGCTATCGCGCTCGGACAGCAAGCGCAGCGAGAGATTCTCAGGTTCGCTGCCGGTTAGCGTCCATGCGGCTTTTAACAAGTCTGCCGAGGTTTGGGTCTGTAGGATGGTTACGCCCTGCAGCAGGGGGTGCGAGGATTGAGCAAGCAACTGGCTGTCTTGCGGGAGAGCGCCTTTGAGGCTGTTTTGTAGGGTGTTTAGGGTGCTTTGCAGGGTTTGATCCGTCTGTGTTTCCGGGGTGTTTGGCTCGTCTTGTTGATCTGCGGAATCCAGGATCCAGTCGTAGCGTGACAAAAGTTCCTTAACATCGCAAAAGCAATCCTCGGCAGCGGCCCAGCCCGGGTGTTGATACACGGCGCCTAGAACGATCAGCGTGTTGCCTTGCTCCAGCCAGTCCGCCAGCGCCGGCCACTCCGTTTCTCGGATTTCTTTGGAAGCGGGCATGCTGGCAATCAGCACATTGCCGCGCTCCGGAAGGGTTTTGTCCTTATGCAGATCGCTGTAGCGTTTGCGAAAACTGACGACATTCAGTCCTTCGCGGTGTAGCCAGGTAAAAAGCCCTTTCAGACCATCTGCTCCGCGGTCTTCGCTAGTCGGTAGCGATAGCGGCTTCTGCGCATCGGGATGGCGCGGCGACAACAACAAAATCACCAGCGCCAATGCCGCCAGTGCGGTTAGAAGGGTAATCAGGCGTTCTTTCATGAGCGCAAATTGCCCAATAGCGCCTGCACCTCGCGCCGGTAATTGCCGACCAAGTCCGCATCAACAGGGCGATGGCCGTAAAGCAAGGGTTCGGCTTGGCGGACCAAACGGGAAAATGCCGAATCCGCTTGTCGGGCTTGTTGTTGAAAATGACTAACGAGTTGCCGATGGGTCAGGCTGGGGTCGGCCGGAAGCAGTTGGCGCTGGATTAGTGCGTTTATCAGTTGCGCCAGCAAGGCGCCGATTTGAGCTTGCGGGGTTACGGTCTTAATCGTCGGATGCGAAGCTAATGACTGCGTTTCAGCGAGCTTATCGGCGGGAGTGACGGGCTGGCGCTTGCCGGAAAATTTGCGAAAAACCCCGGCCTGATACAACTCGCTAATCACCAGCCAGGCCGATAGCCCCAGCAATAAGGCAATCGACACGTAGATGATAATCTCGGCCGCTTGTTGCGATGGCTTCAAGGCCGCGAGCCAGCGCTGCAACTGCTGGTATTGGTCTTCATGGTCCGCCGGCTTGAGGCTATTCAGCCAGTTCAGGACGGCTTGCCACCAATTCGCTTGCGAGTCGTCGGTTGGCGTGATCAAAATTTCAGCTAACAATAGCGTCAGGCCTTCCTGGCGGATGGTCCCAGAATTATTCAGGCTGTCGGCTAAAAGCGCCAGTTGCGTGGCACTAACGTCGGCAGTTAATGGTGGATCGAAACTGGTCAGCAGGCCCTGGTTTGCCAATTCCTTGAACAGAGCCGGACAGTGTTTTTTAATATCTAGCTGTTGCCCGGATTGTTGCCGGGCAAGGTTCAGGCAGGCTTGTAAGCTGTTGTCTTGCGCCTGGGATGAGCCGGCCAGACACAACAGCAGTAAAGCAGCAAACCGCATTATCTGCCTAGGCGAGAGGCAAGGTCGCTGCCCGATTTACGCAACTTCAAGTCGTGAAACTGCACGTAACCCAGCGCGAAAAAATAGGGCATGAAAAACACCGACAATAAATTCATCAAAATCTGCATCAAGACTTGATTGTCTGCCGGCGCCAGAAAAGCCATCAAAAACCCCAGCGCAAACATCACTGCCATCCAGATGATCATCGGTACGGTAAAGATTGTCGCAGTCCGCCACCAATTTCCCCAAACCAAAGAGTGGCTGGCTCTAAGAGCTCTATAGCCGCCAAGGCCGTCGATGACGATGAAATAGAGATAAAACATCAGCGATAAGGTCACGATCAAGCCCGGTATCAGCAGCAGGATATAGCCCACGATTATCACAACCATGTACAGGAACGCGGCGAGGAACATTGAGGGAAAGGCTCTGAATCCAGCCGTTATCGCTTCGGAAAAACTGTCTTCCCGTTCATTGGTCACATTATCCAAGCGGTAAATAAGGGCGGCATAGAGCACGAAAGACACCAAGGAGAAAACAATGACAAACGCTAATATCAGTAACAGGTTCTCAGACAATAATTCCAGCGCCGCAGTCTGTGGTGCGGCCGGATCGGGCTGCAAAGTTGCAGTCAGCAAACCCATGGCGATATACAGCACGGCAAGTATTGAAAGAATGCCCCATAGTCTGCTGAAGCAGGCCGAGTACAGTTTGATACTGGCATCCAAAATTTTCGCAATACTGGCGGGTTCAGTGGCTAATAGTCGCATGAGTAAATTCCTAAATTGAAGGTTGCGGAGCTTGGCTCCCGCTAAATGTTCGAAAACAAATTGTGATAGCCGTTAGGAAGCGAAGTATAGACAATTAGTTCTGAATTGGTCTATGCGTAAATGTCCTGAATAGCAGGCGCCGAAGCCCTAGCACAGCAGGGACTCCACTCGGTCGGTCCGCCTTGACTGATTTGATCGGAATACGCAAATCACTATGGAGTGGCCGCCGGCATCATTACGCCGACGGCTTAATGCCAGAAAGTGATAAGAGGGTCTTGTGCTAAATCACCTGAGGAATAGCAGAGCGGGGCCTATTTATTCCGAAAAAAGGCTTCTAAGGCCTTTGCCCGGTCGGCACCGACGATTTGCGCGTGCGGCCGGCTTTCGATCAGTTGTATATAAGCTTCAATGCCCGGAATATGCGTATTCACCAAGTTCTCGCCGTAGATTTTTTGGGTGGCAAAACCCACCAATTGCAGATGCGGCCAGGCTACGATGTCTGCCGTACTGAAACGGTCGCCCAGGGCATAGGGCGATAATTTCAGCAGTTTGGCTAAGCCCTTTAATCCGGTATCGAGCTTGGCTCTGACTTCGTCCTTGGTTTCTGCCGATACGGTGTTGCCGAACAGAAACTCCCCATACAGGCGGCGCGCAATCAGTTCGACGTTCAATTCAAGATGTTGGATAAACTCCCGGCATTTGCCGCGCTCATAAGCATCGGCCGGATACAGCGGATGTTCCGGAAATGCATCTTCCAGATACTCCAGTATCGCTTGCGATTCGGATAGATAACCGTCGCTGGTTTTGATGAACGGGACTTTTCCCAGCGGGGATCGTTGCAACAAATCCTCGCTCTGGCTGGGTGGGGTAAACTCTTCGATGAATGCTATATCCTTTTCCATCAACGCAAATTTGACTTTGTTGTAATAGTTGCTGATTGCCACGCCGTACAAAGTAATCATCGAATAATCTCCAGTAGTTGAATTAAAGACTGCGCTATAACAGACCGGTCAGTCTATTGAAATAATACATACCGGTCTGTATAGTTGCAAGCTGTTTTTTCCAGGTACTTAAATTATGGCCCGTAATCTCCAAGATCACATTTTGCAAACTGCCTCTGCGTTGTTTTACAGCCAAGGCATCAAGACCACCGGCGTCGATGCAATAGTAAAAGCCGCCGGCACCACCAAAATGAGTCTGTATAAGTACTTTCCGTCAAAAGACGATCTGGTATTGGCACATCTAAGCAAAAGCAGAGAGGCCATGCTGAATCGTATCCTTATCGGTATGGAACAGCGCGCCAGCGAACCCAAGCAAAAGTTGCTGGCGGTGTTTGCGGTATTCGATGAATTATCATCCAGCCCGGAGTTTCGTGGCTGCCCGTTTATCAATGCCGCTGCCGAATTTGCCGAGGCCGCCAATCCTGTTCAACGGGCCGCCGCCGAGTTTTCCGACACCTTTCAACAAGTATTGACAGATTTAGCCCGACAAGCCGGCGCGCGGGATCCGGAAGCACTGTCCCAACAATTGGCAATGCTGATTTCCGGGGCCATGGTTAGCGAACAGAGACGCCGAGAATCCGGGGCAATGCGCACCGCCGCCGCCGCAGCGAAAGTCCTGATCGAGCAAAGTTTAGCCTGCGCAGAATAAACGTAGCCCGGGCAGCTGGCTGTGTCGTATAGAGCGGTAAGCCGGCAACTACCTTACAATATGGCTACCTTAGGCCTCACCCGGAGGTCCCATCATTCTTTGGACTTAAGCGCATTTGAGCTCACTACGCCAACTCGTCTCCCAAACCGCCATCTACGGTCTCAGCAGCATCGTCGGCCGTTTTTTGAATTATCTGCTGGTGCCGCTGTACACCTACACCTTCAGCGCCGGCGAATACGGCGTGGTCTCCGAGTTTTACGCCTATGCCGGATTTTTTGCGGTGTTGTTGGTGCTAGGTTTGGAGACCGGTTATTTCCGCTTTCGGCAGCGGCCGGAGTTTAGCGGCGATGAGGTTTACCGCGGCGCTTTAAGCTTTTTGCTGATCGCCAATCTCGGCTTCATCGCGGCAATCTACTATTGGCAACAGCCATTGGCCGACTGGCTGCAATATCCGCGACATCCGGAGTATTTGCTGTGGTTCGGTTGGATTCTGGCGCTGGATGCCCTGTCGGCACTGCCGTTTGCCCGATTGCGCGCCGAGAACCGGGCCTGGCGTTTCGCCGGCATCAAAATGACCGAGATATTCATCGCCATCGGCTTGAATCTTTTGTTTTTGCTGGTCTGGCCGAAGCTGAATACTTTATGGCCGGATAGCGAGCTGGCCGCTTATTACGACCCTAAACTGGGCGTGGGTTACATATTTTTAGCCAATCTGGCCGCCAGTGTTTGCAAGCTGCTGCTGTTACTGCCGCAATTTCGCGCGGTGCGCTTCCAGCTCGACCCGCGCGTGCTCAGGCCCATGCTGCGTTACTCGCTGCCCATGGTCATCATCGGCTTTGCCGGCATGGTCAACGAAATGCTGGATAGGGCGATTCTGAAAGTCTTGCTGCCTTACGATTTACCCACCAACCTGAAGATGCTGGGCATTTACGGCGCCTGCTACAAGCTGTCGATTTTGATGAGTTTGTTCGTGCAGGCCTTTCGCTACGCCGGCGAACCGTTTTTCTTTTCCTATGCCGGTCGTGCCGACGCCAAACGCGCTTATGCACTAGTGATGCAGTATTTTGTGATTGCCGGAGTGTTTATTTTTTTAGTGGTGATGCTGTTCATCGACCTGTTCAAATATTTTATCGGCGAGGAGTATCGAGTGGGCCTGGAGGTGGTGCCGATATTACTGATGGCTAATTTGCTGCTGGGGATCTATGTCAATCTGTCAGTCTGGTACAAACTGAGCGACCGCACCGGCTTGGGCGCCTGGGTATCGCTGGCCGGAGCAGGCCTGACGATTGTTTTGAATATCTGTTGGATACCGGTTTGGGGCTATGTCGGCTCGGCGTGGGCAACGCTGGCTTGTTATTTGTTTATGGTGGTTTTATCTTGGGCTTTGGGCCGGCACTATTATCCGGTGAGCTATCCGCTCTTCAAGATCACCGGTTATTTTGCATTGGGTCTGGCGCTATATTTTGCCAATCGCTACGTGTTGGATATTTATCAGGTGAATGTCTGGCTGGCCGGTAGCCTGGGCTTGGCTACTTACATAGGCATTGCGGCTTGGCTGGATGTCAGGCCGATATTACAAAGGCGGCGTAGCGCTTAAGCTTTCGGCAACTGTTCGACATAAGCAGACCTCAACCGAGCGGCCTGCAAAATCTTGCTACGCCGCTCGGCAGCCTGCTGCAAAAACAGTTCGCGAGTCTGCGTATCCGCGCTAGACCACAGGCGGATTTCATCCAGGGAGCGGTAACAGCCCAAGCAAATATCCTCGTCGTTCAGGCAACAGTTACGGACACAAGGCGATGCCGGGAAGTTTGCGGAGTTAATCATTTCATATCCAATGTTTCACTGAAAAACTGCTGAGCCTGTTCGACATCCCGGCTGATTTGCAGTTTCAATTCGCTCAGCGAGGCAAAACGGATTTCGTCGCGCAGCTTCTTTTTAAAATGCACTTCCACGTAATGGCCATAAATGTCTTGATTGAAGTTGAATAAATGCGTTTCCAAGACCACTTTAGCGCCACCGTCGAAGGTGGGGCGGGTGCCGACATTGGCGACCCCTTGGTATTCGTTGCCATTCAAGCCGGTCATCGTCACCGCGAATACGCCGACGACGGGGGTATTCTTTCTAAACATTCTGACATTGGCCGTAGGAAAGCCCAACTCCCTGCCGCGTTTGTCGCCGTGTGCGACCCGGCCGCAGACCGAATAGTCCCGGCCCAACATCAGCTTGGCCTGCTCCAATTGGCCTTCGCCCAGGGCATCGCGAATCAGCGTGCTGCTGACTCGCAAACCGGCCAGCTCGAAAGAATGGCTATCTTCTACCGCAAAACCATACTCCTCGCCGCGATGCTGCAACAGCGCAAAATTGCCGCGCCGCGCCTTGCCAAAGTGAAAATCGTCCCCAACCACCAAATGCTTGACGCGCAAGCGCTCGACCAAAATATCGCGAATGAAATGCTCCGCATCGCAATCGGCCAGGCTGCGGTTAAAGGGTAAAACCAGTAATTCGTCGACCGGTAATTTAGCAAACTGAATGGTTTTTTCGCGCAACCGGGTCAGTCTGGATGGCGCATGGTCGCCGAGGAAATACTCCAACGGTTGAGGTTCAAAGACCATTGCCACCGTTGGCAAATTCAACCGCCGGCCATGCTCGGCCAGCTTTTCGATGACCAACTTGTGCCCAAGATGCAGACCGTCGAAGTTGCCTATGGTCAACACGCAGCCGTCGCGTAACGGCTCAAGATGATTTAAACCCCTGATTAGGCGCATGATGGCTGTCTGACTAAAAAGCCTAATTCTATCAGTAACCACCGCTGAGCGACCATGCCGGCTGTTGCCCGTGCATGGGGCGGCAGTAAATTTCGTCTTGCCGCGTCATGGTTTTCCACCGAATATAAGCCACCCTAATTCTCCGGCATATCCGACATGACAACGATAAACAGCATTTGCATCTATTGCGGCTCCAGTCCCGGCCGGCTTGATGCGTATGGCGAGGCCGCGCAGGCGCTGGCCCAAGCCCTGGTCAGCCGCAACATCCGCTTGATTTATGGCGGCGCCGGCATCGGCATCATGGGCACGGTGGCGGATCAGGTGTTAAAGCTCGGCGGCCAAGCCATTGGCGTTATACCCAAAGCCTTGGCGCACAAGGAGGTCGCCCATCCCAACCTCACCGAATTGCACGTCACCCAATCCATGCACGAGCGAAAAATGCTGATGGCCGAACTGGCGGACGGCTTTATCGCGCTACCCGGCGGCATCGGCACGCTTGAAGAGTTATTCGAGATTTGGACTTGGGCGCAGCTGGGTTTTCATCAAAAGCCCTGCGGCGTATTAAATGTGGCGGGCTATTACGATGCCTTGATTAATTTCCTGGACCACGTCGCGGCGGAACAATTCGTCAAACCGCATCATCGCGACATGTTGATGGTCGAGTCCGATCCAAATTTGTTATTGGACCGCTATGTCAATTACCAGCCGCCCGCCGTAAAACAGTGGGTCAGTAAAGACGACACCTGAACAATCGCGCCAGTCTGCGTCAGGGCTTTTTTTATGCAGATTGAGAGTTTACGGTCTTGGACTATCATCGACACTACGTAACAGGCGATTTTTAGGGTTTGATGAATATGGCTAAGGTAAACGGCAAGAAATTGAATCGCAGAGTGGCTTTTCGCATCCATGAGCAAGCCAATCTGTTCTATCGCAAGCTTGATCACGATGGACAAATGCAAGCGCCGGAAAATTTCCATGATTTACTCGGCAACAGCAATCCGCCCGATACCGTCTCGCCTCAAGCGCTACCCGATTCGCAAAGCCAGGAAAACGACACGCTCAACGTCAATATCAGCGCCAGCGGTATCGCCTTTACTGCGCAAGAGCCGCTGCAAACCGGCGATTATCTAATGCTGCGAATATTGCTGTTATCCAGCATGACCGCAATCATGACCTGCTGTAAGGTAGTGTATTGCAAGCCCAGCAACCCTTACGAAAGCGACCGTTATCCGTATTTAATCGGCGCCCAATTCGTCAATTTGACGCCTGAAGACACGGCGCTGTTAAACAAGCATATCGACAAAACCAAAACACAACAGCGGGCCGTGAACGGCCTGCTGTTAAGCCTGGCCTTATTAATTCTGGCCATGCCGGATGCCGCATTCGGGCTGCTGATGGGCTTGATCCATCATGTTCTCGAAGTGGTTTTGCATGTGGCACACTTGATGTTCGAGTATGCCGAATATAATCTGGATCATGTCATAGAACACGCATTCCATACCGATACGCATACTACCCAAGTCATCGTTTTTTACATTCTGTGTACGCTAGGCCTGGTTGGCCTGTACTTCCTTTGGCGCGTTATTCCCCGGAATTGTCGGCGGGCCGGCAATAGCCTGATAGCCTTCTGGTGCCGCAAAAAAGCCAGTTGTCTTTATTTTTGGAGCCAGCAAGCGCTGGTGGATAAGATCAAGATTGTCGGAATCGGCGTTATAGCTGTGAGCGGCTATGCCTATTTTGGGATGTAGGGGCTATGGTTTGCCCCTGAATTAGGCTGGACCGACATTACAGCCCAGCCCTGTTCAAGCCTTACAGCGCTTTATACAGTTCGATAGTCTTGGTCAATTCTTCAGTGGCTTTAGCTACGTTACCGGCTTTAGACTGGATTTGTCCTTGCATCAAAGAGGCGTGAGCTTTTTTCGCGGCTTCGGAGTTGCCGGCAATCGCTTCGGAACTGGTTCTGGCGGCTTTCAGATGAATCTGCGCAGCGGAGAAATCGCTTTTGCTCACTTCAACCAGCGCTTTTTCGATGTGAGCGATGATGCCTGCGGCGCCTGATTGTGCTGCTGCAACTGGCGCTTCTTCAGCAGCAAAGGCGCAAACGTTGACCAGACTCAAAGATGCTGCCAATGACAGCGTTAAAACTGCTTTTGTAAATGATTTCATTAAGTAGATTTTGTGTGATGGTTAATAGGTCCAATGCCCTAAAAAACACGTCATCACAGAATAGATTTTTTGCACCGGCAACTTATAGGTCTAAGTTCGTCGTGAAGTAGCACCGGTACAGCACCTTTTGCCATATAGCCGGCAAAAGGCTTGAAGCAAATCCATGCTGATGGGAAGTATCTTTTTTCCTACTGGGTCCAATTGAAAAACGTTATTGCTTTTCAGGAGCCATCATAACGGATTTAGCGTGCCGGCAACGGACCATTTGCGCCGGGTAGTTGCGACAAGTGGCCGCAACGCGCGGATTTGCAGATTTATCGGGCGCAAGCTGGCGCCCCGTCGCTGGCAATCATTTATAATGCTCTCCCGCCTTTTGCCGCATTCAGCCATCATGATAGACACGCTATACATCGAATCCGCTATCGAGCAGCACCCGCGCGTAGCGACGATTCGGCGGCGTTTTCCGCAAGCACGGACAGTGGTTTGCGAGCGATGCGGCGAGGTGTTCAATCCCAAGGCGCAAAACTTTCGCTTACAAAAGCAACATCCGGCCCTGATTCTGGCGGAAAAGTACCAAAAGTTCGTGTTGCCCGCGCCGGCCGGTTACGGTATCGGCGGCCAGCGCAATTATTATTTTTCGCACATGCTGAATTGCTTGTACGACTGCCGCTATTGCTTTTTGCAGGGCATGTACCAGTCGGCCAACTATGTGCTGTTTGTGAATTACGAGGACTTTCAGGAGCAGATTCGCCAGACCTGTCTGCAAACGCCCGATCAGGATGTGTATTTTTTCTCGGGTTACGATTGCGACAGCTTGGCTTTTGAACCGGTCACCGACTTTGCCGAACAATTTCTGCCGGTGTTTGCCGAACTGCCCAATGCCTGGCTGGAATTGCGTACCAAGAGCACACAGATCAGAAGCCTATTAAACCGTGAGGTGGTGCCGCGCTGCGTGGTGGCTTTCAGCCTGTCGCCGGATGCGGTGGCCGATAAAGTGGAAGCCAAGGCGCCAAACGTAGCCAAGCGCATCGAAGCCGCTGCCAAGTTGCAGCAACAGGGCTGGCAAATCGGTTTGCGTTTCGACCCGTTGATTTATCAGCACGATTATCGGCAGCAATACCGGGCCTTGTTCGAACAGGTATTCGCGGTGATCGACGCGCAAGCCTTGCATTCGGTCAGCTTGGGGGTGTTTCGTTTGCCGGAGCAATATTTCAAAAAAATGCATAAGCTATATCCGGATGAAAGATTGTTCGCCAGCCCGCTGCAAACCGCGTCCGGCATGGTGTCTTACCGCGCCGATCTGGAACAGGCGATGATGGCCGATTGCGCGCAAATGCTGCTGGAATATATCCCGCACAGCGCCTATTTTCCATGCACACTGTAAAGCGCACGGTATTGGTGACCGGCGCCAGTTCCGGCATCGGTCGGGCGATTGCCCGGCAATTGCTGGCGCAAGGTCATCAAGTGATTGGCACATCGCGCGACTGCCGGAAGTTTTCCAAACATCACCCCCAGTTTATCGGCCGCGAGCTGGATTTAGCGCAATTGGCCGACCTGCCGCCGTTTGCCAAGCAGCTGCAAAGCGATTTCCCGGCCTTGGATGCGGTGGTATTTGCCGCCGGTTACGGCCAATTCGGCGGA
>Ga0123396_151662_pt1 | contig 15783 bp, 15 predicted proteins | sample T10HLNO3metaT_FD_89924 | JGI IMG/M metagenome (GOLD analysis project Ga0123396, IMG submission 89924) | Methane-oxidizing artificial microbial communities from Washington, USA to study methane cycling - T10-HLNO3 metaT (Metagenome... ...
GCCGGTCCGACAGTGACCGTATCGTCGCTGACGTAATGCCCCATGCCCAGCGAATGACCCAGCTCGTGCTGGGCGACCGCGTAGAACCAGAGCGGCGTCCAGTCGTTTCCGAAGCGCCCGGCATTGAACACGATGTCACCGGCCAGACCGCTGTCGGGCGAGAACGGGAAATAGGCATAGGCGTTCGCGTCGGCGATATGCGCCACCTGCCCCACGCGGATGTCGGCCAGGCCGGTCGGGTCGTACTCGCCGGTTTCCGGCAGCGGTCCGCCGTCGGTCACCTCTATGAAATGGATGGGCAGCACCGCGGCGTAGTCCCACAGCGCGAGTTCGAACGCGCTGCGCAACAGCGACACGGGCATTGGCGCGCCGGTCGCAGCGTCGAACAGGCTGCCATCGAGCAGATTGCTGAAACTGTAGGTCAGCGTGATCGCGCTGCCTGGACCGTCCGGTTGTGCCCAGGCGGCGTACATCGGAAAGTGACCGGCGGATGCCGGTGCCGCCATGCACAGCGCAATCAGGCTGCACGCGGCGGCATGCCGCAGGGCGCGAACGACGCGGAGCGTCAGGTCTATCGGTACTGACATCGGATACCTCTGCAGTCGGATCGGCGGTACATGCACCGCCGACGAAGGACGAAGAGGCTGGCAACGCGGCTCCGGGGCGGGCGCGGCTGGCGACGGATGGAAGCGGAGGCTTGCGGGGCGGCGGACGCCGACAGGCTGGCGGAACTGCGGTCGGAGCGGCAATGTGGATGTGCCGTTCCGGAATACCCGGCGGGCCGCGAAGGACCGACGCTCAGGTGCGGTGAGCTTCGTTCAAACGAGAATTATTGTCAATTGAAGGATGCTACCGGCGCGAGCCGGACGAAAAAAAACCGGCCTTGCGGCCGGTTCCTGTCGAGCGAGCTCGTGCGCGTCGGCGCTCAGACGCTCATGTTCATGATGTCCTGGTAGGCATTCACCAGCTTGTTGCGCACCTGCACCATCTGCTGGAAGGACAGGCTGGCCTTCTGCGACGCGATCATCACGTCCTGCAGATTGGCTTCGGTATTGCTGCCGGTGATGAAGCCCTCCGACATCTTCTGCGCTTCCTGCTGCGCGGCATTGACCTGTTCGATGGCGTTCTTCAGCGCTTCGCCGAAGTCGGCGCCGCCGGACGCCGCGTCGACCTTGCCGACCGGCTTGTTCGCCGCGGTCTGCGCGGTCGAGCGCAGCTCGGTAATCATCTGGTTGAGGCTGGTGTTCATGCAATTTCTCCTGTGCCCGCCGGCAAAAAATGCCGGTTACGGACTGCCCGCCGGGGCGATTCCGGCGTTCATGACCTGTTCAGCCGTTTCCTTGCAATAACCGGGCCAAGCAGGTGAAGAGCGCCACTTACCCCTCGCGCAGCAAACCATCCGCCTTGTAGCGTGCAAGTTTATACCGCAGCGTGCGTTCCGAAATACCCAGTTTCTCGATCGCCTTCTTGCGCGAGCCACCGACCGCGGCCAGCGTTTCGAGGATGAGGTCGCGTTCCATGTCGCGTACCGACTTCACCTTGAGCGGCGCGTCCGGCGTGGCACTCGGCGGTGCGTCGTTGGCGGCCGACACAGGTGCGGCAGCTGCGGCGACCGGCGCCGGCTCGCTCACCGGACGCGGCGCGACACGCTGGCTGCCGAGCACGATGTGCTCCGCCTCGACCGCATCACCCGGCGCCAGGATGGCGGCGCGCTGCATCGTGTTTTCCAGTTCGCGCACATTGCCGGGCCAGTCGTGGCCGGCAAGGATTGCCGCCGCCGATTCGCCCAGCTTCAGCGCCCTGCCCTGCGCCTTGGCGCAGGCGGCCAGAAAGTGGCGCGCCAGCGGCACGATGTCACCCGGCCGTTCGCGCAGCGACGGAATGGCGATCGGGAACACGTTCAGCCGGTAGTACAGATCCTCGCGGAAGCGGCCGGCGCGCGCCTCTGCTTCCATGTCGCGGTTGCTGGTGGCCAGTACGCGGATGTCCAGCGGCACCGGCTTCTTGCCGCCGACGCGCTCGACCTCGCGCTCCTGCAGCACGCGCAGCAGCTTGGCCTGCAGCGAAAGCGGCATTTCAGAAATTTCATCGAGCAGCAGCGTGCCGCCGTCGGCCTGTTCGAACTTGCCGGCCTGTGCAGTCGTGGCGCCGGTGAAGGCGCCCTTTTCGTAGCCGAACAAGGTCGCTTCGAGCAGGTTGTCCGGGATGGCCGCGCAGTTGATCGCGATGAAGGGCTTGCCGGCGCGCGCCGACTGCTGATGGATGTAGCGCGCGAACACTTCCTTGCCGGTGCCGGATTCGCCGGTCAGCAGCACGGTCGCCTCGGACTTCGCCACGCGCGACGCCAGACCGAGCACCTGGCGGGTGCGCGCGTCCTCCGCCACCATGTCGGTCGGTGCCACCACCGGCGCGGCGTAGCGATCGATGTGGGCAAGCAGCACGTCCGGCTCGAACGGCTTGAGCAGGAAGTCGCAGGCGCCGGCGCGCATCGCCGCCACCGCCTTCTCGACGTCGCCGAAGGCGGTCATCAGCAGCACCGGCAGTACCGGCTCGCGGGCGCGGATTTCGCGCAGCAGCGTGAGACCGTCCATCGGCTGCATCTTCAGGTCGGTGATGACCAGGTTCAGCGCGTGCTCGCCGGTGTTGCGCTCCAGCATGCGCAGCGCCTGCGGGCCGTCGGCCGCACCGATGACGCGGTGACCGGCGCACTCGATCGCCAGGCACAGCGCATCGCGCAGATTGGGTTCGTCCTCGACCACCAGGATGTTCAGCTTCTCGCTCATTGCCCGTTCTCCAGCACTACGTCTTCAGGCGTCTGCGCAGGCAGGCGCAAGGTGAAACGGCTGCCCGCGCCCGGCGCGGACTCGCATTCGATGTCGCCGCCGTGCACGCGCGCCACGCCGCGTGCGATCGCCAGCCCCAGCCCGGTCCCCTCTTCCCGCGTGGTGAAGAAGGGTTCGAACAATCTTTCCTGTATCTCGCGCGGGATGCCGCGACCGTTGTCACGCACGACGAAACTGACACTGCCCTCGGTCGCCTCGACCGCCAGCGCCACTTCGCCGCCGTCAGCGCAGGCCTGCACCGCGTTTTCGAGCAGGCTCACCAGCGCACTGGCTACCGCCTTGCGGTCGCCGGACACGCTGCCGGATGCCGGTTCCACCGTCAGCCGCACACCGGCCTGGCGCGCCACCGGCTCGACCGTGTGCTGCAGTTCGTCGACCAGCATCGCCACGTCTATCGCTTCGCGGCCGAGCACCTCGCCGCGCGCGAACATCAGCGTGTCGCGGATCAGGCGCTCCAAGTGACGCAGCCGGCCCTGCGCGCGTGACGCTATCGACTTGACGTCGTCCGGCGCCAGGTCGCGCGAAATCAGCGTGCCCACGTACAAGGTCGCCGCCGCCAGCGGCGTGCGCAACTGGTGCGCCAGCGAGGCGGCCATTTCGCCCATCGCCGCCAGCCGCTCGTTGCGCGCGGCGGCGATCTTCAGCGCGTGCTGACGCGTCATGTCGTGCAGCAGCACGATGCGCGCGTCCTCGCCCGCCAGTCGCGCCTCGCTCATCGACAGCCGGCGCGGCTGTCCGTCGGCGCCGGTGCAGTCCCATTCGGCCGGCGCGTCTGCCGACTGCAGCCGGGCCGCACAAGCGTCCCAGCGCGCGCCGGCGCGCGCGCCCACCATGTCCAGTGCGGCCGGATTGGCCTGTTCGATCGCCCCCGCTCCATCCACCACGACCACGCCGGCCGGCAGCTGGTTCAGCAGCGTGCTCAGACGATCGGTCAGGCGCGCCTTTTCCTCGTACTGACGGCGCAGTTCGCCGTTGGCCTGCGCCAGTTCCTCAGTCAGGCTGGCCACCTGCTTTTCCAGCGCGCCATAGGCCTCGGTCAGTTCGGCCGAAGCGGCATTGAACAGACGGAAAGCTTCCGCCAGCCGCGCCGCCTCCTCGGGGGCGATGCGGGCCGGTTCGGCTGCGCTGGCGGACGGCTCTGACATGCGTGTCGTAGACAGTGGATTGATCGACGGTGCCAGCGTAGCAAGCGTCAAGCCACGGATTGGCCGGAATCAGCCGGTCAAAAACCCGCCTTATCCGTGGAACGCCCCGCGCGAGGGAGGCAGAGAATCCGTCCCATCCTCGATGGTGTGTCGGTACGTCGACACCCGGCATTCGAGCAACTTGCAAGAGACGAACCATGGCCGACGCCGTACTCGATCCGAACGCCGCCCCCGCCTCGCCGGCAACGCCGCTGGCGCTGGCCCAGCAACGGCTGGCCGAAATGCCGATGCAGAAGAAGATGGCGCTGGCCGGTGGGCTGGCGATGGCCATCGCGCTGCTGGTCGGGCTGATGCTGTGGAGCCGCACGCCCGACTACGAGGTGCTGTTCTCCAATATCAACGACAAGGACGGCGGCGCCATCGTCGCCGCGCTGCAGCAGGGCAACGTGCCCTACAAGTTCTCCGAGGGTGGTCACGCCATCCTGGTGCCGTCGCAGTTCGTCCACGACACCCGCCTGAAACTGGCGGCGCAGGGGCTGCCGCGCGGCGGATCGGTCGGTTTCGAGCTGATGGAAAGCCAGAAGCTCGGCCAGTCGCAGTTCTCCGAACAGGTGACCTACCAGCGCGCACTCGAAGGCGAGCTGGCGCGCACCATCGGTACGCTGGCTGCGGTCGATGGCGCACGCGTACACCTGGCCATCCCGAAACAGAGCGCCTTCCTGCGCGACGACCAGAAGCCGTCGGCGTCCGTCGTGGTCAGCCTGCTCGGCGGCCGCACGCTGACGCCGGAACAGGTCGGCGGCATCGTGCATCTGGTCGCTTCCAGCGTGCCGCAGCTGCAGCCGACCAGCGTGTCGGTACTGGACCAGAACGGCAATCTGCTGTCGAACAACCGCGATGCCAAGGACAACGCGTCGCTGAACCCGACCCAGCTGAAGTACGTGGGCGAGATCGAGGCGGCCACGATACGGCGCATCGAAGGCATCCTCGAACCGCTGGTCGGCCGCGGCAATTACCGCGTGCAGACGGCGGCCGACATCGACTTCAACCAGGCCGAACAGACGGCTGAAACCTACAAGCCGAACCCGACGCCGAACGCGGCCATCCGCAGCCAGCAGCTCAGCGAGTCGGAAACCAATCAGCCGAACGCCGCCGGCGTGCCGGGCGCACTGACCAACCAGCCGCCGACGCCGGCTACCGCTCCGGTTACCACGCCGCCGGCCCCGGGTACGCCGGCGGTCGAAGGCGCCAACGGCCAGCCGGCGATGCTGCCGATCAACACGCGCAAGGACTCGACCACCAATTACGAACTCGACAAGACGGTGCAGCACGTGCGCCAGTCGGTCGGCCAGATCAAGCGGCTGTCGGTGGCGGTGCTGGTGAACCACAAGACCGAGACCGACAAGGACGGCAAGGTGGTTCAGGTGCCGTTGAACGAGGAAGAGATCCAGCGCATCACCGCGCTGACGCGCGAGGCGATGGGCTTCAACGAAGGTCGCGGCGACACGATCAATGTTGCCTCCGCGCCTTTCACCGAAGTGGTCGATGCAGCCCCCGAAACGCCGCTGTGGAAAGACCCGGAAACCATGGGCTTTGCACGCGAACTGCTGAAGTATCTGCTGGTCGCTGGCGTCGCCGCCTACCTGCTGCTCGGCGTGCTGCGCCCGCTGGTGCGCAATCTCACCACGCCGGCAGAGGCGGACGAGAACGAGCCCGAAGTGCGCGACGTGACGCTCGACGAGAACGGCCAGCCCATACCGGGCGCTCTGGCCGGCGGCTCGGCTGCGCAGCTCGAGATGTCGCCGGAGGCGCGGGCCCAGCTCGACTTCGAAACGAAACTCGAATCGGCGCGCGAATTCGCGAAGAACGATCCGAAGGCGGTGGCCGAGGTGATCAAGCACTGGGTGAGCGGCGATGAATGACGAAGGAATCGAACGCAGTGCCCTGCTGCTGGTGACGCTGGGCGAGGACGCCGCCGCCGAGGTGCTGCGCCACCTCGGCCCGCGAGAGGTGCAGAAGATCGGCACCGCGATGGCTGGACTGAAGAACGTGCCGCGCGAGAAGGTGCAGGCGGTGCTCGACCTGTTCGACGAGGCGACCGCTGCCGGCAGCCGCGTGTCGGCGGACGAGACGCTGATCCGCAACATGCTTACCAAAGCACTGGGCGAGGAACGCGCCGGTCACCTGCTGTCGCGCATCCTGAACGACTCCGACACCGCCGGCATCGAAGGCCTAAAGTGGCTCGATGCCGCCACCATCGCCAACCTGATCAAGAACGAGCACCCGCAGATCATCGCCACCATCCTGACCCACCTGGAATTCGACCAGGCGGCCGAAGTGCTCAAGCTCTTCGTCGAACGGCTGCGCAACGACGTGGTGCTGCGCATTGCCACGCTCGACGGCGTGCAGCCGGTGGCACTGCGCGAACTGAACGAGGCGATGTCGCGCGTGCTGTCCGGCTCGGCCAAGATGAAGAAGACGACGCTGGGCGGCATCAAGGCGACCGCGGAAATTCTCGGCTTCGTCGGCAGCGCCAACGAGTCGGCCATCCTCGACGCGGTGAAGGAATACGACGCCGATCTGGCCCAGAAGATCGTCGACGAAATGTTCGTGTTCGAGAACCTGCTGGACATCGACGACCGCGGCATCCAGACGCTGCTGCGCGAAGTCAGCGGCGATCAGCTGGTGCTGTCGCTCAAGGGTGCCTCGCCGGAGTTGCGCGAGAAGATATTCAAGAACATGTCCTCGCGCGCCGCCGAGGCGCTGCGCGAAGACCTCGAAGGCCGCGGTCCGGTGAAGCTGTCGGAAGTCGAGGCCGAACAGAAGGAAATCCTGAAGATCGCCCGCCGTCTGGCCGAGGAAGGCCAGATCGTCATGGGCGGCAAGGGTGGCGAGGAAATGCTTTGACGATGGCCCGCGCTGAGGCAGGCTGCGCACGATGAACAGCGAATCCTTCACTGCCTGGCAGATGCCGGTGTTCGATACGCCGGAAGCTGCAGCTGCGCCGGCACCCGAACCGGCTGTCGACGCCGACCCAGCGCCTCCCCCCGCGATGGCGCCGGAGGAGGCGGCTGCGGCCGACACGGACGACGAGACGGCGGCGCCCTTCCGCTTTCCCACCGCGGACGACATCGAGAAACTGCAGCAGGAGGCGCACCGCGAGGGTTATGCCGCCGGCTACGAGGAGGGCACGGCGCGCGTGCGCATGGAAGCGATGCGCCTGCACAGCGTGGTCGAGCAGCTGGAAGAGGCGCTCGCCGCACTGGACAATTCGATCGCCCGCGAGGTACTGAACCTCGGCGTCGAAATCGCGCGCAACGTCGTGCGCCAGACCATACGTGTGAATCCCGAGGTGGTGGTCGCCGTCGTGCGCGAAGCGATCAACCAGTTGCCGCACCAGCACACCGCCATCTATCTGAACCCGGAGGATGCCTCGGTCGTGCGCAGCCACATCGGCGACCAGCTCACGCACGCCGGCCACCGCATCTTCGAGGACGGCGCCATCGCGCGTGGCGGCTGCAAGGTCGAATCCGGCGGCAGCCAGATCGACGCCACGGTCCCGACGCGCTGGGACCGCATCGTCGAATCGCTGGTCGATGGCGCGGAGTGGCTGGAACATGACTGAATCGACGTTGGAGCCGGACAGCGCGGACAGCACGGACGAGCAACCGGAGGCGGCCGGCAAACCGAATGCCCATGTGCGCAAGTGGTCCGGCTTCCTGACCGACTGCGGCACGCTCGCCGGACGCGTCAATCCGTATCAGCACGCCGGTCGCCTGACCCGCATCAACGGTCTGGTGATGGAAGCGGCCGGCCTCAAACTGCCGCTGGGTTCGGGCTGCCGCATCATGGTGCCGGGCGGCAACAGCTGCGAAGCGGAGGTGGTCGGCTTCAACGGCGAAAAGCTGTTCATGATGCCAACCGACGACGTGGTCGGCCTCGCACCGGGTGCCCAGGTCATCCCGCTCGAAACCGCTCCGCAACGACCGACACCGACCGAGCGGCTGGAGCCGCGCCGTCGCGCCTCCGACCGCGCCAAGCACCTGCCGGTCGGCGACGCCCTGCTCGGCCGCGTGGTCGACGGCGCTGGCCGTCCGCTCGACGGCATGGGGCCCATCGTCACCCGCCATTCGCGCTCGGTCGCCAGCCGCGCGGTCAATCCGCTGCTGCGCGAGCCGATCAAGCGCACGATGGACACCGGCATCCGCTCAATCAATTCGCTGCTCACCGTCGGCCGCGGCCAGCGCGTCGGCCTGTTCGCCGGCTCCGGCGTCGGCAAGTCGGTGCTGCTGGGCATGATGGCGCGCTTCACTTCCGCCGAGGTCGTGGTGGTCGGGCTGATCGGCGAACGGGGCCGCGAAGTGAAGGAATTCATCGAGCAGATCCTCGGCGCCGCCGGACTGAAGCGTTCGGTGGTGGTCGCAGCACCTGCCGACACCAGCCCGCTGATGCGGCTGCAAGGTGCCGCCTATGCGACCACGGTGGCGGAATGGTTCCGCGACCAGGGGCGGCACGTGCTGCTCATCATGGATTCGCTGACCCGCTATGCGATGGCGCAACGCGAAATCGCGCTGGCCATCGGCGAGCCGCCCGTCACCCGCGGTTACCCGCCGAGCGTGTTCGCGCGGCTGCCACAGCTGGTCGAGCGCGCCGGCAACGGCCCGGAAGGTGGTGGTTCGATCACCGCCTTCTACACTGTGCTGGCCGAAGGCGACGACCAGCAGGACCCGATCGCCGACTCGGCGCGCGCCATCCTCGACGGCCACTTCGTGCTCACGCGCCAGCTGGCCGACTCCGGCCACTACCCGGCGATCGATATCGAACAGTCGGTATCGCGGGCGATGCACGGCCTGGTCAAACCCAGTCATTTCGATCTGGTGCGCCGCTTCAAGGGCTACTGGTCGCGCTATCAGCGTGCGCGCGACCTGATCGCCGTCGGCGCCTATGCCCCCGGCTCCGACCCGCAACTGGACCAGGCAGTGAACATGTTCCCGACGCTGGAGGCCTTCCTGCAGCAGCGCATGGACGAACGCGAAGGCTACGAGGATGCGGTCATGAAGCTGCACCAGATCTTCGGTCAGACGCCATGATTGCAAAAATCCGTCACTGGCCGAAAATGCGTGATCTGGATCACGCCCGGCCCCGATGATCGGAACGATGCTTTCAAGTCATGGCTGAACAATTCCGACTCCAATCCATCCTGGATCTCAGCGTCACGCGCATGGACGAAGCCGCCCGCGCGCTGGCTGCGCTGATGGCCAGCGAACAGGACAACACGCGCAAGCTCGACATGCTCGAGCAGTACCGCAACGAGTACCAGGGCCAGTTCATGGCGGCTGCACGCAGCGGCCTGACGCCCAACCAGTGGTCCAATTACCGCGCCTTCCTTGCCCGCATCGACGACGCCATCTGTCACCAGCAGCGTCAGGTCGAGCGCTCACGCGATCTCGCCCAGGCAGGCCAGCGCGAGTGGCTGGACACGCGTACCCGGGTCAAGGCGTTCGAAACGCTGTCCGACCGCCACCACGCAGGCGTCGCCCGCAAACAGGCGCGTGCCGAGCAGCGGGTGAACGACGACCGTTCGGGCCGTCAGGTCAACGACGACTGAACTGCTCCACCCTTCCCGGCAACTGGCACGGATAGTGCTGTGGTCCCTCCGTCACAGGAGAGATCACCATGCCGGCACCGACGCTTAACCTGCCTACTTCATCGAATCCGCTCGCCACGTCCGGCCCGGTCGGAGAGATCCGCGGCATTGCTGGCGAACTGAGCGGCGAAGACGCCGCCGCCTTCGCCAACCTGCTCAAGGACAACCTGCTGGCCAGCGGACAGGGGCGCGAGCTTCCGCCCGAGCTGCTGGCCGATCTGATGGCCGACGCCATCAAGCCGGACGAGGACGCGCAGGAACTGATCACCACCGAAACCCCGCAAAGCGGCGCCGACATGCTCGCCGCCGGCCTGCTGCTGACACCTGTGCTGCAGCTGGCCGATGCGCTGAAAACGGCCGCTTCCAGCGAAAGCGAAGCCACGACGGCGTTGTCCGACCTCACCGGCGGCAATGGCGGCAAAGCGGCAAAGGGCAATACCGACCCGCTGGCGGCAGGGATTGCCGCCCAGGCCGGCAGCGACATGGAGGTGGACGGCAAAACGCTGCCGGACTTCGACCTCGCTGCCGACGTGCTGCCCGACGCCTTCGCCGACAACACCACCGGCACGATGCAGCAGGCACAGCACGCCGACTTCCGCGCCCATATGGCGGCAGCCCAGCAGCCGAAGACCGAAATGACGGTCGCCACGCCGGTGAGCCAGCCGGGCTGGGCCGACGACGTCGGCCACCAGATCAGCTGGCTGGCCGATCAGGGCATGAGCAAGGCCGAACTGGTGCTGACGCCGCCGCATCTGGGTCGCATCGAAATCACGCTGGAGATCGGCTCCGACCTCAGCACCGCACAATTCGTATCGGCCAATCCGCTGGTGCGTGAAGCGCTCGAACAGGCCATGCCCCGTCTGCGTGAAATGCTGGCCGAAGGCGGTATTTCGCTCGGCGAGGCGAACGTCAGCAGCGACCAGCCCTCGCGCGAGGGTCAGGGCGGCGAACAGCGCGGCCAGCGCGGTCGCGACAGCGGCGAGCTCGCGGTCAGCCAGACCGCGCGGCGCGGCACCGGTCTGGTCGATCTGTTCGCCTGACGGCTCCCCGAAATCCGTGGCAGCCGCAAAGGTCGGGATGCACCTGTCGAGCAAAAAACCGCTCCGGCACTAAAAAAACGGATCAATCAGCCGTTATTCGGACATTGAAAGGCATGTGTGCCCGCCGACAATTCCGAATCAGACAGGAGCATCGAATATGGCCAAAGCAGCCGCCACCCCGGACGAAGCCGGAGCAGACGCACCGAAGAAGAAGGGCAACAAGATGCTCGTCATCGTCATCGCCTTGCTGGTGGTGGTGATACTGGGCGGCGCCGCGGCCTTCTTCATGATGGGTGGCAGTCACGCTGAGGAAGGCGAGGACGGCGAGGAAGTCGTTGCCGAGGACGATCATGAGGCAGCCGCCAAGGAAGCGAAGAAGGCCAAGCTGAAGAAGAAGAAGGACGCGGAAGCCAAGGGCCTGCCGCCGGTCTTCGTCGAACTCGACCCCTTCACCGTCAATCTGCAGCCCGAAACCGCAGTCGACCAGTACCTGCAGGTCAAGGCGACGCTGCGCGTCGATGAACAACCTGCGGCCGACAACCTGAAGGCCTACATGCCGGAAATCCGCCACCGCGTGCTGATGCTGCTGTCCGGCAAGAAAGCCTCGGAACTTGGTAGCGCGGAAGGCCGCGAGCAACTGGCGGAAGACATCAAGCACGCGGTCAATGCCATCGTCGGCGAGGTACCGCGCAACCGCAAGGGCGAGCCCGAGGAACCGATAGGTCCGGTCGAATCGGTGCTCTTCACCTCCTTCATCGTGCAGTAGCGCCGAAGAGAACAGCGAGGAAGATCATGTCCGACTTTCTTTCCCAGGAAGAGGTCGATGCCCTGCTGAAGGGCGTCACCGGCGAAACCGACGAAGCCGTCCAGGAGGACGACACCGGCGGCATTCGCCCTTACAACCTCGGCACCCAGGAAAGAATCGTCCGCGGGCGCATGCCCACGCTGGAGCTGATCCACGAGCGTTTCGCCCGTTACCTGCGCATCGGCCTGTTCAATTTCATGCAGCGCAGCGCCGAGATTTCGCTCGGCCCGATCCGCCTGCAGAAGTATTCGGAATTCATCCGCAATCTGGTGGTACCGACCAACCTGAACCTGGTCCAGGTGAAGCCACTGCGCGGTACGGGTCTCGTCGTGTTCGACCCGAACCTGGTGTTCCTGGTCATCGACAACATGTTCGGCGGCGACGGACGCTTCCATACGCGGGTCGAAGGGCGCGATTTCACGGCGACCGAACAGCGCATCATCCACGGCCTGCTCGACGTGTTCTTCGCCGAGTACGAGCGCTCGTGGGAGCCGGTGCACAAGATCAAGTTCGAGTACATGCGCTCGGAAATGAACTCGCAGTTCGCCAACATCGCCACGCCGTCGGAAATCGTCGTCGCCTCGACCTTCACCGTCGAGCTGGGCGGTGTGTCGGCGGAGATGCACATCTGCCTGCCCTATTCGATGGTGGAGCCGCTGCGCGACATCCTGAATTCATCGATGCAGAGCGACAGCGTCAGTTCGGACAACCGCTGGATCAAGCTGCTGACCCGTCAGGTGCAGGACGCCGCGGTCGAACTGTCGGTGAACCTCGGCGACGGCTCGCTGACGCTGGGCGGCCTCAACAACCTAAAGGTTGGCGACATCATTCCGATAACTATCCCAGAGACGGTGACGGCCGCGGTCGATGGCATAGACGTGTTGCAGTGCAAGTACGGCGTTCAGAACGGGCACTACGCATTGCGCATCGAGCGTTTCATGGCCGGCGAGGAAGAGTTGATCGAGCACGCCCTGAACGCCCAGGGCAAGAAGACAGGTGAGGAAAAACCATGAGCGATCTGGCCGAAGCCGAAGAACAAGTCAGTGACGATGACTGGGCCGCCGCGATGGCGGAACAGACCACCGCAGACGAAGCACTCGCCGCACTGGACGCCGACCACGCAACTGTGGAGGCGCAGCCGGCGAACATATTCCAGCAGTTCGGGGAAAGCGCGAACAAGCCTGCCGAAGGCCTGCGCGACTTCGAAATGATCCTCGACATCCCGGTGCAGCTGACCGTGGAACTGGGCCGTACCAAGATTTCGATCCGCAATCTGCTGCAACTGGGCCACGGCTCGGTGGTCGAGCTCGACGGCATGGCCGGCGAGCCGATGGATGTGCTGGTCAATGGCACGCTGATTGCGCAGGGCGAGGTGGTGGTGGTGAACGACAAGTTCGGCATCCGCCTCACCGACATCATTACCCCGGCCGAGCGCATGAAGAAGCTCAAGCGCTGAAGCCTACGAACCTCCTCCTGATTCGACCAGATTGAATCGGGTTTCAGGGCGACGCAGATGCGTCGCCCTTTTTCTTTGCCGCCGCGCCTTGCTCTCAGTCGAGCCGCGGCGCGCCCGCCCGGTCGATCAGCGGCAGCGTGTGGTCGCTCTCGTCCTTCAGTCCGATGCCGGTCAGGCGCAGTGCACTCGCCTGCTGCATCAGCCAGTTCAGGCGATAGGCGGCGGCACCATAGGGCTGGCCCTCGGGCCGCACATTCGATATGCAGTTGCGCTCGGCGTCCGACCGGCCGACGCGCGGCGCCCAGGTCAGGTAGACGCCGAGGCTGTCCGGCGAACTGAGCCCCGGCCGCTCGCCGATCAGCATGGCCACCATGCGTGCGCCCAGCGCCTCGCCGACCTCGTCGGCCAGCGCCACGCGCGCCTGGGTGGCGATCACCACCGGCGCGATGCACCAGTCCTCTGGCAGCAGCGGATACAACGCCGCGAGCAGCGGCACCGCGTGCCGCGCCACCGCCGCCGACGACAGGCCGTCGCCGATCACCACCGCCAGATCGCAGCCCTCGCCGCGCATGCCATCCAGCCGTACGCGGTCATCGGGGTCGAGCCGGCGGCCGAGGTCGGGCCGGCGCAGATAGGTTTCGCGGTCGGGCGCACGGCTTTTCACCGGCAGTGCCGGCCAGTCCTGCGCGTTCAGTTCGGAGGCCAGCGCCGCCACGTCGAGCGGCGTGTGGATGGCGTCGCGGGCCAGCGCGTGGGCCAGACCGAAGCCCAGCGCTTCCGCGGTGGGCACGGCGTTGCCGACGCGGCCCAGGCCGATGCGCGCCGACGTGAAACCGCGCCACAGCGCCCAGGCATCCTTGCTGTCGCTCAGCGCGCCGTCCTTGTCTTCATCCTTCATCGCACATCTCTTCACGTTCCTTGCGCCGGCCCCGACCGTCGCTGCCCGGGACCGGCGTCATCTCAGAAGGCCTTGGTCACGCTGACGAACAGCTTGTCCTTCGCAATATCGGAATCCGACCGCCCGTTGTCCAGGCTGACGAAGTCCTTGTACGCGTTCGGCTCGCTCGACGCCGAGTAGAACACGCCGGCCGACCAGCCATCCGGCAGCGCGCGGGTGACGCCGACCTTGTAGTAGGTAATGTCCAGTCCAGTTGAATTGCGCACGATCTGGCGGCCGATCTGACCGCTGACGTTCCACCCTTCGGCCACGTCGTAGGCCGCGTTCAGTTCGAAGTAATGCGAACCGCGCGTATTGCCGGTGACGCCGGCCGACAGGTCACCGAAGAAGCCGCCATTGACCGGCGAATTGTTGGTGCTCCAGCCGAAGTATTCGTTCAGCGTGCGCCCGGTCTTGAAGGTGAGCCATTCCCAGTTCAGCGCGACATAGGCTTCGGCAGTGTCGAGACGGTTGCGTGCGTTGAAGCCGGTGAAGGGCGAATCGTCCCAGTTGGCTCCCGGGTACATGTAATACACGGCGCCGACATCGACGCCTATCGTGTCCGCCACCTTGGTGCGGTAGCCACCGTAGAGGTCGGTTTCGACCGCTGCGCCCGGCAGCCAGTGATCGGATACGTTCGACGCGAAGAAGCCGGCGTAGAAGCCCGAACTGTGCACCGCCTCGATGCTGAACTGCAGCGCCGGACCGCCCCAGGTCTGCGACTGGCCGCGGAAGATGTAGTCGCTGACCAGCGTGACGCTCATCGGCACCGTCCAGTCGGAGGCCGGCGCGGCCTCTTCGGCGTGTGCCAGCGGTGCGGCGGCGAACAGGGCTGCACAAAGCAGCGTGGTGTGGCGGATCGAAGTCATGAAGAAAGCTCCCGGTCTGTTTGAAATGGATGTGGGTTTCATGCGGCGCGCGGCGAGGGCAACGCAGCCAGCGAGGTGATGCCGTCGACCAGCGCGCGGCCGCTGCCGTGCAGCAGTTCGCCGTTCGGATCGGTGAGGCCAATGGACTGCAGCCAGCGCTCGAATTCGGGCGCGCGCTTCAGGCCCAGCGTGCGGCGAAGGAACAGCGCGTCGTGGAAGGAGGTGCTCTGGTAGTTGAGCATGATGTCGTCCGCCCCCGGCACGCCGATCACGAACGGAATGCCGGCGGCGCCGAGCAGCACCAGCAGCGTGTCCATGTCGTCCTGGTCGGCTTCGGCGTGATTGGTGTAGCAGACGTCGCAGCCCAGCGGCAGGCCGAGCAGCTTGCCGCAGAAGTGATCCTCCAGCCCGGCGCGGATGATCTGCTTACCGTCGTACAGGTACTCCGGGCCGATGAAGCCGACCACGGTATTGATCAGCAGCGGCTTGTAGCGGCGCGCCACCGCGTAGGCGCGCGCCTCGCAGGTCTGCTGGTCCACGCCGTGGTGGGCGTTGGCGGACAATGCGCTGCCCTGCCCGGTCTCGAAATACATGACGTTGTCGCCGAGCGTGCCGCGGCCGAGCGACAGCGCTGCGTCATACGCCTCGTCGAGCACGGCGAGGCTGACGCCAAAGGACGTGTTCGTCTTCTCGGTGCCGCCAACCGACTGGAACACCAGGTCGACCGGTGCGCCCTGCTCGATCAGCTTCACCGTGTTGGTCACGTGCGTCAGCACGCAGCTCTGGGTCGGGATGTCGAAGCGTTCGATCAGTTCGTCCAGCATGTGCAGCAGGCTGGCGATGGCGGGCAGGCTGTCGGAGGCCGGATTGATGCCGATCACCGCATCACCGGCGCCGCACAGCAGACCGTCCAGCGTCGAGGCCGCCACGCCGCGCAGATCGTCGGTCCGCCGATGCCGTTGACGAGGTCAGACTCGAGGTCTGTAGTCAGTCAGAAATCCCGAAATTTACCGTGAGGCCGCACTAACCAAGACATCTGCC
>Ga0123396_119549_pt1 | contig 14753 bp, 27 predicted proteins | sample T10HLNO3metaT_FD_89924 | JGI IMG/M metagenome (GOLD analysis project Ga0123396, IMG submission 89924) | Methane-oxidizing artificial microbial communities from Washington, USA to study methane cycling - T10-HLNO3 metaT (Metagenome... ...
GTGTCGCTGATCAACCCGGTGGCGATGGACGAAGGCCTGCGTTTTGCAATCCGCGAAGGCGGCCGCACCGTTGGCGCCGGCGTGGTGGCCAAGATCATCAAGTAACGCCCTGACCCCTGCGCGCAAGCGCAGGGCTTTGTCAGGTCGTCATCCCCGCGAAGGCGGGGATCCAGCGTTGACCCTGGGCTGGGCCAAGCTGGAAGTGTCATGCCCTCAAGCGGAACTCCAGAAAGCCCGCTCGAGTGGTAGCAAAGATGATCAAGTAAGTGTATTATTCGCGGCCGGCTTGAAGCCGGACGCAGTTTGCAGTATCCGCCAGCGCCTCCTGGGAGGTCGCCGGCTACCGCGAAAAGAGGTGCAGGAAGCGCCTCGTGTTCGCCAGACAAGGAAATGTCGCGTGAAAAGCCAAATTTGGCAGCCCCTCTATTGACGGGGCAGTTCACGCGTCTTATACTTTTCTGTCTGGGCGGTCCGGTTTACCGGTCCGCCCAGCTTTTCAGGACGAATCCCCACAAGCCGGTCGCAAGTTTCAGCAGCGCATGGCGGGGAATAATCAGCAAGATCAACCAGGGGCAGGCATCCCAGAGGCCGCGCCCGTCGCTCTTTTAACGAAGGAACCTCCGTCATGGCGGAACAAAAAATCCGGATCCGGCTGAAAGCGTACGATCATCGTTTGATCGATCGCTCGGCTAGCGAGATCGTGGAAACGGCCAAGCGTACCGGCGCGCAAGTGCGCGGTCCGATCCCGCTGCCGACCAAGATCGAGCGCTTCACCATTCTTACCTCGCCGCACGTCGACAAGGACGCGCGTGACCAGTACGAGACCCGCACGCACAAGCGCGTGCTCGACATCGTCGATCCGAACGACAAGACCGTGGACGCGCTGATGAAGCTCGAGCTTGCGGCCGGCGTCGACGTACAGATCAAGCTGACCTGAGGCCACTGACATGACCGCGAAGAAATATTCGTTGGGCCTGGTCGGCCGCAAGGCTGGCATGACCCGGGTGTTCACGGAAGATGGCAAGTCCATCCCGGTCACCCTGATCGAGGCAACCCCGAACCGCATCACTCAACTCAAGACCCCTGAAACCGACGGCTACAGCGCCGTGCAGGTTGTGGTGGGTACCCGTCGTGCCGCGCTCATCAACAAGCCGGCAGCCGGTCACCTGGCCAAGGCCAAGGTGGAAGGCGGCCGTGGTTTGTGGGAATTGCGCGTCGAAGACGACAAGCTGGGTGATTTCGCCGTAGGTGGCGAAATCAAGGCCGACATCTTTGAGGTTGGCCAGAAGGTCGACGTGCAGGGTGTAACCAAGGGCAAGGGCTTCCAGGGCACCATCAAGCGCTATAACTTCACCATGGGCGACGCCACGCACGGCAACTCGCTGTCGCATCGTCAGCCGGGTTCGCTCGGCCAGCGCCAGACGCCGGGTCGCGTTTTTCCGGGCAAGAAGATGGCCGGCCACATGGGTGCCGTGAACCAGAGCACGCAGAATCTGGAAATCGTGAAAGTTGATGTCGAACGTGGGCTGATCGCCGTTAGTGGCGCGGTTCCGGGCGCGCCGGGTGGCGACGTGATCGTACGTCCGTCGAGCAAGGGATAAGGGAGAAGCATGATGGAACTTGCCATCACAGGCAGCGCCAGCAAATTGTCGGTTTCCGACGAAGTGTTCGGCCGCGAATTCAGTGAAGACCTGGTCCACCAGGTTGTGGTCGCGTACCGCAATGCGGGTCGCGCCGGTACCAAGGCGCAGAAGACGCGCTCGGAAGTCAACGGCACCACCAAGAAGTCCAAGAAGCAGAAGGGTGGCGGTGCACGTCACGGCGCCCTGACCGCTCCTATCTTCGTCGGCGGTGGCGTGACCTTCGCGGCCAAGCCCCGCAGCTTCGAGCAGAAGGTCAACCGCAAGATGTATCGCGCGGCCATGAAGGCCATCCTGTCCGAGCTCAATCGCCAGGGTCGTTTGATGGTGGTCGATTCGTTTGACGTGGATTCGGCCAAGACCACCGGTCTGATCGCCAAGCTCAAGGGCCTGGAAGTGGGTCGTCGTCCTCTGATCGTCACCGAAGAGGCCTCCGAGCATCTTTACCTTTCGGCGCGCAACCTTCCCTACGTGGAAGTCCGCGATGTCCAGGGTCTGGACCCGGCATCGCTGGTCGGTGCCGACACCGTCGTAATCACCGCTGATGCGGTCAAGAAGATCGAGGAGTGGCTGGCATGAGCACGACCGCTAAAATCACCAACGAAAAGATCTTCAGCGTGCTGCGTGCTCCCCGGGTTTCCGAGAAGACCGCACGCCTGCAGGAGCTCTCCAACCAGTACGTCTTTGAGATTTCGAGCACCGCAACCAAGGCTGACGTGAAGGCCGCGGTCGAGCAGTTGTTCGATGTCAAGGTGGAAGGCGTCAGCGTGTTGAACGTGAAGGGCAAGAACAAGTCCTTCCGCAATCGCACTGGCAGCCGTGGCAGCTGGCGCAAGGCGTACGTTCGCCTCGCCGACGGCCAGGCCATCGACGTAACCGCCAAGGCCTGAGGAATATCCCATGCCATTAATGAAATTCAAGCCCACTTCGCCCGGCCGCCGTTCGGCAGTCCGCGTAGTGACGCCGGACCTGCACAAGGGCGCGCCGCATGCTCCGTTGCTCGAGCCGCAGAGCAAGAGCGGTGGTCGTAACCACCACGGCCGCATCACCACCCGTCATATCGGTGGTGGCCACAAGCAGCATTACCGCATCATCGACTTCAAGCGGGACAAGGTGGGTATTCCGGCGCGCGTCGAGCGCATCGAATACGACCCCAACCGTACCGCCCACATCGCGCTGCTTTGCTATGTCGACGGCGAACGCCGTTACATCATCGCGCCGAAGGGCCTGAAGGCTGGCGACCAGGTCATCGCGGGCAGTGATGCCCCGATCCGCGCCGGCAACACGCTTCCGCTTCGCAACATTCCGGTCGGCACCACGATTCACGCCATCGAGATGAAGCCGGGCAAGGGCGCGCAGATTGCGCGTGCCGCAGGAGCAGGCGTCCAGCTGGTCGCTCGCGAGCAGGGTTTTGCCACGCTGCGCCTTCGCTCCGGCGAAATGCGCAAGGTGCAGATCGAGTGCTGCGCGACCATCGGCGAAGTCGGCAACAGCGAGCACAGCCTCGAGAAGCTGGGCAAGGCCGGTGCCAAGCGTTGGCGCGGCATCAAGCCGACCGTTCGCGGCGCGGCCATGAACCCGGTCGATCATCCGCACGGTGGTGGTGAGGCCAAGGCAGGCCAGGGCAACCCGCATCCGGTCACGCCGTGGGGCGTGCCGACCAAGGGTTACAAGACGCGCCATAACAAGCGCACCCAGCAATTCATCGTCCGCGATCGTAGGGGCTAATCGACCATGGCACGTTCACTCAAGAAGGGCCCGTTCGTCGACCACCACCTCATCAAGAAGGTGGAGGCCGCGGGTGGCAGCAAGCGTCCGATCAAGACCTGGTCGCGTCGTTCGATGATCCTGCCGGAAATGGTGGGTTTCACTATCGCCGTGCATAACGGCAAGAACCATATTCCGGTGCTGGTCAACGAGAACATGGTCGGCCACAAACTTGGCGAATTCGCCGTCACCCGGACCTTCAAGGGCCACGGTGGCGACAAGAAAGCCGCGCCGGGCAAGCGTTAAGGAGATGACAATGGAAGCCAAAGCCATCCTGCGCACCGCGCGCATCTCCGCACAGAAAGCCCGCCTGGTCGCAGACCAGGTGCGTGGCCTGTCCGCCGAACGCGCCGTCAACCTGCTGAAGTTCTCGGACAAGAAAGCAGCGCAGATGATCAAGAAAGTGGTTGAGTCGGCGATTGCAAATGCCGAGAACAACCAGGGCGCAGACGTCGACGAATTGAAAATCGTGACCATCATGGTCGACGAGGGTCCGTCGCTGAAGCGTTTCATGGCCAGGGCCAAGGGCCGCGGCACCCGTATCCTCAAGCGCACCAGCCACATCACTGTGGTTGTGGGCGCAGGCAAGTAAAGGCGGAAGGAAAAAACGATGGGTCATAAAGTACATCCGATCGGGTTCCGCCTGGGCATCGCCAAGGACTGGAACTCCAAGTGGTTCGCCAAGAAGGGGCTGTTCGCCAGCTACCTGGCTGCCGACCTCAAGGTTCGCGAAATGCTGCGCAAGAAGCTGGCAGCGGCAGGGATCTCCAAGATCCTGATCGAACGTCCCAACAACACCGCACGCGTGACCATCCACACTGCCCGCCCGGGCGTCGTGATTGGCAAGCGCGGTGAGGACATCGAGAAGCTGCGCAAGGAAGTAAGCGACCTGATGGGCGTCCCGGCGCACATCAACGTCACCGAAGTTCGCAAGCCGGAGCTGGACGCGCAGCTGGTGGCCGAATCGGTTGCCCAGCAGCTCGAGCGCCGCATCATGTTCCGTCGCGCGATGAAGCGTGCGGTTGGAAACGCGATGCGCCTGGGCGCCCTGGGCATCAAGGTCAACGTAGGTGGCCGTTTGAACGGTGCGGAAATCGCGCGTTCGGAGTGGTACCGCGAAGGTCGCGTGCCGCTGCATACGCTGCGCGCCGACATCGACTACGGTTTTGCCGAGGCGAAGACCACCTACGGCATCATCGGAATCAAGGTGTGGGTTTACAAGGGTGAAGTGTTCGACTTCTCCCAGATCGGCCAGGAAAAGCAGGACGAAGCGCGCCCCGAGCGCAGCGAACGTCCGTCGCGTCCGGCCCGTGACCGTGACGCGAGGTAATCGGCCATGTTGCAACCAAAACGTACCAAGTACCGCAAGCAGCACAAGGGTCGCAATGACGGCCTGAGCTGGAGCGCCAACCTTGTCAGCTTCGGCGAATATGGCCTGAAGGCTACCGAGCACGGCCAGCTCACCGCGCGCCAGATCGAGGCTGCACGTCGTTCCATCAGCCGTTACGTCAAGCGTGGCGGCAAGATGTGGATCCGCGTGTTCCCGGACAAGCCGATCACCAAGAAGCCAATCGAGGTCCGCATGGGCTCCGGCAAGGGCAACGTGGAATACTGGGTCGCGCAGATCCAGCCTGGCCGCATGATTTATGAAATCGAAGGCGTCACCGAGGAAATCGCGCGCGAGGCCTTCCGCCTGGCCGCGGCCAAGCTGTCCGTGACCACCACATTCGTTACCCGGACGGTGCGCTAATGGAACTCAAACAACTCCGTGAGAAGTCGGCCGACCAGCTGGCCGAACACCTGACCGACCTGCGCAAGGAGCAGTTTTCGCTGCGCATGCAGCAGGTCACCGGCCAGCTGCCCAAGACGCATGAAACGCGTCGGGTCCGTCGCGAGATCGCTCGCGTCAAGACCCTGCTTGGCCAGCCGCAACCGAGCAAGAAGTAAGGACTGCCGTGATGAGCGAGAACAACGAGAACACGTCCGACAAGAGCGGGCAACGTACGGTCGAAGGCCGTGTCGTGAGCAACAAGATGGACAAGACCGTCACCGTGCTGGTGGAGCGTCAGGTCAAGCATGCGCTGTACGGCAAGTACATCCGTCGTTCCAGCAAGCTGCATGCCCATGATGCGGAAAACAGCTGCAACGAAGGCGACGTGGTGCGAGTGGTGGAAATCGCCCCGCTGTCCAAGACCAAGAACTGGCGCGTGGTGGAAATCATCACCCGTGCGGCCGTCTAACAAGGAAACCTGAATCATGATCCAGATGCAGAGCTACCTTGACGCGGCCGACAACTCCGGCGCCAAGGAACTGATGTGTATCAAAGTGCTGGGCGGTTCCAAGCGCCGTTACGCGCACATTGGCGACATCATCAAAGTCACCGTCAAGGACGCGATCCCGCGTGGCAAGGTCAAGAAGGGCGAAGTCTACGACGCCGTCGTGGTCCGTACCCGCAAGGGTGTGCGCCGTCCGGATGGTTCGCTGATCCGCTTCGACGGCAATGCCGCCGTGCTGCTCAACAACAAGCAGGAGCCTATCGGTACGCGCATCTTCGGGCCAGTAACCCGCGAGCTGCGTTCCGAAAAGTTCATGAAGATCGTATCGCTCGCGCCTGAAGTGCTCTGAGCCGAGGACATAACTATGAACCGTATCAAGAAGGGCGACCAGGTGGTCGTCATCGCCGGCAAGGACAAGGGCAAGCGTGGTGACGTGGTACGTGTGGATGGCGATCGCGTGATCGTTTCCAACGTCAACATCATCAAACGCCACACCAAGCCGAATCCGCAGGCGGGTGTTGCCGGCGGCGTGGTCGAGCGTGAAGCCTCGATGCACATCTCCAATATCGCGCTGTTCAACCCGGCTTCCGGCAAGGGCGAGCGTATCGGTTTCAAGGTGCTGGAGGATGGACGCAAATTGCGTGTGTTCCGCTCCAGCGGTGAGGCGTTGGACGCCTAAGGAATGAAGTCATGACTACCCGTCTCGAAAAGTTCTACAAGGAACAGGTTGTTCCCAGCCTGACCGAGAAATTCGGCTATTCCAATCCCATGGAAGTGCCGAAGATCACCAAGATCACCATCAATATGGGCGTCGGCGAAGCCGCGACCAACAAGAAGATCCTGGAAAACGCCGTTGCCGACCTGGCCAAGATCACCGGCCAGCGCCCGATCACGACGAAGTCGCGCGTTTCGGTGGCTTCGTTCAAGATCCGCGACGGCTGGCCGATCGGCTGCAAGGTCACCTTGCGCCGCCGGAAGATGTACGAATTCTTCGATCGCCTTGTCAATGTCTCGCTGCCGCGCGTGCGCGACTTCCGTGGCCTCTCGGCCCGTTCTTTCGACGGCCGTGGCAACTACAATATGGGTGTGAAGGAACAGATCATCTTCCCGGAAATCGACTACGACCAGGTAGACGCGCTTCGCGGCATGGATATCGCCATCACCACCACGGCCAAGACCGACGCTGAAGCAAAGGCGCTGCTCGAGGCTTTCAAATTCCCGTTCCGCAACTGATTCGCAAGGAAACCTGAGCATGGCAAAGACCTCAATGGTTAACCGCGACATCAAGCGGGCCAAACTGGCAAAGAAGTATGCCGTCAAGCGTGATGCACTGAAGAAGACCATCTCCAGCGCCAGCGCCTCGTACGAAGAGCGCATGGAAGCAGTGATCAAGCTGCAGAAGCTGCCGCGCGATTCCTCGCCCAGCCGCGAACGCAACCGCTGCGCCCTGTCGGGCCGCTCGCGTGGCGTCTACAGCAAGTTCGGCCTGGGCCGCAACATGCTGCGCAAGGCGACCATGAACGGCGACGTTCCCGGCCTGCGCAAGGCCAGCTGGTAATCACACCTGCTGGCGGCAACAAGTTCCTCCAACCAAAGATTTTCGCGAAAGCGGATATCGGTGCTACTCAAAGGGTAATACGCAATGAGCATGACTGATCCCATCGCCGACATGCTGGTCCGCATCAAGAATGCGGCCGCTGTAGGCAAGCCGACGGTAAAGATGCCGTCCTCCAACATCAAGGTCGCTATCGCCGGCGTCCTGCAGGCCGAAGGCTACATCGCCGGGTCGCGCATCAATACCGTCGACAACAAGCCTCAGCTCGAGATCGAGCTGAAGTACTTCGAAGGCAAGCCGGTGATCGAGCGTCTTACGCGCGTGTCCCGTTCGGGCCTGCGCAAGTACAGCAGCAAGGCGGATCTTCCCAAGGTGCTGGACGGCCTGGGCGTCGCCATCATTTCCACCTCCAAGGGCATCATGACCGACTCGCAGGCGCGCCAGCAGGGCGTCGGCGGTGAAGTCCTGTGCTTCGTGGCTTAAGGGAGTAACCGTATGTCCCGTGTAGCCAAACTGCCGATCACCCTTCCGAAGGGCGTCGAGTTCAACAACCAGACCGACAATCTCAGCGTCAAGGGCCCGAAGGGCACGTTGACCCTGGTGAAGCCCGCCGGCGTCGACATCAATGTCGAAGACGGTGCGCTGAACCTGTCGCCCGCGACTCCTGCGCACGACGCCATCACCGGTACCATCCGCGCGATCCTGGCCAACATGGTCAAGGGCGTGTCCGACGGCTTCGAGCGCAAGCTCGAGCTGGTGGGCGTGGGTTACCGCGCCGCGATGGCCGGCAAGGACCTGAACCTGTCGCTGGGCTTCTCACACCCGGTGCTGTTCAAGACCCCTGAGGGCATCACCATCTCCACCCCGACCCAGACCGAAATCCTGGTGCAGGGTTCGGACAAGCAGCGCGTCGGTGAAGTGGCCGCCAAGATTCGCGGTTTCCGTCCGCCGGAGCCCTACAAGGGCAAGGGCGTGAAGTACTCCGACGAAATCATCATTCGCAAGGAAGCCAAGAAGGCGTAACGCGGGCTTTTCCGTATACGTCAGGCTTCCCAAGGATCAAGATAATGAGCATCAAGAACACCGCCCGTCTTCGCCGCGCCAAGAGCACCCGCGCCCACATCCGTGTGCTCGGCGTGCCGCGCCTGTCGGTGCTGCGCACCGGCCAGCACCTGTACGCGCAGCTGTTCAGCGCCGACGGCTCCAAGGTCATCGCTGCGGCCAATACGCTGCAGGCCGACGTCAAGGAAGGCTTGAAAAACGGCAAGAACAGCGACGCCGCTGCCCGCGTGGGCAAGGTCATCGCCGAACGCGCCGTGGCTGCTGGCATCGAAAAGATCGCCTTCGATCGTTCTGGCTACCGCTACCACGGTCGCATCAAGGCCCTGGCCGAAGCGGCACGCGAAGCCGGCCTGAAGTTCTGATTGAAACGCGGGGGTTCGCCCCCACGTTTGCACCGCCGGCACGGTTGGCTGCCGGACGTACCGCGACTTCTGTTCGCGCCTGCGTTCCACCGCAACATCCCACAACTATAAGCGGCAAAGCCGTAATCACTTAATCCTCAAGGAATCTGAAATGGCTGAAGAACAACGTGCACCGCGGGGTCGTGATCGCGACCGCAACCGCGAAGAGAAAGTAGACGACGGCATGATCGAGAAGCTGGTCGCGGTCAACCGCGTCAGCAAGACGGTCAAGGGTGGTCGCCAGTTCACCTTCACCGCGTTGACGGTGGTGGGTGATGGCAATGGCAAGATCGGTTTCGGTTACGGCAAGGCGCGCGAAGTGCCGGTCGCGATCCAGAAGTCGATGGAATATGCGCGCAAGGGCATGCTCAACGTCGACCTGAACAACGGCACCTTGTGGCACCCGGTCAAGGCTGGCCACGGCGCGGCGCGCGTTTACATGCAGCCCGCCTCGGAAGGTACTGGCGTGATCGCCGGCGGCGCCATGCGCGCCGTGCTGGAAGCGGTCGGCGTCAAGAACGTGCTGGCCAAGGCCGTTGGTTCGCGCAACCCGATCAACCTGGTGCGCGCCACGCTGAAGGGCCTGGGCGACATGCAGTCGCCGACCCGCATCGCGGCCAAGCGCGGCAAGAAAATCGAGGAACTCAATTATGGCAAGTGAGTCCAACACGACCGGTACGGTCAAGGTCCGCCTGGTGCGTGGCCTGCGTGGTTCCCAGGGTATCCACCGCTTGTCGGTGAAGGCGCTGGGCCTGAACAAGATCAACGACGTGCGTGAACTGAAGGACAGCCCGCAAGTGCGCGGCCTGATCAACAAGGTTCATTATCTCGTCCGCGTCGAGGAGTAATCGATATGCGTCTCAACACACTCAAGCCCGGCGAAGGCGCCCGTACCAACCGCAAGCGCGTTGGCCGTGGCATTGGTTCCGGCCTGGGCAAGACCTGCGGCCGCGGCCACAAGGGTTCTTTTGCGCGTTCGGGCAAGGGCAAGATCAAGGCAAAGTTCGAAGGCGGCCAGATGCCGCTGATCAAGCGTCTGCCGAAGGTGGGTTTCCGCTCCAAGCTGAAGCTTGATTGCGCCGAGGTCATGTCCTACCAGCTGGACAAACTGGAAGCGGGCGAGATCGATTTTGCCGCATTGCAGGCCGCCAAGCTGGTTCCGACCAGCGCCAAGCGCGCCAAGATCGTCAATAAGGGCGAGCTGTCCAAGAAGTTCGTGCTGAAGGGCATCGCTGCGACGGCCGGCGCCAAGGCAGCGATTGAAGCTGCCGGCGGCAGCGTCCAGGAGTAATTGAAGCATGGCGCAGGGCAACGCAGGCGGCGTAGGCGGGTTGGGCAAGTTCACCGAACTGCGCCAGCGGCTGCTGTTCGTGGTCGGTGCGCTGATCGTCTACCGCATTGGCTGTTTCATTCCGGTTCCCGGCGTGAATCCCGATGCGATGCTGGCGATGATGGAAGCGCAGGGTGGCGGCATCGTGGACATGTTCAACATGTTCTCGGGCGGCGCCCTGCATCGCTTCAGTCTGTTCGCGCTCAACGTGATGCCGTACATCTCCGCATCCATCGTGTTCCAGCTGGCCGTGCATATCTTCCCGTCGCTCAAGGCGATGCAGAAGGAAGGCGAATCCGGACGGCGCAAGATCACCCAGTACTCGCGCATGGGCGCGGTGTTGCTGGCGGTGGTGCAGGGCGGCAGTATCGCCGTAGCCCTGCAGAACCAGGTCGCTCCGGGCGGCATGCCGGTTGTCTACAACCCGGGCATGGGTTTTGTATTGACAGCGGTCGTGGCCTTGACCGCAGGAACCATATTCCTGATGTGGGTGGGTGAGCAGGTCACTGAGCGCGGTGTCGGCAACGGCGTTTCGCTGATCATTTTCGCGGGCATCGTGGCCGGCTTGCCGGTTGCAGTGATCAATACGATCGAAGGCTTCCGCAACGGCACCATCAGTGCCATTGCGCTGATCCTCATCGCCGTAACCGTGGCCGCCTTCACCTACTTCGTTGTGTTCGTTGAACGCGGGCAACGGAGGATCACGGTCAACTACGCGCGTCGCCAGGGTGGCCGCAACGCGTACATGAACCAGACTTCGTTCCTTCCGCTCAAGCTCAATATGGCAGGCGTGATCCCGCCGATCTTTGCTTCCAGCATCCTGGCTTTCCCCGCCACGCTGGCGCTCTGGTCCGGGCAGTCCACTTCCACCGTTTGGCTGCAGCGCATCTCCCAGGCGCTGGCTCCGGGCGAGCCGCTACACATGATCGTGTTCGCCGCAATGATCATCGGGTTTGCCTTCTTCTACACGGCGCTGGTGTTCAATTCACAGGAAACAGCCGACAACCTCAAGAAGTCTGGCGCGCTTATCCCGGGTATACGCCCTGGCAAGGCTACGGCGGATTACGTGGACGCTGTCCTGACCCGTCTGACCGCGGTTGGATCGCTGTATCTGGTAGCGGTGTGTCTGCTGCCGGAGATCATGCGGACCCAGTTGGGTACCTCGTTCTACTTCGGCGGCACATCGCTGCTGATCGTGGTCGTGGTGGTAATGGACTTCATTGCGCAGGTCCAGGCACACCTGATGTCGCACCAGTACGAAAGTCTGTTGAAGAAGGCTAATCTCAAAGGCGGCTCGCGCGGCGGTTTGGCGCGGGGCTGAAGCAACACACACAGCGGTTCTGCATGGCGTAGGCCTGCAGCCAGCTACAACTTAGATGGGCGGCCTGTGCAGCGATCTCGTGCGCAGGTGAGAATCGACCAGTCCCTGCGCAAGAGTAGCGCGGGGCGGGGCGGGACGAAGAGGGCGAAAGCCGGAAGCGACCCGTACCAGGCAGATTCCGGCGCCGGAGCATGGGCACACTCCCCATGCCGTGGTCCTTGCAAGCCTTGGCTTGCGGGGACTTCCCAGAAACCCGAGATCTTGTTAAAATTCGTAGTTCACTCCGCCGGCTTGCACCAAACCCTGACGGGTTTGCCTGCAATCGGGCCATCAAACACAGTTTGGAGAATCGCGTCATGGCGCGTATTGCAGGTGTCAACCTGCCTGCCCAGAAGCACGTCTGGGTCGGGTTGCAGAGCATTTACGGCATCGGCCGTACCCGGTCGAAGAAGGTCTGCGAAACCGCGGGCGTAACTTCGACCACCAAGATCCGTGACCTGTCCGAGCCTGAAGTCGAGCGCCTGCGCGCCGAAATCGGCAAGTTCATCGTCGAAGGCGACTTGCGTCGCGAAGTGGGTATGGCAATCAAGCGCCTGATGGACCTGGGTTGCTACCGCGGCTTGCGTCATCGCCGTGGCCTGCCGCTGCGTGGCCAGCGCACCCGCACCAATGCACGCACCCGCAAGGGTCCGCGCAAAGCCATCAAGAAGTAAGGGGCGCGAATCATGGCCAAACCAGCAGCCGCAAAAGTGAAGAAGAAGATCAAGCGCGTCGTCACTGACGGCGTCGCCCACGTCCACGCTTCTTTCAACAACACCATCGTCACCATCACCGATCGCCAGGGCAATGCGCTGTCGTGGGCCACTTCGGGCGGCGCGGGTTTCCGCGGTTCCCGCAAGTCCACTCCGTTCGCCGCACAGGTCGCCGCCGAGAAGGCCGGCCGTGCCGCACTGGACTACGGTCTGAAGTCGTTGGAAGTACGCATCAAGGGCCCAGGCCCGGGCCGCGAGTCGGCAGTGCGTTCACTCAACAACGTTGGTTACAAAATCACCAACATCATCGACGTTACGCCTATCCCGCATAACGGTTGCCGCCCGCCCAAAAAGCGTCGCGTCTAAGGAGCTGAAGAGAAATGGCTCGTTATATTGGTCCTACCTGTAAGCTCGCCCGCCGCGAAGGCGCCGATCTTTCCCTCAAGAGCCCGGCGCGCGCGCTGGATTCCAAGTGCAAGCTGGAGCAGAAGCCCGGCCAGCACGGCGCCACTGCCCGCAAGGGCAAGCTGTCCGACTACGCCACCCAGCTGCGTGAAAAGCAGAAGGTCAAGCGTATCTACGGCCTGCTGGAGCGTCAGTTCCGCAACTACTACAAGAAGGCCTCGACCAAGAAGGGCAACACCGGCGAGAACCTGCTGCAGTTGCTGGAAACCCGCTTGGACAACGTCGTCTACCGCATGGGCTTCGCCATCACCCGTCCTTCGGCCCGCCAGCTGGTTTCACATCGTGGCGTGCTGGTCAACGGCAAGTCGGTGAATCTGCCGTCTTACCAGGTCAAGGCCGGCGATGCGATCGAGCTTTCCGAAAAGGCGCAGAAGCAGTTGCGCGTCCAGGAATCGCTGACCGTGTCCGCACAGATGGACCTCAGCCCCTCGTGGGTTGAAGTGGACTCGAAGAAGTTCAGCGGCGTGTTCAAGGCCGTGCCGGATCGCGCAGATCTGCCTGCCGACATCAACGAAGCGCTGATCGTCGAGTTGTACTCGAAGTAATCCCATCACGAATCCCCGGATCAGCCGGGGATTTGCAGGAGACCAAGCAACATGACGGTTACCACACAGCAGGTGCTGCGCCCCCGCGGCCCGCAAATCGAACGCCTTGGCGACAATCGCGCCAAGGTCGTGATCGAGCCGCTGGAACGCGGCTACGGCCACACCCTGGGCAATGCGCTGCGTCGCGTGCTGCTCTCGTCCATCCCGGGGTTCGCCATCACGGAAGTCGAGATCGACGGCGTTCTGCACGAATACAGCACCATCGAAGGCCTGCAGGAAGACGTGCTTGAAGTCCTGTTGAACCTGAAAGACGTCGCCATCCGCATCCACACCGGCGACAGCTCCACGCTGACCCTCGCCAAGCAGGGTCCGGGCGTCGTCACTGCTGCCGATATCAAGACCGACCACAACGTCGAGATCCTCAACCCGGAACTGGTCATCTGCAACCTGACCAAGGACACGGCGATCAACATGCGCCTGAAGATCGAGCGCGGTTTCGGCTACCAGCCGGCCGCCGCCCGTCGTCGTCCGGATGAAGAGACCCGCGCCATCGGCCGCCTTATGCTTGATGCATCGTTCTCGCCGGTCCGCCGCGTCGCCTATGCGGTGGAAGCCGCACGCGTCGAACAGCGTACCGACCTGGACAAGCTGGTCCTTGAAATCGAAACCAACGGCACCATCGATGCCGAGGAAGCGGTGCGCACCGCCGCCGACATCCTCAGCGACCAGTTGTCGGTGTTCGGTGATTTCACCCACCGTGACCGTGGTGCGCCGAAGCAGGCTGCCAGTGGCGTTGACCCGGTGCTGCTGCGTCCGATCGACGACCTCGAGCTGACCGTGCGTTCGGCCAATTGCCTCAAGGCCGAGAGCATCTACTACATCGGCGACCTGATCCAGAAGACTGAAGTCGAGCTGCTGAAGACCCCGAACCTCGGCAAGAAGTCGTTGACCGAGATCAAGGAAGTCCTCGCGCAGCGCGGCCTCTCGCTGGGCATGAAGCTCGAGAACTGGCCGCCGGCCGGCGTCTCGCAGCACGGCATGCTGGGCTGATCAAGCAATAACGGATCCCCGCAATTGCGGGGATCCGGTTGGAATCGCAACACAACGCCGACGCGCCCGAAGGTGCGCGGCGATGCCCGATCAGGACGAACGGGCTCGGGCCATCCGCAGTCCATGCAAGAACGCCATGAAGGCGACAGCGAACCTCAACAGCATCAACATTAACCAGGAATCACACCCATGCGTCACCAGAAAGCCGGCCGCAAGTTCAGCCGCACCAGCTCGCATCGCCAGGCGATGTTCAGCAACATGGCCGCTTCGTTGATCAAGCACGGCCTGATCCGTACCACCCTGCCCAAGGCCAAGGAACTGCGCCGCGTCGCAGAGCCCTTGATCACCCTTGGCAAGGTTGATGGCGTTGCAAACCGCCGCCTCGCTTTTTCACGCCTGCGCGACAAGGAAGCCGTCGGCACCTTGTTCACCACGCTGGGCCCGCGCTACCAGTCGCGTCCGGGTGGCTACCTCCGCATCCTCAAGTGCGGCTTCCGCGCTGGTGACAATGCGCCCATGGCCTATGTGGAGCTGCTGGATCGACCGGAAGCCGCTGCGCTCGCCGAGTAATCCCAAGCGCAAAGCGTCA
>Ga0123396_111173_pt1 | contig 14280 bp, 15 predicted proteins | sample T10HLNO3metaT_FD_89924 | JGI IMG/M metagenome (GOLD analysis project Ga0123396, IMG submission 89924) | Methane-oxidizing artificial microbial communities from Washington, USA to study methane cycling - T10-HLNO3 metaT (Metagenome... ...
GACGATTTTTTAAAGAAAAAAGTATTTCCTGGGTACGGGACAGAACATCCAGTGTAGATACTGTTAGCGTAATCCTACGCGGTGACGTGTTGCCAAGTGTTGAATCAAAACGCTTCTCCCGCTACGGCCGACAACCTGATCGAAGAATAGCGCGTCAGCCGCTACCAATACGATAGCGACAACCGCCTGATTCGCGCCCAAACGCCGAATGGCACGACGCAATACCGCTACGGCGCCCTTGAGCCAGCGCAACCGCATCTAACCAAGTTGAAAAACTAGCCGACGCCGGGCGAGTAATTACCGGAAATGAATCCTTGTACTGTGACTGTGTGCCTATGGCAGAATGGCGTTAACTAATTTTTAAAGGGATAGTCGTATGTTGTTAGCCAGATTACTGCCAGTTTTTTTTGCCTCGTTGTTGGCTGCGTGCGCAGAGGTGCCTGAGCAACCGGCTCCGCCACCGCCAACAGTCGTTGAGCTAACGCTAAACAGCACCGCCTCAATTAACCCCGACGCCGACGGTAAAGCCTCGCCGGTGGTGTTAAGAATTTACGAATTGCGGGAGAAAAGTGGTTTTAACGGTGCCGATTTTTTTGCCATATTCGATAAAGAGCAGGCTACTTTGGCCTCCGATCTGGTACGCAAACAAGAGTTGGTGATAAAGCCCGGCGAGAACAAATCCTTGCGGATCGAGCCGGCTGCGGATACCCGGGTATTAGGGTTTTTTGCGGCTTTTCGTAAATTGGATAATGCCGGCTGGCGCACTTTGACCGAGTTGAAGGCTCATCAGAACAATGCGGTGTTACTGAAGCTGGATGCCAATAGTCTAACCGTGACCAATACGCCAACGGAACCCGCACCCGCAGCACCTAAAGAAGATTAAGTGGGGAATAACGATAGGGGCTATGGGTTAGCTTTTAGTCCCTGAGCGGTTTAAGCAATTAAAAAACCGGCACCACCAGCACAAACACGAACGCGATTAAGGTCCAAATCACGATCTTGGTTTTTAAGGGCGTGTTGAACCACAGGGTTTTCAACGCAGCTCTCAGGGCTTGTGGGCGGTCTTCGGCGGCGCGAATGCGTTTAAGCGTACCTTTTAGCGTCAGGCTTTCCTGCTTTTGCTGTTCTGCGTACAGCAATTCGTCGAGCTGGGAATAAAACACGTCGCAACTCGGACATTTAAATGCCTCGCCCAACCTGGGCTGGCCGCATTGCGGGCAGTTTTTCATTTTCGCTCCTGAAAAACTCGATTGCCTTGATGACGAGCATCAAGGCAATCCAGGAAACATTTACGCGGCGATACCGTTATGTCTGAGCAGGGCGTCGATATTGGGTTCTCGGCCGCGGAAGTTTTTGAATAAGGTCATCGCATCGCTGCTGCCGCCTTGCTCCAGGATGTTGTGCAGGAAAGACTCACCTGTATCGCGGTCGAAAATGCCTTTCTCTTCGAACAAGGAAAATGCGTCCGCCGACAACACTTCCGCCCATTTGTAACTGTAATAACCGGCGGCGTAACCACCAGCGAAAATATGCGAGAAGCTATGGGCGAAACGGTTGAATTCCGGTACCTTGACCACGGCTACCTGGTCACGCACCTGTTTGAGGATGGTATAAATTTGTCCGCCCTTGGCCGGAGCGTAATCCCGATGCATCTTGAAATCGAATAGACTGAATTCCAGTTGCCGCACCATCATCATGCCGGCTTGGAAGTTTTTTGCCGCCAACATTTTGTCGTACAACGTATCGGGCAGCGGTTCACCGGTTTGATAATGACCGGAGATTAAGCCCAGCGCTTCTTTTTCCCAGCACCAGTTTTCCATGAATTGGCTGGGCAGTTCTACCGCATCCCACTCGACGCCGTTGATGCCCGAGACACCGAGGTGATCGATCTGGGTCAACATGTGATGCAGACCGTGGCCGAATTCGTGAAACAGCGTTTCCACTTCGTCGTGGGTCAGCAAGGCCGGGTCGTTGCCAGTCGGCGGGGTAAAGTTGCAGGTTAAATACGCCACCGGTGTTTGTAGTGCATCGCCGACTTTTTTACGGCAGACGCAGTCGTCCATCCAGGCGCCGCCGCGCTTTTTGGCGCGGGCGTATAAGTCCAGGAAGAAGCGGCCGCGCAATTGGCCGTGTTTATCCAGGATTTGATAAAAGCGGGCGTCGGGGTGCCAGGTGTCGAAGTCTTTGATTTCGCTGATTTGCAGGCCATAGAGTTTCTCGACGATGGCAAACAGGCCGGGCACAACTTTGTTGTCGGGGAAATAGGCTTTCACTTCTTCTTGCGACAATTGGTAGAAGTGCTGGCGCATTTTTTCCGAGTAATAACCGATGTCCCAGGCTTGCAAGTCGTTTAGGCCGTGCTCGGCGGCAGCAAACTCTTTCAATTCAGTCAAATCCCGGCGGGCTTGGCGCCAGGATTTGTCGGCCAAATCTTCCAGAAACTTCACCACGTCGTCGGTGGATTTGGCCATTTTAGTAGCCAGCGAATATTCGGCGTAGTTGTTAAAGCCCAGCAATTGGGCTTTCTCGTGGCGCAACGCCAGGATTTGTTCCATCAATTCGGAATTGTCCCATTGCCCGGCATGCGGGCCTTGATCGGAGGCTCGGGTGCAGAATGCCTCATAATGTTCGCGGCGCAGTTCGCGGTTGTCGGCGTAGGTCATCACCGCCAGATACGACGGGAATTGCAGGTTGATCAACCAGCCATCCTTGCCTTCCGCTTCGGCGGCTTGTTTGGCTTGGGCCAGAGCCGATTCCGGCAGGCCGGCCAAATCGTCGAGATGGGTAATCTGTTTGTGCCAGGCGTTGGTGGCGTCCAGTAAATGTTCTTCGTATTGACTGGCTAGTTTCGATAATTGCTGGTTGATCTCTTTATAACGCGCCTGTTGTTCGGGCGGTAAATCCACGCCGGACAAATGAAAGTCGCGCAGGGCGTTGTTGACGATTTTTTGTTGGGCGCGGTCGAGCTTGGCAAAGTCCGCGCTGTCGCGTATGGCTTGGTAGGCCTCGTACAAGGCGCGGTTTTGGCCGGTTTCTGTGGCGTATTCGCTGAGTTTGCCGAGGCAGGCATTGTAGGCATCACGCATCGCTTCACTGTTGACTACCGAATTCATGTGGCTGACCGGCGACCAAGCCTTGTTCAAGCGGTCTTCGGCGGCTTCGATCGGTTCGATCAGATTTTGCCAGGTGTAAGGTCCGCCGGCTTGCAGTTGCCGGTCTATGGTTTGCCGGGCTTCGGTGAGTAGCTGGCTGATGGCCGGCTCCACGTGTTCGGGCAGGATTTTAGAAAATTGCGGTAGTTCGGTGTTTTCGAGCAAAGGATTGGTCATGTCGGTAGCCAGTCTGATATGAATATCGGGAAAATTAGGATAATAAATGCATGGCGGCGTTGACCCGATTTTGGGCTTTTTTCAACACCATCAAGGAAAAATCAGGGTTGAGTTTACCGTGATTTAGTTTGCTGTAAGACGGAATCGAGTTGATATAAGGCAGATCTCGGGCATTGCCGGAACCGAAATAGCTGTGCAATTTGGCGAGGATGACGATGTCGGTCATCGTTAGTTCAGGGCCGCTGTCGTACAGCCAGTTTTCTGCTTGATGCGGAATGTTGCCCAGTTGTTCGGGAAAACCCAACGTGTGCAGCATCAGCACACCGACCGGGCCGCGTAAATAGGGCAGCGCGGTTTTTAGTTCCTGAAAGCTGGGGCCGCCGTCGGGAAATTGTTCAGCAAAATGCAGTAAGGGAATCGCGCCGATGTCGGCAATCAAACCGCCCAGCAGGGCGTCTTCCGGGTTGATGTTGCTGCACTCCTGGGCTAAGACAAAGCTTAAACTTGAGACATACAGGCTGTTTTTCCATAAGGCCTGCATGCCTTTCATGAGTTCCGGGTCGGTGCAACTGAATAATTGTTTCATGCTGATGCCCATCACCAAATTCCGCGTCGCATTCAGGCCGATGCGAGCTACCGCGTCATGGCAATTGTTGATCGGTATTTCCGTGGCATATAAGGGGCTGTTCGCCACCTGGATTAATTTCGCCACGATAGGCGGGTCCAGCTGAATAATCTCTGCGGCCCCGCGGATGCCGATGTCTTTTTGCACCGCATCTTTTAGTTTCAGGGCGACATCCGGTAAGGAAGGCAGGCGCAGTTTGTTTTCCCGATAGGCTTGGGCGAAGCTGTTGAAAAAGCGGCTGCCGTTGATCGGCTCCGGCAGTTGAATATCGAGCAGTTCCACGCAATTGGCGCTTTCCTGACTTTTATCTGTCCATAAACGGTTGAGTTGGATAGGGATTTCCAAAATACGCACATCGCTGAGCGCCGTGGCGGTAGCGCCGCAACGGCTACCGCTGTTCAGCGGCAGATTGGCTAGCGTGGAATCGGCGTCGATTTGATAACGGCTATCGCTATCCGGTTGCATCGATAGTTGTCCTGCCAACAAATACAGTACGCTGTTGGTCGGTTGCCCCAGGGTAAAAAGAATTGCCCCTTTGGCGTAGGCCAAGCTGAGATGCGGTAATGAGCTTAAGGCGGCGTCATCAAGATCGCGTAAGGGTGCGAATTTTTTCAGCTGTGCGACGCTAAGCGCTTGCTGATGAGTGCTGCTGGGTTTGGATACTGAGTTGTCGGTTGGTAGGCTACTCCGGGGTTCTGCGCCAGACGGCAAGGCTTTCCGGCTTGGTTTGTTGGCGGTGGTGTTTTTTTCCAGTAGCTTGGAAAACCAATTCATCTTATGTCCTGAAAAAGTTGATGGCCTCGGCAATTTGTTGTTTTGCATCCTGTAATGCCTTCAGAGACATATCCGGCGTCAGTGCGCTATCGTCCAGTTTTTGAAAGGCAGGCAAGGTGTTGAGTGGCGGCAGTTTCTGGGTATTGGTGCCGCCGAGTTGGCTGTGAAATTTAGCTAACAGCACAACGTCATAGAGTTGCAGGCCCTGGCCGTCGTCAAAGTACCAATTTGTGGTATTGACGGGAATTTGCTGGAAACTATCGGGGAAATGCCATTTTTTCAAAATATGGGTGCCCAACAAACCTTGCAGGCAGGCGATGCTAGCCTGTAATTCTTCTTCGGTATAGCGCGACATGTCCATGCTTTCGGCAAAGGTGACAATCGGTAAGGCGCCGATGTTGTGAATGAGCCCGGCTAGTAAAGCTTCGTCGGCGTTTACTTTTCGGGTCAGTCCGGCCAGCGTGTGGCTGAGGCTGGCAATCTGGATGCTTTGTTTCCAAAGTGTCTGAATAATGTTGTTCAGTTGCCGGTTGCGGCTTCTGAACAGCTGGTGCAGGCTGATGCTGGTAACCAGGTTTTGCGTGGTTTTAAATCCTAGCCGATTCACGGCATCATGGCTGCTGGTGATGGGGTTGCTGCCGCGGTAGATCGGGCTATTTGCGACTTGAATCAGTTTGGAGGATATAACCGGGTCCAGGTTTAAAATCTTCACCGCATCGGCGATGCTGATGTCCTTTTGCAAGGCGCTACGCAAGCGCAAGGCAACATCCGGCAGGCTGGGAACATGCAGGTTGTCGGCTCTGAACGCATCGCAAAAGCTATCGAAAAAAAAGCTGTTTCGCAGCTGGGGCGGAATGCTCTTCGGGTTGATCAGCGGATTGTTGACGGGTTTGCTGCTGTGCTGCAAGTTGGACAGCGGCATGTAGATGACTTGGGTAGGCGATTTGGCTATCGCGCTGAAGGCGTGTTCGCCGGATGTTGCCAGAGGATAACAGGCTTTAAAGGTGTCGGCTTCGACCGTATAACCGGCGCCATTATTCGCTTCCAGATAGACGTTGCCAGTGTAGAGATAGCTTAATTGTTCCGCCTCGGCGCCGCGGTTAAATATGATGTCGCCGGGGTTAAAGTTTCGCATGGTCACCGGTATCGCCAGCAAGTCCGCCGCCGGTAAGTCCCCCAGCGGGATGAGCTTTTGCAGATAGCTCAAGGGCAGTTGGTTGACGGCTGCTGGAGTGGGGTTGCTCTCTGTCGGCGTTTTGTCCGGGGATTTTTTTAAAAATTTCCAGATCATGCGGCTAGGAGGAAAAGATGCTCAAAGCTTCGTGAATTTTAGTTTTGGCATCGTGCAGGATGGCCAGCGTATTTTCCGGAGACAAAGAGAAGTTTTTCAATTTGGCCGCCGCCGGAATGGCGGTAATCGCCGGCAAATCGGCGGTCGCTGTTTTGCCGATCAGGGCATGGAGTCTGGACAGGACCACTATATCGGTCACCGTCAAGGTATCGCCGCTGTTTTGAAACCAGTCGCTGGACGATTTGGCTACGTCGATGAACTCTTCGGCAAAATCCCATTCCTTCAACACTACGGCGCCGACCGGGCCTTTGATGATGGGCATGGCTTCCAGGATTTCGGCGTCATTATGGTATTCGGGTGGTAAGTTGGCGGTAAAACTTAGAAAGGGAATTACGCCGATGTCGCAGACCAGTCCGGCCAGTAAGGCATTTTCCGGATTTTGCTGCATGCTGTGGCTGGCCAGTACATGGCAGAGGCCGGACAGATAAAGGCTTTGCTTCCACAGATCTTCCAAATGATTTTTAATCAGCGGCGATTTGCTTTTGAAAATCTGCTTCATACTCAGCGCCGTTACCAGGTTGCGTGTGGCGTTTAAGCCGATACGCACCACCGCGTCTTTGCAGTTTTTCGCGGGCACGTTGGTTAGGTATAACGGGCAATTGGCGACTTCGATCAATTTTGCGGAGATGGCAGGGTCAAGCTGGATAATCTTGACGGCTTCGTCGATGTTGACATCTCTTTGGATGGCTTTGCGCAAATTGATCGCCACTTCGGGTAATGAGGGGATTTCTATCTCGTGGTCGTTATTTTCGAAATGTTCGACGAATAAGCTCAATAGCCGGTTGTGATGCAATTCTTCCGGAATAGATAATTTGCCGTGGTCTTGGCGGCTGGGCGTCAGCATGATTTTCAGGGATACCCGCAACAGGTCTATCTCGGTTTTTGCGGTGGCGGTGGCGGTGTGCTTAATACCGCTGCATATCGGGAATTTCGCTTGTGCGCTGCCTGCCGATATTTCATAGCTTTTGCCGTTGTGATCGGCCAAAATCACCGTGCCGCGCAACAAATACATTGCGCAAGTCGCCTGTTGATTGACGCTGAACAAGGTGTTGCCGGCTGCCAGGGTTTCGACGTGATTTTCAGTGGCGAAAGTTTGTAATATCTCGTCGCTTAAATTCCTGATGGGGAATAACTGTTTTAGAGTTTCCGGCGTAATGCGTTGCCCTCCGCGCTGCGGTTTGCCTTTAGCATGGGATTTTTCAAAAAAAGCTCTAATTCCACTCATAGTATTCCAGTAAACGTTAATGGCGGGCGGTTTGGGGAGATTGTTACCATGGACATCGCCCCGGTCAATAATTTCATCCGTTCGTGTTGTTTAATGCTCTTTCGGCGTTTAGCAGGCCAATCACCTGCGAGGTTTGTGGACGCACGCCTCGCCAAATAAAGAACGCTTCGGCGGCCTGCTCTACCAACATGCCCAAGCCGTCCAGGCTGTGCGCGGCCTTATTCGCCAAGCCCCATGTCACAAATGCGGTGGCTTGGTTGGCGTAAGCCAAGTCGTAGCAACTGCCGCCGGCTTTCAATAGTGCGGCCGGCAAAGGTGGTAAATCGCCGCTGAGGCTGGCCGACGTGGCGTTGATGATCAAATCAAATTGGCGATCTTTAAGATTAGCGTAATCGCAAGCATGCACCGCGCCTAGTGCCGCGAAATCCTCGGCAATTGCGTGGGCTTTGCTCACATTGCGATTGACGATGACCAATCCCGACGGCTGCTGTTCCAGTAGGGGAGGGACGATGCCGCGTGTGGCTCCTCCAGCCCCTAGAATCAAAATCTCGGCATCCTTCAGTGTGATGCCATGGTTTATGGTTAAGTCGTTAAGCAAGCCGATGCCGTCGGTGTTGTCGCCCAAAATGATGTCGTCCGCTTGGCGGAATAAGGTGTTGACGGCTTTTGCTTGACGAGCGCGTTCCGTCAGTTGGTCGGCATATTGCCAGGCCAGTTCCTTGAGCGGGACGGTGCAATTCAGGCCTTTGCCGCCATCGGCAAAAAAACGGCTGGTAGCCGCGGCAAAAGTTTCCGCAGGCACCTCTTGGGCCCTATAGTCCATCAGTTGACCGGTTTGTTCGGCAAATAATTTATGGATACGCGGTGATTTACTGTGGCTGATCGGTTGGCCGAATACCGCGTAATTATCAATTTTCATCATCGGTACTGTATTTGCTGCGCCAATATTCCCAGAGGAAAGTGCAGGCTATCACCAGCACTCCCAGCCCTATACTGATGGGCATAAAGTTCTCGAAATAAGCCACGATCAGCGCGCAGGTTGCCAGGAAAAAACCGAGTAGGCTGTATTGCCAGCCGATGCGGATGCCATCCAGCAGGGTGGCTAAGGCCAGGATCAGCAAGATAACCAGGCTGGCGCTTCTGTCGGATAACTGCTCGGATTTGTTAAGCAATGCGGCGGCTATCACCACAACCAGCGTATGCAGCCAATGCAGCCCTTGGGCCTTGACGATGTCGCCAAAGTCGTTGTCGTTGGTTCGGGTTTGTAGCCAGGAGACGAAAATCGACAGCATGCCAAACACGATCACCATGAATAGCCAATAACCATAGCCGTCGTGCGGGTTGAATTCGGTAATAGCGATGCCGGTCAGCGATAAAACGACCAGCAGAATAAATACCGCCTGTTCCAGGCCGAAGTAACGTCGGCGCTGTTGGGGCGGATCGTCAGTCGAATGACTGTCATCAAAATCAAAGTCTTCGTTCATGCCGGGTCCGTTTGTCTGGTTGTTATGGTTGTTTTAGCCACTGGGCAGCGGATTTAGCGTAATAAGTCAGTATCGCGTCGCAGCCGGCTCTCTTAAATGCCAGTAGGGATTCCATCACCACCTGTTGTTCGTCCAGCCAGCCGTTTTGCGACGCGGCTTTCAGCATCGCATATTCGCCGCTGACCTGATAAGCAAAGGTCGGTACACCGAATTGGTCCTTGGCGCGGCGGATGATGTCCAGATAGGGCATGCCGGGTTTGACCATGATCATATCGGCGCCTTCGCGTAAATCCAGCGCAATTTCCCGCAAGGCTTCATCGGAATTGGCCGGGTCCATTTGATAACTGTATTTATTCCCGCCGCCCAGATTACCGGCCGAGCCGACCGCATCGCGGAACGGGCCGTAGAAACTGGAGGCGTATTTGGCGGAATAGGCCAATATTCGGGTGTTGGTATGGCCATGAGATTCCAACACGGCTCTGATCGCACCGATGCGGCCGTCCATCATGTCGGAAGGGGCGACGATGTCGGCGCCGGCTTCGGCATGCGACAAGGCCTGTTTGCAAAGGACTTCGACGGTTTCGTCGTTGACGACATAACCTTGATCATTCAGCAATCCATCCTGACCGTGCGAGGTAAAAGGGTCTAAGGCGACGTCGGTGATGATCCCGAGCTCCGGTAGGGCGCCTTTCAAGGCCCGAACGCAGCGTTGTGCCAAGCCGTCAGGGTTGTAAGCTTCTTCCGCACTTAACGATTTTTTGTTCGGATCCGTTACCGGGAATAGGGCAATGGCGGGTACGCCCAGATTTAATAAGGTTTCGGCTTCGCGCAGCACCAGGTCGATGGATAATCGGTTGACGCCCGGCATGGAAGTGACGGCTTCTTGTTTGTTATTGCCCTCGATAACAAATAGCGGGCAGATTAAGTCGTCGCTGCTTAAGCGATTTTCCCGCATCAGCCGCCTTGAAAAGGCCTGATAACGCATGCGACGCATCCGGGTGGCCGGGAAAAAGTCGTTAGGGTGTGACATCTCTTCCATAGTAATATAATAGGGTACTCGCTGGCCCGATGGGCTGGCTGGAATCTGGAGCCGGGTTAGCGCTTCGGCCTTTATTTTAGCAGTGTATCGAATGAAGGCGGTTGAAATTAGCCGGCGATACCTTTTTGAGATGGTTTTTATGAATATCAAACGTCATATGCATTTTATATTTGTTGTGGTTTTTAGCTTGTTCGCCGGCATGTTTTTGTCCTTGCCCGCTAGCGCGGCCGATTTGAGCGAGCCGCAACGCACCATTGAGGATGCGTCCAACAAGTTGAAGCAACGCTTACAGGATCCTGCCTTTCCGCATGATTTCCAAAAAATCAATGCCTTTGTCCAGGAAGTGATCTATCCGAATGTGGATTTCGATCTGATTTCGTCGCTGGTGCTGGGAAAAATGTGGAAAGATGCTTCGCCGGCGGAAAAGGAGAGCTTTAAAAAGGAGTTTCAAGTGTTGTTGATCAGAACCTACTCTCGAGCCTTCTTTGAGTTTAAAGACTGGTCTGTACGGTTTTTGCCGATCACCCCGGAAGAAGACGAAAGAAAAGTCCTGATTAAAACCGAAGTGCTGCAACCCGGTTTGCAGCCTATCGCTGTTAACTATCGGATGCTGAACGTCAAAGGCCAATGGAAAGCTTACGACATCATGATCGAAGGCGTCAGTTTGGTGACCAACTATCGTACTAGCTTCAAAAACGAAGTGGAGCGCACCGGTTCGTTGCAAGAGGTCATCAACCAATTGGCTAAACGCAATACCGAAGCATTAAACAGCAAAAATAATTCATAAGCTTTTCCCTCTCTTAGTGTTCCCGGGTGTGCCGTTTAGGGGCAGCCGGGAATGACCATCAGTATGCAATCCGCTAAAGACTCTCTGTACGCCAGTCCGCTAGGCGAAATCAACGCATTTGCTTTCGACGAAACTGTCGTCAAAGTCTTTCCCGACATGATCCAGCGCTCAGTGCCCGGGTACAGCACGATTATCTCGGCTATCGGTCTATTGGCGGCGCGTTTTGCCAAGCAAGATAGCGTTTGCTACGACTTGGGCTGCTCGTTGGGGGCGGCGACCTTGGCTATGCATCAGCAAATCACGACTAACAATTGCCGAATCGTTGCCGTGGATTGTTCGGCTGCAATGGTCGAGCAATGCCGGCAAAATCTGGCCGTTGCATCCGGTGGGGCCGAGATAGAAATTTTATGTGCCGATGTTCGCGATATTGCGATTAGTAATGCCTCTGTAGTGGTGCTGAATTTTACGCTGCAGTTTATTCCGCTGGCTGATCGGCAGGCTTTTTTGACCACGATCTATCAAGGTTTGTTACCGGGCGGGATTTTGATTTTGTCCGAAAAGCTGGCGTTCGATGATGTTAGACAGCAGGCTTTGCAGATTGATATGCATCATTTATTTAAAAAAGCCCAAGGCTATAGCGAACTGGAAATCAGCCAAAAGCGCAGCGCTTTGGAGAATGTGCTGATTCCGGAAACCTTTATCGCGCATCAACAGCGCTTGAAGTTGGCGGGTTTCGCCAGCGCGGAAGTTTGGTTTCAGTATTTCAACTTCGCTTCGATGATTGCATTGAAATGAAGCTATACCAAGGTCTTTATCAAGCATTGGCGGCGGCCGGCGACGAAGTTTGGGTAAACCGTTTGCCTGAGCAATTGGCGGCGGCTTTTGCGGATTCGTCGCATGGCGATCTGAAGCGCTGGCAACAGGTGGTAGAGGATTTGCCGGATTTGATGCCGTCGAGTGTCGATTTGTTGGAGAGTGTCAGAGTAGGTCAGGCAGAGGATATTTCCGATGAGATGCGGGCCGGTTTGCGCGAACAGTTGATGCAGTTGCATCCTTGGCGAAAAGGACCTTATCGGATCTTCGACATTGACATCGATACCGAATGGCGTTCGGATTGGAAATGGGACAGGGTGAAAGACCAGATCGCACCGCTACGAAATCGCTTGGTTTTGGATGTTGGTTGCGGCAACGGCTATCATTGTTGGCGCATGCTCGGTGCGGGAGCGCGATTGGTGGTTGGCATTGATCCGACATTGCTCAGCGTAATGCAGTTCCAGGCTATCCGAAAGCTGCACGGTGAGGCGCCGATTTATCTGTTGCCGCTGGGGATAGAAGATGTGCCGCCCAACATGGGGCTATTCGATACGGTGTTTTCGATGGGGGTGTTGTATCACCGCCGCTCACCCATCGATCATTTGCTGGAATTAAGGGGCTGTTTGCGGGCTGGCGGTGAATTGATTTTGGAGACTCTGGTTGTTGAAGGGGACGCGCAGCATGTCTTGGTGCCTGAGGGGCGTTATGCGCAAATGCGCAATGTGTGGTTTTTACCGAGCTGCGCAGCTTTGATGTTATGGATGCGCCGCTGCGGGTTTAAAAATATTCGCCTAGCGGATGTTTCCAAAACTTCTGTCGAGGAGCAGCGCAGTACCGAATGGATGCGGTTTCATTCTTTGGCGGAATTTTTGGATCCGCATTCTCCGGATTTAACTTGTGAAGGCTTGCCGGCGCCGGTTCGGGCTGTGATTGTGGCTAGCGCCGATTAATCAGTGGATTTTTGTTTTTGAATTGTAAAATTTAAAGAACAGGCTAAGATTGGCTAGCTTGAAAAGTCAGCCGATTAGTGTGTGCTGATTAGTCCAGGCAGCCCTAAAATCCAATCGGAGAAAATCCATGAAAAAGTTATTTGTACTTTTTATGCTGTATTCTTTTGCCGTATTTGCTGAGCCAATCAATATCAACCAAGCCGATGCCGAAACCATTTCCAAAGCTTTGACCGGGATAGGTCCGAAGAAGGCCGAGGCGGTGGTTCAATACCGTAAGGAGCATGGCGATTTTAAGACATTGAAAGATCTGGAAAATGTGTCTGGAATTGGAGAGAAAACCGTCCAACAGAATGAGAAGAATATTCTGTTTGGGGATTCTGCTCCCGCTGCTGCTGAAAAAATTGCTAAGCCAGAGAAACCGGAAAAGCCCCAAGAACCTAAAAAATCAAAATAAGGCGACTGAGTTGGCGCGCTTGGGCTTGGTGCGCCAACTCATTGAGTCTGTTTTGTCTGAATCGTATTTATTCGACGTCCGGGTAGTTTAGCCAAATGTCGAGCCGTTCCAGCCCCAAAAATCAGCCGGACAGTTACTGAATTCGATATAAATCCGATCCTGAGGGATTGAAAGCCGGGTATTGAGCAATTGGCATATCGATGCAGACAAGTTTTTGGCTTGGCTACTGCTCAGGCCAATGCTCTTGCATTCCAGATATGCCAAGTGGGTAGTGCTGCCGGCAAACAGCATGGCGTCGTTTTGCTCAATGCTAATCATGACGTAGCGCTCCGGTTTGCCGGTCTCTTTGGATACCAGTTGTGATAGTTCGTCTAACAATTTTGATTTCAGTTCTGTATCGAGCACTGAGTTGGTGTTCAATTTTAAAAAGGGCATGATCAGTCTCCTGTTTTGAGGTGCTAAATTGCCGGCCAGCGTTGGATAATTCGATATTCAACGCCATCCGGACCTGAGCAGGATTCTACCAAGCAGAATCCTATTGATTGCCAAAGTATGGGGGCGAAATCGAAATCGATTGCCGAACTAGCCTTTTTAACTAAAGTGACATGCGGCTTGAATAGTCTGTTTTCGATGGGTATCCCTTGTTGTTTGGCTATGCGGGCCAAGTTTTCGTTTAATGTCGACACGCTTTGATCGAATTGGCTGGCGGTCAGGCATAGCACGGCAGGTTTTTTCCAGAAACTCAGGTGGTCAAAATTTAACGTTATCAGCGGTGTTGGCAGTTTTCCTGCCTCCCTGGTGATTATGGCCTGTTGTTCTGCAGAAATTCTCCCTAAAAACAACACGGTGACATGTAAGTTTGCTTCCTTAACGGGTTTTCCGGTTCGGTTTAGTTGGCTGATTAAAGCCGCGCATTGTTGCCTGGCGTTTTGTTCCGGCCATAAGGCAAAAAAGAGACGTTTCAAGCTGTTCCTCTCCGGTTGTTATTAGATCGAGGTATGACTTTTTCATCTTTTCGATGGCAGGCAAAATGCGGCGATTTGGGTGTCGAGAGCTGGTGATCAGGCTAAAGGATGCTGTGTTATTGCGGCGAGGATAGACAATTAGCCAAAAAAATATCCAGATTTATCAGTTCGTAAGCGATGAATCCTAAAATTGAAATTGAATTTTGCTCGGTTTGCCTGCGGTTTTGTTCAGCCTAAGCTTACGCCGCGGACTTGTCTAGTAACAATTTGTTCGCATAACCTGTAGGCTGCGCGCAGTTGCTAAGCATTGACATATATCCCATTTCTACCTTACAGTTACAAATGCATCACACGTACGTGACAAGCCTAGCGGGTTGTGGCAATTTGCAAGAATCGGCTATTACTAAAAATTAAAACTTTCGGAGCACATCACATGGCAAGACCATTAATTCAAATGGCGTTGGATTCACTGGATTTCAACCAA
>Ga0123396_110009_pt1 | contig 14093 bp, 8 predicted proteins | sample T10HLNO3metaT_FD_89924 | JGI IMG/M metagenome (GOLD analysis project Ga0123396, IMG submission 89924) | Methane-oxidizing artificial microbial communities from Washington, USA to study methane cycling - T10-HLNO3 metaT (Metagenome... ...
ATAAGTTTGGTGATGTTTGCCGTAGTGAAATTCGATCGTTTCTGCGGAAATGTGCGGCGCCAATGCGTCTTTTGCGTACGGTAATGCAGGTAATTCAAAAGCCATCTTTATTCTCCAGATTGATTGAACAGCAGCAGTGATTAGGCGCGGGCTTACCGCCCAAACCTAATTACCCAGCATTATAATAAAGAATTATTGCTTAACACTACCTAATCTAAGGAAAACAACGATGGCACTTGAGGTTGAACATAAGTTTTTGCTGGCGAACGACGACTGGCGCGGCGAAATCGATCATTCCGTACACTACAAACAGGGCTATTTGAGTAGCAGTCCGCTTAGCTCAGTAAGGGTGCGGATTTCCGATAGCCAGGCTTGGCTGAATATCAAGAGCGCCACTATCGGCACCCATCGTCAAGAATTTGAGTATGAAATCCCTTTGCCTGACGCCAACAGTATTCTCGACGAACTATGCCACAAGCCGTTGGTGGAAAAAACCCGTCATTTTGTTTATCGGGATCGGCACGTTTGGGAAATTGACGAGTTCATGGGCGATAACCAAGGTTTGATTGTCGCCGAAATCGAATTGTCGACAGTAGGCGAGGCCTTTGTTAAGCCGGACTGGGTCGGCATGGAAGTTACCGACGATATACGCTATTACAACAATAATCTCTGCAAGTATCCGTTCAAGGATTGGGATAAATAAGCGGCAACAAGCCAGATAGGCGATAAAAGTTGCCGTTTTCCGAGGTTTGCGGCGCTTGTTGCAAAACTGGGACAAGATATTCGCAGAATCGCTACAGCGCTACAAATGCATACCTAGCCTGCCTCACTAAAGCCTGGCGCTTAGCGAATTTTTGCGATAGGTAATACTTTGTTAAAACAATAATTTAAAGGACGTATTGAAATCCAAAATGCAATGCTCTATATTGAATGTATGAGCAAAGCTACTTTTGTTGTTTTATTGATACTTTTTGCCGGTCCGCTGCATGCATCGGAGCTGGCGACCGCTATTGCCCGTTTGGAAAGCGAGTGGGCCAACGTTTATTATCAAAGCGACGAAACCCGGCAAAGACAAACTTATCCGCAATTACTGGAAACAGCCGCGGAATTAACCAAACGCTACCCGAATGCCGCCGAGCCGAAAATCTGGCAAGCGACGATTATCGCCACCAATGCGGCGTTTCAATCTTCGTTGAGCGCCTTGTCCAGCCTGCAAACCGCCAAGACACTGTTGGAAGAAGCCATCGCCCAAAATCCCAATGCGCTGGATGGCGCGGCCTATGTCACGCTGGGCACACTGTATTACATGGTGCCTGGCTGGCCGGTATCTTTTGGGGATAATCAGCTTGCGGAGCAAATGTTGAAAGCCAGCTTGAAAATCAACCCCAACGGTATCGACGCCAATTACTTCTACGCCGATTATTTGCTGCAACAGGATCGCAGCGCGGAAGCTGAGGAATATTTGCACAAGGCCGTCCAGGCCCCGCTGCGCAAACAGCAAGTATTTGCCGATACCCAGTTGCAAAACGAAGCCAAAATGGCGCTCGCACACACCCAGCAACGTAAATCCAACGCCGGCAAAAATAAATTTCAATCGTTGTTCACTTCCGCGACAGCCGACTAAATACGCCTGGCCCGTTTGCCTTTGGCTGTAGAATAACCCTACTTTCAAAACAGGCCACGACTGGCATTTATGAAAAAAACCATTTTCGGACTGTCCGCGGTATTTTTTTTACTGTTTTGTACGTCCAGCGCCGCCGGCACACCCGCAGCAAACCGGCCGCTGGAACCAGTAGCGCTGCAATTGAAATGGTTTCACCAGTTCCAATTTGCCGGTTATTACGCGGCTATCGAGCAAGGCTATTATGCCGAGGAAGGCTTGCAGGTAGAGATACGTGAGCGCAATCCTGACCAGGACTACGTAGAACAGGTCGCATCCGGGGGAGCCGAATACGGCATCGGCGATTCCGGCATCATTGCCCAGTATGCCAACGGCAAGCCCATCGCGGCTCTAGCCGCCCTATTTCAGCACGATGCGCTGGTGCTGTTCAGCAAACAAGCTTCCGGCATCGTCAGCCCTTATGAAATGGCCGGCAAGCGCATCATGTACGATGTGGTCGGCGAGAATAATGCCCAGATTCGCGCCTTACTCGCCGAAGCCAATCTAAACGAAAGCCGCTATCAAAAAGTTGCCGAGACCTTTAACAACGCCGACTTTATTGCGGATAAAGTCGATGTGATGTCCGGCTATATCACCGACCAGCCATTCAGCTTTCGCGCCGCCGGCATCAAATTCAATATTATCAATCCGCAAAATTACGGTATCGACTTTTACGGCGACTTGCTTTTCACCAGCCGCAACGAACTAAAGCAACATCCCGGCCGCGCCGAGCGCTTCCTCCGGGCCAGCCTGAAAGGCTGGGAATATGCGCTGTCTCACCCCGATGTACTGATCGATCTGATCCAGCACAAATACCCAAGCAAACTTAGTCCGGAACAACTGCGCTACGAAGCCGAGGAAACCCGTAAGCTGATCATGCCGGACTACATCCCGCTGGGCCAGATAGAAGCTACCCGCTTACGCCGGGTAGCCGACATTTATGCCAACCTGAAATTAGCGCGTCCTTTAAGCGACGGCCAACTCAATGAGTTTGTCTATGGCAACAAACAATCCGCCGATTTGCCATTGAACGACGCGGAACGGCAGTGGCTGGCCGAGCATCCAGAAATTCGGGTGGGCATAGACAGGAATTTTCCGCCATACGAATGGCTGGATGCCGCCGGCATGCATCAAGGCATGATTGCCGAACATCTCAAGCTAATCGAACAGAAACTGGGGGTTAAGTTCGTCCTGATCATGGACAAATCCTGGCAGGAAGTGCTGGACATGGCCAAACGCGGCGAACTGGACATGCTCGCCGGGGTGACCAAAACCCCGGATCGCGAGCAATATTTAAGCTTTACCCAGCCTTATATCAGCACGCCGACGGTGATCATCGGCGACAAAAGCAGTGCTTATATCGATTCCCTGCCACTACTGACGGGGAGACGGGTCGCTATCGAACAAGGGTATTTTGTGCAGGAATTGCTGAGCAGAGACTACCCAGGAATACAGTTGCTGACAGCCCCCTCGGTGCAAGAAGCGCTGAATCTGCTGGCCGAAGGCAAGGTGGATGCTTATATCGGCGATGCGGCTTCGGCTAGTTATGTGATCAAACAACAAGGCTTATTGAATCTGCATATTGCCGGCCAACCTGGCTACGTCAACGAAACCCGGATGGCCGCACTCACATCTCAGCCGCACTTGCGGTCGCTACTGGAGAAAGCTCTGTCCAGTATCAGCCAAGCCGAACATGACGCCATTATTAACCGCTGGATGGCTTTGAAGGTCGAGCAAGGCATTCAACTGGACGCGCTATTGAGATCCGCCGCCGTTGCGCTGCTGGCCCTGTTGTTTTTCGTCTATTGGGTGTTCAGGCTGCGTAAGGAAATCAAGGCTCGCAAACGTAGCGAGGCCGACCTGGCGCGGCTTTACACCAATATGTCGCTGGGCTTTGCGCTACATCAGGTAATACGCGACGACAGCGGCAAAATCGTCGATTATCGCTATCTGGATATCAACCCGGCCTTTGAAAAAATGACCGGCATTGCCCGCGAGAACTGGATAGGCAAAACCGTGAAGCAGGTTTTGCCGAATACCGAGGGAGCCTGGATCGCCAGTTTTGACGGGCTGGATACCAGTGGCGAGCCGCAACATTTTGAAAACTGTGTGACCGATCTGGGCCGCTGGTATGCCATCGATAGCTATAAAGCCGGCCCCGACCGTTTCGTCGTGTTAGTCCAGGATATTACCGAGCGCAAACAGACCGAACTGGCACTAAAAGAGAGCGAAGAACGCTTTCGGATCAGCCAAATCTATGGCGGCGTCGGTATTTGGGAAGCAGATTTGTTGAAAAACCGCCAGTTCTGGTCGGAAATCGTCACAACTGAATTGGGTTTTCCGCATAAGCCACTCAATACCTGGAATGATTTCCTGGAAGTGGTTTGTCCGGAGGATAGGCCTTTAATTTTGGAAGCGACCCGCGAGCACCTTGAACGCGGCGCCAATTACGATGTGGAGTACCGCATCCAAACCCCTAACGGCGAAAAGCGCTGGATGCGCTCGGTGGGCCAGGTCGAGCGCGACGGTAACGGCAAACCGGTGCGGATGCGCGGGATTGTCCATGATGTTAGTAAACGCAAAGCGGCCGAGGAAAAACTGCGGCTGTCGGCGCGGGTCTTTTCGGACGCCCACGAAGGCATCATCATTACCGACCTCAACGCCTGTATCATCGATGTCAACGCCGCCTTCACGGACATCACCGGCTACAGCCGCGAGGAAGCATTGGGACAAAATCCCAGCTTTCTGAAATCCGGCCGGCAAGCGCCGGAGTTTTACGAAGCCATGTGGGCGATCATAAACCAGACAGGGCATTGGCAAGGCGAAGTCTGGAATCGGCGGAAAAATGGGGATTTGTATGCCGAACTGTTAACGGTTTCGGCTTTGCGCGATGACACCGGCAATATCATCAATTATCTGGGCTTGTTCTCGGACATCACCGAGAGTAAACAGCAGCAGCAGGCGCTGGAAGTGCTGGCGCATTTCGACCCGCTTACCCAATTGCCCAATCGCGCCCTATTTGCCGACCGCTTTGCCCAGGCTATCGCCCACAGCAAACGCGCCGAATCGCTGTTGGCGGTGTGTTATCTGGATTTGGACGGATTCAAGCAGGTTAACGATAACTTCGGCCACGAAACCGGCGACCAGTTATTGGTGGAAGTCGCCAAACGCATCAAGTTAAAGCTGCGCGAAGGCGATACGGTTTGCCGGCTGGGCGGCGACGAATTTGCGTTGTTATTTGAAAACTTGCAATCGGTGCAGCAATGCGAGGATGCCTTGACCCGCATTCATCAGGCCATGGCCGAACCGTTCGAGTTAGAAAACCGCCATGTGCGGATTGCCGCCAGTAGCGGCGTGACCATCTATCCGCTGGATTTGGAAGATCCGGATATTCTATTGCGCCACGCCGACCAAGCCATGTATCAGGCCAAATTGGATGGCCGCAACCGCTATCGGATTTACGATCATTTGCCGGGACAATCGAGCAGCATCAATCATCGCCCCAGCCGTTTGGAGCAAGCCTTGGCCGAAGTCGGCCAAGCGCTGATGGATAACCAGTTTTGCATGTACTACCAGCCCAGAGTCAATATCAAAACCGGCGAAGTGGTCGGCGCGGAAGCGCTGATCCGTTGGCATCATCCGCAACGCGGCGTATTGCCGCCGGCCGAATTTCTGCCCATAGTCGAAAACACTACCTTGGAAATTGACCTGAGCAACTGGGTGCTACGGCAAGCCTTTAAACAATTGCAGGTCTGGCACGATCTCGGCCTGAATCTACAAGTGAGCGTGAATATTTCCCCGCGCCATCTGCAATGGCCGGATTTCATCAAAACCCTGGAAACTTTACTAACGGAATACCCGCAAATTCCTTCCTGGCAATTGGAATTAGAAGTATTGGAGAGTAGCGTACTGGAGGATTTGATCTCGGTTGGGGAGACGCTGAAACAATGCTTTCACGACCTGGGCGTACCCTGTGCGCTCGACGATTTCGGCACCGGTTATTCGTCGCTGGCGCATTTGCGGCATTTGACCATCAATACGGTAAAGATCGATCAGAGTTTTGTCCGCAACATGATAGACGACCCGGATGACATGGCCATCGTCGAAAGTGTGATTGCGCTGGCTAAAGCCTTCAAACGCGAAGCGGTTGCCGAAGGCGTGGAAGATATAGAACACGGGATTTTTCTGATCGATTTAGGCTGCAGCATCGCCCAAGGTTCCGCCATCGCCGAAGCGATGCCGGCCGACGCGCTGTTGACTTGGGTCAACAGCTATCGCAACCCTCAGGCCTGGACCGATTGCGCCAGACTTTCGCTGACTAATTGGCAAAACCAATTGGAATTACTGAAACTTCAGCAGCAGTATTGGTTGCGCCGTCTGGAACAATGTCTGCATCCCCCAACCGGCAGCAGTCCGCGCTGGCCTATCCTGAACTCGAAAAAATCGCATCTGGGTAGATGGCTGGAACGGCTCAAACACGAACGCGGCATTGATGCGCGCTTACTGGAACAACTGGAGCGGGCCCAAGCCCGGCAACAAATCCTAGCGGAACAACTCCAACGTCATCGGCTGGACGGCAGAAACGGCGACAGCGCAGATTTCAGCCAATTACGCGAAGTCAATCTGCAAATAGTGCAGCTACTGGAGCGCCTAGAACCCGCGGCTTAAGCCTGTTCTGATCACCCCCAGCAAGCTGCCGATACAACGCCAGGCGGATTTTGAACCCGTTAGACCAGCCACAATCCGCCTGACGAAACAAACACTTGACGGGCCACCTCCACATGCTTAAGGGCAAAGCCACAAGGCTTGCGCGAATCGCTTATTAGCCTGCACACGAGGCTTTCAGGTTTGGGGTTGCGCCCATTTGGTTTAGCCGAATCGCTTTTTACCTGGCCCGCAACGTTATCGTGGCTTGCGGTTAAAGCAATTTGCTATCGGCGAACACTGTTTCTGCTTACGCGCTTGCCCAGACAGCTTTGCGATTGAAGCAATTTGCCTTGCACGAACGGCTAAATGGCTTGCGCGCAAGGTTGAGTAGGCTTGGGTTTGAACCAAATTGGCGAAGCCGAATAGCTTTTTGCCTCGCGCGCAAAGTTATATTGGCTGGCAATTAATGCGATTTGCTATGGGCGAGAACGGTATTTGCTTGCGCGCTTGCTTGAGCCAGTTTGCGATTGCAGCTATTCGCCTTGCGAGCATAGCATTTTGGCTTGCCGCCATTCCACATTGCTTATCGGTTAAGGCTAAAAGGCATTCGGGAAGGGCAAAAAGCCTGGCGTGAGTAGCGTTAAAGCTCAGCGGTATAGCACTGCGGTCGGCCGTCCCCCGCGGCCGGTTGCAAACTCCACCGTCAAGCTTAGCCGGCGGTTGGTTCGACTTTGCTCTTGGCGCCGCGATTGAAGCGCACCGCCATCGCTTGCCGTAGCGTTTCCAAAGCCGCGCCTTTGCCGGCGATTTTTAAAGAAGCGTAGGCGTCCAGGCAAAAGCTATAAATATCGCTGCCCAGCGCCATGTCGGTATCGTCGCCGCGCACCTGCAAATCCCGCAGCCGATGCAAGCGCGGCCGGAGTTGATCCAGACTGGTCATGTCGGCTTGCGCCTCAGGCATGTTCAGATTGGGCGGAATCGCCTGAGCATTTTGAGCCGCCAGCAGCATAGTCTGCCGGCAGAACGCTTCAGTCTTATCGCCCATCTTCAAAATATTGCGGCGCTGGTCGGGCGACAGCGATGCAAAGCCGGCGAAATGGGTTTCCAGGGTATTCAAAGCCGCGTCGATCTCCGCCAGCGCGGCGTCAGTGAACGTTAAAGATAATAAGTTCTGACTCATCTTAATCTCCTACATGGTTGCCGAATACGCGAACCGGCAAAACCAGTCCGCAGAGAAAAAGCGTAGGCTATTTTTCTAAAAAGGAGTGATTTTATATGTTAGATACGGGTGTTTTTATTTGGTAAGGTGCGTAGTCTGGATGAAGCGGAATCCGATTGAACTGCAAATTTCCATGGATTACTTTGATCCTGTCTGACCGGCCGCCCTCAGAAGGGGAAAGCACAAAGCAGCCATAAGCGCTGGACGAATTCAAGAGTGCCAATCGCAAATGCCTACAAAGGCAAGCGTAGGGTGTGGAGAGTTTACGAACCGCCACACATCGCGACCGATGCGCTTCACGCTGTTCAGCACATCTTGTATGCCATTGTCAGCGGCGGTAAGCGCTCTGGCGTACAAATCGGCCCTTAATCCGATTTTCTCGGCCAGCACGGCATTGTCAGGATGGCCGTCTTGCCACAGTTGATCGAAAGTCTGTATAACTTGGCTGAGACTCGCGCCATTGTTTAAGCCCCCTGTGCCTGCGGAGTTGAACAGATAGGCATGGTCGATTGTAATCGGCAAATTTCGTTCCTGGACCAGCATCGTAAACGCGGTGGCCAAGTGGCCGCCCAACGAATAGCCGGTGAGGGTGACATGCGCACCGGCAGGCAAATTTAAGCCTTGAAACCATTTCATCATGTCGCTGATCTGACCGAAGGCCCAGCCGTAATCGCTGATCGAGTTGTTGGTGCCGAAGCTGTCGCGAATGTTGTCGTCGACGAATTCGGTGCTGCGGAAGGAGATGACGTATTCGCCGTCCGTACTTTTGAACAGCGTGCCGCTGAAGCCAGTGTCGGTGTTGGCTTGTTGGGCGAGGACTGTCCAATCGGCTTTGAAAGCCTCTATTTCGGTTGTGGTGAGTTTGCTGGTGTGGGTGTTGCCGTTTATCAAGGCCTTCTCGTATTCGCCTTGAGGCATGCCCGGAGTTAAGAGGTTGCCGAATTCGTCGGTCAGAAATGCCTCCGCTACCACCTGCAGTCGCATGTATTTCAAATAGCTTGTGATTGGCGATTCAATCATGGATTATCTCCTTGCTTGGATGAAGTATTTTGAAAATAAAACCAGGTTTATTATTTGCCGGTGAAAACCAACTTGGGCACGACCAGCCTTTTCCTCTCATAGCGTGAGCCCATGGTTGCCGGGAGGAGCCACTAGCACCGCCGCCACCGTCATGCAGATAGCCGATGCGCTGTCCCAGCAACTCGCCGGTTCCGAGATCGATCACTTTCAGCGAGCTACCGGCGATCCACATCTTGCGTTCTTCCGGGGTTTCCAGATCATCGTAGGTCACGCCGTAGCGCGGCGGCGGATTGCCGGCCGGTTCTCGGCTCAATACGAATTCGACGCGGACGCCGTCTATCCAATCAACCGGCTCCAGCATCTCTCGCGGGATATATCCCCACTTACGGATCAGTTTTCGCCATCTATCCCAATCATTGGTATCGACCTTTTGCCAACTGCCGGTGTAGCGGTAACGTCGATGGTCCGAGGGGTCGATGGCTTCGACGTAGCGGAATGCCGGTAATGGTTTGATGTTTTTGACATCTTCAATTGGAAATCTGTCGGAAATCGCTTTGTCACGCAGGAAAGATGCTATATAGCCGTCGAAGCTCATATAACCGACCGCATGGTCGTTTTTATAAAGCCCGCTTTTGTCGAAATCCCCGAGACTTTCATACGGACTCTTGGCATCGATGCTGTACTGGCTGATGCCGGAACTTTCATCGAACTCAAGCTTCATCAAAAACACGCCGTCGACATCGTCAACCGAGCGATAAATCTTCTCGCCCGCGCCATTACACAGTTCGTGATAGCGATCCAAGGCCTTGGTCATGGTGGCGAGCTTGGTGTCGATTGCTTGTTGTTTCTGTGAGCGATGATTGGCGAAGTAACCGGTTGGCAAAACCAGCAACACCGTCAATTCCAACACCACGGCCAAGTAGCGGTATCTGCGCTCGCGCAGCCAGCGCCAAGTGGCGGACACGGTGAGCCAGACCACGATCAAATAAGCCGCCAGGGTGATCAACAACGCCACAAATTTGAACGGTCCACCCGCCCCCAACAAAACCAGCCAAGTCAATATCTCAACCATATTTAGAGTGCTCTGGAATGTGCTTGTAGCATTTGACGAAGGTCGGGATGCGTATGTGGCGAGTTATCCATTTCGTGCGTTCATCCCTGATTTGTAGATGGGTTAAATAAGACCGTAAGGCGCAATAGCCCACGGGGATTGCTGTTAGTATTGAAGTATTCAATTTATATTAATCTCAGTTATTCCCGTGATCATCCAGGGCCGTAGGGTGGATAAGCGAAGCGCCATCCACCTATTTAAAAATCTTCTATTCTTGGTGGATGGCGCCTCGCTTATCCACCCTACAACTTCCGAAATTTGAATGGTCAATTTAAATTTCAAACCGACATTCAAGAATAAATATACCAATTTCCGCTCGGAGTCGATCGACCTTCCCCCGTCATCATCTAACTAGATGTTCAACGACTAGACCGCAACTCGCAAAAAAGGGTTTGCCGAACCCGACAAACCCTTAAATTCAAACTGAACAAACACAGAATCCGTTCCGTCAAATCCTCCGCTATTCCACCGTCACCGACTTGGCTAAATTGCTCGGCTGGTCGACGTCGGTACCTTTGAGTACGGCGACGTGGTAGGACAGCAGGACCGTAGGGTGGATAAGCGCAGCGCCATCCACCTAATTTAAAATTCTTCTACTCTATGGCGGATGACGCTACGCTTATCCACCCTACAACTTTCGTTATTTGAATATCAAACCGGCGTGCCGGATTAAATACACCAATTTCCGCTTGGGTCCGATCTCTCCTCCCGGTCGTCGGAAAATTCAAAACACAACGAGCAAATCACAGCCAATAAAAAAGGATTTGCCGAGACTTAACCCGACAAACCCTTAAACCCAAACCCAACATATTCGGAATCCATTCCGTCGAATCTTCCGCTATTCCACTGTAACCGATTTTGCGAGGTTCCGTGGTTGGTCTACATCGGTACCTTTCAGTACGGCGACGTGGTAGGACAACAGTTGCAGCGGGATAGTGTAGATGATCGGCGAGATGGCGTTGGCGACGCTGGGCATTTTGACGATTTGTACGTTCTCGTCGGCGGCATCGCTTTCCGCCAAGTCCTCGTCCATGAACACGATCAACTGCCCGCCGCGGGCGCTGACTTCCTGGATATTGGATTTCAGCTTTTCCAGCAGATTGTTGTTAGGCGCCACCGTGACCACCGGCATTTCGGCGTCGATCAAGGCCAGCGGGCCGTGCTTCAATTCGCCGGCCGGATAGGCTTCGGCGTGGATGTAGGAAATCTCTTTCAGCTTCAACGCGCCTTCCATCGCGATCGGGTAATGAGTACCACGGCCGAGGAACAGCGCGTTGTGCTTGTCGGCGAAACGCTGCGACAACAGTTCGATGGCATTGTCCAGCTTCAACACTTTTTCGATGTTGCCGGGCAGGGCGAACAGTTGCGAGACGATGTGTTCCTCTTGGTCAGCGCTTAGCTCGAAGCGGCGGCCGACCGCGATGATCAGCATTAATAAGGCCACCAACTGGGTAGTGAAGGCCTTGGTCGAAGCAACGCCGATTTCCGGGCCGGCGCGGGTCATCAACACCAGATCGGATTCGCGTACCAACGAGCTTTCCGGAGCGTTGCAGATCACCAACGAGTGGCTGACGCCGAGCTTTTTGGCTTCCTGCAATGCGGCCAGCGTGTCAGCAGTTTCGCCGGACTGGGAAATGGTGACTACTAATGTATCCGGTGCCACCACCGGGTTGCGGTAGCGAAATTCGCTGGCAATTTCGATCGAGCAGGGCACTCGGGCGTATTTTTCGAACCAGTAGCGAGCGACCAGTCCGGCGTGGTAACTGGTACCGCAGGCCAGGATCAGCACCGATTTGATCTGGTCGAACACTTCGCCGGCGTTGTGGCCAAAGGCGTTGTCCTGCAAACGGTTGTCGATGAAGCGGCCTTCCAGGGTTTCGGAAACCGCCCAGGCTTGCTCGTAGATTTCCTTGAGCATGTAGTGGCGGTATTTGCCTTTGTCGACCGAGTCGGCTTTCAGCTGGCTTTCGATGACCGGGCGGACCACGCGGCGGCCTGCTTCGTCGAAAATGGTAACACCGTTGATGGTCAATTCGGCCACATCGCCGTCTTCCAGGAAGATGAAGCGCTGGGTAACCGGCAGCAAGGCGGCAATGTCGGAGGCGATGAAATATTCGCCGATGCCGATACCGATGACCAGCGGGCTGCCTTTACGGCAGGCAACCAATAAATCCGGTTGTTCGCTGTCGATGACGCCCAAGGCATAAGCGCCGCGTAGGCTTTTGACGGTTTTGGTGACGGCGTCGAGCAGGCTGTCGGCGTCTTTCAGTTCTTCAGCAACCTTATGCACGATGACTTCGGTGTCAGTCTCGGAGGTGAAGACGTAGCCGTTTTCCTGTAATGCAGTGCGTAAATGATCGTGGTTTTCAATGATGCCATTATGTACCACCGCGACACGGTCCTTGCTGACGTGGGGGTGGGCATTGCGAGTGCTGGGCTTGCCGTGAGTAGCCCAGCGGGTGTGGGCGATGCCGATGCGGCCTTCGATTGGGTCGGCGGAAATCAACGCTTCCAACCCTTTAACCTTACCCAACTCGCGCTTGCGGAATATTTCTCCGCTATTGACGACGGCCAAGCCGGCAGAGTCGTAGCCCCGGTATTCCAGACGCTTCAAACCCTCTATCAATATCGGTACCACATTGCGTTGGGCAACGCCCGCGACTATCCCACACATACTATTTCTCCGACTGACTAGGAGCTAACGAGTGCGGAGAATTGTCGGGAACAATCTCCGCCAGTTTGACCGGACGCTGCCAGCTAGGCACGCTAAGCTGCTTACTCCGGCTAAGGGTTAATTGATTTTCCGGCGTATCGCGGGTAATAGTGGAACCGGCGCCGATTGTCGCATTTTTTCCGACCGTTACCGGCGCCACCAATTGGGTATCGGAGCCGATAAACGCGCCGTCTTCGATGATGGTTTTAAATTTATTCACGCCGTCGTAATTGCAAGTAATGGTGCCGGCGCCGATATTGACCTTGCTACCCACTTCGCTATCGCCAATATAGCTTAAATGGTTAATTTTGCTGCCGGTGGCGACAGTGGATTTTTTGATTTCTACGAAATTGCCGATATGCACGTGGTCGGCCAGTTCGGTTTGCGGCCGCAGCCGGGCGAACGGACCGATGCGGCTGCCGGCGCCGACCGAGGCGTCCTCGATTACGCTGTTAGCCAGAATTTCAACATCGTTGGCGATGCTGGCGTTTTTAATCAGACAATTGGGACCGATTTTTACATTGGAGCCGATGCAATTAACGCCTTCGAAAATCACGTTGATGTCCACATCAATATCCTGACCCAGTTCGGCAAAACTGCCTCTGACATCCACCCGAGCCGGATCGCGCAGTGTGACGCCTTTTTCCATCAATGCTTGCGCCTGTTCCGCTTGATACACGCGCTCTAGATGCGCCAATTGGCTGCGATTGTTTACACCCAGCACTTCGTCCTGGCTACCGGCTTGAGTGGTTTCAACGGTTAAGCCATCTTCCACGGCCATTTCGATAATATCGGTCAAATAGTATTCATTTTGCGCGTTGTTATTGCTCAGCCTGGACAACCACTGCTTCAACTGGCTGCCTTTGCAGGCCAGGATGCCGGTATTGCCTTCGCTGATTTGTAATTCCACTTCGTTGGCGTCTTTTTGCTCGACTATTTTGACAACGGCATGATCTTTATCGCGGACTATGCGGCCGTAGCCGGTGGGGTCGTCCAGGTTGACCGTCAGCAATGCCAAGGACGTCAAGCTAACCTTGTGCAATAAGGTTTGGATGGTTTTTGCTTTTAATAAAGGTACATCGCCGTATAGAATCAATACGGTGTCCGGATCGTCGACGTGGTGAATGGCTTGCTGTACCGCGTGCCCAGTGCCTAGTTGCTGCTTTTGCTCTATCCAGGTAGCGTCCAAGCTACTCAACGCTTGTTTGACAGTCTCACCGCCGTGGCCGTAGATGATAAAAATCTGATTATTTTCCAGCGAAAGACTTGTTTCGTAGACATGCTGCAACAACGCTTTATTGGCGATTTCATGCAGTACTTTAGGCCGCGAAGAACGCATTCTGGTGCCTTGGCCGGCCGCCAAGATGATGGTTTTAATCGACATTGCTATTCCTTAAAACAAAAAAAGCCCGATAACGTTGCGTCATCGGGCTTATATTTTTACGCGATAAATGGTTTACGCACCACGTTTTCTTAATCTTTCCAAGGTTCTTAATTGGTTTACAGCTTGCGCCAATTCGGCTTGCGCAATCGCGTAATCGTATTTACCCGATTTATCGCTGAGCATTTCTTCCGCTCTGGCTTTGGCTTGTAACGCCGCCGCTTCGTCAATGTCTTTTGCTCTGATCGCGGTATCCGCCAAAACGGTCACCAAATGCGGCTGCACTTCCAGAAAGCCACCGGACACGTAAAACGCTTGATAATCCTTATCGCTCAGCTTAAC
>Ga0123396_128660_pt1 | contig 14079 bp, 13 predicted proteins | sample T10HLNO3metaT_FD_89924 | JGI IMG/M metagenome (GOLD analysis project Ga0123396, IMG submission 89924) | Methane-oxidizing artificial microbial communities from Washington, USA to study methane cycling - T10-HLNO3 metaT (Metagenome... ...
GTCGGTCAACCTGTCGTGCAGCTCGGCCGGCCACGCCTGGCTCTCCACGATGAGCGATGAAGCGGCCCTGGCCCTGGTGGCGCGCCAGGGTTTTGGCAAACCCGAGGACTACGGCCCCAACGCCCCCACCACCGTGAAGGCCCTGCTGGCCTACCTGCGCACCGCACGGCAGCAGGGCTTCAGCACCATCGTCGAGGTGTTCGCACCGGCCATGACGGCCATGGCCGCACCCATCCGGCAAGGCAACGGCCCGGTGATCGGGGTGGTGACCATTGCGGGCCCGCTGGTGCGCCTGACGCCCGAGCGCATGCAGGCCCTGGGCCCTGCCCTGCTGAACACCACGCACGAGCTGGCCATGGCCAGCGCGGGGTCGCCCCTGCTCAAAAAGCGCGGCTGAACCCCTTCAGCCCCTGGGTGCAAACAACGCCAGGGTCTCGTGCGCAAACGCGCCCTCGATCTCCAGCATGCGCATCTTGGTGGTGGCGCCGCCACCGGCCGAAAAACCGCCTGTCTTGCCGTTCGCCGCCAGGATGCGGTGGCACGGCACCACAGGCGCAAACGGGTTGTGGCCCAACGCCTGGCCCACGGCACGCGCAGCACCCGGTTCGCCCAATGCGGCGGCCATCTCGCCATAGGTCATGGTTTTGCCGGGTGGAATGCGGCGGGCCAGCTCGTACACGCGGGCGTGGAAGGGAGGCACGGCGTCGAGCGCCAAGGGCACATCACGCAGGTCGTCCTGCGCACCTTCAAGCAGGGCCACCACGCGTGCTGCCAAGGCTGCCACATCGGGTGGCATCGCAGCTTCGGCGAGCTGCGGAAACCGGCGCTGCATGCGGGCACGCGTTGCCACCTCGCCCGCGTCTTCCGGCAACTGCACCCCCACAAGCAGCGCCCCCCGCCATGCAATGCCGCAGTGGCCGATGGCCGTGGGGAACAGCGCATAGCCGCCTGTGGGGCGGTGCGCCGTGTCGTTGGCGTGCAGCTCTGCGGCCATTTGCTACTCTTTGAATAGCATTCAGGGCATGTAAATCAAGCGCCTCTGGCTTAATCAGCCCTCAGCGCTGCCCGCAACTGTGCACCCAGCTCGGGCTTGGCGGCAAACGGGTCGGTGGGGTTGCGACCCATCATCACGTCTTCCATGCGCGTCTGCACCGAGGCCAGGGCCTTGGGGTGGCTGTAGATGTAGAACTGGCCCTGGGCAGCAGCGTCGAAGACCTTTTGCGCGACCTCGGAAGCAGTCACCTTGCCACTGCCCACGGCCTTGTCGCTCATCGCCTGGCCGATGAGCTGGCTCTTGGTGGGCTTTTCGGCAGGCAGGTCGCCGGGGCGGTTGCGGTGGCTTTGGTTGATGCCGGTGGGCACAAAGAACGGGCACAACACGCTGGCGCCGATCTGGTCAGTAACCAGCGACAAATCCTGATACAGCGTCTCCGACAGACTGACCACTGCGTGCTTGCTCACGTTGTAGATGCCCATGTTGGGCGCTGCCAGCAGGCCCGCCATGCTGGCGGTGTTGATGATGTGGCCGCGCCAAGCGGGGTCGGCCTTGGCGGCTGCCAGCATCATGGGGGTGAACAGGCGCACGCCGTGCACCACACCCCACAGGTTTACGCCCAGCACCCACTCCCAGTCCTTGACCGAGTTTTCCCACACCAGGCCGCCCGCGCCCACGCCTGCGTTGTTGAACACCAGGTGCGGTGCGCCAAAGCGCTGCTGCACGTCGGCGGCGATTTGCTCCATCTGGGCGGCGTTCGACACGTCCACCTTGCGCGCCAGCACCTGGGCGCCTGCGGCCTGCATCTCGGCCGTTGCAGCGTCGAGCGCGTCCTGCTGCACATCGACCAGCACCAGGTTCATGCCCAGGCGGGCGCCAATGCGCGCGCATTCCAGGCCAAAGCCCGAGCCTGCGCCGGTGAGGACGGCGGTTTTGCCGGCAAAGTTGTCAATCATGTTTTGTGTCTCCTAGGGGTTGTCGATGGATGATGGGGTGCGGTCGTGAAACACGGGACGGCTTTCATGCCGACACACGGCTTCGACCAACGCCGCCCGAACACGCAGAGCGCATCGGGCGCAACGCGATCAAAAAGGCTGCCGTTGTTCAGGGCGCCACCGGCCGCAGCACGTAGCCGATACGGGGAAAGTGAACGTGCACCGTGCCCGCACGCGGGTCGGCACGGCGCAAGGTGTAGCGGGTGCGGGTGGCGGCAATCAGCTCGCCTTCCGTGGGCTCTGTGCCAAAGCTCTCGGCGGCAATCGTGACCTGGGTACCCAGCGGGATGCCGTGCTCGTCCTGGAACACGTCGTCGGTCAGCGGCAGCGGCTCCATGCCCGCAGCCACGGTGATGGCGTCGGCGGCACTGAACTTCTCCATGCGGCCGTGGCCCAGCGCAGCGATGCGGTCCATCCACTCCAGCACGGCGGGTGTGGCGGCAAAAATGTCGGCCATCACGGGCACACACTGGCGCGTGAACCACAGCGGGTGGTAGGCCGCAAAGTCGGCCAGGCAAGGCTCGGCGCCGAACAGGAAGTCGTGTTCCTCGGCCATGTGCGCAATACGCCGCAGGTACGAGCGGTAGGCGGCCGTGGCATCGGCCGGTCGCAGGCGCTGCATGCCCGCGCTCATCTCGCGGCGGTCTTCGCCAAACACTTGCGCGGCCGCCGGCGGCAGGTTGGCAAACAACACGGCGGCGCCCTTGGGCTGCAGGTTGTAGGCCATGGCAGCCCAGAACAGCGTGGTGTCGGCCCACTGCGCAAACACGCGCGACACGCCTTTGAGGTGCGGCGGATACAGCACGGGTTCGGGATGCTCATGCTCCAGCACATCGCAGATCAGGGCCGAGTCGCAATAAATGTCGGCGCCGATCTGCAAGAACGGCGTCTTGCGATACCCGCCGGTCAGCGCCACCACATCGGGCTTGGGCATGACGCTGGGGATGATGACGGACTTCCAGGCCAGCTGCTTGAAGCCGAGCACCGCACGGATCTTTTCGGAAAACGGGGACGAGGGGTAGTGGTGCAGGATGAGGTGGGACATGGGTTTCTCCGCAAAATTCTGTGGGATGGCTCAGGCAGGAAGTGCGCGGTCCAAGATGGCGTCAAGGTTGACACCCGCGCCCAGCGTGCCAAAGCTGTAGCCCCAGTCACCGGAGAGGCGCGAGTCGCAAAACGCTCGGAACACTGCGCCGGGCGCACTGCGCAGCAACAGGGCCGCCTGCACTGCCAACGCTACATCCTGGGCGAGTCGCCGGGCCTCGGCCTCAGTGGTCATAGCGTCTACACGCAGGGGAAGTGCGCCGGCCAGACGGTCCAGCGCCGGGTGGGCGCCGCGTGCGGGTGCCAGTTCGGCGTCCAGCGCGGCAGCGGTGTCGGCGCGGCGCACGGCGCGCATCAAATCCAGCGCCATGATGTTGCCCGCGCCTTCCCAGATGGAGTTGAGCGGCATCTCGCGGTAGATGCGAGCCATCACGCCCTCGCCGCCCTCCTCCACATAGCCGTTGCCGCCCAGGCATTCCATGGCCTCCTGCGCAAACACGCTGCCGCGCTTGCACACCCAGAACTTGGCGACGGGCGTGAGCAGGCGGGCCATCACGGCTTCGTGCTCGCTGGTGGCCTTCTTGTCGAAGGCGCTGGCCAAGCGGATTGACAGCGCGGTGGCGGCTTCGCTCTCCAGCGCCAAATCGGCCAGCACGTTGCGCATCAGCGGCTGCTCGATGAGCTTTTTGCCAAAGGCCGATCGCTGGCGCGTGTGGTGCAGCGCAATGCTGAGCGCCTGCCGCATGAGCCCGCTAGTGCCCAGGGCGCAGTCCAGCCGCGTCATGGTGCCCATCTCCAGGATCTGCGCCACACCCCGGCCCTCTTCGCCCACGCGCCAGGCCATCGCGTCGATGAACTCGACCTCGGAGCTGGCATTGGCGTGGTTGCCCAGCTTGTCTTTCAGGCGCTGGATGCGAATGGTGTTGACCGCCCCTTCGCCACCATCAGGCAACACACGCGGCAGGAAGAAGCAGGTGAGCCCGCCGGGCGCCTGCGCCAGGATCAGGAAGGCATCGCACATGGGCGCCGAGAAAAACCATTTGTGGCCGGTGATGCGGTAGCGCGCGCCCCAGGCATCGTCGCCGTCGTGGACAGCCTGTGTGGTGTTGGCACGCACGTCCGATCCGCCCTGCTTCTCGGTCATGCCCATGCCCATGGTGAGCGCGGATTTCTGCGAGAACAGCGCCAGGCGCGGGTCGTACTGCGTGCTTGCCAAACCCTTGCTCCAGTCCGCCCATACCGCTGAATTGCCTCGCAGTGCCGGGGTCACGGCGTAGCTCATCGACACGGGGCACAGCACCGAGGGCTCGGCCTCGGTGAACAGCATGAAGCCCGCCGCGCGCTCCACATGCGCATGACCCGTGTCCTGGCGCGACCAGGGCGTGGCATGCAGGCCGTGGCGCAGCGCGGCGCCCATCAGCGCGTGGTAGCTGGGGTGGAACTCCACCACATCCGTGCGGTGGCCAAAGCGGTCGTGCGTGCGCAGCTGGGGCTTGTGGGTGTTGGCCAGGCGCGCGTGGGTCAGCATCTCGGCCGAGCCCATCTCGGCGCCCAGCGCGGTGAGGCCCTCCACACCCAGGCCAGGTGCATGCAAGCTCAGCGCGTCCTGCAGCGGCTGGTTGGTGGTGAACAGGTTCACATCCGCCCACGGCGTGCTCTGGTTGAAGACGTCATGGGTACGCGCCAGGGTGGCGGTGGGCAAGGTCATGTCGGCTCCTTCACGGGTGGGCTGTGTGAATGGTCGAAGGGGCTGCGGCTGTGTCAGCCCGCCTTTCGCAGCATTTCAACGTGCGGGATATCGTCTTCCAGGTACTCGTCGGAGACCGCCTCAAAACCCAGGCTGCCGTAGAAGCCCCGCAGGTGCGCCTGCGCACTGATGCGGATGCCCCGGTCCGGCCACGCCTGGCTGCAGCGGGCAATGCCCTCTTGCATCAGCGCCCGGCCTGTGCCGTTGCCGCGCGCCTCCTTGGCGGTGACCACGCGGCCAATGGAGGGCTCGGGGTAGTTCACACCCGGGTCCACCACGCGCAGACAGGCTTGCAGCGCACCCGCCTCGTCGTAGCCCAGCAGGTGGTAGGACTTTTTGTCCGCTTCGTCCGGGTCCTGGTAGGGGCCCTGCTCCAGGATGAACACCTTGCAGCGCAAGGCCAGGGCGTCATGCAGCGCATGCACGCCCAGGTCATCGAAGCGGGCCCAGGTCCACTTCAGCATCATCAGATCAGCTTGACCAGTTGCTTGCCAAAGTTTTTGCCCTTGAGCAGGCCCAGGAAGGCCTCGGGCGCGGCGGCAATGCCCTGCGCAATGGTCTCGCGTGGGCGCAGCTTGCCGGTGCCGACCAGCGTGCCCAGCTCCTTGAGAGCATCAGGCCAGACTTCCATGTGCTCGCTGACGATGAAACCTTCGACCTTCATGCGGTTGATGAGCATGAGCGCGGGGTTGGCCATGGGCAGCGGTGCGCCGTCGTAGCCGGCGATCATGCCGCACAGGGCGATGCGGCTGAAGGCGTTCATACGCAGCATGACGGCGTCCATGATCCAGCCGCCCACGTTCTCGAAGTAGCCATCGATGCCGTTGGGGCACGCTTCCTTCAGGGCCTTGGACATGGCCTTCACGTCGCTGTGTTGCTTGTAGTCGATGCAGGCGTCAAAGCCCAGTTCTTCCACTGCGTACTTGCACTTGTCGGCACCGCCCGCAATGCCCACCGCGCGGCAGCCACGGGCCTTGGCGAGGGCCGCAAAAGCGCTGCCCACGGCGCCCGTGGCGGCGCTGACCACCACGGTGTCGCCTTCCTTGGGCGCAATGATCTTGACCAGGCCGTACCAGGCCGTGACACCCGGCATGCCCACGGCGCCCAGGTAGTGCGACAGCGGCACATGGGTCGTATCGACCTTGCGAAGTGCGCCGGGCTGGTCGGCATTGACCACGCTGTATTCCTGCCAGCCGCCCATGCCCACCACCTTGTCGCCCACGGCGTACTTGGGATGCTTGCTCTCGGCCACTTCACCCACGGTGCCACCGATCATGACTTCGCCCAGCGCCTGCGACGCGGCGTAGCTCTTGCTCTCGTTCATGCGGCCGCGCATATAGGGGTCCAGGCTCAGGTAGTGGTGGCGCACCAGCACCTGGCCGTCCTGCAGCGCGGGCGTGTCGGTCGCGACCAGCTTGAAGTTGCTGGCCACCGCTTCGCCCTGGGGACGGTTGTCGAGAACGATTTGTTGGTTGCGTGGCATGGAAAGCTCCTTCAGAAAATTCAACACTATGTTTTTGATAGCTGCCAGCGCATATATACATTGCGCTTGTAGGCAAAAAGGCTTTAAAACCTGCTGGCGACCTCGATCACTGGCTCAGTCGGTGGAGATGACCTTGAGGTCATTCACATTGCGCCCGTCCACCGGCAGGCGCTTGACGTACTTGAACGTGCCGGTGGCGTGGCAGCACACCTTGCCTTGGGCGTCGTACACCGTGCCCTCGGTGAACGCCATGGTGGCCGTGCGGTGAATCAACCGCCCCTTGGCCACCAGCAGCCCGCGCGCGGGCTGCATGAAGCTGGTCTTCATCTCGATGGTGACCACCCCCATGTCCGGCGTCACGCTGCGCGCGGCCGTCGCCATGGTCACGTCCAGCAGCGTCATCGACGCGCCGCCGTGGGTCACGGCAAACGAGTTCAGGTGCTCAGGCTTGGCTTCGTAACGCAGCTCGGACTCGCCGTCCTCCATGCGGTGCAGCGTGAAGCCCAGGTGGCTGACAAAGGGGATTTCGACACCAAAACTGATCAAGGTTTGTTCCTTTGGAAATGTAGGTCGCAACGGGCGCGGCACAGGCGAGGGACGCAGAGCAAGGGCCGCCCCGCAGCGATTGCGTCGTCCCCCTTCCCGAATCGCGCAGCGATTCGAGAGAAGGGGGAAGCGGCGCAGCCGCTCAGGGGGATGTTCACCCGCCCGTCACAATGCTCACGCCGCCGTCCACCGCCAGCCATTGGCCGGTGATGTGCTTGCCCGCATCCGACGCATACAGCGCGCACAGGCCCTTCAGGTCTTCATCATCGCCCAGGCGGCCCAGGGGGGCGTGGGCAGCCAGCGCTTCCTCGCCCATGGCCTTGAGTGTGCCCACCGTCATCTTGCTCGGGAAGAAGCCCGGGCAGATCGCGTTGACGCGGATGTTGTAGGCCCCCCATTCGGCCGCCAGCGCCCGGGTGAAGTTGATCACCGCGCCCTTGGAGGTGTTGTAAGCAATGGTGTTCATGCCCTTGGGGTTGCCGCCCAGGCCGGCGATGGACGCCACATTGATGATGCTGCCGCTGCGGCGGCCGATCATGCTGTGCTTGGCGATGTGCTGGCTCAGGATGAAGTACCCACGCACGTTGAGGTTCATCACCTTGTCCCAGGCCTCCACGGGGTGGTCTTCAGCCGGAGAGCCCCAGGCCGCGCCCGCGTTGTTGACCAGGATGTCCACATGGCCCAGGCGCTGCAAGGTCTCGTCGGCCAGGCGGCGGATGTCCTCTTCCTTGGCGCAGTCGGCGGCAATCCAGCGCGCGTCGATGCCTGCGGCCTGCAGGTCGGCCGTGGCTTCTTCCAGGTCAGACGCCTTGCGCGAGCTGAGCACGATCTTGGCGCCCGCCTCGCCCAGCGCGTGGGCCAGTTGCAGGCCCAGGCCGCGCGAGCCGCCGGTCACCAGGGCGGTCTTGCCCGTCAGGTCAAACAGTTGTTGGATGGTGCGTTTCATGTGAATGTCTCCTTGGATTTTTGCCAGTCGATGGATGTTCTCGGACCACAGCCCGGCGCTGGAATGCGCCAGCCAGGGGGTGGAATACAGGCAGCCATTGTGCGGCGCCAGAAGGCTGCATTGTGTCGCCGCCGCGTCCGCTCCGCAGTGGGCCCGCCAGGTGGCCGTCGCGGTGCCGCAGCGTCAGCCCTGGGGGTCGGCCTTGAGCCGCGCACGCACGGCGATCAGCACCACGCCCGCGGCAGCCACCACGCCCCCGCCCACCATCAGCACCCAGCCCGTGGCCGGGTCGGTGCGGGCGGTGGCAATGCCCAGCACCAGCGTGAGCAGGCCGCCGTAGATCAGCACCCAGATGAGCTTTTGCAAGCGCTGCAACGTGCTCAGAGCCGCCATCAGAACGCCTCTTCCGGAAAGCTGGCGCAGGTCGCGTCGCGTGCACTGACCACTTGCAGCCAGGCGCCGATCTTGGGCAGCTCGTAATGGAAGAAAAAGCGCATGGCGCCCATGCGGCCCACGCTGGCGGGCTGTGCCAGGGCTGCATCGGCCGCCAGGGTGGCCAGCGCCACGTCCAGCCACACCCAGGCCAGCACCGTGTGGCCAAAGGCCTGCATGTAGGGCACGGCGTTGGACAGCGCATCAGCGGGTTGGCCCGTGGCCCAGGCGGCCTTGGTGGCAGCGCCCACGTCCTGCAGCGCCTTGCCCAGCGCGTTGGCGTGGGCAGCCAGCGCGGGCACCTGGATGGCGCGCTCGATGGTGGCGTTGATGCGCCCGGCCAGCAATTGCAGGCCACGACCGCCCTCCATCAGCACCTTGCGGCCCAGCAGGTCCATGGCCTGGATGCCGTGGGTGCCTTCGTGGATCATGTTCAGGCGGTTGTCGCGCCAGTACTGCTCCACCGGAAAGTCGCGCGTGTAGCCGTAGCCGCCGTGGATCTGGATGGCCAGGCTGTTGGCCTCCAGGCACCATTCGCTGGGCCAGCTCTTGGCGATGGGGGTCAGCACCTCCAGCAGCAGGCGGGCTTCGTCGGCCGCAGCGGCATCGCCCGTGTGTTGCTCGTCCACCAGCCGCGCGCAGAACAGGTTGAGCGCCAAGGCGCCCTCGCCATACGACTTTTGCGCGAGCAGCATGCGCTTGACGTCTGCGTGCTCCACGATGCGCACCTGGGGCTGGGCGGCGTCCTTGACCACGGCAGCCGCGCCGTCCTTGGGGCCCTGCACGGGCCGGCCCTGGGGTCGGTTCTTGGCGTAGTCCAGGCTGGCGTAGTAGCCGGCCAGGCCCAGCATGGTGGCGGCCATGCCGATGCCAATGCGCGCCTCGTTCATCATGTGGAACATGCAGTGCAGGCCCTTGCCGGGCTGGCCGACCAGGTAACCCACCGCGCCCGCCTGGCCATCCACGGGGTACTTGCCCTCGCCAAAGTTCAGCAGCGTGTTGGTGGTGCCGCGCCAGCCCAGCTTGTGGTTCAGGCCCGCCAGCGCCACGTCGTTGCGCACGCCGGTCAGCTGGCCGTTGGTGTCCACCAGCTTCTTGGGCACGATGAACAGCGAGATGCCCTTGGTGCCGGGCACCAGCTTGCCGTCTGGCCCCGGGATCTTGGCCAGCACCAGGTGCACGATGTTTTCGGTCAGCTCATGGTCGCCCGAGCTGATCCACATCTTGTTGCCCTTGAGGCGGTAGCGGGGACCGAGCGGGTCGCTCTCAAAGCCCTCGCCATCCGGCACGGCGCGTGTGGCCACGTCGGACAGGGACGAGCCCGCCTGTGGCTCCGACAGGCACATGGTGCCCGACCAGCGGCCGTTGAATTCATTGAGCGCAAACACCTGCTTTTGCAGATCGGTGCCATGCACCATGAGCAGGTTGGCGTTGCCCGAGGTCAGCAGGTTGGACCCAATGCTGATCGAGGCGGCCGCGAAAAAGCTGTTGGCCGCCGCCTCCACCGTGTAGGGCAACTGCATGCCGCCAATGTCGTAGTCCTGCGCGGCGCTCAGCAGGCCCGACTCGGCGTAGGCGCGCCGTGCTTCGTAGGTGGCCTGCGGCAGCACCACGCGCAGCGTGCCGTCGGGCTCGGTCTCGGTGCGGGGTTCTTCGGTGTCCACCACGCGGTTGAAGGGCGCGTACTTCTCGCGCGCGATGCGCTCCGAGGTGTCGAGCACGGCATCGAAGGTTTCGCGGGAGTGGTCTGCAAAGCGCTCGCGGGCTTGCAGCTTCTCGGCGTTCAGCCACTGGTAGAGCAGGAAATCGACGGTGGGACGTAGGCTCATGGCATTTCAGGGTTAAAACGGCCCCAGGCGCAGATAAATCATGCGCCAGCAGCTATCAAATAAGGAGTAAACGGCGCAGGAGTGAGGAGGAACATGCTCCCATCCCTTGCCACCATCAGGCGCCAGCGGGGGCCGGCGCTGCGCCATCGCGCGGTGGCAGTGCGGCGATGGTGCCTTGCGCCACGGCGCACAGCTTTTCGGTGCCTGCCTGCACCACCAACACATCGCAGCGGCACACCGCCTGCGCGCGGCCATGGTGCACCGCCTGCGCACGGGCGATGAGCAGTTCGCCCACCGCAGGGCGCAGGTAGTTGATCTTGAACTCGGAGGTGACCACGGGCACCCGCATCGCGGTGCCTCCCGCGTAGGTCAGGGCGTTGTCGGCCACATAGCTCAGCACGCCCCCGTGCACAAAACCATGCTGTTGCAGCAACTGGGGCGTGATGGGCAGGTGCAGCTCGCAGTGCCCAGGGGACAAGGCATGCAGCCGCGCCCCCACCAGGATGCTGAACGGCTGCGATGCCAGTACCTCACGCCCCATGGCCAGGAAGACCTCGGGCGGCACCACGACATCGGGGATGTCGGTGCGCGGTGGCGACGAGGCCTGCCCGGACATGGCTTACAGCACCTCGAAAATGCCCGCAGCGCCCATGCCGCCGCCAATGCACATCGTCACGCACACCTTCTTGGCGCCACGGCGCTTGCCTTCGATGAGGGCGTGGCCCGTGAGGCGCTGGCCCGACACACCGTAGGGGTGGCCCAGAGCGATGGCGCCGCCGTTCACGTTCAGACGGTCCGCCGGGATGCCCAGCTTGTCGCGGCAGTACAGCACCTGCACGGCGAAGGCTTCGTTCAGCTCCCACAGGTCGATGTCCTGCACCGTGAGGCCCAGCTTCTTCAGCACCTTGGGCACGGCAAACACGGGGCCGATGCCCATTTCGTCAGGCTCGCAACCGGCCACTGCAAAGCCGAGGAAACGGCCCAGGGGCTTGAGGCCCTTCTTGCTGGCGTACTCTTCGCTGGTGATCACGCAGGCACCGGCGCCGTCAGAGAACTGGCTGGCATTGCCGGCCGAAATCAGGCCACCGGGCAGTGCCGACCGCAGGCCGCTGATGGCCTCCACCGTCGTGCCTTCGCGTGTGCCTTCATCCTTGCTCACCGTGACTTGCTTGGTGATCAGGCCCAGGGTCTTGTCAGCCACACCGGCCGTCACGGAGATGGGGGCGATTTCTGCATCAAACAAGCCGTTGGCCTGAGCGGCGCAGGCCTTTTGCTGGCTGCCTGCGCCGTACTCGTCCATGGCTTCGCGGCCGATGTTGTAGCGCTTGGCCACCTGCTCGGCGGTCTGCAGCATGCTCCAGTAAATCTCGGGCTTTTGCTTGGCCAGAGCCAGGTCCTGGATCATGTGCAGGTTCATCTCCTGCTGCACGCAGGAGATGCTTTCAACACCACCGGCCACGAACACATCGGCTTCACCGGCGATGATGCGCTGGGCGGCCATGGCAATGGTCTGCAGGCCCGAAGAGCAAAAGCGGTTGACCGTGACGCCGGAGGCAGTGATGGGCAAACCGGCCTTCAAGGCGATCTGGCGCGCGATGTTGCTGCCGGTGGCGCCTTCAGGCGTGGCGCAACCCATGATGACGTCGTCCACGTCAGCGCCATCAATGCCGGCGCGCAACACGGCGTGCTGCACGGCATGGCCGCCCAGGGTGGCGCCATGCGTCATGTTGAACGAACCCTTCCAGCTCTTGGCGAGCGGCGTGCGGGCGGTGGAAACAATCACTGCGGAGGTCATGTGAATTCCTTTGATTCTGTAGATGGGTGCACGCGGCTATTTACTGGAAGGCCTTGCCTTCGGCGGCCAGCTTGGCCAGCAGCGGAGCGGGCTTCCAGAACGCTGCGTCATCCAGCGGGTTCTTGGCAAAACGGTCCATGGCCTGCACCACGTTGAACAGACCCACTTCGCTGGCGTAGTGCATGGGGCCGCCACGGTGGATGGGGAAGCCGTAGCCGGTCAGGTACACCATGTCGATGTCGCCGGACTTGCTGGCAATGCCGTCTTCCAGGATGTGCGCGCCTTCGTTGACCAGTGCGAACACCAGGCGCTGCACGATTTCTTCGTCCGAAATCTTGCGCGGCGTGATGCCCAGCTCCTTGCGGTGGTCTTCGATCATCTTGTTGACCAGGTCGCTCGGGATCGCGTCGCGCTTGCCGGCCTGGTAGTCGTACCAGCCTGCGCCGGTCTTCTGGCCGAAGCGGCCCAGTTCACACAGCTTGTCGGCCGTGCGGCTGTACTTCATGTCGGCACGTTCGACGGAGCGGCGCTTGCGGATGGCCCAGCCAATGTCGTTGCCCGCCAGGTCGCCCATGCGGAACGGGCCCATGGCAAAGCCAAACTTTTCGATGGCCTTGTCCACCTGCTGGGGCGTGCAGCCTTCGTCCAGCAGGAAGCCAGCCTGGCGGCTGTACTGCTCGATCATGCGGTTGCCGATGAAACCATCGCACACGCCCGAGACCACGGAAGTCTTCTTGATCTTCTTGCCGATGGCCATCACGGTGGCCAGCACGTCCTTGGCGGTCTCCTTGCCGCGCACCACTTCCAGCAGCTTCATCACGTTGGCAGGGCTGAAGAAGTGCATGCCCACAACGTCCTGCGGACGCTTGGTAAACGCTGCGATCTTGTCCACGTCAAGCGTGGAGGTGTTGGAGGCCAGGATGGCGCCGGGCTTGGCCACAGCGTCGAGTTGCTTGAACACGGCTTCCTTGACGCCCATCTCCTCGAACACGGCTTCGATGATGAGGTCGCAGTCCTTGAAGTCGTCGTAGCTCAGCGTGGTGCTCAGCAGGGCCATGCGCTGCTCGTACTTGTCCTGCTTGAGCTTGCCCTTCTTGACCTGGGCTTCGTAGTTCTTCTTGATCGTGGCCACGCCACGGTCCAGGGCTTCCTGCTTCATTTCCAGAATCTTGACGGGGATGCCGGCGTTCAGGAAGTTCATGGAAATGCCGCCACCCATGGTGCCCGCGCCAATCACGCCCACCAGCTTGATGTCGCGCTTGGGGGTGTCGGAGGCCACATCAGGGATCTTGCTCGCCGCACGCTCAGCCATGAACAAATGGCGCAGTGCACGCGACTCGGGCGTCCACATCAGGTTGATGAAGATTTCGCGCTCGACCAGCATGCCTTCGGCGAACTTCTTCTTGGTGGCGGCTTCAACAGCGTCCACGCACTTGGCGGGTGCGGGGAAGTTCTTGGCCATGCCCTTGACCATGTTGCGCGCGAACTGGAAGTACGCGTCGCCTTCGGGGTGCTTGCAGGGGAAGTTGCGCACCAGGGGCAGCGGGCGGGCATCGGCCACGCTTTGCGCGAATGCCAGGGCTTCTGCCGCCAGCGACTCGGCCGACGCGGCCATCTTGTCAAACAGCTTCTGGCCGGGCACGGCGCCAATCATTTCACTCTTGACGGGCTCGCCGCTCACGATGAGGTTGAGCGCCGCTTCAACACCAATCACGCGTGGCAGGCGCTGCGTGCCACCTGCACCGGGGATCAGGCCCAGCTTGACTTCAGGCAGTGCAATCGAGCAGCCAGGCGCTGCAATGCGATAGTGGCAACCCAGGGCCAGCTCCAGCCCGCCGCCCATGGCGACGCTGTGCATGGCAGCCACAACGGGCTTGGCCGAGTTTTCAATGGCGGCAATCACCGACAGCAGGTTGGGTTCTTGCAGCGACTTGTCGGTGCCGAACTCCTTGATGTCGGCGCCGCCAGAGAACGCACCACCGGCACCGGTGATCACGATGGACGTGACCGCTGCATCGGCATTTGCACGGCCAAGGCCGTCCACGATGCCCTGGCGGGTCGCCAGACCGAGTCCGTTGACGGGAGGGTTGGCCATGGTGATCACGGCAACGGAGCCGTGGACTTTGTATTCAGCGGTCATGGTGCTGTTGTTCCTTGGAAAGTGAAAAAGAACGATCGTGCGTTTTTATTGTAGAGACTTCAAACCCATTTGGCGTGTCAATTTGTCCCGGGCGGGACAAGGGGGTTTGCAGTGCAACATTTGGTAGA
>Ga0123396_108909_pt1 | contig 13939 bp, 4 predicted proteins | sample T10HLNO3metaT_FD_89924 | JGI IMG/M metagenome (GOLD analysis project Ga0123396, IMG submission 89924) | Methane-oxidizing artificial microbial communities from Washington, USA to study methane cycling - T10-HLNO3 metaT (Metagenome... ...
CAGTATGATAATTACCATTGTTGCGCACGGTAAATTTTGTGCCTAATGCACGTACATCTCCCTGTTTGGTTTGTACAATAAATGACAAATCGCTATTAGCACCGTGGCCAGTTTCGATGAATATTTCACCCTTAATTAGTATGACTGTACGACTTTTTTCGGTGTAATCGATGTTAATTGCTGAGTTAGTATTCAGAATTATTTTTGTATTATCTGCCAGTTGAATTTCGCGCTGGTCACCCGTTTGAGTTGCGTAATCAGCAGTAAATGTTTGCCATGGCTGATGTTGATAAGTTAGCCAGCCAGTAGTGGTTGCTGCAGCCACAATCCCTAAATTTTTCAGTAAGCGGCGGCGCTCTAAAGACTTAGGTTGATTTGCTGTAAGTAACGTGGCTTTGCTGATTGTAGGCGCAATGCCGTCAAATTGACCTGCAATAGATTGTATTTTTTGCCAAGCCTGATCATTATCTTCAGATGCTTGCCGCCAATTTTGAAAAGCGTGGCGATCAGTCTCGGTTACATTATCTGCATTCAGTTTTGCATACCAGTTTGTCGCAGCTTTTAAAGAGTCTGACATTTTAAAATAATTAGTATAGTGGACAGCTAAGCTGCAGAAGCGCAATGTAACAACGCTTTTGCAATATATTTTTTAATAGAGCTCACTGTAACACCAAGCTCTAACGCAATTTCTGCATAAGACATGCCGTCAACACGGTGCAATAAAAACGCGGCACGCGCATTGTGCGAAAGGCCACTAAGCATACAATCCAGCGCGATAATTCTTTCTAATAAAATTTGCTGATTTTCTAAAGACTGTCCACTATACGCATCTTGACTTCCACCAAGAGCCGCCAAGGCATTTAAATAAGCAGTTTCAATATCGCGACGGCGCAAAAAGTTAGCCATCAACCCATGTGCTATTTTTGTTAAGTATGCGCGCGGCTCAACAATCTGCTCAGTTTCTACCTTAGAAAGCAAACGCATAAATGTATCTTGCGTTAAATCAGCAGCGTCAAAAGTAGAGCCCACCTTTTTTGACAGCCATTTATGCAGCCAAGAGTTATGCTCAACATAAAACTCTCCGACCAACGCACTTTGCATTACCATATTCTTATCCTTAAATACTGCTAGATGGTTAGCTGTATTTAATAGCGAAAAACGTGCCTAAAAATAAAAACGATTAAGCCTTTGTTTTATTAGATAAAGTTAATTAAATATATTTTTAAGCGCTTTATAAATTGGCTGTAAACAACCAAAAGTTGGTTGTTTTAGGTTGTTATTAACCACCAGATCAAACGAATACAACTTTCCCTAAGCGTCCTTCAACGTATGATATACGCACGCTCTAAACGGTTTCTAATTCGCGATTGAAGTGGACAATATTGAAACAATAATTAATGGTCGCTTTGATCCAACACGCATCAGAACCGAAATTGGTTTAATGATACAGTGTGATATAAAAACCAGCTAACTCATTGATTTTTTTATGGTGCCCGGGGCCGGAATCGAACCGGCACGACCGTAAAGTCGAGAGATTTTAAGTCTCTTGTGTCTACCAATTTCACCACCCGGGCGGGTGATTACTACTGAATTTGTTGCGGAGCGTATTCTAACATCGTTAGGTCAATTATGACTAAAGTTTGTGAAAATAATTTGAATATTATTGTCTCAAACCCAGTTAAAACCATACTGGTTTAGGCCGATTAAAAATTACTACCTATTTGTAGCCAAACTTGATGTTTGCTGTCTTCGCCTTCAGTGTCGTTTCCATTGCTATCCAAACCACGATTTCCCGTAATCTGACGCCCGTAACTTAATTTTGCATCTAAATATTGATTGGTATAGCCTAAACCAAAACCGACGCTTGCTAATTGATAGCAGTTTTTTAATTTAGGATTGCCGGCATTCCAATCTGCCCAAGTATCTTTGAATTGGCACACGCCACCAGCATCGCCCAACAAGCTTGCGCTAAATTGTGATGTGATTGCGTACTTAGCTTCTAAATTTAGCATCCAGCCTTGATCTGCTGCTGCTTCGCCTACTGTAAATCCAGTCAAGCCGACCGGCCCGCCAAGCGAAAATTTTTCATATCCGCCCAAATTCGCATCTGCTAACTGTCCAGAAAACAGCGCTTTTGCAGTGAGCTTTTCACCCAGTATTTGTTGGCGCCCAAGATAAAAATTGATTTTGTTATAACGCCCGTCAGAGCGCCTTGTTAATCTGTCCGATGCCTGTTCAGCACGATTTCCAGATAAGTCTAGATCACCAGTGGTTAAACTTGCGCCGCCCCAAAACGTGCCACCCAAGCCAAAACCATCGCTATGATCACCTTTTAAACCAACTGTAAGCGCATGATAATCTTTATCAGAGACCTCAAACCCTAATACGTCATCTTTACTGCTAAACGACTCAATACTACCTTGAAAAGCAAGGTTACTGTAACGACTACGAATCAACGGATGTTTAATACTTGCCCGATAAGCATAGGATTCACCTTCCGGGTCAAGCACACTTAAATCACCGCCATTCACTTCATAATTAGAAACCGAGCCCGCTAGCTGGATGCGCGTGCCGGCATATCCAACCGGAAAGTCATAGGCGCCTTGTACGTATTCAAGACCTTTGCTTATTAAAGCATTTACAGTAAGTTGATCGCCCCAACCTGTTAAGTTGTTAAAACTAGCCAAGCCATTTAGGCGTGCTTTACCTAATAATCTTGAACCATAATTGTCGGCCCAAACGCGCGCATTAAATAAAGGTGTATCTGCCAAATTAACGGTGACATCGGTTTCACCTGTTTGAGCACCTTGCGACAAAGTCGCTTGCCCACTGAAACCAGGGGTATCGTTAATCAACAACATAGCGCGCTCTAGCGCTTGGCTACTTAGCGGCATGCCTTTTTGTTGTGTGCTTGCCAGCATTTTTGTCGCTAGCTTTGGATTTAAACGCGCTTTTGCGTCGCTATTGGTACGCACTTCACCCAACTTTGCTTCATTAATCTCAATTGTCACCAAGCCATTTTGAATATCTTGTGGTGGTAAAAACACTTTTGCCAGCCATCCATTGCGTTGATACAACTGACTAATTCTTTGAGTGACTTTAGTTAAGTCATCATAATCTAAGGTTTGACCAATATAAGATTGTACTTCGGCTTGCAACAGGCTATCAGGCAGCAACGTAGCGCCAACAAACTGAAAGCTAGTCACCTTTACTGAAATCGCATTGTCTGATTTAGGTGTAGCTTGTGTTGGCTCAACAGGCTGTGTGGGTGGCGGCAAGTTGGGCGTATTCAAGTTTTCAATATCACGCTGTATGCTACCAGAATCAATATTTGGCGCGGCATACAGATAATTTGTTTGAAAAATCGTGAATAACAGGCCACTTAATATAAACGGGCTAACTGGTAACTTATTGAAGTTTTTCATATTTTTTATTTATTATAGCTTTAAGCATGTTGTCGCCGCTAAGGCGTTGGCCACCACGCCGCCCACTAAAGGCTGGCTGATTGATGGCTCGTAGTCTACATTATCCGCACCAAACGCATCAAGCCCGTTAACTATCGGCTGATTGCCGTTAAACTGAGAGCAAGCTAACTCTTGATCTGATCGAGTAACGGCATTATTAAACACGCTGATATTGCCAGAGGTATTGACGGGGCTCACTGGTAAAATAGCCGCAGTGACAGTTAAATTACCTGCGTTCGATTTATTCAGCGTATAGCCTGTTGTTGCCGCAACAGGAGTCACATCAATCGCATAACTGCCTACGTTGCTTGCCACTGCTGAACCTGTAGAAGTAGCTGAACCAGTCAGTGAGTTAGCAACAGTATCTTGCGTGAATACATTGCCATAAGTTGCTGCATTAACAAACGGCGTTGCAATATAAGCATTAGCTACTAAGGTTGCTGCATCTTGCCCATAAGTTTTGGTTTGATCTGTTGAGGTAATATCTAAAGTTGGGCTTTGTACAAATACATAGCGATTACCTGCTTCAGCCGTCGCCACACCTAGTGAGCGCCCATAAATCGCTTGGTTGCCGCTATTAAGTCCGCCGTAAATATTACCAGCTAGAGCATCCGTATGCACAACCCAGCGGCCTGCTGTGGCTGTTAATGCATTCGCCCCTGCATTATTAATAAACGCATTGCTGGTTAATAAAATATCACCCGCTGAGCTAGTCATCGTACCGCCTGTTTGCAAGGTAATATTGTCAATCGCATTGACGGTTAACGTGCCAGTTAAATTAGATGCCGCATTTGCAAAACGGATACTGTTTATATCGCGCAAACTCACATCTTTTGCATTGGTGATTTTGACAATATCGATATCATTGTCTGTATTAGTTGCTATCACACTACCTGCACCAATAATTTCCAATGTGCTATTAGTGGCTGAAGTTAATATGCCATTGATGGTTAAAGTGGATGCAGCAGATGTTGTACCTATCTGGCTATTATCGCCCGCAGACACATTACCAGTAACTATTGCCGCATCAGTACCTGTCAACGCCGCGGCATTGGCTAAAGTAATTGCTTCTGCTGCTAAAGTCACATTATTCACATTAAGTGTTGCGCCACTGGCAACATTCGTACCGCCTGCTGTAGCACCCAGCGCATTTGCGTGTGCTGCAGTCAAAGTTCCACCTTGCACATTGGTTACGCCAGTATAAGTATTATTGCCGCTTAAGGTTAATGTGCCAGAACCTGCTTTATTAAAATTGCCAGCCGTACCGCTTATTACGCCGGAAAATGTAGTAGATGCATTATTACCGCCAGAGGTTAAGGCAGCAGTACCCATAACAATATTACCCGCGCCTGCAATTGAACCCACAGTTTCAGCATAACCATTTAAATCAAATGTAGCGCCAGATGAAATATTCATTGCACTTAAATCACCGATAGCGCCAGCGTTACCGAGCTTTAATGTATCCGCCTTAATATTAGTAGCACCTATGTAGGTATTGTTACCAGAGAATGTTAATTCACCACTACCGACTTTTTCTACAGCACCAGACCCGCTAATGCTATCGGCATAACTATATGCGTCAGACCGATTAAATACTACAGTTGCATTATTGGTAATATTTCCTACTATAGACCCATTAGTTGCACCATTACCTATCTGTAAAACACCCGCATTAACAACTGTTCCACCAGTATAAGTATTCGTTCCTGCGTAGATAAGTGATCCTGCACCCGATTTAGTCACTGTAGCATTATCACCAGCAATCACGCCACTGACGGTCAATGTGTCCATATTGTTAATATTAATCGCACCGGAATTATCCGCATTAATAGATGTAACGGTAGAAGTACCGCCGCCTATCGTGGTGATATTTACGTTGCCACCTGTGCCATTTGTGCCATGCGAAGTATCAATGGCTGCGGACGTTACTTGACTACCACTTAAAGTTACACTCCCTGCTGCACCACCAGTTCCTGTACCATTTGCATTACCTGTTTTTGCAGTGATTGTGCCTGTTGTAAGCGCTCCTGCGCCTGTAATAGAAATCACCCCCGCATTACCTCCAGCCTGATTACTTGCTCCGCCTGCGCCGCCATTTGCTGTTATTGCACCATTAATAGTGCGATTTACGCCAGTAATCGTAATATTGCCGGCATTACGGCCAGCAACGTCATTAGTAGGTACAGGGACGTTTATACTGGTATCAATATAACCATTAACTGTCACATCCGCCTTAGAGCTAATAACTACATTACCGCCATGCGCTTTGTTCTTAGCTCTCAGATCTATTGCCCCTGTCGTTACATTACCGCCATTAGCTTGATTAATAATTTTGACTTCACCAAAATTTCCACCAACCCCAATAACTGTGCCTGTTGAAGTGCCAGTACGTGCAAATAAACTACCATTAACCTTTATATCGCCGCTTACTAAATTATTGATGGTAATAAAACCAGCATTACCGCCATCAGCATCAGATACAGCCGCATGGCTTGCATTAGCGGAAATCGCACCCGTCTCTACTCCTGCGTTTGCAGTAATATTGACTATGCCTCCCGCCCGGCCTACGCTAGATGTTGTACCGCCATCGGCAGTAATCAAAGCGCCACCCAATAAAACAGCGTTACTTGCCGTAATAGTAATATTGCCCGCATTAGTGTTGGTAGCGCCAGTCGTCGCAATATTGCCAGCCGTGTGGGTAATATCGTAACCTTCTAATGTTAAGCCACCACGTTGAGTGGTAATGTTTGCACCAATCGCCACATTGCCTGCGCCATTGTCATCAGCATCTGCTTTTAAAGTTAATGCGCCTGTGCCATCTAAAGCTATTGCTGCCTTTACATGAATATCGTTATTAGCTTCTAACACCAAGTTGTTATTAGCTGAACCAGTAGCTGTTGCGACATTAAAAGCATCTTTAACAGTAATATCGTTAGTGGCTTGCAAGGTAATCGTGCTGCCCTCTGTGATGCCAGCAAAACTACCAGTAAGCGCAGTGACATCAAAAAAACTGTCCTGATTTAAGTCCTCTGCAAATGCCTCTTCATTATCAACAGCTGAAAATCCTATTGTATTTGCATCTGTGCCAACACCAATCGTAATATTAGTTGGATCCAGCAACAAATTACCGCCCCGACCATTCGCAGCACTTAAATCCACATTGCCTAAGAAGTTAAGCAAACGTTTGCCAGAAATTTCAACAAAACCTCCATTGCCTGAAACCACACCGCCTTTTGCCGAAACACTTCCGTAATAACGGGTAATATCATTTCCCCAAACAATCACCTTACCGCCATCGCCGCTATCTGTGGCATCTGCGATTAACTGTGCATCTTGATGAACAAATGTTTTAGTCGCATTTTGAATATCGGCGTTTTTACCTTGATAATCACCCCCGATCAAAATCGTACCGCCGCCTGTTTTGCCTGATACGTTCACGCTACTCGTGCTAAACATGCCGACATTGTCGCCCAACAAATGTACCGTGCCACCTTTTTGGCTGGATGAAACTGCTGAAATTTCGCCACTATTGACAACAGTTTTAGCCCCCGTTAAACGAACCACACCACCATCACTCACCATACTATTGGCTTCAATTTTGCCACTATTGTTAATCACGGAAGTGATTAGCCCATCCGCCGCTTTTGTGCTCATCAGCACTTGGCCATTGCCTACTTGAATCAAATGTTTATTCTCAACCAGCGTATTCACGCTGGCGCTATCCACTTGCACATTAATTAAACCATTACCATTAAAATCCAGCGTTATTGCATTACCTGCTGACATTGCAACCGTGCCTTGCAGTGCTGAGATCACACCTTCATTGCGCACTTCCGGCGCCAGTAGGGCAACATAACCGCCACTGTTAGCAACAATACTGCCCATATTGATAACGCTGCCGGCATTACCCGTAAACTGATAATTACCATTTAAAAAATCTTCATCGGCAATATTTAAAGTGGTAGCAACAATACCACCCACATTCACTTGTGCGTTTTTGCCAAACAGCACGCCGTTAGGGTTAATCAGCCACACCTGACCATTTGAATTTAGCTTACCGAAAATCTCACTGGGATTACCCGAAATCACCCGATTAAGTGAAATAGCATTGGCATTAGGCTGCACATAAGTCACTTGCGCATTGGCGCCAATGTTATAAGTGTTCCAGTTGATGATGGATTTTTGCGTATTTTGCAAAATATTCAATTGATTGCTATTTTGCGTAATGGCAGATTGCCCTGAAACCACTTGCCCGCCAGTCGGCAAAGCGTTTAACGCTGGGTCTGCCCAAGCAGCCATATTGGGTAATAAGCTCAATAGTGGCAACAATACAAGCGCAGCGGATTTGCTGTGTGATTTAGCAATTTCAGACACCACTTGCCATATCTGAGAAGATTTATTAAACACCAAACGGTAGCAATGATTCATCACAAAGTTCCAATAAAATTCTTTTTAACAATCAGAAAAAACAGGCAGTGAATGAATAAAAACTGCCGCACTAATAGCACATCAGCAAATTACATGCCGCCATCAATTCAGCTTTAGGCAATAAAAAAGCGCATTACCTTAACAGACAATGCGCCTCTTTAAACTAATACTGATTAGTGCTTATAAGCAAAACATCAGCAATTTATTTATTAACAGGCTCTCGTACAATTTGATATCGCAGTCCTTTTGACGACAGGATTTTGCTCGGTCCTTAACACGCCTAGCAATCGCCTTTAGGCTGCAGACTAGCGAACTGGCTTAATCAACTGTTGGTTTACCCCTAAAGGTTTCGCGTTCGCCAACAATGCCTCTTTATCCACAGTTACCTGTGCTGGCGCGATGGCTTCACATATATTAGCAACATCCATATAAGTTTCGCGAGTCACCTCTGGCAAACCTTGGCGCGCTGAACCAATTTTATTCAGTAACTCACCCTGACTGGCATAAAGTCGCGCATAAGCAGCTTGTATATCAAAATTCGTATTGGCAAAGCTACGTTTGGCTTGAAAGTATTCATTTTCGGTATCTAATAAATCCAGCAACGTACGCTGTCCAATGTCAAACTGCCTGCGATAAGCTTCGCGCGCATTTTCAATCGACTTTTGATGGATATCACGATAGGTTAATTGCTCTTTTAATTGATTAATATCGTTATAAGCAATCGTCACTAATTGACGCGTATCAACACAGGCTTTATCACGGAAATCATTCGCTGTGTTCAGCTTTTCAACCGCTTGACCTACTGAAGCTTTATCTGAGAAACCGTTAAATAAATTAAAACTCATCGTTAATTCAAGCACATCTGCCGCATTGGTACTATTGCGACCGTCTGAACTAGTGCCTAAATTTTTACGTGCCTGCAAATCTAGACGCGGTAAATATTTAGCTTCTTTTGTCTTCACTTCATCTTTAGTTGCTTGAATATCTTCAATCGTTGAAAGTAAATTGGGGTTTTGCAAATAAGCAACACGGAGCGTCTCAACTGGTGTTGCTTGCTTGCCTGTACTGATGAAATCTGGCTGCTCTAAAGTTTCAGGCGGTAATTCGCCCAGCAAACGTTGTACACGGGCAGTGACATCATGTAAGTTCGTCATTTCTGTCAATAAATTGGCTTCCGCCAATGCCAAGCGACCAGTCGCTTGCTCTAAATCTACGCGACGTGCAACACCTGCATCGACACGTTCCTTGATTTTATCGAACAGCTGTTTATGCGTAACATAATTGGTTTTAGCATACTCAGCCAGCTGGCTATAACGCAAAGTATCAATATAAGCGCGCATAAATTCCAGCGTCGTATCTTGCATCGCAGCTTGCAACTCATAATAGCGAACACGCTTTGCATGGCCCAAACGATTCACTTCAGAAGGCGTGGCAAAACCATCAAAAATCATTTGACGCAATACTAACTCATTGTTCCAACGAGGAATTTCTGTGCCAGTGCTATTACGAAAACCATTAATATCTTCTTGCTTGCGATAAGTCGATTGAATATCGACTTTGGGTAGATATCCGCCTTTTACCACATCCTGCTCATAGCCAGCACCAAGATAAGCGTGGTATCTGGTTTGCACTTCTGGATTAGATGAGATGGTTTTTTCAACCATTTGCTTTAACGTAACAATTGGTTCTGCATTGATAGCTGGAGAAATCAGCAAGCTATTCATGACCGCGGTAATTAACAATCTTTTTAGAAATGTCTTATTTTTCACCATTAACTCTTTTCCTGTATTTGAGCGCACTTGGATATTTAACGCATTGATAATATTCAAAATATTTAAGCCTTAAATCAATTTTTTATTATTTTAGTTTTATAAATTATTTCATATTGTTACAAAAGTTTATCAGAACTGTAACTGTGAAACTATGCTTCACAAGAGCCATTGACTTTGTGTGGAATTACGTGCAAAAAAATAAGCCAAGTCCGCAGACTTGGCTTATTCAGGCCTTGCTATTTACATTTGTTTACAAAAGCAATTGGTTCCAAAGCAACATTTTGCTAATCCGTAATAAGTTTCTGCTTAGTGAGCAAATCAGCGATAACCTGCTGATCGTTAGCAAATGAGCCGATCAGATCGACATTCTGCAACGTGATTACCTGAACATCGTTAGCACTATTAAAGCCACCGGCATAAGCCCCACTGTCGCTAATATGCACGATGGTATTGACGCCGGATTTTTCAAAGTGTAGATAGTTCGTCAGATTTGTCTGGTTTTCACCCGTCAGGAGATCGCGCAGATCCAGCACATCGCCACCTGCAACCCTAGACGCCACATCAAAATCAGTCACGATATCAGCTGCCGGGGTACCAACCACACCTTTGTCGGCCAACTCCCACTTGAAGACATCCACACCTAAGCCACCTGTCATGGTATCGTTACCAGCACCCCCAATTAGCGTATCGTTGCCTGCACCGCCATTTAGCGTATCGTTACCTGACCCGCCCATCAGGAAATCATTGCCAATACCCCCACTCAAATTATCGTTGCCGGCACCACCAGACAGTATGTCGTTTCCGCTTCCTCCATCTATAATATCATTGCCGCCCAGACCGTCTATCAGGTCATTAGCCGCACTACCAGTCAAGGTATTCCCAGCCTGCGTACCCATAATATTTACAGTTGTTGCAGCAACTTCAATCGATATATTTTGTGTGGCAGTAGCGTCTATGCCATTCTCGGTTCCAATCGCTGAAACAGTGAGATTCATGGTTCCAACATAATCTGGTGGTGTTAATAACTGCAGACTACTCAACTGAGACTCGGTGAAGCTCCACGAACCACCACCCAGATTTGTTCCAACAGCAACGCCATTTGAGCCAATGAAACTGAATCCAACACCACTCAATGGCAGACCGGATATAGTGATCAGGCCAATAGTTTCGTCACCCACCGGTAGCACATTGATTGGGAATGTGATCGGTGTAGCATAACTGTTCCCGTTATAGTAAATTTTGGGTGCCCCAACTGAAAGCTGAGAGTCATTATTTCCATCGATCGCATTAAGTACCAGCCACGAAAATTGATACTGTCCCGTAGTTGTTGCGGTGTAATTAACGGTGCCGGTCGCATCTACTGCAGTGCCGTTCACATTGATACCAGTTTGCTCCGATGAAGAAAGAAGCTGATAGGTAACCACGCCATTGGGGGCGGTAATGACCAGTACCGCGATATCGTTGTATCCCTGGTTGATTTCACTAAGAACAATCTCGCCGTTGAAGAAGCTCCAATCGAATGCAACCTGACTACCCGCACCAAGGGTAATTGCATAATTACTATAGGCGCCATCAAATACATCTACGTTCCCTGGGTCATTCGCTCCTCCAGTTGGTGGATCAAAACGATTATCCAGAGAGCCTGCTGGTAAACCCAATGCAGTTTCTATATTCGCTTGTGTAATTGCAGTAGTTGTATTAATGGCTGCAGTTGGTGTGCCAGCGTGGACACTCGACAAAGAGGCAGGCATGATGATTTGCGGTGCATCAGTCACTGAGGTAATTGTAAGATTGACAGTATCTACATCGATGAGTGTGCCGCCAGTGCCTGTATTACCATTGTCGCTGGTAGTCATGGTGAGAATATCACTACCATAATAGTTAAGTGCTGACAGATAAGTCACATTTGACGCTAAAGTCGCATTAATTGCTGCCACAGTTCCTGTCAAGGTAACTGTTCCCGTACCGCTACCTATAATGGTGGCACTACCGCCAGTGACAGTCAGCGTACCGTTGGTAACCGACAGAGTCACAGTCATGCTGCCACTACCCGCATCCACATCACTGATACTGAGGCCAGTAATGGCCTTACTAATATCTTCAGCGGTGGTTTGTGCGCCTGGAACAGTGTTAACTGGCGCATCATTCACTGCTATCACCGCAATAGTTGCGGTAGCGGTATTGCTATTGCTTGTTCCATCGGTCACCACCACATTAATAATACGCGGAGTGGTATCCGGGCTTTCGGTAGAGTTTGCAAAGGTAATGGCCCGGATCGCAGCTTGATAGTTTGCGAGCGAGCTGGCACCGCTCAAAGTCACTACATTGCCGACAATGCTTGAGCTAATACCGCCAGGCAGTACACCGACCGTCAGCACATCTCCAGCTTGCGCATTGGTCAATGTAATGGTGGCACCAGTAATATTAGTCGAATCAACATCGGTGATACTGATATCCGCATCGGCAATCGAGACGGCTGCACCATTCTCCGTGTAAGCCGTCGCAAAACCAGTGCCAGCGGCGGATGCATCCAGGTCGAGAACCGGTGCATTCAGTAAGGACACCGCTACAGTAGTAATTGCTGTGTTGCTATTGTTTGCGCCATCTGTCACCACCACATCGATGCTACGCGCCGTAGTATTTGTACTGGTTGTGCTAAAGGTAATCGCCCGGATCGCTGTTTGGTAATTGGCCAGGGTCGCAGAGCCGGTCAAGGTCACTACATTCCCGACAACGGAAGCTGTGATCCCTCCGGGCAGCGTACCTGCAGCTAATACGTCCCCTGCTTGGGAGTTGGTTAATGTAATAGTAGCCTTGGTGATATTGGTAGAATCGGCATCGGTAATGCTGATGTCGGTATCCGCGATCGATACTGCAGCGCCGCCTTGGGCAAAGACGGTCGAAAAACCTGTGCCCGCGCCTGAGGCATCCAGATCGAGAACCGGCGCTATGCCTGGATTGATTGTCAACGTCGCGGAAGAAGTGCTGCCATCAGCATCAGTCAGCGTATAAGTAAAAATATCTGGCTTAACAATTACTGGTGTGGCAGTCAATCCATCAAGGCGATAGGTTGCACTGCCCGAGGTAAATACCAGATAACTAAAGGCCGATGCGGTAGTAATCGTTGAATTTGCAATATTGCCAGCAGCACCAGTGATCGTACCCGTACCAACAAAACTGCCGTCAAGCGCGTAAGCGCGCCAGGTGGCTGTTTCCGCGGCAGTAAGGTCTGTTAACCTGACCGTGGCCGAAGTGGTCGTCATGCCAAGGTCGATCAGCAGATTTTCATTGGTCTCGATCTTACCTGTGGTAGTGGTTCCTGCAGTGCTCTCTACACCGATGCCATCATCATTTGTGCCGGTATTATTCCAGAACCTTACAAAACCAGCCTGCGTGGCAGTCAACTTGGCAAAATCAATACCATTGGCCGCAACATTGCCGACATAAGGAGTGGTAGTTCCCGTAGTGTCATAACCGTAAACCTTGAAAGCAGCGTTCCATGTAGCCAGGCTCGCGGCAGTACCAGCGGCAATAGTCTTGGTAGCTGCCTGTGTATAAGTATAGCTGCCGTCGTCTTGGTCGATAACCAGTGTACCGTTGATAGTGACGATAGTGCGTACGTTGCCGGCGCCAACAGTGTTGGAAATCACGGTACCTTGCGTTACTCCTACATTGGTTATCGAGGTAGCATCTGCACCCAATACATCCGCCCCGCCAGCAACTGTACCGCCTGCGCCTGTTATCACATTGCCGGTGATAGAGCCGCCACTGCCGCTTAGGCTGTCAACATCGTCATTCGCTACTGGAGCCGTATCTGCAAGATTAATGGAAACGGTTGTCCAAGTAGCAGAAAGTGCTGATCCATCCGATGTTTTGTAAGTAAAGCTGTCTACATCAGAAGTTGCATCGTCATGAATTCTGGATGCAGGTGCAGTGTAATTAAACGTACCATCAGCATTCATGACCACTGTACCGCCAAGAGCGGTAGTAATGGAATTTGACCCATTAGCTGCCTTTGCGCCAGTGCCGGCAGCATCAGTAGCGAATTGCCCAACAGTCAGGGCTCCGCTATCAACGTCCGTGTCATTTGCTAGCACATTACCCAAGACAGCCGAGGTGCCTTCTGTTACAACGAAGCTATCTACAATGCCCACCGCCGCATCGTTGGTGCCAAGGATGGTGACGGTGATCACTTGCGTGGTGCCGTCGGCTGTCGCCACCGTAATGCTGTCGGTGTAGCTGGTGCCGCCAACGAATTCATTGTGGGCGGTATCC
>Ga0123396_150486_pt1 | contig 13919 bp, 15 predicted proteins | sample T10HLNO3metaT_FD_89924 | JGI IMG/M metagenome (GOLD analysis project Ga0123396, IMG submission 89924) | Methane-oxidizing artificial microbial communities from Washington, USA to study methane cycling - T10-HLNO3 metaT (Metagenome... ...
AAATGGTGTTGTTCGGCTGCGTGTCGGGTTCGTACCACGTGGTGACCACGTCGTAGCTGCTTGCGGCGTGGGCGACGGTCATGCCGGCCGACAGCGCGAGCGCGACGCCGAAATTCAGAAAGCGGTTCATGCTTCTCGTCCTCGTAGATGTCTGCAGTCGAAGCGAATGCAGGCGGATTTCAGGCGACGAGGGTCACTCAGGCATCGCAACGCGGACCTCGCGAGGTCACGCGCGTCGCCTCAGCTACGCAACGTCCGGGACGGGATTGTGCTGCATCGAAACCGCGGAATTTCAGGGTGCGACACTATGCCGCAGCGCTCCCGTCGCAACGGGACGGGGATGACTTCCGCATGAAATGAGAGGTGCGGAGATGCTCGACGGGCTGCGTAAGAAGTCCTTCGCAGCGACCATCGTCAATCTGTTGGGGAGGGCGCGCGAAGTGCGCTCAGCGCAGGCCTTCGAGCAGTTCGGCGACGCGTTCGAATTCGCTCGACTTGTCGAGGAAGTGATGAGCGCCCAACGCCAGACTGCGCGCGCGCATCGCCGCGGTGTTGCTGTTGGTCAGCACGATGGCGAGAAGGTCGGGGTGATTCAGCTTCAGGTGCTGCAGCACGCCGAAGCCGCTGCCTTCGCGCAACTGCAGGTCGACCACCACCGCGTCGAAGCGGCCGACACGCAAGGCGGTCAGCGCGTCGGCTTCGGTATCGACCTCGCCACAGACGACGACGCCCTCGCTGTCCTCGAGCAATGACACCAGGTGCTTGCGGATCAGCAGCGAGTCCTCGACCAGCAGCACGCGCAGCGGGCGTGAGCGGGCGAGCGGAGGAGTGGCGGACGACGGATGCGGTTGCACGGCTCTGTGCGCTTCGTAGTCGGTGGAGCGATAGGGATTGGATTGCGTGCCAAGTATCTCACCGCCTTGCGGCGCCGGATGTAGGTGCGAGCCGACAGACGTACTCATTCGATCAAACCATTCTTCAGCGCGTAGTAGGTCAGTTCCGCATTGCTCTTCAGGTTCAGCTTGGTGAGCAGACGGCTGCGGTAGGTGCTGACGCTCTTCACGCTGATGAACAGTTCGTCGGCAATTTCGGTGACCGACTTGCCGGTCGCCAGCTTGTGCAGCACCTGGAACTCGCGTTCCGACAGCTGCTGGTGGGCCGGAGCGTCGGCGTCGCCGCTCAGGCGCTGCGTCAGCAGGTCGGCGACAGTGTCGCTCACGTAGCGGCGGCCGCGCAGCACGGTGCGGATGGCGGTCAGGATGTCGTCGACGTCGGCATCCTTGCGGATGTAGCCGTTGGCGCCGGCGCGCAGCATGTTCAGCGCGTACTGTTCTTCGGCGTAGGCACTGATGATGAGCACCGGCAGATCGGCGCGGTGCGTGCGCAGCAGTCGCAGCGTGTCCATGCCGTCGCGGTCTGGCATCGAAATGTCGAGCAGCAGCACGTCGAAGTCCTGCTGGCGCAGCAGGGTGAGCGTTTCGGCACTGGTCGACGCTTCGGCGCCGACTTCGAGGTCGGCTTCGGCATTGATCAGCTGGCGCAGGCCGTTGCGCACGATCTGGTGGTCGTCAGCGAGAAGTACGCGTTTCTTTTGCATGATGGCGTGGTCGTCGTGGAAGCTGAGCGGATTATCCGCCTCAGCGCTTGAACAGTCCCACCACGAAGGAGGCGATTGTCAGCGCGAGGAAAACGAAGAACAGGATCTTGGCGATGCCGGCCGCGCTTGCGGCGAGGCCGCCGAAGCCGAACAATGCCGCGATCAGCGCAACGATGAAGAAGATAAGGGCATAGTGAAGCATGACAGCCTCCTTGATGAACAGGAACAGGGCCGGCACGGGCGGCGATGCCAGCGTGCGTGATCGAATCCTAGGCGGGGCGGCCAATGCGGGCTGTCGTCCGCGCCATGGCGGGGGCGTCGGACATGTCTGACGCGGAACGCTCGGTGAAGGCGGCGGCGCGGCATCGCGCCATCGTCGAAGGGTTGTCGCGCGCGGCGCGCAAAGCCGGTTCGGCGACCGACGGCGCGGAACGTCTGACCGACAGCGTGCTGATGCGGCTTGCGCGCTTCCGCTGGGGGGCGTTGCTGGTGGTGCTGATCGGAGTGGCTTTCGCCGCGGTGTCCGAAACCACCTTCCAGGGCATGCAGCGCGAACGCGAGGAAATCGACGCTTCGCGCCTGTCGCTGGCGGCGCTGAACAATCTGGTCTACGACAATGCGCAGGCGACGGCTACCGAGGCCCGTTACACCGAGGAGCCATCGCCCGATCATCTTGCGCAGCATCTGGCTACGGTGCAGCGTCTCGCCGAGGCGGGCACCCACGTGCTCGGCTGGGCGGCGCGCCGGGGCATAGACGAGGAGCGCGTCGCCGTCGTCAAGCGCCTGACCGCGGCGGAATCCGAGGAGCTGAAGCGGCTTCGGGCGCTGCCGCAGAACGCGAGCCCGGTCGAAGTGATGGACGCCTTCCTGCCGCCGGTGGTCGACCAGAACGAACTGCGCGAAGCGCTCGAACCGCTGGTGCGTACCGAGCGCGCCTATCTGGAGGAGCAGATGACGCTGCTGGGCGAGGAAATCGAACGCCAGCGCGCGGCGGCCATCGTCGTCATCGCCATCGGCGTGCTGATGCTCATCCTGCTGTTGCGTGCCTATGCGATGCGCAGCCAGGCCGAAGCGCAGATCGCCGACCGCCTGCGCGCGGCGCGCGACGAGCTCGACGCGCTGGTGCGGGTGCGTACCGAAGAGCTGTCGGAACTGGCCAGCCACCTGCAGACCGAAGCCGAGCGGCAGAAATCGGCGCTGGCGCGCGAACTGCACGACGAGCTCGGTTCGATATTGACCGCCAGCCGCATGGAGGCTTCGATGCTGCTGCGCCGGGCGCGCAAGCAGGACAGTCCGGACGTCGAGTCGCTGTCGCGCGTCTGCGAAATCCTGGAGCAGGGCGTGCAGATCAAGCGGCGTGTGATCGAAGGGCTGGTGCCGACCGTGCTGACCCATCTGGGTCTGTTGCCTGCGCTCGAATCGCTGGCCGAGGAGACGCGGGCGTCGGCGCCGTTCGCGGTCGACCTGGTACTGCCGGAGGCGCTGGAGCTCGATCGGGACAGGGCGATCGCGATCTACCGCGTCGCGCAGGAAGCGCTGACAAACATCCGGAAGCACGCGCAGGCGACCGAAGTGCGCATCGCATTGACGGTCGAGGGGCCGACCGTCAGGCTGGAAATCCGCGACAACGGTGTCGGCATCGCCGCCGGCGCGCGCGGCAAGACCGGTTCGCATGGCCTGCTCGGCATGAAGTATCGCGCCGATGCGCTGGGCGGCCGCTTTGCCATCGGTCCGGCACCGGAGCACGGCACCTTGCTGGAATTCGCGCTGCCGCTGGCGTGAAGCCGACGCACCCCTGCGGGTGCGTCAGGCGAGGACCATATTGTCGCGGTGTATCAGTTCCGGTTCGTCGACGTAACCGAGCAGTGCCTCGATGTCGGCAGACGGGCGACGCGCGATGCGCCGGGTTTCCGACGCCGAGTAGTTGATCAGGCCGCGCGCCAGTTCCTTGCCCGCACTGTCGCGGCAGGCGACGACCGCGCCGCGTTCGAACTGTCCCTGCACCTCGGTCACACCGATAGGCAGCAGGCTGCGACCCTCGCCGAGCGCCTTCACGGCACCTTCGTCGAGTATCAGCGTGCCGGCGAGCTGCAGGTGATCGGCCAGCCACTGCTTGCGCGCAGCCAGCGGCGTGTTGCCTGCTTTCAGGAAGGAGCCGAGTGCTTCGCCGCGCACCAGACGCAGCAGAACGTCGGGTTCGCGACCGCTGGCGATGACCGTGTCGGCACCGCTGCGCGCGGCGCGGCGGGCAGCGCGCACCTTGGTGATCATGCCGCCGCGAGAAATGCCGGTGCCGGCACCGCCGGCCATCGACTCGAAGCGCGGGTCGTCGGCTTCGCCTTCGCTGATCAGCGTGGCGGCCGGATCCTTGCGCGGGTCGGCGGTGTAGAGGCCGCTCTGGTCGGTCAGGATGACCAGGCAGTCCGCTTCGGTCAGGTTGGCGACCAGCGCACCCAGCGTGTCGTTGTCGCCGAACTTGATCTCTTCGTAGACGACGGTGTCGTTCTCGTTGATCACCGGCACCACGCCGAGCTCCATCAGCGTGGACAGCGTCGAGCGGGCATTCAGGTAACGGGTGCGATCGGCCAGGTCCTCGTGCGTCAGCAGGATCTGCGCGCTGGCCAGACCGTACTGCGAGAAGGCGCCTTCGTAGGCCTGAGCCAGACCCATCTGACCGACGGCGGCAGCGGCCTGCAGTTCGTGCATCGCGCTCGGCCGGGTGCTCCAGCCCAGGCGCTGCATGCCGGCCGCAATGGCACCCGACGACACCAGCAGCACTTCGCGCCCCTCGGCGCGCAATGCGGCGATCTGGCGCGCCCATTCCTGCAGCGCGCCGAGGTCCAGCCCGGCGCCGTTATTGGTGACCAGCGCGCTGCCGACCTTGACGATCAGCCGCTTCGCATTCTCAAGGCGCGTTCTCATCGTCCGCTCCATCGCCCGGTTCGCTGGCGTCCAGATTGCGCACGTCCGGCTCCGGCTCGGGCGGCGGACGGGTCGCTTCCACGTGATCCATGATGGCGTAGCACAGCGCATCGCAGCCCTGACGTGTCATCGCCGAAATGCTGAACGCACGTTCGGCGCCGAAGGCCTCGACGAAATCACGCACACGCTGTTCGCGCTCTTCCTCGGGAATCAGGTCGATCTTGTTCAGCACCAGCCAGCGCGGCTTCTGGTACAGCGATTCATCGTAGCGACGGAGCTCCTCGACGATGGCGCGCGCGTCGTGCAGCGGATCGGCTTCCGGATCGAAGGGGGCCAGATCGACCAGATGCAGCAGCAGACGGGTGCGCTGCAGGTGGCGCAGGAACTGGTGGCCGAGACCGGCACCTTCGGCCGCACCTTCGATCAGGCCCGGAATGTCGGCGATGACGAAGCTGCGCGAGTCGTCGACCCGCACGACGCCGAGGTTGGGCGCGAGCGTGGTGAAGGGGTAGTCGGCGACCTTGGGGCGCGCGGCGGACACGGCGCGGATGAAAGTGGACTTGCCGGCATTCGGCATGCCGAGCAGGCCGACGTCGGCCAGCACCTTCAGTTCGAGCTTCAGTTCGCGTCGCTCGCCGGCTTCGCCAGGCGTGGTCTGGCGCGGCGCGCGGTTGGTACTCGACTTGAAATGCAGGTTGCCCAAACCGCCGCGGCCGCCTCTGGCGATCAGCGCGCGGGCACCGTCGTGGTCGAGGTCGGCGATCACTTCGCCGGTTGCCAGATCGGTGATCGTGGTGCCGACCGGCATGCGCAGTTCGCGATCGTCGCCGCCCTTGCCGTAGCAATCGGCGCCGCGACCGTTCTCGCCGCTTGCGGCGCGGAACATGCGCGTATAGCGGAAATCGATCAGCGTATTCAGGTTGCGGTCGGCGACCGCCCAGATGCTGCCGCCGCGGCCGCCGTCACCACCGTCCGGACCGCCGAACGGAATGAATTTTTCGCGGCGGAACGAGGCCGAGCCATTGCCGCCATCGCCGGCGATGACCTCTATCTTCGCTTCGTCAAAGAATTTCATTTCGCTTCACGCGTGCCTGGAGTGACTGGAGTATCGAATACGAGCCGGATGCCGCCGTGTACGCAGGCGGCAGAAACGAAAAGCCCTGCCTCGCGGGCAGGGCTTCGGTTCAGGCGAGCCGGAATCAGGCTGCAGCCGGAACGATGGTGACCACGCGACGGCGGTTTGCACCCTTGACGACGAACTGCACAACGCCGTCAATCTTGGCGAACAGCGTGTGGTCCTTGCCCATGCCGACGTTGTCGCCGGGGTGGAACTCGGTGCCGCGCTGACGCACGATGATGCTGCCTGCCGAAATCAGCTGACCGCCATAGCTCTTGACGCCAAGGCGCTTCGATTCTGAGTCGCGGCCGTTACGCGTACTGCCGCCGCCTTTTTTGTGTGCCATTTGATGCTCTCCTGGATACGCTCAGCCCTGCTCAGCGCATTTTTCAACATTCTCAGCCGTTGATGGCTTCGATGCGCAGTTCGGTGTAGTTCTGACGATGACCTTGATGCTTCTGGTAGTGCTTGCGACGGCGCATCTTGAAAATCGTCACTTTCTTGTGGCGCCCTTGAGTGAGCACCGTTGCACGAACGCTGGCACCGGCAACCAGGGGCGCACCGATCTTGACCGATTCGCCCTCACCGACCATCAGAATCTGGTCGATCACGATTTCCGAGCCCACATCCGCAGGTATCTGTTCTACCTTGATTTTTTCGCCAGCGGCAACGCGATACTGCTTGCCACCGGTTTTTATGACCGCGTACATGTGTAACCCCAGTAAGGTTTAAGGGAATCCACAACTATATCCGAGAGGCTGGCTTTTTGTCAAAGGCTGCGAAACATCAACGGCTTGACGGGTTTTCGCGCGCTGCTACCATCCGCGTTTTTCCGCGTCCGGCAGCACTTCCTTGTCTTCAATGAACCGTCTTTACAGCCTGATTGCGGACGACATGCGCGCGCTGGATGGCGTCATCCGCGAGCGCCTGCACTCGGACGTCGTGCTGGTGCGCCAGGTGGCCGAGTACATCATCGGTGCCGGCGGCAAGCGGCTGCGTCCTGCGCTGGTGCTGCTGACCTCGGGCGCCTGCGGCTATTCGGGGGCACATCGCACCGAGCTGGCCGCCGTGGTCGAGTTCATCCATACCGCGACGCTGCTGCACGACGACGTGGTGGATGAATCGGAACTGCGCCGCGGCGCCAAGACCGCCAACGCGCTGTTCGGCAACGCGGCCTCGGTGCTGGTCGGCGACTTCCTCTACTCGCGCGCCTTCCAGATGATGGTGTCGGTCGGCAGCATGCGCGTGCAGGCCGTGCTGGCCGAGGCGACCAACATCATTGCCGAGGGCGAGGTGCTGCAGCTGCTGAACTGCCACGATGCGGATGTCGACGAAGACCGCTATCTGCAGGTCATCCGTTACAAGACCGCCAAGCTGTTCGAGGCGGCCAGCCGCCTCGGCGCCATGCTGGCCGGCGTCGATGCCGACGTCGAGGAGCGCTTCGCACGTTTCGGCATGCACCTGGGCACAGCCTTCCAGCTGGTCGACGACATCCTCGATTACTCGGGCGACGAAGGTTCGATCGGCAAGAACCTCGGCGACGACCTGGCCGAGGGCAAGCCGACGCTGCCGCTGATCCACGTGATGAAGAACGGTACGCCCGAGCAGGTTGCCGTCGTCCGGCATGCGATCGAGGAGGGCGGGCGCGACGACTGGGCTGACGTGCTGAAGGCGGTGGTGGACAGCGGCGCACTCGAGATCGCCCGCGTTCGCGCGCGCGAGGAAGCCGAGCTTGCCCGTGCGGAACTGGCCGGACTGCAGGCGAATGAATACCTGCAGAGCCTGCTCGATCTCGCAACGTTTGCAGTCGAGAGAAAGTTCTAGTAAAGTGCGCGCCTCGTTGCTTACGGCAACGGGCACGACGAGCTGCCTCGGTAGTTTGCTGTGAGGTTCGGGGAATAGCTCAGCCTGGTAGAGCACTGCGTTCGGGACGCAGGGGCCGGAGGTTCGAATCCTCTTTCCCCGACCAAGAATCCCGCAAAAAAGCCGCCCCTCGGGGTGGCTTTTTTGTTTTCCGGACCCGCGCGTGCGGCAAGCCTTCTGTGGCTAACGCCGGAGTGCCGCCATTCGGCGAAACTCGCGCGCGCAGGATCCCTTCCTCGAGGGGGAGGGCCGCGCGGTCGGGCATCATGCAATTCTCCGCGGTCGGGCCCTGTGCAATGCACGCTCACAGCTGTCGCTTTGTCGGACCCTTCTCGGGTCCAATGCGCCGCAACGCTCAGCCCAGGTCGAAAAACCGCCCTGTTCGATGTAGCCTTGGCGACCCGGAACCAAACAGCCCTGCTCACTGCAATGCCGCATCCCTATACCGATCTGCCGGACACCGCCTTCTGGTCGCGCACCGCTGGCGTTCCCGGGTTCGACATGAGGCAGGTTTCGGCCGGAAATGACGGCTTCGTGATTCACGCGACGGACAGGATCGTGTCGGCGGGCAGTTGCTTTGCGCAGCACCTGGCTCGCCTCCTGCCGACGCGGGGCTTCAACTATCTGGTGACTGAAACCGGACCGGCAGACCGCCAGTTCGGCGTCTACCCGGCACGTTTCGGCAACATCTATACCGTTCGGCAGCTGCTTCAGCTGTTCGAGCGCGCCTACGGACTGTTCGCGCCTCGCGAGCACGTCTGGCGCTGGTGTGATGCCTACGTCGATCCGTTCCGGCCCAATGTCGAGCCGAATGGCTTTGCCACGCTCGATGATCTGCTTGCGGACCGTGTATCGCACCTGGCGGCGGTACGCCGGATGTTCGAGCAGTGCAATGTGTTCGTGTTCACGCTGGGGATGACCGAAGCATGGATATCCGATGTCGATGGCGCCGTATTTCCACTGGCGCCCGGCGTGCACGGTGGGCCGGAAGGCGAATCGGACTGCCGCTTCCACAATTTTTCGGTACCGGAGATGGTGGATGACCTGCGGCGCCTGATCGGCAATCTGCGCCTGCTGAATCCATCGGTGAAACTGGTGCTGAGTGTGTCGCCGGTGTCCATTGCGGCCACCTACGAACCGCGTCATGTGCTGGTATCCAACAGCTACACCAAGGCGGCACTGCGCGTGGTGGCGGACATGGTGACGCGAGATGACGATCTGACTTCGTACTTTCCGTCCTACGAGTGCGTTGCCGGCCATCACACGATGGGGCGCTACTTTCAGGCAGACATGCGTCACGTGACCGCTGAGGGTGTGCGCGACGTGGTCGATTACTTCACCGGGCTTTACCTGGCCCAGGGCCCGGCCACCGAGATACCGGCGCGCGTATCGCCGGCCGCGCAGACCACCCGGTCGGAGCGTGACCAGTGGTACGAGGTGTGGTGTGACGAAGAGCAGCTGACTGCACCATGAGATTCGGCATCGTCGGCAATTGCCAGTCGCGCGGCCTGCTCGACTGCCTCGAGGCGCTTGCACCCGATCATCTGTTCGATGCGATACAGGTCGAGCAGCTAGAGGACGGTGACGAGGCGACGCTGGCGGCCGTGATGGCTCTGGCGAACGAGGTGGATGTGCTGTTCGCGCACCTGCCGGAGTATGCCGTTGCCAGCGCGGGGCCTCAGCAGGCCTTGCGGAACGCCTTGTCGCTGGCGCGTCCGCGTTCGGTGATCGCCATTCCCACGGTGGTGTTCGGCGGGTTTCATCCGGACAGCTGCGTGCTCCGCTGCAACGGCACCTATGTGCAGACTGTCGCTGCCCACTATCACTCGGCCATCATCGCCGGTGCCTACCTCTGCAAGCTGCCCGCAACGCGCGTGCCTGCACTGTTCAATCGCTTTGTCTACGCCGGCCTCGGTTATGTGAGCGACTTCGCGCACCACAGACAGGCCTTGCTGGATAGTTTCTCGAATCTGGGGTTCGACGCCCGCTACATTTTTGCTGCCCGCCGCACCTTCATGCACTGCCCGAACCACCCGGCCGTGTCCGTCCTGTTCGAACTGGCAAAGCAGATGCTGGCCCGGGTGAACGTCGAACCTCTGGCGGTGCCGCCGCCGGAGGACTGGCTGCTGAAGTACTCCCTGCTGTGGCCGGTCTATCCTGGCTTGCCCGGATCCACGCATGGCGAGTGTGACGAAGTGAGGCCCGCCGAAGCGCTGCGGCTTATCCATGGCGAGCGGGTGATCTCCTGGGGGGAGCTGATTGAAAGCAGCTACGCGTGCTACGCCGAAAATCGCCTGGAAAGTGCCGACTGGGTCTCCCCGGCCATCGAGCGGGCGGCACGATTCCTCAGTGAGCACGCCCGCCCGTGAACAATGCGCCGGCCACTGACCGATTGCGCCGGTGAGGGCAGGACCTCGATGCGCCCGCCCTCCGGATACTCGACGACACACGCATGAACATCTATCACGCGGACATCCAGATCGCCGCCGCCCGCTATCTGGGATGGATGCCGGATTACATCGCCGTCACGGACGACGACATCACGGTATCCGGATGGGCGCTGTCGATCTGGAACGAACCGGCGCAGCTGCGCTTCCTGATCAACGGTGCCGATTTCGATCAGGTCGATCGCGCGCTTGCATCGCCGGACCTGCTGGCACCGTTCGCGCACATCCCGCATGCGGTGAACTCGCGCTTCTTCTGCAGGCATCGCCGCGACGGCAGGCCGGACCTGTTTGCCGACGGCTTCATCCGCCTGAACGTGACCGGCCCGTTCGGCGAACACCGGCTGTCGTACCGCACCGCGTGGTATCTGGCCGACCCCGCGCGCGAGCCCGACATGCCGTCGCCAGCGCAGATTGAACGCGTCATCGGCACGGGCAACTTGCAGATATTCCGGCTGGGCGGCGCCACCATCGCCAAGCACGTCGAGCAACTGCTGCTTGAGCGTTTCGACCGCTCCATCGGCTCCTTCCAGGCCATCCTCGACTGGGGGTGTGGCGCGGGACGGCTGAGCCGCTACCTGTCGCTGCTGTCGCCGTCGGTGACCGGCATAGACATCGATGCCGACAACGTTGCATGCTGTGACCGCACGCTGCCCGGTGCCCGCTTCGTCCACATCGACCTGATGCCGCCCACGCCCTTTGCGGATGGCGCGTTCGATCTGGTGATCGGGCTGTCGGTGCTTACCCACCTCGACGAGCCGGTGCAGGACGCCTGGCTGGCGGAGCTGCGTCGCATCACGCGTCCCGGCGCGCTGCTCCTGCTGTCGGTCCAGGGGCTGGCGCAGATGGTGTTCTTCGATACGCCGCCCACGCTGAATCTCGAAGCGCATCGCAGAGGCATACTGGATACCGGTGCCAACGACCAGTTGCAGGCCGTGCTCGACCATCCTTCGTACTACCGCAACGTGATGCATTCGCCCGACTACATCATGACCCGGTGGTCGCGCTGGTTCGATGTGCTGGACATCATTCCCGCCATGGCCGGCACACAGGACCTCGTGCTGCTCCGGCGACGCGCGGACTGAAAGGAAAGTACATGCATCCGAGCGCGATGGAGAACGGCAGGCTGTTCTTTGAGACCTATGTCGACGCCAGCGCACCGGCGCTGGTACTCGACATCGGTTCGCAGGACGTCAACGGCTCGCTGCGACAGCTGGCGCCGCCCGGCGCACGCTATGTGGGGCTGGACTTCGCCGCCGGTCGCGGGGTGGACGTGGTACTCGACGACCCCTATCGGCTGCCGTTCGACGACGGCGTCGCAGACGTGGTGGTGAGCAGTTCGTGTTTCGAACATGTCGACATGTTCTGGCTCACTTTCAACGAAGTGCTGCGCGTGCTCAAACCGGATGGGCTGTTCTACCTGAACGCACCGTCGAACGGCGAATTCCACCGCTATCCGGTCGACTGTTGGCGCTTCTATCCGGATGCAGGCGACGCGCTCGTACGCTGGGGGACACGGTCAGGCTATCGACCGGCACTGCTGGAATCGTTCACCACCTATCAGCATCTCGATATCTGGAATGACTTCGTCGCCATCTTCGTCAAGGATGCTGACTGTGCGACGCATCATGCGGACCGCATGCTCGATCGCATCGAGCGCTACATGAATGGCCGCCGCTACGGCATCGAAGGCATCCTGAATCCCCAGGCGGCGACCGAAGACGGAGCCCGCCTGCACGCCCTCACCGGTCACGCCAAGCCGCAGCAGTGACGCTCAGCCCACCTTGCGCAGCCACAGGCTGGCGCCGGTGTTGCGCAGGCACAAGGGCATCCGGGTTTCGAAGAAGCTGCGGTGGAAGTGCGACATGAAGGTGTTCATCAGCAGCACCTGGAAACGGTCGTTGTGCTGCAGGAAGGCGCGCACCATGTAGGCCTCGTTCCAGGCAATGCCGTCGTAGATCCATTCCTTCGGATACTCGAAGGGATAGAAGATGTCGTGCAGATGGATCACGACACCCGGCGCCAGCGCCGGAAAGATTTCGAACAGCAGGCGATTGACGTCGCTGCCAACCTTGCCGACATGCGTCGAGTCGATGAACAGCACGTCGTTCTCTTCCAGCTGCCTGAACACGTCGATATCGACCTCCTGCAGCGGGCGGGCAATGATCGTGGAACGGGCCGCATCGTCGGGGCTGATCAGGGACTGCAGCAATTGCGGGAAGGGATCGATGAAGGTGGTGTGCAGCGTGCGACCCAGAAAGTACTGGTTCGTATCGAGCGTCACGCACGACGAGTAGCCGGAGCCGACTTCGATCAGCCGTCGCGGCGCCAGCGTGCGCAGCATGCAATGCAGCATGATCGCGTCGGAATGGCCGTAGGCGGGATTCAGGTAGTGATAGCGCAGTCCGGGCGTGGGCTGGTCGGCGAACGGGAGGGTGGAGTACAGCAGCGCGAAGCGCTCCAGCAGGGCCAGCTGCGCGGTCTCACGCATGTCGATGCCGGGCAGTTCGCGCGGCACGGTACCGAACAGGCGGTCCTCGTTGCGCCGCAGCTCCTGCGGATCGGGGTAGGGCGAATAGAAGTGCCCGGACGGAAACAACTCGGGGACGACAACGGGGGGCTGCTTCATCGCGTGATTTTCGACTTGAATGGACCGGTTGCGCCGCGCGGCCGTGTCAAACTCGCCCTTGGCCGGCATGCGTCCGCCCGCGTTGCTGCCGGATTATTGCATGCCGGTTTGCAACGGCATTTTCCGAACACTTCAGCCATAACCTCCCGTGTCGCAAAGCCCCTCCGTACCCGACATCGACCTTGAACTCGCCAGCCGCCTTGATGCGGCCTGGGGAGATCCCGCTGCCTGGGTCGCGCATGGCCTGCACTGGACCCACCTTCCGGCGGTCAAGGCGCGCCTGCACGAGCAGGTCACCGGCGACGCATCGGTCGAGCCGCTCGAGTGGTTCTTCAGCGTCGTCGCAGCCCATCAACCCCTGCCGCTCCGGCGGGTGCTCTTCCTCGGCTGCGGTCAGGGCAGGGACGAGCGCCTGGTTGCCCGATCAGCTTGGGCAGACGAGATCGTGGCTATCGACCTGTCCGCCAAGGCGCTGGATCTCGCGCGCGAACAGGCGAAAGCCGCCGGCGCGCGCATCCGTTACGTGCAGGCGGACATGAACAGCCTGCCAGTGGGGCAGAGCGGTTTCGAGCCCGGCAGCTTCGATGCCGTGCTGGGTATTTCCAGCGTGCACCATTGCGCCAATCTCGAAGACCTGTATGCGGGCGTGGCCCAGCTGCTGGCACCGGCAGGCTGGTTCTACCTCGACGAATACGTGGGCCCCGACCGCTTCCAGTGCGCGAACTCACAATTGCGTTTCATGAACCAGCTGGTCGATATGCTGCCGCACCACCTTCGCACGACGGGCGACGGACAGCTCAAAGGCAATCTGTGGCGGCCTTCGGTGGATGAGGTTGTTGCCGTGGATCCCACCGAAGCGGTCCGCTCGTCGGAAGTGCTGCCGCTGCTCGACCACCACTTCGACGTGTTCGAGCATCGACCTTATGGCGGCGCACTGATGCGCGTGGTGCTGGCCGCAATCGCGCAGAACTTCATGAGCGCCGAGGCCGAGCCCTGGCTGCATGCACTGTTGCGCGCCGAGGATGATCTTTTCCGGTCCGGGCGCGTGCAGCCGGACCTCGCGTGTGTCATCGCCCGCGTGCGGACTGCAACCACTGCGCCACCCAGTCCGTATCGTTGATGCCGAGCGAAAACACGGCGTGCGGCGTCGCCACCGCGTGCTCAGGCGGCAGCGCCGCGTAGGACTGACGGATCAGCGGCAGACGGTCGCTCAGCACGCGGTTTCCGGGGTCTAGCCCGGTGATCACCGTCAGGCCGGTCGGTGCGGTCGGCAGCGTAATGACGTGCAGGTCAGGACGCAGGCTCCGCAGACAGGGCACGATCTTCCAGCCGTCGCCGGTGTAGAAC
>Ga0123396_110661_pt1 | contig 13852 bp, 15 predicted proteins | sample T10HLNO3metaT_FD_89924 | JGI IMG/M metagenome (GOLD analysis project Ga0123396, IMG submission 89924) | Methane-oxidizing artificial microbial communities from Washington, USA to study methane cycling - T10-HLNO3 metaT (Metagenome... ...
ACGGTTGAACTGGTCATGGCGCTCGAAGAAGAGTTCGAATGCGAAATCCCCGACGAAGAAGCCGAGAAGATCACCTCGGTGCAGCAGGCCATCGATTACGTGAACCGTCATCTGGCCAGCAAGGCCTGATCGTTTCATCGAGCGGAGTACGTTTTGGCACGTAAAAGAATAGTTGTCACCGGCCTGGGCATCATTTCCCCGGTCGGGAACACGGTCGGACAAGCCTGGGAGAATATCCTGGCGGCGAAGTCGGGGATCCGTCGCATCACGCGTTTCGATCCGTCCGACCTGCCTGTCCAGATCGCGGGCGAAGTGCGCGATTTCGACGTCGCCAACTACCTGTCTCCGAAAGAGGCACGGCGTTTCGACACCTTCATCCATTTCGGCATCGCTGCCTCGATGGATGCCATCCGCGACGCCGGACTCGAGGCGAATCCGGCCAACGCCGAACGCATCGGCGTCTGCGTCGGCTCGGGCATCGGCGGTCTGCCAATGATCGAGGAAACGCACAACGCCATGCTGGCAGGCGGCGTGCGCAAGGTGTCGCCGTTCTTCGTGCCGGGCTCGATCATCAACATGATCTCCGGCATCGTGGCGATCAACTACGGTTTCAAAGGCCCGAACTTTGCGACCGTCAGTGCCTGCGCTACGGCCAACCACTCGATTGGCGAAGCGATGCGCCTGATCGAGTACGGCGACGCCGACGTGATGATTGCCGGTGGTGCCGAATCGACGATGTGCCCGCTGGGCGTGGCCGGCTTCGCGGCTGCCAAGGCGCTGTCGGGTCGTAACGATGATCCGGAGACCGCCAGCCGTCCGTGGGACAGCGGTCGTGACGGCTTCGTGCTGGGCGAAGGTGCCGGCGTGCTGGTGCTGGAAGAGTACGAGCATGCGAAGGCACGCGGCGCCCGCATCTACTGCGAACTCGCGGGCTACGGCATGAGTGCCGACGCGCATCACATCACTGCGCCCTGCGAGGACGGTGAAGGCGCATCGCGCAGCATGGCGAATGCGCTGCGCAACGGCGGTGTGGCGCTGGATGAGGTCGATTACATCAACGCTCACGGCACCTCCACGCCGCTGGGCGACATCGCCGAGACGGTGGCGATCAAGCGCTGTTTCGGTGAGCACGCGAAAACGCTGTGCGTCAGCTCGACCAAGTCCATGACTGGCCACGCACTGGGCGCGGCCGCGGGTATCGAGGCGGTGGTGACGGTGATGGCGATCCACAAGCAGATCGCGCCGCCGACCGCCAATCTGCGCGACCAGGATCCGGCCTGCGATCTCGATTACGTGCCGCTGGTGCCGCGCGAGATCAACATCCGTTCCGCGCTGTCGAATTCCTTCGGTTTCGGCGGCACGAACGCGACGCTGGTCTTCCGTCGCATGTGAGCGACCGGCCTTGAACCGCGAGCGGCTTCAGGGCTTCCGGCAGATGCATCTGAAAGGGTCACGTCTTCGCGACGTGGCCCTTTTTTTCGCCTCGCTTGCCGCTGTGGTCGCGTCGGTATTGCTGGGCCCTCTCGCCATCGCGCTCTGTGCGCTCTCGCTGCTGCTGACCGTAGCGGCGCGCGTGCGAGCGGGGCGCCTGTGCGGGCTGGCGAGCGAGGATGGCGTATCCCTCGCTTGCGTGCAGTCCGTCGGCGAGGCGCTGAGCGGCCGCCCCTGCGCCGCGAGAATGGGGCGTGCATGGACTTCGGTCACGCTGGACGGCGAGGGCGGTCGACAGCACCTGCTGCTGTTTGCGGACCAGTTCGACAGCGTCGACGACTACCGACGTTTCAGACTGTGGTTGCGTGCTGTTCTTCAGGCTGACGCGAGCGACGCGGACGCAGGATGGTCGGGCTGGCTGCGTCGCTGGTATCGGGGTAGTCACGACTGAAATGCAGGCCGCGGCTCTCGTGCCGCTGCATCGCGCTGCGCACGATGAGGTGGGCGGTCATGACCAGATTGCGCAATTCGATCAGGTCATTGCTGATGCGGAAGTGCGCGTAGTACTCGTCGATCTCGCGTTCCAGCAGGCGGATGCGGTGCAGTGCGCGTTCGAGGCGCTTGTTGGTGCGCACGATGCCCACGTAGTCCCACATGAAGCGGCGCAGCTCGTCCCAGTTGTGCGCGATCACCACCTCTTCGTCGGCGTCGGTCACGCGGCTTTCGTCCCAGGCCGGCAGGTCGGGCAGGGAAGAGCCGGGGCGGGCGAGAATGTCCTGTGCCGCAGACTCCGCATAGACAAGGCATTCCAGCAGTGAGTTGCTGGCCAGCCGGTTGGCGCCGTGCAGGCCGGTATAGCTGGTCTCGCCGATCGCGTACAGGCCGTCGACATCGGTGTGCGCACGCTGGTCTACCTTGACGCCGCCGCAGGTGTAATGCGCCGCCGGCACCACCGGAATCGGCTGCCGCGTGATGTCTATGCCGAGTTCGAGGCAGCGGGCGTGGATGTTCGGGAAATGGCTGATCAGGAAGTCGGCCGGCTTGTGCGACACGTCGAGATAGACGCAGTCGAGACCGCGCTTCTTCATTTCGTAGTCGATCGCCCGTGCCACGACGTCGCGCGGCGCCAGTTCGGCGCGCTCGTCGTGCGCCGGCATGAAGCGTTCGCCGTCGGGCAGCCGCAGCAGGCCGCCCTCGCCACGCATCGCCTCGGTGATCAGGAAGGACTTGGCGTGCGGATGGTAGAGGCAGGTCGGATGAAACTGGATGAACTCCATGTTTCCGACCCGGCAACCGGCACGCCAGGCCATCGCGATGCCGTCGCCGGTCGCGGTATCCGGATTGGTCGTGTACAGATAGACCTTGCCGGCACCGCCGGTTGCCAGCACGACCACGGGCGCCGCAAAGGTGTCGACGCGGTCGTTCTCGATATCGAGGACGTAGGCGCCGGCGCAGCCCAGTTCGGGGCGACCGATCTTCCAGCCGACGATCAGATCGACCGCCAGATGGCGTTCGAAGATATGGATGTTCGGGTGTGCCTTGACCTGACCGGTCAGCGTCATCTGGATGGCCGAGCCGGTCGCGTCGGCCACATGCACGATGCGGCGGTGGCTGTGGCCGCCCTCGCGAGTCAGGTGGTAACCGAGCGAGGTCTGGTCGTCGCGCGTGAAGGGGACGCCGCGGCCGATCAGCCACTCGATCGCCCGACGGCCGTTCTCGACCACAAAGCGGCTGGCCTCCGGGTCGCACAGTCCTGCACCGGCGACCAGCGTGTCGCGCAGATGCGCCTCGACCGAATCCTCGCTGTCGAGCACGGCAGCGACGCCACCCTGGGCCCAGCTGGACGCCGAATCCTCCAGCTTCTGCTTGGTGACCAGCGCGACCTGGCGACCGGCTTCCGCCAGTCGCAAAGCGAGCGCCTGTCCGGCCAGGCCGCTTCCGAGTACCAGCACGTCGAATGTCTGCACGGCGATCAGCAGTTCAATGGGAGGGCTGCACTATATCGCAGCGCAGCGAGAGGATGCCGGCCGCGGGCGCGTTGGTCGCAATGAACTTTGTCGGAAGCCCCCGGTCTGTGCAGGCATGGACGCGACACTACACCCCCTCCAAGTGGTACCCAGGCCTGCGCGCTCGGATATACTGCGCGCCAGTTCAAAACCCGCGCCGGTGAAAGACCCGGGTGGCACAACATCGGCCCAGATGAGCGAGCGAGAGGTTGATCAGCTGCTTGTCGAGCGTGCGCAGCGCGGCGACAAGCAGGCCTTCGGTCTGTTGGTCAGCAAGTATCAGCGCAAGCTCGGACGGCTGCTGTCGCGCCTGATACGCGACCCGGCCGAGGTAGAGGACGTCGCACAGGAGGCCTTCATCAAGGCTTACCGTGCGCTGCCCTCGTTCCGCGGTGAAAGCGCGTTTTACACGTGGCTGTACAGGATAGGCGTCAATACGGCGAAGAACTACCTTGTGTCGCAGGGGCGCAGAGCTCCGACCAGCACGGAGTTCGATTCCGAAGAGGCGGAAAACTTTGACGACAGCGACAACCTCCGGGACATCAACACCCCCGAGCGGCTGCTGCTGACCAAGCAGATCGGACAGACGGTGACCTCCGCAATGGAAGCACTGCCCGAAGAACTGCGCACAGCCATCATGTTGCGCGAACTCGAAGGCATGGCCTACGAGGAGATTGCGACAGTGATGGATTGTCCGATCGGGACGGTGCGTTCGCGCATTTTCCGTGCCCGGGAGGCGATCGCCGAGAAGCTGCGGCCGCTGCTCGACACGGCTCCCGACAAGAGGTGGTAACAGGCATGAAAGAGAATCTGAGCGCATTCATCGATGACGAGCTCGATGAGCGCACGTCGCAGCAGGTGCTGGATCGCCTGCACGCGGACGGCGATCTGCGCGATGAGTTTGCATTACAGGTGATGATCGGTGATGTGCTGCGCGGCGACACTGGTTTCGATGCGCGCTTCACGGCTTCGGTCATGAGCAGGCTCGATGACGAGCCTACGGTGCTCGCGCCGGTTGCCTTCCGCGTGCAGCCCGAAGCGAAGCGGCTGTGGATGCCCGCGGCGGCGGCCGTTGCCGGTGTCGCGCTGGTGTCTTGGCTGGGCCTCGACTTCATGTCCGCTCCTGACGTGCAGCCGCAACTGGCGGTTGCTCCGGTGGTCGTGCCGGTGCAGCTTGCACAGACCGAATCCCCCCTTCGCGCCTATCTGGTCGCGCATCAGGGTTACTCGCCGACCGGCAGCATGCAGGGCGTCGCGCTCTACGCGCGCGGCGTTTCGGATCCGCAGACCGACGACCGTCGATGATCGTGCGGGCAGTCTGGCTGTTTGCGTCCCTGCTGTTTGCGCAGGGCGCGCTGGCCCAGGGGCAGCCTGAAGCGCTGTCCCTCCTCGGGCGAGCGGTGAGCGCCTCGCAGCGCACTTCCTACATCGGTACCTTCGTCTATCAGAGCGGTTCGAACGTCGAAACCTCGCGTGTCGCGCACTACGTCGACACCGACGGCAATTCGGTCGAACGGCTGGAAGTGCTCGACGGCAGCCCGCGCGAGGTCATCCGCGTCAATGACGAGGTGCGTTGCTACCTGCCGAAGGAAAAGATCATCATCGAAGACCGGCGTGGGGCGCGGAAGACCTTCCCGTCGCTGTTGCCGGAATCGGTCGGTGCGCTCAGCGATTACTACACGGTTCGCAAAGGCCCGCCCGGCCGCGTCGCGGGTTTCGATACTCAGTCCGTGCTGCTCGAACCGAAGGACGGTTACCGTTACGGTCACATGTTCTGGATCGAGGCACAGACCGGTCTGCTGCTGAAGGCACGCATGGTGAATGAGCGCAGCGAGCCGATAGAACAGTTCGCCTTCGCCCAGCTGCAGCTCGGTCCGGCGCTGACGCGTGAGGACGTGCAGTCCAGGTTGGCCGCCTCGTCGTCCGGCTGGAAGGTACATACGGCGAATTCGACCCAGGCCCAGAATGCCGATCTCGGCTGGACGTTGAACGGCGACGTGCCGGGCTTCCGTCAGATCGCCGGCATGAAGCGGTCGCTCGGTCCGGACCGCCCCGACATGGTCCATATGGTGTTTTCCGACGGCCTCGCCGCAATTTCGGTATTCATCGAGCCCTACCGCAAGGAGGACGGAAACGTCGTCGGGCCGATGAAACATGGCGCGGTGAACGTCTACAAGCGACGGCTGGCGGGCTACGTCATCACCGCGCTCGGCGAAGTGCCGCCGCACAGTCTGCAGCGCATGGCGGACGCGGTGGGACAGAAGCGTTGATGAACGTCCGTTCGGGCCAGGTCCGCCGCGTCGCCGATGGTTTCGCCTGGGTCGATGTCGAGCGCCAGAGCGGTTGTGGTCGATGTGCCGAAAGCGGTGGCTGCGGTCGGGCCTGTGAATCAGCGGCGGCGACCTACGTCATACCCGTCGACGTTGCCGTGTTGCCCGGCGAACGTGTCGATGTCGTCGTATCGCAGCGGGCGCCGCTGATCGCCGCGCTGCTGACCTACGGCGTGGCGCTGCTCGCGCTGTTCGTGGGCGTTGCACTGGCCATGCTGCTCGCCGGCGATTCTGACCTCTCCGTGGCCGCAGGGGCCCTAGTCGGTCTGATCGCGGCAGCGCTCTGGCTGCGCGGCAGTCGCTCGCGCAGCACGCTCATTCCTTCCGTACGCATCCTTTCCGGTCGCGACCTTTCGCCCAGATCATGAAATCCCTGTTTGCGGCTGCGGTGTTCAGCCTGAGTTGCCTGTTTGCCCTCGTTCCCCCGGCCAGCGCGCAGCGCGAACTGCCCGATTTTTCTCAGCTGGTCGAGCAGCAGGGGCGGGCGGTGGTCAACATCAGCACGACGCAGAAGGTCAGTACGCGGGCGATGTCGCAGCTTCCGCCGGGTCTGGACGAAGACGACCCGATGTTCGATTTCTTTCGCCGCTTCATTCCGCAGCAGCCGGGCGTACCGGGCGCGCAGGATGCCCGATCGCTCGGTTCCGGTTTCATCATTTCGGCCGACGGCTACCTGATGACCAATGCTCACGTGGTCGATGAAGCCGACGAGATCACCGTACGCCTGTCGGACAAGCGCGAGTTCAGGGCCCGCGTGATCGGTGCCGACAAGCGCACCGACGTCGCCGTGCTCAAGATCGACGCCTCCGGCCTGCCGGTCGTCCGTTTCGGTGACGCCAGCAAGCTCAAGGTGGGCGAGTGGGTCGTTGCCATCGGTTCGCCCTTCGGTTTCGAAAGTTCGGTCACGGCCGGCATCGTGTCCGCCAAGGGCCGCTCGCTGCCGCAGGAGAACTTCGTTCCGTTCATCCAGACCGACGTCGCCATCAACCCCGGGAATTCGGGTGGGCCGCTGTTCAATCTGCGCGGCGAGGTGGTGGGCATCAATTCGCAGATCTACAGCCGCAACGGCGGTTTCATGGGCCTGTCCTTCGCCATCCCTATCGATGTCGCGATGGATGTGCAGTCGCAACTGCGCGCCACCGGCCGGGTACAGCGCGGGCGCATCGGCGTGGTCATCCAGGAGGTGACGAAGGAACTGGCCGACTCCTTCGGCCTGCCGAACGCCGAAGGTGCGCTGGTCAGTTCGGTCGAGCCGCGCGGCCCGGCAGAGAAGGCGGGTATCGAACCGGGCGACGTGATCCTGCGTTTCGACGGCAAGCAGGTCGAGAAGTCGGGCGATCTGCCGCGGCTGGTGGGCGGGACGAAGCCGGGTACGGCGTCGGTGGCGCAGATCTGGCGCAATGGTGCGACGCGCGACATCCGCGTCACCGTGGCCGAACTGAGCGACGAACGTATCGACCCGCGCAAGGCACGCCGGGGCGCAGCACCCGAGGCAGCGCCTGCTCCCAATCGGCTCGGCCTGGTGCTGTCCGAGCTGACGCCGCAGCAGAAGCGGGAACTGAAGGTCGAGGGCGGGCTGAAGGTCGAGGAGGTCGCTGGCAACCAGCGTTCCGACCTGCGCGCCGGCGACATCATCCTGGCGGTGATCGCGCGCGGCAAGCAGACGCCGGTCGGCACGCTGGAGCAGTTCAACAAGATCCTCTCCAGCATCGAACCCAAGGTCGGGCTGACGGTGCTGGTGCGCCGCGGCGACAGCCAGACCTTCCTGACGCTGCGCGCGCCGAACGGGCAGGGCGACGGCAAGTGAGCGGGACGCAGCGCGAGCTGACGCTGTACCTGCGGCGCTGGTGTCACCTCTGCGACGAACTGATCGAGGCGCTTGAGCCGCTGATCGCCGGTCAGGGCGTAATCGTGCGCGAAATCGATATCGACGAGCACGAGGAATTCGAGGACGCCTACGGCGAGCACATTCCAGTGCTCTGTGCGGGCGATCGCGAACTGTGCCGGCACCGGCTGGACGAGGGGGCTGTACGGGCCTATCTGCTAGAATCGCGCGCTTGACTGCAGGCCCGGTCCGGCTGACCGCACAGGGGTGCCCGCCACGGCGCCCTTTTTTGTTTTCCGCCGCCCTTTTTTGATTCCGTTCCCGATTCCATTCGACTGATGCAGCACATCCGAAATTTTTCCATCATCGCCCACATCGATCACGGCAAGTCCACGCTGGCGGACCGGCTGATCCAGCGCTGCGGCGGCCTGTCCGACCGCGAGATGGAGGCGCAGGTGCTTGACTCGATGGATCTGGAGCGCGAGCGCGGCATCACCATCAAGGCGCAGACTGCTGCGCTGTCGTACAAGGCCAAGAACGGTCAGGTCTACAACCTGAACCTGATCGATACCCCGGGGCACGTCGACTTTTCCTACGAGGTCAGCCGCTCGCTGTCCGCCTGCGAAGGCGCGCTGCTGGTGGTCGACGCCTCTCAGGGGGTCGAGGCGCAGACGGTCGCCAACTGCTACACCGCGCTCGACCTCGGCGTCGAGGTGGTGCCGGTGCTGAACAAGATGGACCTGCCGCAGGCAGATCCGGACAACGCGAAACAGGAAGTCGAGGACGTGATCGGCATCGACGCGACCGACGCCATTCCGTGTTCGGCCAAGACCGGCATGGGCATCGACGACATCCTCGAAGCGGTGATCGCGCGCATTCCGGCGCCCAAGGGCGACCCGGACGCGCCGCTGAAGGCGCTCATCATCGATTCCTGGTTCGACAATTATGTCGGCGTGGTCATGCTCGTGCGCGTGGTCGATGGCGCGCTGAAGCCCAAGGACAGGATGCTGCTGATGTCGACCGGTGCCCAGTACCAGTGCGACCAGGTCGGCGTGTTCACGCCGAAATCGGTGCAGAAGACCAGTCTGTCGGCGGGCGAGGTGGGCTTCATCATTTCCGGCATCAAGGAACTGCAGGCCGCCAAGGTCGGCGACACCATCACGCTGGCTGACCGCCGCGCCGACGCGCCGCTGCCCGGCTTCAAGGAAATCAAGCCGCAGGTGTTCGCCGGTCTGTACCCGGTCGAGGCCAGCGAGTACGACCAGTTGCGCGAGTCGCTGGAAAAGCTCAAGCTGAACGACGCCTCGCTGCAGTACGAGCCGGAGGTGTCGCAGGCGCTGGGCTTCGGTTTCCGCTGCGGCTTCCTCGGCATGCTGCACATGGAAATCGTGCAGGAGCGGCTGGAGCGTGAATTCGACATGGACCTGATCACGACGGCGCCGACCGTGGTGTACGAGGTGCTGATGAACGACGGCAGCGTCGTCATGGTCGAGAACCCGTCCAAGCTGCCGGAAACGTCCAAGGTCGCCGAAATCCGCGAACCCATCATCAAGGCGGTCATCTTCATGCCGCAGGATTACCTGGGTGCGGTGATCACGCTGTGCGAGCAGAAGCGTGGCCAGCAGGTGAACATGCTCTACCACGGTCGCCAGGTGCAGCTGACCTATGACCTGCCGATGGCCGAAGTGGTGTTCGACTTCTTCGACAAGCTGAAGTCGGTGTCACGCGGCTACGCCTCGCTCGACTACGAGTTCAAGGAATACCGCGCCGCCGACGTGGTGAAGCTCGATCTGATGGTGGCCGGCGAGAAGGTCGATGCGCTGTCGGTCATCGTGCACCGCGCCAACGCGCAGTTCCGTGGCCGCGAGGTGGCGGCCAAGATGCGCGAACTGATTCCGCGCCAGATGTTCGACGTGCCGGTGCAGGCGGCGATCGGCGCCCACATCATCGCGCGCGAAACGATCAAGGCGCTGCGCAAGAACGTGCTGGCCAAGTGCTACGGCGGCGACATCACGCGGAAGAAGAAGCTGCTTGAAAAGCAGAAGGCCGGCAAGAAGCGCATGAAACAGGTGGGCAATGTGGAAATTCCGCAGGAAGCCTTCCTCGCCGTGCTGCGCGTTGACGACAAGTAAGGACCAACAGGCTCGGACGACAAACGAGGCATCCGCCCGGATGCCCGACAATACGACTGGATTTCCATCTTGAATTTCGCACTGATTCTTTTTGTGCTGTGTGTGCTCACGGGCATTCTGTGGGTGATGGACAAGGCAGTGTTTGCCAAGCAGCGCCCGGCCGGCACCCCCGACCCGTGGTGGGTCGAATACGGTGCCAGCTTCTTCCCCGTCATCATCGTCGTATTCACGCTGCGCAGTTTCGTCGTCGAGCCCTTCCGCATTCCGTCCGGTTCGATGATTCCGACCCTGCTGGTGGGCGACTTCATCCTGGTGAACAAGTACACCTACGGCGTGCGGCTGCCGGTGCTCAACACCAAGATCGTCGACATGAATGACCCGCAGCGCGGCGATGTAATGGTGTTCCGCTACCCGGCCGATCCGTCGGTCGACTACATCAAGCGCGTGGTCGGCCTGCCGGGCGACAAGATCGCCTACCAGAACAAGCGACTCACCATCAACGGCGTCGAGGTGCCGGTGAAGGCGCAGGAGGACTACTTCCACAAGGAACGTGCCTACTATTCCAACCGTTACTCGGAAACGCTGGGCGAGGTCGAACATTCCATCCTGAACGACCGCGACGCACGCGCCGACGTACCGATGCCGCTCGATTTTCCGGGGCGCGAGAACTGTGTCTACAATCATGAAGGGGTGCGCTGCGAGGTGCCGGCCGGCCACTATTTCGTGCTCGGCGACAACCGCGACCAGAGTGCGGACAGCCGTGTGTGGGGCTTCGTCCCCGACGCCAACATCGTCGGCAAGGCCTTCTTCGTCTGGTTCCACGCGGATGCCATCGTGCCGCCGAAGGGCATTGATTTCGGCCGCATCGGCAGCTTCCGTTGATCCGGCAGCGTCAGACAATCAGAACAGGCAACAGGGAGACAGCGATGCAGCGCAAGCAGTCCGGTCTGAGCATGGTGGGATTCATTCTGGTGGCGGGTCTGGTCGCCATCGTCGTCATCCTCGGCATGAAGTCGGTGCCGGCGGTGATCGAGTACTACACCATCCTGAAGAACGTGAAAGCCATCGTGAAGAGCGGCGAGGTCAAGGGCGGTACCGTCGCCGACTACCGCAATGCCTACGCCAAGCGCGCCATCATGGACGAGATGTCCAGCGTCACGCCGGCCGATCTCGACATCGTCAAGGACACTCAGGGCGTCGAGATTTCGTTTGCCTACCAGCGCAAGGTGCCGCTGTTCGGGCCGGTGAGCCTGCTGTTCGACTTCGAAGGGTCGGCCTCGGGGTCGAACTGACGCGTTGAACCCGGATGCCCAGATCGAGCAGGCGCTCGGCCACGTTTTCGCGTCGCGCGCACTGCTCGCTCAGGCGCTGACGCACAGCAGCTTCTCTTCTACTCACAACGAGCGGCTCGAACTGCTGGGCGATGCGGTGCTCGACTGCGTCGCCACCGATCTGCTGTTCCGCCGCTTTCCGGATGTGCCCGAAGGTCTGCTGTCGCGGCTGCGCGCGTCGCTGGTGAAGGAAGACACGCTCGCCGAAGTCGCTGCCGCCATCGCTGTCGGCGACGCGCTGCGGCTCAGTGCCGGTGAGTTGAAGACCGGCGGTCGCAGCCGTCCGGCGCTGCTGGCCAATGCGCTTGAGGCGCTGATCGGCGCGGTCTTCCTCGAAGGTGGCTACGAGGCGGCGCGCAAGGTGGTCGCGCGCCTGCTTGATGCCCGCCTGAACGCACTGAATCCCGAGCGCGACGCCCGCGACCCGAAGACGGCGCTGCAGGAGTGGCTGCACGCCCGCGCGAAGAAGCCGCCGCGCTACGAAATCGCCTCCACCTCCGGGCCGGCGCACGCGCCGGTCTTCTGCGCCGCCTGCATCGTCGAAGCCTACGGTCTGCGTACCGAAGGCGAAGGACGCAGCCGCCGCCACGCCGAGCAGGCCGCCGCCACGCGCGCACTCGAACAACTTCAGGGGCAGTCATGACCGACATCACTCATTGCGGCTTCATCGCCATCGTCGGTCGACCCAACGTCGGCAAGTCGACGCTGATGAACCGGCTGATCGGCCAGAAGGTGAGCATTACCTCGGCCAAGGCGCAGACCACGCGTCACCGCATACATGGCGTGCTGACGCGTGACGCGCACCAGTTCGTGTTCGTCGACACGCCCGGTTTCCAGACCAAGCACCGCAACGCGCTCAACCGCGTGATGAATCGCGCAGTCACGCAGGCGCTGGCCGACGTGGACGTGATCCTGTTCGTGATCGAGGCAGGTCGGCTGACCGAGGCGGACGAAGAAGTGATCGCGTTGCTGCCGAAGGACCGCCCGGTGCTGCTGCTGCTGAACAAGACCGACAAGACCGGTGACCGCGCCAAGCTGCTGCCCTTCGTCGAGCGCATCGCGAAGCTGCACGACTTCCACGCCATCATGCCGGTCAGCGCGCAGCGCGGCGACGGGCTGGACGCACTGCTGAAGGTCGCCGGCGAACTGCTGCCGGAAGGTCAGGCGATGTTCGACGCCGACGACTTTACCGACCGCAGCGAGCGCTTCCTTGCCGCCGAGTACATCCGCGAAAAGCTGTTCCGGCAACTGGGTGACGAACTGCCTTACGGCCTGGCGGTCGAGATCGAGCGCTTCGAGGCGGAAGGCAATCTGCGCCGCATCGCCGCCTGCGTCATCGTCAGCCGCGAGGCACACAAGGGCATCGTGATCGGCCAGGGCGGCGAGGTGCTGAAATCGGTGGGCTCGGCCGCGCGCAGCGATATGGAAAAGGTGTTCGGTTCCAAGGTTTTCCTCGAACTGCACGTGAAGGTGCGCAGCGGCTGGGCCGACGACGAGCGCGCGCTGAAGAGCCTGGGCTTCGAGCCATGACATCGTTGGCGATGCACGCCATCCGTGCTGACGCGCCCGGCGTCGGGAAGGCCGTGCCGTGACTTCCGGCAAGCAGCGGGTGGACGGCCAGCCGGCCTTCCTGCTGCAGTCGCATCCCTATCGCGAAACGAGCCTGGTGGTTGACGTGTTCAGCCGCGACTTCGGCCGCATCGGTCTGGTCGCGCGCGGCGCCAAGCGGCCGCGTTCGCAGCTGCGTGGCGTGCTGGTCGAATTCCAGCCGCTGGATCTGGGCTGGTTCGGTGCCGGCGAACTGCGCACGCTGGCGCGTGCCGAATGGCAGCGTGCCTGGCCCATGCTGTCCGGCCCACGTCTTCTGCTGGGCTACTATCTGAACGAATTGCTGCAGCGCCTGCTGGCGCGCGACGATGCACATCCGGCGCTGTTCGACCTGTACGCCGAAGCCGTGCAGAAGCTCGCGCTGGCGCCGGCCGAAACGGTGCGCCACGAAGCCTTGCTGCGCGGATTCGAAAAGGCACTGCTGCGCGAACTGGGCTACGGGCTGACTCTGGACCACGACGCCAACGGCGACGCGATCGATCCGGCGGCGCACTACATGTACAAGCCCGAACTCGGGCTGCTCGAAGGCGAGGGCGGTGCGGACGACGTCAGCCTGAGCGGCGCTCAGGCGCTGGCCATCCACGCCGACGATTACGCCGACGCGCAGGTCGCGCGGCTGGCAAAGACACTGATGCGCGTGCTGATCGCGCATTATCTGCAGGGACAGGAGCTGCGCACGCGGCGCGTTTTCATCGAACTACAGGATCTCTGAACATGATCGAACTGGGCGTCAATATCGACCACGTGGCCACGATACGGCAGGCGCGCCGTACCTACGAACCGGATCCGGTGTGGGCGGCGGTCGAGGCGCACCTGGGCGGTGCCGACGGCATCACCGTGCATCTGCGCGAGGACCGTCGTCACATCCAGGACGACGACGTGCGCCGGCTGCGCGATCTGGTGCACATCAAGCTCAATCTGGAAATGGCGGCCACCGAGGAGATGGTCGGCATCGCCTGCGCGCTGAAGCCGGAAATGGCCATGCTGGTGCCGGAAGGCCGGCACGAGGTGACGACCGAGGGCGGGCTGGACATCGTGTCGCAGGAAGAGCGACTGAAGGGCGTGATCGGCCGCCTGCGCGACGCCGGCATCGTCACCAGCGTGTTCATCGACGCCGAGCCGGCGCAGATCGAGGCGGCGGCCCGCATCGGCGCCCAGGTATGCGAGGTGCACACCGGTCCTTACGCGC
>Ga0123396_117924_pt1 | contig 13728 bp, 14 predicted proteins | sample T10HLNO3metaT_FD_89924 | JGI IMG/M metagenome (GOLD analysis project Ga0123396, IMG submission 89924) | Methane-oxidizing artificial microbial communities from Washington, USA to study methane cycling - T10-HLNO3 metaT (Metagenome... ...
AATACACAAAACGCATGCCACGTGAGGCGACTGTTGAGATTATCGACATCAAACCTGAAAAACGTGCTGCTGGCAACAGCATAGAGAATATCCAACTGATTGAAGCAAAACGCATTTTAGAGGCAATTGGGCGCGACTACCTGATTGCTTTAGATGAGCGCGGTAATGAAGTCACTACTCTGCAGCTTGCCGAAAAGCTTTCAAACTGGCTAGCAGGCGATATGACTGGCGGTAGAGATATCGCTTTAGTGATTGGTGGTGCAGATGGCCTGCATGCGTCCATCAAACAAAAAGCCGATTGGCTATGGAGCTTATCTAAACTCACACTGCCGCATGGTATGGTGCGCATCATGCTGGCGGAACAACTTTACCGCGCACATTCCGTTATTCAAAACCATCCATATCACCGCGAATAAATTCAAAGCATGCTGGCATGTTAAATGCTTCTATATGTCTACAGGGCATATAGAAGCTTAGTTTCATCGTAAACATGCCCCAAAAGAGTGATTTTAGCCCTGAATTAGCATCTTTTTGAAACAATTTAAGATCGAGGATTTCATGATGGATAACAAAAGCTTAGTCTTATTATCAAAATTTTCAGTCTCAGCCAGAAGGTTAATTGGCTCAGTTAATCCTGCCAAACTCATTAAAGACAGTGAATATAGCGCAGAGGTTTTTCAAAAAGCATTTGAACTGGGAGACGAGGAATTAATTATGTTATCGCTTGAAGTTCAAGCAATGCTTGGGTTAATCATAGTCAGTTCATCAGCTGAAAGCACGGCAAAGGTAACCACGATCAAGCCTGCAGCTGAGCCTGAACAAAAATATATGTTCGGTGCCAGAAGTTAATTAATCCAGCCCAGCATCTATTCAAATTCAACTGTTAAATTTATAGATATTAAGTTTGTTAAACTAGACAGCTTATCAGTTGTCTTTTTAACATGGCTTATTCAAAATCCACCACAAATTCTTATGTAAAATCCCTGGTCTGGTTTAGACGTGATTTACGCGATTATGATCATGCAGCTTTTTATCATGCACTTAAATCATCATCCCAAGTATATTGCGTCTTTGTATTTGATACCGATATTCTGAGCCACTTACACGACAAAGAGGATCGCCGCGTCGAGTTCATTTGGGAAAGCATACAAGCACTACAAACCGCCTTACAGCTTAAAGGTGGCGACTTGATTGTGTTGTACGGCAGCGCGCAAGAGGAAATTCCAAAGCTAGCTCACGCATTGCAAATCGAGGCAGTGTTTTCTAACCATGATTACGAACCAAGCGCTATTAAGCGTGATGAAATTGTTGCTCATGCATTAAAACAAAATAATATCGACTTTCAACACTACAAAGATCAAGTGATCTTTGAAAAAAATGAAATTCTTAACATGACTGGCAAGCCTTATGGCGTATTTACACCATACAAAAACATGTGGCTTAAAACAGTCAATGATTTTTATGTAAAGCCATATCCAGTAGATAGCTACATACAAAACCTAGCCAAAACTACACCAACACCATTGCCTAGCTTGGAAAATATGGGATTTAAGCGCACCAATTTATCCAGCATGCGCCTTCCCACTGGCATGAAAGGTGGATTAGCGTTGTTCGAGGACTTTAAACAACGCATGAGCCACTACAAAGAAGCCCGCAACTTTCCTGCAATTAAAGGCGTATCTTATTTATCAGTCCATTTGCGATTCGGCACTGTATCGATTCGCCATCTAGCGCGCGAAGCCATGCAGGCCGCAAACATCGGCAGTCAAAGCTGGCTGAATGAATTGATATGGCGTGATTTTTATTTTCAAATACTGCATCACAATCCAAAAGTCGCATCAGGAAAAGCTTTTAAGGCAGAATATGAAACGCTTCCCTTCCCCAACAATGAAGCTTTTTTTAAAGCATGGCGCGATGGAAAAACAGGTTATCCATTAGTGGATGCGGCCATGCGACAACTAAACACCACTGGATTTATGCATAACCGCCTGCGCATGGTTACGGCAAGTTTCTTAGTAAAAGATTTACTCATCGACTGGCGTTGGGGTGAGCGCTATTTTGCAGAAAAATTAATGGATTTTGATTTAAGTGCTAATAATGGTGGCTGGCAATGGGCTGCCAGCACTGGTTGTGATGCGCAACCATGGTTTAGAATTTTTAACCCCATCACCCAAAGTGAGAAGTTTGACGGCGCAGGTAAGTTTATCCGCAAATACGTGACAGAATTGGGCCCATGCAATGACAAAGAAATACACGCACCGTGGTTAATCCCGCCTCTTCGCCAACAACTTATAGACATTAATATCGGTACAAATTACCCCCCGCCTGTCGTTGATCATGCTTCTCAGCGAACACTGGCTTTATCTCTCTATAAAAGCTGTAGCTCTAATAAAAATGAAAACGACATAACAGATAGCGAGGCATGATAATTGCTATGTGTATGATTGAACACAGACTCACCTATTTATAGTTTATAGATATTTCTTACGCACGTTGTTTTTACGCAACAATACGCTAAATGTATAAATTGTTAAAATTTTATCAGTAGACAACGCAAACACTGTCGGTGATAATGTTGATGCTGTGTGAGGGGAAATATGCCTTAGTCATATGCTTTAAAAACAATTAATAAAGTAATCAAAATCTAATTAAATTTAAGTGAACATAATAATGCATTCAAAATTAATCACTCTTTGTCTAAGCTGCGTACTCGCGCTATTGGTAAGCGGCTGTGCCACAACCAATAAAGACCCGTTAGAGGGCATTAATCGCGGTATTTATAAATTTAACGACGTTGCTGACCGGGCAGTCATCAAACCAGTTGCGACTGCTTATAAAACCATTACACCGTCTCCGATACGTAAAGGTTTCAACAACTTCTTCAACAATCTAGGTTCAATTACAACGGTTTTAAACGATTTACTGCAATTTAAATTTGCGAACGCATTTACAGATGCGGGCCGATTTGTCATCAACACCACCTTTGGTTTAGCGGGCTTTATCGATGTTGCCAGCATGGATAATATTCCTAACCATAAAGAAGATTTTGGTCAAACATTAGGTTACTGGGGTGTTGGCAATGGTGCGTATTTAGTTCTGCCAATTTTAGGCCCAAGTACCTTGCGCGATGCAACAGGGTTTGCGATTGACAGAGTGACAACTGATCCAATCACATACACCCACAATATAGGCGAAGTGCGTTTGCACAATCAGCTACGTACCGCACAGTTAATTGATGCGAGAGCACAGCTTTTAGACGCGGGCGACCTTGTAGATAACGCCTCGCTTGATCCATATTCATTTCTGCGTGATGCCTATTTACAAAGTAGAGCGAACTTGATTGCAGATGGCGCTGCTAACACAAAAGCAACGGATGATGGCTTTGAACCAGCGGATGAAGATGAAATTAAGTAAAGCTAATGAGTAAAATTGGTTAACTTTACCAACTGATAAAAAGCTAAGTAATAAAAAAGCCCTGCAAATGCAGGGCTTTTTTATTGCACAAATCACTTAAGCGAAATCACCCTGCTGCTACAGTCATTTGCTCAATCAGAATAGAACCAGTCAATTTTGAGCTATTCTTAATCACATCCGTGCCAATTGCCGTAATTTGATTCAACATGTCCTTCATATTTCCTGCAATCGTAATTTCCTCTACTGGATAAACAATCACGCCATTTTCCACCCAAAAGCCTGCCGCACCACGCGAGTAATCACCTGTCACCATATTGAGGCCATGCCCAAGCACTTCTGTTACCAATAAGCCGGTATTCATTAACTTTAATAATTCAGCAAAATCCTGCCCGGTGGACCGCACAATCAAATTGTGACTGCCACCGGCATTGCCTGTGGTTTGCATACCTAATTTTCGGGCAGAATAGCTGGATAAGACATAACCTTGCAGAACACCATTCTCAATTAATTGACGTGATTTAGTCGCGACACCTTCATTATCAAATGGACTGCTCGCAACACCTTTGCTCAAATGCGGATCCTCGAGGATATTTAGCAGTGGCGAGGCAATTTGTTTACCCAAACTATCTAATAGAAAAGAAGACTTTCGATACAAACTACCGCCAGAAATCGCACCGATCAATGAAGAGATCAATCCTGATGCAAGTGGTGCCTCAAATAAAACAGGGTATTGCCCTGTTTGAATCGCACGCGCACCTAAACGCCTGATACTGCGCTCGCCTGCCAGCTTTCCGACTGATTGCGCAGAGTCCATATCCAATTGATCACGCGCGCTGGTATACCAGTAATCGCGCTGCATATTATCGCCCTCGCCTGCAATAACAGAGCAGCTTATGCTGTGTCGCGAGCTTGCATAGCCACCTACAAAACCATGGCTATTGGCATAAGCAAAAACACTTTCGCTATTGGATACACCCGCACCTTCTGAATTTGTAATACGATTTTTGTCTACTTCTAAAGCGGCTGCCTCACAAGCTTTAGCAATTTCCACGGCCTCTTCTACACTTACATTCCATGGATGATATAAATTTAAATCCGGTATGTCTGTGGCCATTAGACTGGCATCAGCCAGCCCACAAAACGCATCTTTTGCGGTATATTTTGCAATATTACAAGCCGCTTCCACACTATCTTTTAATGCCTGTGGACTTAAATCCGAGCTGCTGGCATGACCTTTTTGTTGACCGAAATAAACGGTAATCGACATACCTTTGTCGCGATTGTATTCAATGTTTTCCGTCTCGCCTAAACGAACCGATACATTTTGACCCGTACCAAAACTTACATCAGTTTCTGCGGATGATGCGCCAGCTTGTTTGGCTATCTTGAGTACATCCTGGGTGATTTGTTTTAAATGCGCTAAGTCCATTGTCGGGTTTGATTAATTCAATTGGCTAAAACTGGTATCATACCGTAGCTAATACTAAAGCTGCTATATTAAAACAGTAGCAACTTACCCATACAAACAAGCCCACACAACCAAGTGAATACCGTGACTGAAAAAGAACCATTAATAGAGCCTATCAGCAAAACAAAACTTAAAGCTGAAGCGGATGCGCAACAAGCGATTGGCAAAAAATTAATTAATTTGTCCAAAGATAAATTAATTAAACTGGATCTGCCAGAAGCTTTGTTTGATGCCGTCATGGAAGCAAAACGCCTTACTGCCAACGGCGCAGTACGCCGCCAGCTACAATATATAGGCCGATTAATGCGTGATGTAGATAACGCACCAATTGTTGAGCAATTATCCGCGTGGGAAGGAAAGAACACGCAAGAAAATGCACGTTTCCACACAATGGAGCGTTGGCGCGCCCGTTTGATTGCAGAGCCCAACGCATTGAGCGAGTTCTTAACCAAATTTCCACAAGCAGATATTCAACAGATACGCACGTTAATACGCAATGCCCAGCGCGAAGCGACGGCAGAAAAGCCGCCAAAAAGTAGTCGCGAATTATTTAAGTTGATTCGTGAGATCAGTGAGGTGTCCGAAGCAAACAAATCCGACGAAAGTGATCAGACGACTTGAATGCACATGCACTAAACATGCTTGCAGCAGTTATTTTTGCATGTGCGCTGTTGCATACTTTCTCAACCAAACACTTTGAAACACTGGCAAATCGCCATCCAAACCATGCTGGATTATTTCACCTGTTAGGCGAAGTAGAAGTCGTTTTCGGCTTTTGGGCATTTATATTAATTGGCTTGCTGGCGACATTTGCAGGTAATAATTACGCTATTAACTACGTTGAATCACGCCATTACACCGAACCACTATTTGTGTTTGTTATTATGGTGGTCGCTGCCTCAAGGCCTTTGCTTGACGTGGTGCGCACGCTGGTGAAGTCTATCGCCAATTTAATTCCTATCAACAATCTACTCGCCCAAGTCTGGCTAAGCTTAGCGGTTGTGCCATTGCTAGGTTCATTCATTACAGAACCTGCGGCAATGACACTAGCTGCATTAATGCTGGCACCGCAAGTTTTTAAGCAAGGCATGCCAGAGTGGCTAAAATACGCCGCGCTTGGCGTATTATTCGTCAACATTTCAATTGGCGGTACATTAACCTCATACGCCGCACCACCCGTTTTAATGGTCGCCAGTGCGTGGCAATGGGATTCTGCTTTTATGGCAAGCACATTCGGCTGGCGCGCTGCGACTGCGGTTTTCATTAATGCCACTGCCATCAGTTATTTATTGCGCAAGCATTTAAGCGTCATATCAACTTCAAACGAAACGAGAAAAGAGCTCAAAACGCCCATTACAGTCAGCTTGATCCATGTAGCTTTTCTAGTCGCTGTAGTTATTTTCGCGCATCACCCAGTGATATTTTTTGGTTTATTTTTATTGTTTCTCGGCTTTACGCAAGCCTATGAACGTTATCAATCTCCCCTATTATTAAAAGAAGGTTTGCTGGTCGGCTTCTTTTTGGCAGGGCTTGTCGTATTGGGCGGCATGCAGCAATGGTGGCTGCAACCGATCATTTCAGGCCTAGAGCCCATACAATTATTCTTTGGCGCAACAGCACTCACTGCAATTACCGATAATGCAGCGCTGACCTATTTAGGCTCACTAATTACTGGCATGTCAGACGAAGCTAAATATATGTTGATGGCAGGCGCGGTGGCGGGTGGCGGACTGACCGTGATTGCGAATGCGCCCAATCCAGCCGGCGTTGCGCTTTTAAAACAAGGCTTCAATGACCAATCGATTGGTGCAGGACAATTATTGGCTGGCGCATTGGCACCAACTTGTGTTGCATTAATGATGTTTTTAATTTAGCTGCATGCTTCATTAATCAACATCTTTAGTCTGATTTTCAGCCTCTTTTTTAGGCGGTAGCAAAAACTCTTCAGGATGTTGATTCAATCTTGATAACACCTTTACAAACAGTAATCGCCATTGTGCAAAATTGACTTTTCGTGACTTCATCGCAACGTACAAGGCCAATCCAAAACTTACCGCCAGATTCGTGGTGGCTATCAGATAAATACCCAGCCCTGCCATTAAAAACATATTCAGGGTGAAGTTAAAGTCTAACGTAAACGCTGAAAACCCGACGAATGCCGAAGCAAATGTGACGTGTCGAATATCGATTGGCAGCCCCAGCAACACACCCAAGCCCGACATCCCGCCAAGCAAGCAACCAAAATAAAAATTGCCGGCAAGTGCGCCTAAATTGTTTTCAATGTAGTTTGCGAAACGGTTCAATCTAGCCGGCCCAAGTAATTTCTGTAACCATTTAAGCGCAGCCAAGCGTTGCGGTATTTTGTTATAGATAGCCAAATTATCATGGTAACCCGCAATTAGGCCCGATAAAAACAAACAAACGCCAGCCACCCCTGCATACAAAACTGCACCACTTTTGCTGGGATCGTTATCGGTTAATAATTGACGCGCCTTTTCAACATCGACAAAATAATGGCCAGTAAACTGAAAAATCAGCCAGGAAATCAAGATACTTAAAGGTAACACCACCATCACATTACCTAAAATCGCAATCGTCTGACTGCTCATGGTTTGCGAAATGGTTTTGACTAACTTATCCAGGTCTTTCGTTTTTCCATCACTGCTACCAATGCTGCCAGCAATAGCCGCCGCGGTCATTGCCGGCTGTTTAGTCGCAACCGTAAAATGCAGGGTATGAATCAACACAAAGCCCAGACCATAATTGAGACTGAATAAAATCGCTTCTGTCAGCGGCGCAAAATGCTGTTTACCGATGAGTATTTTTAGCACGGCCATAATCGCAATGATAAAGCCTGCGCCAGCCGCAGAACGCATTAACTTAAAATATTCGCTACGTGTGGTGGTGATGTAATGCTCGCCTGCTCTGCTGGCGTTCTCAGTGACTCTTAATGCAAGCAACTCTACATTTTCGCGCAGATGTTGCCTGATATCATTTTTATGGCATTCAGCATAAACCAAGTCTTTAAATAGACGCAGCGCTTCAATCTTCACGGTGGTTTTATTCTTAATACCCACAATAATGCTAAAAATTGTTTCCAACCGATCCAACTGTTGCGTCATTCTCTGTAACAAAAACGTCAATCGAATACTGGTACCGTTTTGTGAGCTATTCTTACGAGTCTTTGTAATCACCTGCCGACACTGATCCAACATGATTAATACGTGGCTGACATCTGTTTCAGTCGCATTCTCCGCATTTACAACGGCGGTAATTTCTTCATTCTGGATAATAAAAGGTGAAGTATGTTTTTCTAAATCCTCATGATTTTTAACTAGCTCGGGCTCTAAGCCTGAGGAAGACAGTCGATAAGAGAGTATCTGCGATGCCTTTAGCAACTCATGATAGATTGCCTCAACAATCACAGGCTCGGCATCTTCAAAATGCAAGACATCTATCAATTGCAGCCAAATTTCGTCTGGCAATGCCAAAACCCATTGCTCATCATTGGCTTGTGTAAAAATCAGTGCAAAAATATCCTTTAGATACCGTTTATCAATCGCTTCTGGCAAAACTCGATGACTGACACGTCGATTTAGCTCTGAGAAAAAACCGCTGCTTGGCTGAATCCCAGAGTCTGCGAAGATAGAAATTGGCCGATAAACCTGAATAAGCTTTAAAACAGCATATTGCAAGCAATCTGCATACGCTTTGTTGTCTCTTAAAATATCGCAAAGTTCTTGAAGAGAGTGCATCGCATTTTTGATTTTGTGCAAGCCGCTTGGGCGCACCGCAGCTACAATTTCTGCTAATAATTGGATTGGATCCAGCTTACCTTCAAGGCGAATCTTGACTAAATGAGTTTGTAGAGTCTTTTGAATAATACTGTAATGAGACATGCTGAAGTTGCTACGAAAGCAGCGTTAATAATGAGACAAGCCAATTTAATCACGTGACGCGCGATAGCGCCACATGAGATTGAACTCAAAGCTAAATTAAGGTTGATTTATCGCGACTTGCACTGTGGCTGTTTGGCCGGCACGCTCATACACTACCGGCACGGTTTGGCCTTGATATTTTTTCACAGCAAGCACCAGTTGTTCAGGTTTTTCTAAAACTGCATCACCTAACCTAATCAACACATCTCCACGTTGCAAATTCGCCTTGGCAGCGGCTGACTCTTTAATCACGGCGATTACTTTCAAGCCCTCCTCCTCCAGAGCTTTTTCATCTTCTTGCGATTGCTTTTTCGCAAGTTTAATCACATGTACCCCCAACAAAGGCGCTGGCAATTTCGCCCAGTAACTGGCGTAATAGTTATAGTTGGCTGGTTCTGTTTCTAAATCTTTTTCAGTCAGTTCCTTACCTACTTTGGCGGCCTCTTTAATTAATTGCAATTTAGAGCTAGCCTTTTTGGCAGATCCATACTTGCTGTAAACCAGCACAGTATCTGCCTTTAAAGTTTTAGCATGCTGCAAGGCTTGCTCTGCTGGCACATCGCCTGCCGTAAACCCGGATGTACCCATCAAGTCATAGCCATTTTCCAGCATGCTGATATCATCGTCTTCTTTGCGATTACCCGCATACATTTTGGTATCCGGATTAGCTTGCAGTGAAGCCAAGTTGCCACTATTCTGCGCTTGATAGTTTTTTGCATACCAGTTTTCTGCGGGGCTTACATTTTGCACATGAGTGTTGCTTTCAGCAGCGGTTAACTGTGTTGCAAGCAACAAGATTCCCAAACTTAACAAGCTAGCCAACATAAATTTTGGCGAAATACCTTTTTTTACCTGTGCACTTTTAATCTCTACACGGTTATTGGCAGAATTTTTAATCATGGATTGATGGCGAGCAGGCTGCATGTATTAATCCTTATACGTTGAAAATGTTATGATTAGCACGTTAAAACAACGACACATCAATACAGACACACTAATGATAGAACAATTCATTAAAATCGGCTTAATTTCCATTTCAGACCGCGCAAGCAGTGGTGTGTATGCGGATAAAGGTATCCCCAGTCTGCAGGAATGGTTAGAAAAAACCGTCATTACACCGATTAAATTTGAAACACGCTTAATCGCTGATGAGCAGGACGAAATTGAAGAAACGCTGATTGATTTGGTGGATTATCAATCCTGTCATCTGATTTTCACCACAGGCGGTACAGGGCCAGCCCTGCGTGATGTGACACCAGAAGCTACACTGAAAATCGCAGATAAAGTGATGCCTGGCTTTGGCGAGCAAATGCGCCAAATCAGCCTTAATTTTGTACCAACCGCGATTCTTTCCAGACAGGTCGCGGTCATCCGCAAACAATGTTTGATTGTTAACCTGCCAGGCCAACCTAAAGCTATCGCACAAACACTTGAAGGCCTGAAAAGTGAAGCAGGTGAAGTTAAAGTGCACGGCATTTTTGCAGCCATACCTTATTGCTTAGATCTACTGGACACAGATGACTCACCTATGCCTTATTTAGAAACCAATACATCTATCGTACAGGCGTTTCGACCAAAATCAGCCATTAAGCCATCCTGAAATTAAACTAGCATAGACATGTCAAAATTTAACTCTAGAATTAACCTCAATTTAATCACAATTTTTTTGTTTTGGGCTTGCATCATCGCCAGCTCTTTTGTCATGCTAATTGATTTGACACCTAAAACCGGCGGCTGGCCTTATTGGGACAAAGTACAGCACATTGTTGGATTTAGCATACTCACTACGTTAGGCTGTTTTGCCTATATGCAAAAAAAGACTTGGATTTGCGCAGGCTTAGTCACTTATGGCGCATTAATTGAATATTTTCAAAGCGCTTTAACGGTCAGCCGCACGGCAAGTTTTGGTGATTGGTTAGCCGATATTTTCGGTGTCGCTATGGGAATTGCCGTGTGTGTAATGATTAAAAATCTGCGTGCAAAAAACGCTGCCGTTTTAACCTCGAACGCTATTTAAATATGTCGTCAGAATTTAATTTAATCGCTCAGTACTTCACTCGACCTACAGCACAAACGGATTTGGGCATCGGCGACGACGCGGCTTTAATTTCTATTACACAGGGTATGCAACTCGCTATTTCAGCCGATACACTGGTAGCAGGCACTCACTTTTTTGCTGATTGCGACCCGTATCAATTAGGATGGAAGTCACTAGCCGTAAATATATCTGACATAGCAGCGATGGGTGCGCAACCCAAATGGGCGACCTTGGCAATTGCCTTGCCTGACATGGACGGCACTTGGTTAAAATCATTTAGTCAGGGCTTTTTTGCTTGTGCGGATCAATTTGATATCGATCTAATTGGCGGCGACACCACGCGTGGGCCTCTCAATATTAGCGTGCAAATCATGGGTGAAGTGCCTTTTGGTAAAGCCATCAAACGTAGTGGCGCGAAAATAGATGAAGATATTTGGGTCAGCGGCAACCTTGGCAGTGCGGCGATAGGTTTAGCGCATTTGCAGAATAAAACACACGTTTTAGGCGGTGCCCTACCTGCCTGCTTAAACGCATTGCATATGCCAATGCCGCGCTTGGCATTGGGACTGGTACTACGCGATATTGCCACAAGCTGTATCGATATTTCAGATGGGCTGTTGGCTGATTTAGGGCACATACTGCATGCTTCAATGCTTGGCGCAACCGTTGATTTGGCAAAAATCCCTTGTATTGATTATTTAAAACAAGATTTACAGAGCCCGCAAATTCAACAAGCTATTCTGGCAGGCGGTGATGATTACGAGCTTTGCTTTACTGCGCCCAAAAGCAAACGTGCTGAAATTCACATGCTCAGCAATCAGTTAAGCCTGATGTTGACTTTAATTGGCGAAACGCAAGCAAATCTAGGCATTAATGTGATGCATAACACACAGAAATTGAACATCGACTACAAAGGATTTGACCATTTTGGTTAAGAAAAATTTAAACCACCAGAGCTCAGCCAGCCCCAATCCAGCAACTTTCAAGTTGTTAATCGCGCATCCAGCGCACTTTCTAAGTTTAGGTTTTGGTAGTGGTTTAGCCAAAAAAGCACCTGGTACTTTTGGCACGCTTGCTGGCTTGCCAATATTCTGGCTCATTTCCAGCTACGCATTAACCACGCAACTCGTCATCATTAGCGGCTTGTTTTTAATCGGTATTTACGCTTGCACCAAAACAGGCAAAGCCTTAGGCGTGGCAGATCACGGTGCGATTGTTTGGGACGAAATCGTTGCCATCATGTTAGTGCTTGCCTTTACGCCATCGCATTGGTTTTGGTGGTTAATCGCATTTGCCCTATTCCGTTTATTTGATATTTGGAAACCATTTCCCATTCGCCAGTTTGATGCAAAACTCAAAAATGGCTTCGGTGTGATGTTTGACGACTTGCTGGCCAGCATTTATGCAATTGTGGCTTTAAAAAGTTTGCTATGGATAAAAGTCTATGCATAACAATGCGCTTTTATCTGAAAGCCAGTTTTTAACACAGGCGCATGAATTAGCTAAAGAGTTGGGAGCGCTGCTAACAACTCGCCATTTGATGCTCACCTTGGCAGAGTCTTGTACAGGCGGTATGGTTGCAGAAACGATTACCAGCGTGGCAGGCAGTTCTGCATGGTTCGATTGTGGTTTTGTTACCTACAGCAATCAATCTAAAATCAACCTGCTAGGTGTATTAAGTAAAACATTACAAGAGCATGGTGCCGTGAGCGAAGAAACGGCAAAAGTAATGGCTCTCGGTTGCTTAAACCGGGTTACGCTTAATAACCATAACAGCAAGCCGAACCACACCCATATTGCTGGCAGCATCACCGGCATTGCAGGCCCAGATGGCGGAACTGCAGAAAAACCCGTTGGCACTGTCTGCTTTGCATGGACAGACTTAGAGCTATCCGCAAAAAATCAAATTCAAATACAAGCCCAAACCAAAATTTTCAGCGGAAATCGCCAACAAGTTCGCCAACAGGCAACAATTTACCTGCTGGAAAGTCTCATTAAAAATTTACGTTAAGTGGAAAATGATCTGCCACTTAAGGTAAAACTGGATCAAATTTTAACAATGGTTTAGCGATGCCCGCGTCTATCCTGATCCCTATGTCCACGGTTATTCCAGCCTTTATTGCCGTAATGGCGATGCCCATTGTCATAATACTGATAACCAAACGATGCACGTGGCGTATAGTAATAAGGGCTAGGGTAAACAACTCTTGGTGCGGCGTAATATACATGTGGCGCATAAACAACGGGCGGTGCAGAATAATACCTAACAGGTGGTGGCGCATAATACCCATGATCATGACCATAGCCGCCAACATTAATGCCAATACTGAATGAATCACGCGCTGAAGCCGTTGATACGGCAGCGGCACTCATGGCTAATACAACCAATAATGAACGTAATATTTTCATATTTCCTCCAATTAAAACAACTCTCCCTTCATTAAAAACGCACTCCCGTTTAGAAAGTTGACAATATGTGCTGCCAATTATTATTTTTTGCCTATAAATACCTTGGCATAATCCCCAGTTAAGCTTACGTTTAAGCGCAAATTATGAAATAATTAGCAGTTAATTAAGTCCCTCAAAATAAAGGCAAAACCACATGGATGACAACAAAAGCAAAGCACTCGCCGCCGCACTTTCACAAATTGAAAAACAATTTGGCAAAGGCTCAATTATGCGTATGGGCGATGCCGATATTGGTGAAGACATTCAAGCTGTTTCCACTGGTTCGCTTGGCTTAGATATCGCATTAGGCATAGGCGGTTTGCCACGCGGCCGTGTAATTGAAATTTATGGCCCGGAATCTTCAGGCAAAACAACTTTAACATTATCGGTAATTGCAGAAATGCAAAAACTAGGTGGTGTCG
>Ga0123396_146348_pt1 | contig 13416 bp, 11 predicted proteins | sample T10HLNO3metaT_FD_89924 | JGI IMG/M metagenome (GOLD analysis project Ga0123396, IMG submission 89924) | Methane-oxidizing artificial microbial communities from Washington, USA to study methane cycling - T10-HLNO3 metaT (Metagenome... ...
AAAAAAGCGTCAAAGGCTTTATCACCAAACTACAAAATATGTTAATTGCAAGAAACTAGCTGAAAGCTGAACCATGCGACTAACTGCAAATAAAATAGAGCTAAAAAGCTCAATAGAGTATCAGGACATCAAATACCTGCTGCATAACTATCTGATTGCTGAAATCGAGTTAGATAAGTTTGATATTGCATCAGCGAGCAATCAACAAATCAGCACTTACGTCAATGCTAAAGTGATGAAATATGTCGCGGATATTGAGTATGTGGTCAATCTAAATGATTTAAACAAACTCACTTCTGAAATGATTGACGAAATATCAGGCTGGGGACCACTAGAGCAACTCATCAAGAGCGAATACATTAATGATATTTTGGTAAATGGTGCAGACCGCATATTCGTTGAGAAAAATGGTAAGTTAGAGTTAACCAATCTAAGATTTATTGATGAAGATCATGTTTTGCGGGTGATTCGTCGTATCCTGGCACCACTTGGACGTAGAGTTGATGAGTCCAGCCCTCTCGTCGATGCCCGCTTACCCGATGGCAGTCGCGTTAATATCATTATCCCTCCCCTTGCTTTAAATGGCTCGTGCCTTTCGATCAGAAAATTTCGTAAAGAACCTTTCACAGAGCATGACCTTATCGCCTTTCAAACCCTTAACCGAGAAATGATGGATTTTTTACTCAGTGCGATTGAGAGTAAAGTCAATATTTTAGTGAGTGGCGGTACAGGGGCAGGTAAAACGACTTTGTTAAACCTGTTAAGTCGCTCCATTCCAGTCAATCAACGTATTGTTACCATTGAAGATGCAGCTGAATTACAGCTAAACCATGACCATGTGATAAGACTTGAGACGCGACCGAACAATCTTGAAGGCGCTGGTGAGGTGTCAGCCCGTGACTTGGTTAGAAATGCATTACGTATGCGTCCAGACCGCATTATTCTTGGCGAAATTCGTAGTAATGAAGTGATTGATGTATTGCAAGCCATGAATACTGGGCATGAAGGTTCCATGAGTACTATTCATGCGAACAATCCGCACGATGCATTATTACGTATGGAAATGTTAGCGGGTCTTGCGGGTTTTCAAGGCGCAGAGTTAACGCTCAGGAAAATGATTGCAGCCTCGGTTGAAGTCATCATCCAAATCAGTCGATTAACCAGTGGAGAAAGAAAAATCACATCCATCATTGAAGTGGTTTGTATCCGGGATCATGAATTCGTTATCAATGAGCTATATAGTTACTCAGTTGAGCAACAGCGATTTGTAACCCACCGAGTATCGGCGATGAATCCAAAACTTAAATCACTTTTTAAGAGTAATTGACAGATTAACTATGTGGCTACTGATGCTTCCATTATTACTTTGCGTGATTTTTGTTTATTTATTAGCAAATAAGCAATCTATTGCAGATAAAAAAGTAAAAAGTCGCTTTGATGCAGCCTTGCCCGTAGAAATCAAACCATCCGATAAACACTCAAAACTCTCAGAGCTTAGTGCCTGGATCGCGAATGTCTTATCCAATTATTTTGGATTTAATTTTCAGCGCGAATGGATTGGCAGATTTTTACTACTAATTACCTTAGTTTTCATCATCGCTTATATTTTCTTTAGCCTTAAAGTCACTGCATTGATCGTGCTTGCATTTGCTGTAATTTCGCTCATTTATTTTATTTATCGCCAAAATAAGCATAAAAAACTAATGATTGCACAAATACCGCTCTTTATTGATCAGCTTATCCGCAGCTTGGGTACAGGCCGAAGCCTTGAATCAGCAATCAGGCTAGTCGCTCAAGAAACACCCACTCCACTGAGGCTATTGCTAGACAGAGTAGTAAGAGCGACAGATTTAGGAGCAGGATTTACCGAGACATTGGTTAAGGAAGCGACATTGCATCGGATTAATGAGCTTCAAATAATTGCGCTCAGTATCAAAATGAGTAATAACTATGGCAGCTCACCCAAAGAGATGCTGACCAGCGTGATGCAAATGATTAACAATCAGGATCAGGCAAGGCGTGAACTGGCTGCCATGACGGGCGAAACAAAGGTATCAGCAATAATTCTAACCTTAACGCCTATTTCAATCCTGCTATTCATGATGTTAATGAACCCTGGGTATTTAAGCATGATGACGGCTAGCTCAAGTGGCGTTACCCTATTATGGATAACGGCTGGTATGCAAGTAACGGGTGTTTTTCTGTTCTGGCGCATGTTAAAAAGTATATGAAAGTCGCCAAATTATGAATTCTCTGACGCTTATATTTATTGTGTTAATGCTAGCCAGTGCGGTGTTTTTACTCATTGATATCATGAGCATGCGTAAAAATAACAAACTATCCGATCGATTTGAAGAGGCTCTTCAAAGTCAGCAACAGACATCGAACCAATCAGAATCATGGCTTCGTAAGCGGTTAAAACCTGGCTTTGAAAATGGTGGTGAAATAAGCCAACTACTAGTTAAAGCAGGTTGGGACACACCCCATGCACGCATGCTGTTTTGGGGATTTGGCAGGATTCTACCCATCGTAGCTTCAATAACGATATATTTCCTGCTGGTCACTTTGGGAAATGACAATCAGAACGCGTTGTTAATGGGCGTATTTTCTTTTGCATCACTATTTGTTTTGGCCAATATGATTTTGCGCAGGCGCGCAGCGTTTGTTGAAAAAGCGATTGTAAAAGAGCTTGTGCCATTTTTACATATGTTACGCATGCTGTTTAATTCTGGCTTATCGCTTGAACACGCATTAATTATATTGGTTGAGCAAACGGGCAACTTATTTCCACATTTTTCAAGGCAATTGCAACGCGTGTTGTTAAATTTAAATGCCGGTCAAGATCAATCTGATGCGTTAATGAATATGGCTAAAGCACTCAATATTCAAGAAGTGACCGATACTGTTGCCATACTTGCGCAGGTGACACGCTACGGCGGAAATGTACAAGCATCGCTAGGTCAATACATTGCTCTGATTGAAACGCGTCAGTTTTCCAGCCTGCGTGAATATGTAAGTAAGCTATCGGCCAAAATGAGTATTGTGATGATTGTTTTCATGTTCCCAGCATTGCTCATTTTTATTGCCGGGCCAGGTTTTATCGGTATCTCTGATGCACTAAAAGGACAGTTATAAATGCAAACAGTCCGGGTGAACAATATTTTAGCGGTAACAACTACTACGGTTTTATTCATGCGCTTGCTAACCAGCAGATTGCTTGCATTCGCCCTGCTGACGGCAATATCGAACATTTCAATTGCTGCAGCGAATACACAGCTTTCAAAATGCGCAGAACTCGCAGCTGAAGACAATACTAATTTGAACATGGTTAGTCAGTTATTAAACGAAAAAAAGCCCTTTGCTGCACTCGCTTTTATCGACTCTTTTAATATTGATTTACCCCAGCTTGAGTTACTAAAAGCGAATAGCTTGCGCCAAATGAACAGACAAGCCGAAGCAGCGACTATTTATAATAAATTAACAACAAGTTGTGTCAGCGCCTTTGCCTATCAAGGATTAGGCTTAATCTCCAATCAACGTGGTCAACACCAAGACTCTGTTAACTATTTAAAAGCAGCCGCCAAATTAGCGCCTATAAACAGCACAATAAGAAGTGACTATGGATTTTCCTTAATGTCGATAGGTGACTTTAAATCATCACTCAATGAATATTTAACTGCTATTGAGTTAGATGGTAGAAATCAGCTTGCTAAATATAATCTTTTGGCACTTCTGTATAAGAGCAATCAAATTGACCAAGCAAATCAATTTGCAAAACGTTACAACCTTTCTGAAGTAGAAGTTAATAAGGTCAAGCAAGATCTACAAATCAAACAAGACACATCACCCAATACAGAACAACCAGCCAAGTTGCAAGATGCCGATGCAAATAATAAAGCCGCGCAAACAAGCGATGTAGAAACGCATGCTGTTACATTTGAAGATGAGAAAAAAACCAATACAGCAGTCTGTTTAGGCACATCTGACGTATGCACGGGAATACTTTCAATGGAATTAGGGAGCAAAATTTATGAATAAGAAACTTGCAATAGCAATGTCTATTTTGCTGGCAATGGCTTTCCAGCAAGCCATACAGGCCGAAGAGCTTGAGAGTGGTAATCAGGTTGCCGCGGATTCATCATCAAATAATACAAAACTATTAGACGCAAACTCAGAGCCTGCAACCCAAACATGGCTTGAGTTACAACGCTCTGGTAATCAGGCATCTCCACATGCGCAAACACTTTCTGGGCCAGTCATGCAAAATGTATATGAGCGCTATAAGGAAAGCTTCAGTCGCCCGATTCCTCAGATGACAGAACAAGATGCGCGCAAAATCAAATAGGCATTTTCAGCGCGGTGCAATTGGTATTCTAGGTGCCCTCACCTTATTATTATTGGTTATATTTACCGCACTGGTAATTGATAGTACGCGGTTATGGATGGTTAAGCGACAACTACAAACCGTTGCCGATATGAGTGCCATTGAAGCAGCTAGAGGGCTCGGCGGCTGTAGCCCCAGCTTAGGCGATGTGTTTACCAGAGCCAACCAGGCCGCGTTGGCAAATGGTTATACTGAAAATCTCGCTAACGCACCGAATATTGTAGAAATGGGTAGCGTCAGTACCGTTGCAGGACGACGTCACTTTACTGCAGACGGTTCAGCACGGGCTGTGCATGTAAAAGTGACTAAAAAAGTACCCGCCAGTTTAATTGCAAAAGGTGTTTTTGGTAACGACGTGACACTTTTCGCAGAAGCAGTGTCTTTACCTAATGCTTCCATTGCAGCCTTTAATATTGGCACCACGGCTTTAACGCTTAATACAGAAGACTCTCTCCTACTTGACGGCTTATTGAGCGGATTGCTAGGCTCAACTATCAAGTTGGACTTGGTTTCTTACCAAGGATTGGCTAACACGAATATTACCCTAGCCGATTTGATTAAAGTGGAAGGATCTGTGCTGTCTGTAGATGAGTTACTGGATACGCAATTTAGTGCGGGTCAATTGCTGACATTAGTCTCTGAGGCAGTTAAGTTACCTGAGAACGCTGTGCCCGACTTGGTTAATGTGGCTTTATCGAAATTAGTTGTAGGAGCAGCTCACAATACGCAAATCAGTTTGGGTCAGCTTCTCAATGTCAATCAAAACTCACAGGCTGAGGCGTTGAATGCCAAGCTAAACGTGCTGAACTTGGTCAATATGATTGCTAGTGTGTCTAACGGTCAGAATGCCGTGACTATCCCATTGGCAGTCAACTTGCCAGGTTTGGTCAGTGTTAATGCCATTGTAAATGTGATTGAGCCCGCACAAATGGCCATTGGCCCACCGCCCGCAGTTGAAAATGCTGAGGCTTGCACATTCGCCAAAACGGCTCAAGTAAGGGTTGGCGTTGCTGTACTTGTAAACGTGCTTGGTCTTGCTAAAGTCGACTTGGCTCTAAATGTTCAAGCGGCTAATGGAAGCGCAGCATTACGTAGCATTAAGGGAAGCAACACTACCACTGATATTGCTTTTGAAACCAATACCAGCTTGCTTACTACTTCACTGACCAATACAGCAGGATCTGGGCCTGCCAGAATCTCATTGCTCGCTGGTTTAGTACCATTGGCCGATATCGGTTTAAATATACCTCAGCCTTCATCTACGGCAAGGACTTCGATCATGCAAATAGAAAGGCCCGTAAAAGATCACCTCCCACAAACATTGACTGTCAATGGCTCTCTAAGCAACACATTTGAGCAGTTATTTTCACAACCAGGCGCCTTAAAAGTTGAGCTACTTGGTGGCGCTCTTGATCTGCTTGGCGTTTTGACTGCATTAGTTAATGAAGTTGTTAGTACTGTTGTTGCACCTTTACTTACTTCAATTAGCAAACTGCTTTTAGACCCATTACTTAAAATACTCGGCATCAGTATCGCCAATATGGATGTCACCGTAGATGATGTGATTCTGACCAACTCTGGTTCACTGGTGATATAAATGAAATAAGGGCGATGTAGCCGCAGCTAAAAAGCCGTATATTTGGTTGATTAAAGTGTGCAACAGGGTCTAACCAAAATTAGGCCAGTTGCCATCAATATGACCAATCGAGCCATATTTAAACATTTCAATTAATCGTCGGGCTGGTATATCAGGTGAGTATGCTCACCCAGCATGCTAATAATCTTTTTATGCGCGTGATCGATAAATGCCTGTGTAGCCTTACGATTACCCTTTGACTCATCAATCTCTACGATGTAGTAGGCCAACGTATCCAAATCACTTAACTTCACAGGGATTATCATTTTTTCCATATCTGCTTCACTCATGTGACCACCCTTTCCTTACACATATTGATCTAATGACATCCTAAGCCACTAGAGCACCTAATCTTCAATTACAGATATTATTATATATCCATACTATCATTTTTATCATTTTAAAAGGAATATTTGCACGAAGGCGAATTTTCCCACTGAGTGATGATGTTAATATCGGTTGAAATTCAGCAGCGTAAGGACGGCATACTCTACAAATGGCTGAACATTATGCTTGTGAAAATCGGCAGGATTTTATGACGTTAACTTTAAAGTCTGGCATCAATCGGCCAGCAAGCTAAATCGCTTCTGGATTGTCTAAAGTCTCATGCACTAGTTATCGGTTGAATGGTGTATCAGCGTAAATAAACCTATCAAACTGCATGATAGGTTTTATACATCGATGAAAAATCATTATCAAACAAAAAGTTTGTAAACGACATGGTCATGCTGATATCAAGCCCGCGAACGTAATGCCAGCAACCGACGGGTAAAAACAATATCTCTCCGGCATTTAACTCACAATCGATGATATTGACATGGCGCATCAGCGGAAATCTATCGTAATCAATGTTATCAAGATCGACCTCGCTATAGCAATGCAGGTGGTTATATACATAAGGCAGCTCGTTAGACTGAATCAATCTGACCAGTTTTTTACCATAGACCTGCGCCATAAAGTTATTAGTCAAATCGTGATGTAACGGTGTAATTGTCCCTTTAGGGCCAAACCATAAAAAACCACGCTGTGCACTATTGCCATCAAGATACTCTGGAATCTGCACGACATCATCCCAAAGCTCGCGTAACGCAGTTGCGTTATGCCCACTATTGTTAGCGGTAAGATACAAATCATTCGTTTCACCGCCATTCACAATCGTATCAACAAAATCAGCCAGCGCGATTTTCTGCTTATGTTGCTGGCTTTCAATTTCATAGCGTTGATTCTCGTTACGCTTAGCCTGCACCTCTACAATGCGCTCGCCAAAATGCGTTTTGAAATAATCGGGCGTCCATTTTTTTAGTGCAGGCCAATCATCCATCATGCCTGTAATAATCACAGGCCGATTAGTAGAATAGAAATGATAAAAGAAATCCGTGCGACTAAGTTTGTGAATACGTTGTATTTGCCCCCAGTTGGGCAATAACTTATCTAGCTTGCGGTGAATCTGCAGCGCCCATTCGCGCTTTGCCAGCCTGTTACTAAGCTGGCTGGCTGCATGTAAATATGGGCTGGCTTGCGCTAACCCAATTTCTCTTATTGCGACCATTTTACTAAACCCGTTAGCAACAAGTATCTCTTGCAGACTTTCTACTGTCGCACCTAACATTAAGTTCTGCGCAATCCATACGCGCCAGCTGTCATCAAAAACTGGTTGAATGCCTGCCTGACTACTATTTTTTTGCGGTAGATTCATTAACAATCATCTTTCATGGATATTCAAATACACACGATCAATTCAATAGTAATCCATAGTTCATGCTAAACGTCACATCATTAGGCGCATTATTCAGGCTTTTACTACTGAGTGCTTTTGCTAGTGAAAGATCCACCGTGCCACCTACGTCTGCTTTAAGGCGCAAACCCAGTGCTATCGATGTCATGCGTTCAATATTCGTGCGATCAATTGCCTCGAAATTTTGAATCGTTCGGGCTGATTCGAATAAGGCATAAGGCTGAATCGCCACCAACTTGAAATATGAAAAATCATAAAACACTGGCAACTGTTTATTCAGCTCAAGCGCTAAACCCCAGCCGGAATCTCCAGATAAAAAGCCAGGTGCAAATGCGCGGCCATATTGATACCCACCAAACTGGATACGTTCAGACAATGGCAATTGATTATCGCTATACTGTGCATTAAGCGATATAGCCGTACCTAATCCGTATGAAAAAGCATTATTTTGTGAGAGAGAAAGATTTAACTTTGTGAAATCGATATTGTCAGGATTAACCAGTTTCTGATTAAAAGCAAAATTGGTTTTAGCACTTTTTGACGCCCCTAAAATATCAAGGCCTTTGGTTAAAGTAAGCTGCAAGCGCCGACTCTGCGATGCGCTTAACGTAGAGTACGCAGCGCCTACTGACAGTGCTCTTGAATTTGTTTTTTGGGTAATGCTGCGAAATGTATCCTGACTCTGTATTTTATCTTCGTAATTTGTTGTCGATAAAGCAACGGTGCCAATTAAACTTTCATTCCGATTAATCAATATAGGATAGCTTAACGATGAGCTTAACCTTAAGGAAAAGATATCCCGAGTTAGACCAGACGGCAATTGGCCATCAGAATTCCCCTGATACATGGAGCTATTAAGCCTTAACACTAAACCTTTGCTGCCAATCATTTGCGAATAGGAAGCAGCGTAATATTCCTCATCTTGTTGCGATGCTAATGTGGAAAATGAAAACTGCTCTGCGGCTGCAGTTTGGCCGCCACCCTGTACTGTTATAACCGCACGCGCTACAGGTTTTAAAGATTCAAGATTAAGGCCTGCTGATATTAATTTTCTGCTGGCTACAATCTTTAATTCCGATGCGCCATCGCGTCTTTCTGGTAACTGTAACGACGCCTGAATAGCCAAACCAGGTACCAATGACAGCAAACTATTGCTGCGCTCCATCGTCTTTTGGGTTAACGGTTTTTCCTGCAGCATAGGCTCAACAATAGAGCGAATTTTACTTTCTGTCGGCCCAAAATCTCCCTTGAGACTGACAGTGCCAACGTAGCCCTCGATCACTAAAACAGTCACTTTGTGATGACTAAAATCTTGAGCTGGAATATAGGCAAACGATAGTGGATAACCTTTATTTGCATAAATCTTTGTGACATTACTCGCTAAATCAATCACTTCCTTTAAAGTGAGTGATTGATTTAAATAAGGCTTAAAAACGGCGTTCACTTCTTCAAATGGAATTGATTTAACTCCTTGAATATCAAAGTTTTCAACAGTCAACTTGGTTGCCAATAGCTGTTGTAATTTAGGGTCAACCGACTCCGTTGGGCGTTTGATATCAACAGGACTACTTGCAGTTGGCTTTGCCCTTTCAACTTTAGGTAAAGTATCTTCGGGGTTAGCGTTTGCATATACCTGCTGAGCAAATACAAAGCTAGATACTAAGATAACAAATTGAAAAAAAGATGTGAGGCGTTTTATCATGCGATTAACTCTTAGACTTAATATAAAAAAACCTTAACGCTGTTAAGCAGCGCTAAGGTTCGATTAGTGGTTAAGATTAATTACAATCCACCCAATAAACCTGTCACCGGCGCTAATAATCCAGTGACTGGAGCAAGGACATTACCCGCACCATTGCCGCCTAATAAGCCAGTGACTGGTGCTAATAAGTTTGTAGCTGGTGAGCTAGTACCAGCACTGCCACTAGTAAGTGGCAGTAAGCCTGTAGGTCCAATAACTGGATCTAACAGTGCTGAAGATCCACCAGCTGGTGTAGTTAATGGCAACAAACCACCTTGACCGACGATTGGGTCTAACAATCCACCAGTAACCGGAGCTAGCGCGCCTGTCACTGGAGTTAATAAACCTGTTACTGGTGCCAGTACATTCCCTGCCCCACTACCAGCTAATAGACCAGTCACTGGTGCAAGCAAGTCGCCAGCACCACTACCGCCTAATAAACCGGTTACAGGGGCAAGTAAGTCACCCGTACCATTGCCACCCAACAATCCCGTCACCGGAGCTAGTAAATCTCCCGCGCCATTGCCGCCCAATAAGCCAGTGACTGGCGCAAGTAAATCACCCGTACCATTGCCACCCAACAATCCCGTCACCGGAGCTAGCAAATCCCCCGCGCCATTGCCGCCTAACAAACCAGTCACTGGAGCAAGCAAGTCGCCTGTGCCAGCACCACCTAGTAAATCTGTTACTGGTGCTAATAAGTTAGTAACTGGTGAACTGGTGCCCGCGCTTCCACTTGTGAGTGGTAGTAAACCTGTAGGCCCAATAACCGGATCTAACAGTGCTGAAGTTCCCCCAACTGGTGTGGTTAATGGTAATAAACCACCCTGACCGACGATTGGGTCCAATAATCCACCAGTAACCGGAGCTAGTGCGCCTGTCACTGGAGTTAGCAAGCCTGTTACGGGTGCTAGTAAGTCACCGGCACCGCTACCACCTAATAATCCAGTCACTGGAGCTAGTAAATCTCCTGCGCCATTGCCGCCTAACAAGCCAGTCACTGGAGCAAGCAAGTCGCCTGTGCCAGCACCGCCCAATAATCCAGTTATTGGGGCAAGGACGTTACCCGCACCATTACCACCTAGTAATCCTGTTACTGGCGCTAACAAGTCCGTGACCGGTGAGCTGGCACCAGCAGCACTGCCACTAGTAAGTGGTAGTAAGCCTGTAGGGCCAATAACAGGGTCTAACAGTGCCGAAGTTCCGCCAGCTGGCGTAGTTAATGGCAGTAAACCACCTTGACCGACGATTGGGTCAAGCAATCCACCAGTAACCGGAGTTAGTGCGCCCGTCACTGGAGTGAGCAAGCCTGTTACTGGCGCTAACAAATCCGTAACTGGAGAATTGGTACCTGCGCTTCCACTAGTAAGTGGCAGTAAGCCTGTAGGTCCAATAACTGGATCTAATAAGGCTGATGGCCCACCAGCTGGCGTGGTTAATGGTAATAAACCACCCTGACCGACGATTGGATCTAATAATCCACCAGTAACTGGAGCTAGTGCGCCTGTCACTGGAGTTAGCAAGCCAGTAACTGGTGCCAATAAACCTGTCGCCGGAGCAAGCAAACCATCTAATGGTGAGCTAGTTCCAGTGTTTCCGCTAGTCAGTGGTAACAAGCCGTCAGGACCAATGACTGGATCTAATAACGTTTGTGAACCCCCAGCTGGAGTAGTCAGTGGCAACAAGCCATCAGGGCCAATGACTGGATCTAATAGTGCGCCTGTCGTGCCAGTAGTATTACCTGAAGTCAATGGCAACAAACCACCAGGACCAACAAGTGGATCTAATACCGTTTGTGAGCCTCCTGTAGGCGATGTTAGCGGCAACAACCCACCGGCACCAATGATTGGATCCAACAATGTTAATGGCGTTGGCGTTGGCGTTGGCGTTGGCGTTGGCGTTGGCGTTGGTGTTGGTGTTGGTGTTGGTGTTGGTGTTGGTGTTGGTGTTGGTGTTGGTGTTGGTGTTGGTGTTGGTGTTGGTGTTGGTGTTGGTGTTGGTGTTGGTGTTGGTGTTGGTTTAACAATCGCACCCAAGCCATCACTGTTCACACTACTGCAACCGACCACCAATAATGATGATAGAAGCAATGGAATAACTTTGTACTTTAATTTTATCGCCATGATAAAGACTCCCTTAGTAAAAACTACAATCCGTTTTAATGTCCATTAACCCCAGACACCGTTATTATCATTTTTATCATTTAATAAGGAAAGGTCAAGTTTTTTTTGTAAAAACTATATATAAAACGGGGGAAATGTCTTAATTAGCGTATTAACTAGTAAAATTCATCATAATTGATGTATCATTTTTACTATTTAGTTGAATGCATAGTGCTATCATAGCTGTATGAATTATTAAGCCGCTGTTAACTAATCAGGCTTTAAGTAGAGGTGTGAATGTTTATCGGTAAACACTACTTAGATAGCCTCCAATAAAATACTTAAATAAGGGAAACTAAATATTATGCTTACTTTTAAAAAGCTAATGCTTGCTAACAAAAAAGCTTTCAATGTCGCGTTAACTGCAACCACACTAATGAGCTTTGGTCATGCTTATGCTGCTGACGCCACCCCATTTTCTACAGAGTCCTGGTATGCAATTGGTGGTTCTGGCCTGTTTTACCCAGATGCAGATTTAGATGCAAAGGATGACACGCCAGGTGTACATTTTAGACTGGGTAAAGAAGTAACTGACAATATCGACATACAGGCCGGCCTTTCCTACAATAAAACTAAAGAAGACTCTCCATCATTTAGCGGCGGTCATTACAAACAACTAAACTTTACTGTTGATGCTTTATATTTATTGAGCAGAGATAAATTCAGACCATTCTTATTAGCCGGTATTGGCGCGGCCAACAATAAAATCAATTACGATATCGCACCAGGATTTACACCAACAGGCAAAGTAACAGGCTCCAACACTTCTTTTGCCGGCAATGTTGGTATTGGCTTTCAATACTTACTAAATGATAAATTAGGTATACAAGCAGATTTCAGAAGAATCTTCAGTGATGTAGAAGTGGGTACCAGTGAGCTAAGTCATTCAAAAGGCTCATCAGCGAACAATCAATTAAACTTCGGACTGCTGTATCGGTTTGGCGGCAAGCCTGCAATAATTGCTGCGCCAGAACCTGTAGCAGCGCCTGTTGAGAAAATAGTGGAAGTAATAAAATACGAACCAGCACCTGTTGTGCCACCACCAGCACCACTTATTTTTGAGAAACAGACATTTAACGGTAGCGCATTATTTGCACTGAACAGCGACACGTTATCTGAAACGGGCAAATACGAATTAAAAACAAAAATCGCCAACAAAATGATCGAGCACCCAGAAGTGACTAGCGTCACAATTGAAGGTCATACAGATAGATTGGGGAGCAAGCAACTAAATGACAGGCTTTCTTTATCTAGAGCAAACGCTGTTAAAGAGTACCTAGTAAATCAAGGTGTCGCCGAGAGTCGATTACGCACTATCGGAAAAGGCTCGAGTGATCCGATCGTCAATTGCCCTGGCACACGAAGCAAAAAAGTAATTGATTGCCTGCAACCTAATCGCCGCGTAGTAATTGCGATTGAAACACAAAAGCTTTTGCAAGCCGACAATCCAACTCAGTAAAGGGAAAATGTACATTAGGACAGGCGCTTCCTAATGATTGGAATACTTAGAAGTCACTCTTGGGCTTGTCCAAGAGAGGCTAAAGGTTCTTAAAATAGCGTCACCGAGAAAAGAGCTAAATTCAAAATTAAGATAACTTTAAGCACTACAGAGATTCAAAAAGAGAAAAAGCCCCGTTAACAACGGGGCTTTTTGCGCTAAGCTGAATCAGCACTGATTCAACCCAGACTTGTTGGCGGAGTGGACGGGACTCGAACCCGCGAACCCCGGCGTGGCAGGCCGGTATTCTAACCAACTGA
>Ga0123396_132917_pt1 | contig 13198 bp, 7 predicted proteins | sample T10HLNO3metaT_FD_89924 | JGI IMG/M metagenome (GOLD analysis project Ga0123396, IMG submission 89924) | Methane-oxidizing artificial microbial communities from Washington, USA to study methane cycling - T10-HLNO3 metaT (Metagenome... ...
CGAACTTCGACGACAGAATCGTCGTGATCGCCGCCGTCAGCGTCGTCTTGCCATGGTCAACGTGACCAATCGTGCCCACGTTCACGTGCGGCTTGGTGCGCTCAAACTTTCCCTTTGCCATTTCTAACCCCTAAATCCCAAAACTCACTTCTTGTTGATGATGGCGTCAGCGACGTTCTTGGGCGCTTCCGCGTAATGCTTGAATTCCATCGAGTAGGTTGCGCGACCCTGGCTCAGCGAGCGCAGCGTGGTCGAGTAACCGAACATCGATGCGAGCGGCACTTCAGCCTTGATCGCCTTGATGCCACCCGGCAGGTCTTCCATGCCCTGGACGATGCCGCGACGACCGGACAGGTCACCCATGACGTTGCCCATGTAGTCTTCCGGCGTTTCCACCTCGACGGCCATCATCGGCTCGAGCAGAACCGGACTGGCCTTGCGCATCGCATCCTTGAAGGCCATCGAAGCAGCCATCTTGAACGCGTTCTCGTTCGAGTCCACGTCGTGGTAGGAGCCATCAAACAGCGTGACCTTCACATCCACCACCGGGAAGCCAGCCAGAACACCGTTCGGCAGGGTCTCCTGCAGGCCGCGATCGACAGCCGGGATGAATTCGCGCGGCACGGTACCGCCCTTGATCGCATCCACGAACTGATAGCCCTTGCCCGGCTCGTTCGGCTCAAGCTTGATCCAGACGTGACCGTATTGGCCGCGACCGCCCGACTGCTTGACAAACTTGCCTTCCTGTTCGACCGACTTGCGCACCGCCTCGCGGTAGGCCACCTGCGGCGCACCGACGTTTGCCTCGACACCGAATTCACGCTTCATGCGATCAACGATGATTTCGAGGTGCAACTCGCCCATGCCCGAAATAACGGTCTGGCCGGACTCTTCGTCTGTACGCACGCGGAAGGACGGATCTTCCTGTGCCAGACGGCCCAGCGCCAGGCCCATCTTTTCCTGGTCACCCTTGGTCTTCGGCTCCACAGCGACGTGAATCACCGGCTCCGGGAATTCCATACGCTCGAGCGTGACTTCGGCATCCGGATCGCACAGCGTTTCACCGGTGGTCACCGACTGAAGGCCGATCGCAGCGGCGATGTCGCCTGCACGAACCTCTTCGATTTCCTGGCGATCGTTGGCGTGCATCTGCACCAGACGGCCGATACGCTCCTTCTTGCCCTTGACCGGGTTGTACACGGTATCGCCGGACTTCAGAACGCCCGAATAGACACGAATGAAGGTGAGCTGACCGACGTACTTGTCCGACATCAGCTTGAACGCCAAGGCGGAGAACTTCTCGTCGTCGGCCGCTGCGCGCTCAACCTGCTCGTCGTTTTCACCGATGCCCTTGACCGGCGGAATATCAACCGGGGAAGGCAGGAAATCGACGACAGCATCCAGCATGCGCTGCACGCCCTTGTTCTTGAACGCGGTGCCGCACAGCATCGGTTGGATTTCGCCTGCAATGGTGCGGGTGCGCAGACCGAGGATGATGTCAGCCTCGGAAAGCTCACCGCTCTCGAGGTACTTGTTCATCATCTCTTCGCTGGACTCGGCAGCCGCCTCGACCATCTTTTCACGCCACTCTTCACAGGTGGATTGCAGCTCGGCAGGAATGTCCTCGTACGAGAACTTGATGCCCTGCGAAGCCTCATCCCACAGAATGGCCTTCATCTTGATGAGGTCGACAACGCCCTTGAAGTTCTCTTCCGCGCCGATGGGCACAACCACCGGAACCGGATTCGCGCTCAGACGAGTCTTAAGCTGCTCGTACACCTTGAAGAAGTTGGCACCGGTACGGTCCATCTTGTTCACGAAGGCGAGACGCGGCACACCGTACTTGTTGGCCTGACGCCACACGGTTTCCGACTGCGGCTGAACGCCACCCACCGCGCAATAGACCATGCACGCACCGTCGAGCACACGCATCGAGCGCTCGACTTCGATCGTGAAGTCGACGTGGCCCGGGGTGTCGATGATGTTGATGCGGTGTTCGGGATAGTTGCCGCCCATGCCCTTCCAGAAGGTGGTCACGGCAGCGGAGGTGATCGTGATGCCACGCTCCTGCTCCTGTTCCATCCAGTCCGTCGTGGCGGCGCCATCATGCACCTCACCCAGCTTGTGGTTGACGCCGGTGTAGTAAAGAATCCGCTCGGTCGTCGTCGTCTTGCCGGCGTCGATGTGAGCGGAAATGCCGATGTTCCGGTAGCGCTCGATCGGTGTCTTGCGTGCCACGATACAGTCCTTTGAAACAAGAGGCCGCCACAAGTGGCGGCCAGTCAGTTAAGCGAAATTTGGAATCAGAAGCGGAAGTGCGAGAACGCCTTGTTGGCATCCGCCATCCGGTGAACTTCGTCTCGCTTCTTCATTGCAGCGCCGCGACCTTCAGCCGCTTCCAGCAGCTCGGCAGCCAGACGCAGGCCCATCGACTTCTCGGAACGCTTGCGGGCAGCCTCACGCAGCCAGCGCATCGACAGCGCCATGCGACGCGACGGACGCACTTCAACCGGCACCTGATAGTTGGCACCACCAACACGGCGGCTCTTCACCTCGACCACCGGCTTGACGTTGTTGATCGCCTGGGAGAACACCTCGAGCGGATCCTTGCCACTCTTGGTCTTGATCTGGTCAAACGCGCCATAGACGATGCGCTCGGCAACAGACTTCTTGCCGGCAGACATCAGCACATTGACAAACTTGGAAAGCTCGACACTGCCGAATTTCGGATCCGGCAGAATGTCCCGCTTGGGTACTTCGCGACGACGCGGCATTTTTTAACCCCTCAATCTCTTGCGATTACGCTTTCTTCGGACGCTTGGCGCCGTACTTCGAACGGGACTGCTTACGATCCTTCACACCCTGAAGGTCGAGCGAGCCGCGGACGATGTGGTAGCGCACACCCGGCAGATCCTTCACACGGCCACCGCGAATCAGCACAACCGAGTGTTCCTGCAGGTTGTGACCTTCACCGCCGATGTAGGAAATGACCTCGAAGCCGTTGGTCAGACGCACCTTGGCGACCTTACGCAGTGCCGAGTTCGGCTTCTTCGGGGTCGTGGTGTACACGCGGGTGCAGACGCCGCGCTTTTGCGGGCAGGCTTCGAGAGCCGGCACCTTGGATTTGCTTACCGGCGACGTGCGCGGCTTGCGTACAAGCTGATTGATGGTTGGCATTTTTTCGAGATTCCAAAAGACCGGAGGCGACGCCTATCCAGTGGCCCGCCTCCGCGACTCGTTCGCCTTGAGCCCGCTACGGTTGGCGGACCCACAAAGAGGCCGGATTATAGGCACATAAAAACAACAGGGTCAACCCCGCGGCATTCGCCGAACACCGCGGGGTTGTGCTCTCTACTGCGTAAGACGATTACTGCGCTTCACCCGCATCGGCGTCCGCCGTCACGGGGTCATCGCCGAACAGCACGCGATCGGCTGCCGCAGCGTCGTCGCCGACAGCCTGGGCACGACGGGTGCGGTGGTAGGCCAGACCCGTACCGGCCGGGATCAGGCGACCGACGATGACGTTTTCCTTCAGGCCGCGCAGTTCGTCGCGCTTGCCCATGATGGCCGCTTCGGTCAGCACGCGGGTCGTTTCCTGGAACGACGCCGCGGAGATGAACGAATCGGTCGACAGCGAGGCCTTGGTAATACCCAGCAGCATGTACTGGTACTCGGCCGGGCGCTTGCCCTCGGCGACCAGACGATCATTCTCGTCGAGCACCTCGGAACGTTCGACCTGTTCCTCGCGGATGAACTTCGAATCGCCGGAATCAACGATGACCACGCGACGCAGCATCTGGCGGACGATCACCTCGATGTGCTTGTCGTTGATCTTCACGCCCTGCAGACGGTACACGTCCTGCACTTCGTCGATGATGTAGCGCGCCAGCTCCTCGACGCCCTTCAGGCGGAGGATGTCGTGCGGCTCGACTGCGCCGTCGACGATCACCTCGCCCTTGTTCACCACCTGACCGTCGTGCACCGTGACGTGCTTGTCCTTCGGGATCAGGAACTCGTTCACCGTACCATCCGGCTCGGTGATGACCAGACGCTGCTTGCCCTTGGTGTCCTTGCCGAACGACACGGTACCGGTGACTTCGGCCAGCAGACCGGCGTCCTTCGGCGAACGGGCTTCGAACAGCTCGGCCACGCGCGGCAGACCCCCGGTAATGTCGCGGGTCTTCGCGGATTCCTGCGGGATACGCGCCAGCACGTCACCGACGCTGACCGCCTGACCGTCCTTCACGGTGATGATACAACCCACCTGGAAGGTGATCGACACGGCCGTATCGGTACCGGCAATCTTCACCTCGTCGCCCGATTCGGTCAGCAGCTTCACCTGCGGGCGCAGGCCCTTGGTGCTGGTGCTGCGACGCTTCGGATCGATAACCACCAGCGTCGTCAGGCCGGTCACGTCATCGACCTGCTTCGCCACGGTCACGCCTTCCTCGACGTGTTCGAAGCGCACGATGCCCGAGTACTCGGTAATGATGGGGCGGGTATGCGGATCCCAGGTCGCCAGGCCGGTGCCGGCCTTGATGGTCTGACCTTCATCGACCTGCAGCGTCGCTCCGTACGGCACCTTGTGGCGCTCGCGCTCACGGCCGTGATCATCGGTAATGATGATTTCGGCACTGCGGGCGATGACGATCTTCTCGTTCTTCGCGCTGGTGACATAGCGCATGTTCTGCGTGAAGCGGATGACGCCCGCGCTCTTGGCTTCGACACCGCTGGCGGCGGCAGCTCGCGACGCCGCACCACCGACGTGGAAGGTACGCATCGTCAGCTGCGTGCCCGGCTCGCCGATCGACTGCGCCGCGATCACACCCACTGCCTCGCCGGCGTTGACGATCTGGCCGCGACCGAGGTCACGACCGTAGCACTGGGCGCACAGGCCGTAGCGCGTTTCGCAGGTCAGCGGCGTACGCACCTTCACCTCATCGACGCCGAGCGAATCCATCAGATCGCAGCGGTCTTCGTCGATCAGTTCGCCGGCGTAGATCACCGTTTCCTGGGTCTCCGGATTGACGACGTCAGCAGCCGTCACGCGGCCGAGCACACGCTCGCGCAGCGGCTCGATCACTTCACCGCCCTCGACCAGCGCCTTCATGACGAAGCCTTCGGCGGTGCCGCAATCGTCTTCGGTGACCACCAGATCCTGCGTCACATCGACCAGACGACGGGTCAGGTAACCGGAGTTCGCGGTCTTCAGCGCCGTATCGGCCAGACCCTTACGGGCGCCGTGCGTCGAGATGAAGTACTGCAGAACGTTCAGACCTTCACGGAAGTTCGTCGTGATCGGCGTTTCGATGATGGAGCCGTCCGGCTTCGCCATCAGGCCCCGCATACCGGCCAGCTGACGGATCTGGGCGGCGGAACCGCGGGCGCCGGAGTCGGCCATCATGTAGATGGAGTTGAACGACTCCTGCTTCACCGTGTTGCCGTTGCGATCGACCGTATCTTCCTGACCGAGCTGATCCATCATCGCCTTCGCGACCTGGTCACCGGCGCGACCCCAGATGTCCACTACCTTGTTGTAGCGCTCGCCGTCGGTCACCAGACCCGACGTGTACTGCTGGGCGATTTCCTTCACCTCCGCTTCGGCAGCGCTGATGATGGTGTGCTTGGCGTCCGGCACCAGCATGTCCTTCACCGCGATCGAAATGCCGGCGCGGGTCGCGAGACCGAAACCGGCCTGCATCAGCTTGTCGGCAAAGATGACGGTTTCGCGCAGGCCGCAGCGACGGAAGCTGTGGTTCACCAGCTTCGAGATTTCCTTCTTCTTCAGCGGCTTGTCGAGCACCGAGAACGGCAGGCCCGGCGGCAGGATTTCTGCCAGCATGGCGCGACCGACCGTGGTGTCGTAGCGCGTGGTCTTCTCGCGCTTCTCACCGTCGACCACTTCGACTTCGCGGATGCGCACCGACACCTTCGAGTGCAGTTCGACGAAGCCGTTTTCGTAAGCGCGGCGCATTTCGTTCACGTTCGCGAACATCATGCCCTCGCCCTTGCCGTTGATCTTGGCGCGGGTGGCGTAGTACAGACCGAGCACGATGTCCTGCGACGGCACGATGATCGGCTCGCCGTTGGCGGGCGACAGCACGTTGTTCGACGCCAGCATCAGCGTACGCGCTTCCATCTGCGCTTCCAGCGACAGCGGCACGTGGACGGCCATCTGGTCACCGTCGAAGTCGGCGTTGAACGCCACGCAGACCAGCGGGTGCAGCTGGATGGCCTTGCCTTCGATCAGCGTCGGCTCGAAGGCCTGGATGCCGAGGCGGTGCAGCGTCGGCGCGCGGTTCAGCATAACCGGATGTTCGCGGATCACCTCTTCGAGGATGTCCCACACCTCCGGCACTTCCTGCTCGACCAGCTTCTTGGCAGCCTTGATGGTGGTCGCCATGCCGTTCAGTTCGAGCTTGTTGAAGATGAAGGGCTTGAACAGCTCAAGCGCCATCTTCTTCGGCAGGCCGCACTGGTGCAGCTTGAGCTGCGGACCGACCACGATGACCGAGCGGCCCGAGTAGTCGACGCGCTTGCCCAGCAGGTTCTGACGGAAACGACCGCCCTTGCCCTTGATCATGTCGGCCAGCGACTTCAACGGACGCTTGTTGGCACCGGTCATCGCCTTGCCGCGACGGCCGTTGTCGAGCAGCGAATCCACCGCTTCCTGCAGCATGCGCTTTTCGTTGCGCACGATGATTTCAGGCGCCTTCAGCTCGAGCAGACGCTTCAGGCGGTTGTTGCGGTTGATGACGCGGCGGTACAGGTCGTTCAGATCCGAGGTCGCGAAGCGGCCGCCATCCAGCGGCACCAGCGGACGCAGGTCCGGCGGCAGCACCGGCAGCACTTCCAGAATCATCCACTCGGGCTTGATGCCCGAATGCTGGAAGCCTTCCAGGATCTTCAGACGCTTCGAAATCTTCTTCATCTTCGCTTCGGAGCTGGTGGCTTCCAGCTCGCCGCGAAGCTTCTCGACTTCACGGTTCAGGTCGAGCGAACGCAGCATGCCGCGCACGCCTTCCGCACCCATGAACGCGGTGAAATCGTCGCCGTACTCCTCGACCTTGGCGAGGTAGTCGTCTTCCGACAGCAGCTGACCGCGGTTCAGCGGCGTCATGCCCGGGTCGACGACGACATAGCCTTCGAAGTACAGCACGCGCTCGATGTCGCGCAGCGTCATGTCGAGCACCATGCCCAGACGCGACGGCAGCGACTTCAGGAACCAGATGTGCGCGGTCGGGCTGGCCAGCTCGATGTGGCCCATGCGCTCGCGACGTACCTTGGACAGCGTGACTTCAACGCCGCACTTCTCGCAGATGACGCCGCGGTGCTTCAGGCGCTTGTACTTGCCGCACAGGCACTCGTAATCCTTGACCGGGCCAAAGATCTTGGCGCAGAACAGACCGTCCCGCTCCGGCTTGAAGGTGCGGTAGTTGATGGTCTCCGGCTTCTTGACCTCGCCGTAGGACCAGGAACGGATCTTGTCCGGCGACGCGAGACCGATGGTGATCGCGTCGAACTCTTCTTCCTGCGTGACCTGCTTGAAAAGATCCAGCAATGCTTTCATGGCAACTCCTTTGGGGCTAGTGGCTAGGGGCTAGGCGGAACGCTTTCGCGCCCAGTCCTAGAACCGCTCCAAATCAATGTCGATGGCCAGGGATCGGATTTCCTTCACCAGCACGTTGAACGACTCCGGCATGCCGGCATCGATCTTGTGCTCGCCCTTGACGATGTTTTCGTAGACCTTGGTACGGCCGGTCACGTCATCGGACTTCACGGTGAGCATTTCCTGCAGCGTGTAGGAAGCGCCGTACGCTTCCAGCGCCCACACTTCCATCTCACCGAAACGCTGACCACCGAACTGCGCCTTGCCGCCCAGCGGCTGCTGGGTCACAAGCGAGTACGGGCCGGTCGAGCGGGCGTGCATCTTGTCGTCGACCAGGTGATGCAGCTTCAGCACGTGCATGTAGCCCACGGTGACCTGGCGCTCGAAGGCCTCGCCGGTGCGTCCGTCGTACAGCGTCATCTGGCCGCCAGCCGGCATGTCGGCCAATTCCAGCATGCGGCGGATTTCGCCTTCGTGCGCACCGTCGAACACCGGCGTCGCGAACGGCACGCCGTGCTTCAGGTTGCTTGCCAGCTCCAGCACTTCGCCGTCGTTCAGCGAGGCGATGTCTTCGCTGGTGCCGCTGCGGTTGTAGATCTCGTCGAGGAAGGCGCGCAGTTCGGCCATATTAGCCTGACGGCGCAGCATCGCGTCGATCTTCTTGCCCAGGCCGCGTGCAGCCATGCCGAGGTGGGTTTCCAGGATCTGACCGATGTTCATCCGCGACGGCACGCCGAGCGGGTTCAGCACGATGTCGACCGAGGTGCCGTCTTCCATGTAGGGCATGTCTTCGATCGGCGTGATCTTGGACACGACACCCTTGTTGCCGTGGCGGCCGGCCATCTTGTCGCCCGGCTGCAGACGACGCTTCACCGCCAGATAGACCTTGACCATCTTCTGCACGCCCGGCGGCAGCTCGTCGCCCTGGGTGAGCTTCTTCTTCTTCAGCTCGAAAGCGAGGTCGAAGTCGGTGCGGGTCTTCTCCAGCGATTCGCGCAGGCTTTCCAGCTGGCCGGCAATGTCTTCTTCCGCCATGCGGATGTCGAACCAGCTGTGCGGCTCGACACCATCCAGGTACTCACGCGTGATGGTGGCACCCTTGGCCAGACGCTTCGGGCCGCCGTTGGCGACACGACCGATCAGCAGGCGCTCGATACGGGCGAAGGTGTCGCGTTCGACGATGCGCATCTGGTCGCCCAGATCCTGGCGGTAGCCGCGCAGCATGTCGTCGATGATGGACTGAGCGCGCTTGTCGCGCTCGATGCCTTCGCGGGTGAACACCTGCACGTCGATCACCGTGCCGTTCATGCCGGACGGCACGCGCAGCGAGGTGTCCTTCACGTCGGAGGCCTTCTCGCCGAAGATCGCGCGCAGCAGCTTTTCTTCCGGCGTCAGCTGGGTTTCGCCCTTCGGCGTCACCTTGCCGACCAGCACGTCACCGGCTTCGACTTCAGCGCCGATGTACACGATGCCGGACTCGTCCAGACGGCCAAGCTGTGCTTCGCCGAGCGACGCGATGTCGCGCGTGATTTCCTCGGGGCCCAGCTTGGTGTCGCGGGCGACCACGGTCAGCTCTTCGATGTGGACCGACGTGAAGCGGTCTTCAGCGACGACGCGCTCCGACAGCAGGATCGAATCCTCGAAGTTGTAGCCGTTCCACGGCATGAAGGCGACCAGCATGTTCTGGCCGAGAGCCAGTTCGCCGAGATCGGTCGAGGCGCCGTCGGCCACCACGTCGCCCTTGGCGATGATGTCACCGATCTTCACGACCGGACGCTGGTTGATGTTGGTGTTCTGGTTCGAGCGGGTGTACTTGACCAGGTTGTAGATGTCGACGCCGACTTCACCCGGCACTGTTTCCTCGTCATTGACACGGACCACGACGCGGCTGGCATCGACGTAGTCGACCACGCCGCCGCGCAGAGCCTGCACCGCCGTACCCGAGTCGACCGCCACGGTGCGCTCGATGCCGGTACCGACGAAAGCCTTCTCCGGACGCAGGCAGGGCACGGCCTGACGCTGCATGTTGGCGCCCATCAGTGCGCGGTTCGCGTCATCGTGTTCGAGGAACGGAATCAGCGATGCAGCAACCGACACGATCTGGCCCGGCGCGATATCCATGTACTGGACCTGGTCCGGCGTCGACAGCATGAATTCGCCCTTGTGACGGCAGGACACCAGCTCGTCGCTCAGCGCACCTTCACCGTCCAGCGAGGCGTTCGCCTGCGCGATCACGTACTTGCCTTCCTCGATCGCCGACAGGAAGTCGATCTGATCAGTCACGCGGCCGGCATCAACGCGGCGGTACGGCGTTTCCAGGAAGCCGTACTTGTTGGTACGGGCGTACAGCGCGAGCGAGTTGATCAGGCCGATGTTCGGACCTTCAGGCGTTTCGATCGGGCACACGCGGCCATAGTGGGTCGGATGCACGTCGCGCACTTCGAAGCCTGCGCGCTCGCGCGTCAGACCGCCCGGGCCCAGAGCGGACACGCGACGCTTGTGCGTGATCTCCGACAGCGGGTTGGTCTGGTCCATGAACTGCGACAGCTGGCTGGAACCGAAGAACTCCTTGATCGCGGCGCTGATCGGCTTCGCGTTGATCAGGTCATGCGGCATCAGGTTGTCCGACTCCGCCTGCGACAGGCGTTCCTTCACTGCACGTTCGACACGCACCAGACCGGCGCGGAACTGGTTCTCGGCCAGTTCGCCGACCGAACGCACACGGCGGTTGCCGAGGTGGTCGATATCGTCGATCTCGCCCTTGCCGTTGCGCAGATCTACCAGGATCCTGATCACGTCGACGATGTCTTCGTTCGACAGCGTCGGCGCGCCTTCGATAGCGTCACGACCGACACGGCGGTTGAACTTCATGCGGCCGACGGCCGACAGGTCGTAGCGCTCTTCCGAGTAGAACAGGCCGTGGAACAGTGTTTCCACCGCGTCTTCCGTGGGCGGCTCGCCCGGACGCATCATGCGGTAGATGGCCACGCGGGCCGACCACTGATCCGCGGTCTCATCGGTACGCAGTGTCTGCGAGATGTAGGGGCCGCGGTCCAGGTCGTTGGTATACAGCGTGCTGATCTCACCGACGCCGGCGGCCGACATCTTGGCCAGCAGGTCTTCGGTGATCTCGTCGTTCGCGTTGGCAAGGATTTCGCCGCTGTCCTGATCGACGACTGCGGTCGCGATCACACGGCCGACCAGGAAATCTTCCGGCACGGCGATGGATTCTGTGCCCGACTCGGCCAGTTCGCGGATGTGCTTGGCGGTGATGCGCTTGTCCTTGGCGACCACGACCTTGCCCGACGCATCGACGATGTCGAACTTGGCGATCTCGCCACGCAGACGTTCCGGCACCAGCTTCATCTGGATGCCGCTCTTCGACGCCAGGTTGAAGCTGTCGAAGTCGAAGAAGGTTTCGAGGATCTGTTCCGGCATCATGCCGATGGCCTTCAGCAGGATGGTCACCGGCATCTTGCGGCGACGGTCCACGCGGAAGTACAGATAGTCCTTCGGGTCGAATTCGAAGTCGAGCCAGGAACCGCGATACGGGATGATGCGGGCGGAGAACAGCAGCTTGCCCGAGCTGTGCGTCTTGCCGCGGTCGTGCTCGAAGAACACGCCCGGCGAACGGTGCAGCTGGCTGACGATGACACGCTCGGTGCCATTGATGACGAAGGAGCCGGTGGTCGTCATGAGCGGAATCTCGCCCATGTACACTTCCTGCTCCTTCACTTCCTTGATCGTTTCCTTCGGCGCTTCGCGGTCCATGATGACCAGGCGAACGCGCGCGCGCAGCGGGCTGGCGAAAGTGAGGCCGCGCTGATGACATTCCTTCACGTCGAAGGCCGGCTCGCCCAGCATGTAGTGGACGAACTCGAGACGGGCATTGCCGGAGTGCGAGCTGATCGGGAAGATCGACGTGAATGCGGCCTGCAGGCCCTGATTGCGACGGTGCTCGAGCGGCACGTCGGTCTGCAGGAACTGCGTGTAGGACTCCAGCTGGGTCGCCAGCAGGAAAGGCACGTCGAGCACCGCATCGCGCTTGGCAAAGCTTTTGCGGATGCGTTTCTTCTCGGTGTAGGTATAGGCCATGAAATCTCCGGACAAAGAGTGCGATGGCCGGGGAAAAACGGAGCGTGCGCCACCCGGCGCGCGGCCCGTGTTTCACCACGGAATGCAATCAGGACAGCGTCACCGGCGGTTGGCCTCTACCAACCCCTGGGCTGACAGCGAAAGCGCGGGCTGAACACCCGAGGCGGGACTTTCGCTCGACCGACGACGGTCTTCCGTGATCGCTTCGGAAGACAAGGAAAAGGCGGTTTGGTGCCGCGTTTTCCTGGTATCCCGAACATGCTGCATAAACGACAACGGGAGCGCGTGCCGCAAAGCACGCGCTCCCGCCAACCAGAGTCGAATTACTTCAGTTCGACCTTGGCGCCGGCTTCTTCCAGCTGCTTCTTCAGGGCTTCAGCGTCAGCCTTGGAGATGCCTTCCTTGACGGGCTTCGGAGCGCCATCAACCAGGTCCTTGGCTTCCTTCAGGCCCAGGCCGGTCACTGCGCGCACGACCTTGATGACTTCAACCTTCTTCTCGCCGGCAGCGGCCAGAACGACGGTGAATTCGGTCTTCTCTTCAGCAGCCGGGGCAGCGGCGCCACCGGCAGCCGGGGCGGCAACGGCAACAGCGGCAGCAGCCGACACGCCGAACTTCTCTTCCATGTCCTTGATGAGCTGCGACAGCTCGAGAACGGTCATGGCGGCGATGGCTTCCAGAATCTGGTCTTTGCTAACGGACATTTCAAAACTCCTGTTTCAAGCGCGGTGCATCAACATGCAGTCGCGCGGATGATTGCTTGATCTGAATTGAGGCCTGAACTTAAGCGGACTGCTTTTCGCGTTCGTCGCGCAGCGCTGCAACGGTACGGACAAACTTGCCCGGAACTTCGTTGAGCGTCTGAACGAACTTGGCGATCGGCGCCTGCATCGTGCCCAGAAGGGTGGCCAGCAGTTCTTCGCGGCTCGGCATGGAGGCCAGCGCCTTGACGCCAGCGGCGTCCATGACGTAATTGGCCAGCGCGCCACCGCGAATCACCAGCTTGTCGTTGCCCTTGGCGAAATCCTGAATGACCTTCGCGGCCGAAACCGGATCGGCCGACATGCCGTAAAGCAGCGGACCGGTCATTTCATTCGCCAACCCCTCGAACGGGGTACCCGCAACAGCGCGACGCGCCAGCGTGTTCTTCAGAACACGCAGGTAGACGCCCTGCGCACGGGCCTGGGCACGCAAACGCGTGACATCGCCCACTTCCAGACCTTTGTTCTCGGCGATCACGATTACTTGCGCGTCCGCAACTGCAGCGGATACGCCGGCAACCACTTCCTTCTTCTGATCGAGATTGAGTGCCAAGGTCTACTCCCATGATTACAGTCGTCCGGATCGCATCACTGCTTACCGGATCAACCACGTGCGGCGACCGTATTCAGGAGAAGAAACTGTCCGTGAGGACACCATCCATCCTGTGTCGGGTAACGCCATCTGCGCAGGCGGCGCTTGCGCACCATTAGACCCTTGCGGGCACCTGCGGTC
>Ga0123396_136468_pt1 | contig 12964 bp, 10 predicted proteins | sample T10HLNO3metaT_FD_89924 | JGI IMG/M metagenome (GOLD analysis project Ga0123396, IMG submission 89924) | Methane-oxidizing artificial microbial communities from Washington, USA to study methane cycling - T10-HLNO3 metaT (Metagenome... ...
GATGATGACGAACTACTAGTTAAAGGCATAGGCGTTTTTAACGGATACCTTGACGACCAACCCACTAAGCAGAGCACCAACGAATCAGAATTCCTTCCTACAGGAGATTACGCGAAAATCGACGCCCAGGGCTTTATAAGCTTGACCGGACGAAAATCTGAAGTTTTTAAAACGTCAACTGGTAGAAAAATTGCCCCCGTTGCAATCGAGTCGGTACTCCAAAGCAATGTAGCGATAGAGCATGCTGTTGTTTTCGGCGAGAATAGAAAATTCTTGGTTGCCTTGGTAACAGTTGGCAATTCAAATACCATTGAAGACCAATCTAGAACTACTTACGCGAAAAAAATCGCTATAGATCTGACAGCAACCACTTTGGGTTTACCCGAATATAAGCGCCCAGTTGGCATCATTTTTTCATATAAGCCCCTATCGGTTGCGGAGCAAGAATTAACGACAAATCTGAAGCTTCGCCGTAAAAATATCCGACACAAATACGAAAAATGGATAGAGGAACTTTATAACTTGTTGGAAGAGCCAGAATCGACTATCCATTCCCAACCAATTTCAGCTAGCCGCGATATCGTGCTATTGAAGCTTTAGTTTTAATTACAATACAAAGCAGCTAAAGATTCTCCGCTAATGCGAAAGCGTTGATTCTGGATTTTTAGACTTCGACAATATTCAATCCATCATGGAGCGCTCTCATATGGCAAAAAGAATTTTTGTTACCGGTGCCACGGGTGCAGTCGGCAGTACCTTGGTGCCCTTACTTTTGGAAGAAGCTGATAACTTTGTATGGCTGCTGATCCGCGCCGAATCCTCTGAGCACTTAAAAATTCGTCTCGAAGCTCTATTCCTCTTTTGGAACCTGGATAAGGAACAAGAAGTAAGCGCCAGAAACCGTGTCATCGCTTTGCAAGGCGATGCCGATCTTGAAAAATTTGGAGTATCTGAAAGTGTTTACGCCGAAGTCTCTAGCCAATGTACCCACATTATTCATTGTGCCGGCGTTGTCAGAATGAATTTACCCCTGGAAGTAGCCAGACAACATGCGTTGGGATCCGCAAAAAACGTAATCGAGCTTGCGCTAGCGTGTCAAGCGTCAGGAAATTTACAAAAAGTCGAATATGTCAGCACAGTTGGCGTTGCCGGCAGAATGTCAGGTATCGTCCCTGAAACTTGGATCACCCAACCGAGGAGCTTTCACAACACCTATGAGCAATCCAAAGCGGAGGCCGAAGATTATCTTCACCAACAAATTGAACTTTACAATTTGCCGATAACCGTTCACAGGCCCAGCATGGTTGTGGGTGACTCAAAAACCGGCAAGATTATTCACTTTCAAATTTTTTATTACTTGTGCGAATTCATATCAGGTGCCAAAACTCATGGCTTGCTACCGCATTTAAAAGATGCCACGCTTGATACAGTGCCGGTAGATTATGTCGCACGCGCTATCCAATGGAGTGCCAATCAGCCAACTCTCACCACCAACAAGATTCTACATCTTTGTTCGGGTCCGCACTTATCCATGCAATTGACCCATTTGCAAACTCTGGTGCGCGACAAAATGCGTGAGTTTGATACGCCTTTGCCAGCTGTGATTGCCGTACCGTCAGTATTTTTTACATTCCTTTTACGGGCGATGATGCCAATTGTTAGTCACACTACTTTACGCCAACTAAAAGCCGTTCCGATTTTTCTTGATTATTTGGCTGACAGGCAGATTTTTGGCAACGACAAAACAGCCGATCTATTCCTGGTAAATACTGGCCCGAGCTTACCGCCTGTTAAAAACTCCTTGGAAGTTGCTATAGCCTGTTATTTGCAATCTAAATCGAATAAAAACTAAACACTAGCAAAGCCAGACGACAAAATCACTCTGGATTAGGAAACAAGAGCAGACCTGTCGATAAATTTTACACATGAAATTATCAAAAAATTAAGTTATTGTTTTATATTGTGTTTTTATTTGGCATGCTTTCTGCTTTTCATCAAACGTAAACAAACACCCTTACAATCCATTAAACAGGAAATTTTATGAAACACTCTATTGCAAAGCTCACATTGGTGGGCGCACTAATCGCACCAAGCGTATCTTTTGCTGCCAGCGTCGGCGGAGTAACCTGGAACGAGGCTAGCGGCTTTGATTTAACAATGAACGGCACAATATGGGAAACAGAAGCTAATAACGTAGGAGATGTTGTAACTTTCTTCGGAACGGTTTCAAACGTCAACGGCACAACAACTTTCGTCGCTCCAGGCGCGGAATTGAGCTACTTTGGAACATTCACACTGTCCAATGCTGGAAATTTTGACGGCGACGTAAACGGCGAAGCAATATTTAACCTAGCATCCATGACGTTTTATTATGATGCAACCGCTGACTTCGATGCTTCAAATTCAGCCACTGCAAACGACGGCAATATCTGGCTGACATTGACCGGACACGATTACGATGCGTACGGCTTAGGCCCGACAGGATTGGGCGCTATCTACGCCGAATTGAACGGTGCCTCTATTTCAAGTCTGGGTGATACTGGTGGTGGCTACGGAGCATGGGACGTGTTGGGCGGACAAGCAGCGCTATTCTTTGACACTAACACTGTTTCTACAATTAACGGCGTTTCAGTTGGCGCAAACAATGCAGACTTCACATTCTCCGACAGCTTTCAGCCATCTGGCGTTCCTGGCCTGCTGACCGGTACCGGCGAACTAAAAGGCAAAACAGGCTCAGTTCCTGAGCCGGGCTCGCTGCTTTTGCTGTCTGTTGGCTTGTTGGGCATGGGCTTACGTAAAAGCTACCGCTAATACATTTGGCGAGACACATTTGCTATAACGCAATCAATCCCGCTTCTTGTTAAAACTTAAAGAGCCACTTAAGTCTTTAAAAACTTAGGTGGCTTTTTTATTGGCTTGTTACATGTACATGTCCTAGCCACTCTCATAAACACCAAAGCTACTATCAAATCTGGTGTTCAGTAGTTAATTGATCTTGCCCACGATTCACAGCCCCCCACTAAGAGAGTAATCTCTGAACATGAGGAGTCTTATGAAAACCAACGAACAGCCATCAGTCGTTGCCGGAAAACCGAAACGCACCCAATATTCACCGCAGTTTAAGAAGCGAGCCAAGCAAGACGGTGTTCCAAAGGTCGCCAAGCATTTGGGCATTGCTCAGGCCATGCTGTACAACTGGCAAGCCAAAAGCCGTCAAACCGGCCAACCGTTTGAAGAGCAAAAACTCCAGCAAGCCGAAATCGCGCGGCTGAAACGGGAAAATGCTCGTCTGGAAGAAGAAGTGGAGAAATAGTCAAATCTGGTGTACAGACGAACTGAATCAGGCGGCGATGTAATGGTCAACAAAACCCGGACACCAAATCAGGCAGATTTTTTATAGAATTCCCGCTCAAATTCGATTGGGGATTGGTAACCCAATGTTGAGTGCGATCGCCGGCCATTGTAAAAAGCCAAATAATCGATCACGCTCAGTTTCGCCGCTTCTTGGGTTTTGAATTTTTCGTAGTTGAGCTGTTCGTGCTTTAAACTGCGAAAAAAGCGTTCGGTTGGGGAATTATCCCAGCAATTGCCTTTTCGGCTCATACTCTGCTCCATCTTCATGACGGCCAAATGGTGACGATATTCTCGGCTCGCATCTTGGCTACCTTGATCGGAATGATGCAATAAGCCGGGCGGAGGCTTACGCCGCCACTTGTGCCCTGTGGGTAGAAGGCCATTTGCAAGGCATTGGAGCAAAGCGATGTGCGCATGTGATCGTCAATCGCCCAGCCAACGACTTGGCGGGAAAAGAGATCAATGATCACCGCAACGTAAAGCCAGCCCTGCAGCGTCTACACATAGGTGATATCGGTCGTCCACACCTGATTAGGCTTGGCTACTTGAAATTGCCGATCCAATCGATTGGGTGAAATAGCCTCATTGTGGTTGCTGTCGGTCGTCGCTTTAAATCGCTTGGGATAACGTACCTGCAATCTCAAGTCTCGCATGAGTCGCCGGGTTTTAAAACGACCCGCAGCAAATCCCTGTTTTTGCAAGCGATCGGCTAGGCGACGCGAACCAAAGCACTGCTTATTGTCGACAAAAATCTGCCTGGCTGTTTCGGCCATTTTTCGATCTTGTTGCTCTTTTTCAACGTCTTTCGGGGCTTTTAACCAATCGTAATAGGCGCTGGTACTCACCTGCATCACTCGACACAGTACGGTCACTGGATACGTCTTCTCTTGCTCTCGAATAAACCCGTACTTTACTTGTGCCCTGTGGGTATTCGGCTTCTTTCGCAAAGAAGACGGCCGCCTTTTTTAATATTTCGCGCTCCATCCGTAACTGTTCATTTTCCTTGCGCAAGCGAATCAATTCGTCATGCTCTCCCAAGTTTACGCTGTTTTTTTCATCGTCGCGTCAGTCGCCGAGGGCTTGCGTTCCGCCCGAACCCAGCGTCCCATCGCACTTAACGATACGCCCAAATGATCGGCTGCTTGTTGCTGACTATAGCCTTTCTCCAAAACTAGCTTGGCGGCATCTTGCCTGAATTCCAAACTATATTTGGGTCGGTTGTGTTGTTTTTCGTTTGTCATGCTTACCTCTAATAACAGTATAAAGTCTGCTTTTAGAAGTGTCCGGCTTCATTAAACCATTTCAGTGTCCCGCTAGTCAGCGACGTTTGATGATGACAGGTCGTACATTGATAGAGATGACGGGTCTTGACCGCGCTATAACGACCGCCACCACAACGTAGACATTGAAAACCCGAGGGCCATCGCGCCTGAAATAGGGCTTCGGCGCATTGGCTTTCGGTACCGTAGCGCTTCAGGAAATCCATCAAACTGAAGCCCTTTTGAAATTGGACCGGGTTCTTTTTCATGGCACGATCTCCAGTCAGGTTGGGGCTTTCATTGGACTTGCAGGAGGCCTCAAAGTTGCTGAGGTTTATGGGTAATCAGGATGTTTTTTAGGAGCAGTTATCTTAAATCTTGTTTAACAAAAAACCTAAACATCCGCCAAACCGAACCAAACCCCATTAATGCCAATAAGCTGTATACAAAATTCTTTATCGTCAAGTATTTTAAAATATATTGAAGTCGCCCAGTATCAACCTCTTCTTTTCTGGCGAAATTACGTTGAGAGAAGTCAAGTATAACCTTAGAATTTCTGCCAGAATCTTGATTTATCCTATCACCAGCACCCTCAGGTTTAGGAGTTATTCCAATACTGCTCTTGAAAACTATCATAGCATTCAAATTCTCATCCACCCCGATAAACTGTTGTAACTTTCCCAACAAATTACTGCCACTTAAATCATACCCCACCATGCTCGCATATATTCTGCTGTCAAGGTCTTTAAGATCGTAATAGGTCCAAACTAATTTGCTATATATTCCTTCCCCAAGACTATCCCGTAGTTCGTCCAGGAGTTTTTTAGAGGAAAATACATCATCGGAGTAATTATAGCCACCCCTCCCCCTAACCAAATCGGCATCAGAAAAATCTGGAACAAAGAAGGAAAACTGCGCAGGTTTATTAATGTTTTCCTGCTGTCGAAATATAGGTCGTGAGATCGAAGAATCATCAACAGCCAATTCGTCTGGAGAAACCTTGGCTCTGATATTTTGCACAGCTATTTCATGACTATGAATTTTAGCAATATCTTTTTTAAGATCAACCGAACTTAGAATGTCTTTAACGCCATCTGGAGCTGTTTGAGTCTTCTCTTTGTCGTCTTTCACGTTAACGCCATCTACGACAAGCTCAGCCTGAATACCCATCGCAACTACATTCGTAAAGAATATGCTCAATAATGCCATCAGAATAAGTGCGAATGGAAAACTTCTAAATATCATGCAAGACTACCCAAGCACATAAATACGTATCAATTTAAAAAAAATAATAAAAACTAAAATAGCCATCTGAAAAACTAAAACACCACTAAGCACTTCGTTACATGGGCTTCGCTGAATATTTCGACGTAACCACATTACGAAAAATCATACACAGCGGGGCTTGAGCCGTAAAAACCAATAAAACCAGTCCAAAGTGCGCCACAAAAAAACGCGCCATTAATATATCGCCTGAAACTAAATGACTTCTATCAGCACTTAACAAAAATTGCATAGCCGAAAAAACAGCATCATACTTTAGAATAAACTGCTCCGTTCCCCAACTTAACAACTGATAGCCTAATGGAAAAGAAATTATAAATAAAAATCCGATAACAATAATGTGCCGATTATTATTAAAAACTGTTAAAAATAAAATTGACGAACCTAGCCAGCCGACCAGAAAAAAATAAATACCAATACAGATGACCGCGAAAGAATAGCCACTATTGATCATTAACTCTGTTAGATTGTCCGTCGCAGCTTCAATAACCACGACCCAATACCCAAACGGCAGTAACGATAATATCCAAAAGAAGCCTAAAACGAAAAGCCGCACCAACTGCCGAGTTGAAACCACCCAAAAAAGCGCCGCATGAGTGGCTGTCAATGCGATTAATGAATATACACCAAACAAACCTAAAAACCGAAACGCTAGCTCTAGCTCTGCGGGGATACTCAAAATTGGAGAGCCCAACACATCATGTATACTTTCAAGGGGAACAATAACCCTTACCAACATCCACGCTATCAGAGTATGTACCGCTAAAAAACGAGCATAAAAAAAAACTTCTCCCCTACCGTTTTTCAAAATATTCATCAAAGAGAATAGCGGATATGCAAAGCACCAATAAATCAATACAGCTATGCCTAAAGCACTGATGATTCGGTATTCTTTCGAAAATAACTCCCTCACATTGTAAGGCATAGCCTCAGAGCCACTGACAAATATCAGCACACCCAAAGTCACAAATACAGACCCCACTGCCAGCAAAAATAGGGGTATCCCACTTGTATAGCTCGTAATATTTCTTGGACGACTCACGGAAGCCGAGCCTTCAGCAAAATTAGCCTGCCCCCTTGAAATCGCAAACAAAACCTCATTTCCCAGCTTGTTTTTAGGCTCCGGCAAAGCAGGTCTATTAAGTTGCAGCAGCTTGACCACCGAATAACCGAGATACCCTCCAAAAGATTCTAAAATAACATCTGTTATATCAACATTTTTATTTGGCAAAAACAATTGTGCAAATTCAATACTCAGAGCCGTCATCACTATTACAGCCAAAATAATGATACTTGCTTGATTACGGCTATTAAAATACTGAAAAGAATACCCTATCAAACCAAAAGGCATAAAAAATAAAATTTTATGAAAAACCTCTGTAATAGCCCTATATTCGGTACCATAATAATATGCATAAAAAGGCACTCTAAGAAACTTATCACTCCAAGTTGAAAGTCTTATATAACCCCACTCAAAATCATAAGGGTACAAAAATACAAATCCTACAACCAATACCCATAAAAAATACGCTAAACACACATACAAAACAGTGAACCTATGATAACTTTTCAACTCACTAGCACTTCCGACCAAAGCAAGCCTATTTGAACCTAACTTTATTAATTGCACGCCAATAAAACCGCCCACCAACGCAAGCAAAATATCCGTAACATCGGTAACCCTGCTATATACAAACAGCTGAAAAAACTCAATTATAGTTGCCGAGAAAAAAACTCTTTTTAATAGATCAACTTTACTCAAAGGTTTCAGCTTATACCATAGCCAAGGAATTGGTATCCATAATATGACGTCAGACAAGCAGTCATATATATCTCGAAAAGCTTCTCCCTTTAACCCATAAAATGGCAGTAGAATAACGCGCCCTTCATGCCATTTATGATAAAACTCAACAGGACTTAGGGTTAAATCCAGCGGGATGACACTGTAAAAAAACATACACCCCAAATAGATTTGCAAATAGGGAACTGAATTGTTTTTATTTATTTGCCAATTTTCAAACCAATTGGCAAATCTTCCACCAAAAACCCACCACGCAAAAACACCAATGGCGGCTCCCAAAGTTTCGGCTATTATGTCGTTTAACGACACCGTTCTGGGAGGAAAAAATAACTGAGTAAATTCGATAGTCGAACAAAGCAAAAAACTGACTATCAATACAAAAACTGACGATACACACCTACCAACAAATTGTTGCTTTAGGGAAAGCGTGCCCAGCCAAAGAAAGGCAAGCGGTATAAATAGCAGAATATTGGCAACCCAATCTGCTCTTGACGCAATACCTAGGGTCAAATATTCAATATTCTGAAAACGAAACCAAGCATCGCTTAACGAAATACTATTAAATTGCCATGGCACCAAACTGCCGTAAACGACAAAAATCGTATAAACAACACAAGCAATTAATAAGCTATTTTTCACAAAAAACTTGGCTCATTGATATTGGCTTTGAAAAGCCGCTACAAAATTGGTCAACTGCTGGTATGGAATATGATTAATACCTGCCGCAGCCTTACGGCCGCCACCCGAAAATAAGGCACATAACACATCGGCACCAACTTTATTATTTATCGGGGCTCTAACGCTAATTTGATAGCCTCCTCTTTGATTGTTGCTAACGATTGCATGAGCCCTATTCGGATATTGATTAGCCAGTTGATTTCCCCATACACCAGATACCCGCCTTGCCCACTTTTCATCAGGCAAAATAACTACCGAGATACTGTCGGTCTGATATTCAGCATCAACTTGCGCCGCTAGACTCATATCCTCGTTATAACCATTAAATAATTGCTGACAAATTTCCGCCTTATCCCGGATAAAGTCAAACGGCGATATAAAACCTTCCAGCTGCCTATAGAGCTCATCCGGAGCAAAATATAGATCATCGATACTCGCACCGTAAGCGTTGTAATTGATAGCGATTCCCAGTTGCTGTAGCTTAAGCAATTCTTGGGCCGTTAAATTAAGTAACTTAGCGGCTTCTCTTGCCGAAGCATCCAAATTATCGCCAAAAGCCCCTGTCACAGCCCATTCGGCAAAGCGTTGCTTCAAATAAATATTCATCAATAAACTTGTGCAAACGTTGGCATCAGTGCTTATTAAAGAGGCCAGACCTTGGTGAACGGGAATTTCACCTGAATAATGGTGATCCATGTAAAAAACACTGACACCTTTATTAAGAAACTCGCATAGATGTAAGCGATTCTTGTCAAGAGAGATGTCGAGCACAACTATCTGATCCCCTGCCTCGGCGGAAACTCGACTTAATAAACCAATGTCGCGCTTGACCCCGGTAATAAGTTTAGACGCCATGGGAAAAGCCAATCGCAACTGTAGCAGTGCACAAATACCATCCGCATCGCCATTAAATACGTCGATATTCACTTTACATTTCTCCTTTAACAGGAGAGATAACGCCGCGCAACTCGAGCATGCTCATCACTTGGTCGACACAGGTTTCCAATTCATACAGCCCGGTATCTACTATCATGTCGGGGTTTTCCGGCACTTCATAAGGCGAAGATATACCGGTGAATTGTTTGATATCGCCTTGTCGCGCTTTTTTATAAAGACCTTTTACATCCCGCTGTTCGCACACAGACAACTCGCAGTTGCAGTAAATTTCAATAAAATCGCCGTGCGGTACCAAATTTCGCGCATATTGCCGTTCGGCCCGGAAGGGCGAAATAAAGGCAGTTAAGGTTATGTTACCGGCTTCCAGCATCAATTTGGCAACTTCGGCAATTCTACGAATATTCTCCTGCCGGTCTTGATGACTAAACCCTAGGTCACCACATAAGCCCTGGCGCACATTATCGCCATCCAATACAAATGTCCGACATTTTAATTGATGCAAACGCTCTTCCACGGCGTGGGCCAATGTTGACTTACCCGCTCCGGACAAACCGGTAAACCATAGAATGGCAGATTTGTGCCCGTTTAAAATCTCTCGGCGGCTACGCGTTACCGTGGCGTGATGCCAAACAGTATTTGAGCTTTGTTTATCCATTTAATCTGACTCCAAAATTGTTCAACCAAGACTACTTCATCGCGGACAAAGGATGCAATCCTCTTCCACAAATCCTTAAATCTCGAGGATTGCGCAAGCTTATTCTTCATCCCCCGATTTCGCGGCAAGGATATTCACAGAAGATCTAAAAGCCAAATTAATACTCAGGACTTGCTCCCAAATCAACGCCATCAACAATTTTCAAGAACTTTCTTGCAGCCATCGTTAATCAGCGCTTTTTCAGGTATCATTTGCCGCCTTTTTCGACTAGCTTGGCTTTTCATGCGAATTGGCCCTTACGAACTTCCCAACCCAGTATTACTAGCGCCTATGGCGGGCATTACAGACGCGCCGTTTCGGCAAATCTGCAGCGAATTTGGAGCGGGCCTCACGGTGTCGGAAATGGTGATTTCAAATCGCAGCTTGCAGCACCACCCGCGCACCCTGAAAAAGCTCGATTACAACGGCGACATTAGCCTGCGCTCGGTGCAAATTTTGGGTACCGACCCTCGGCAAATGGCTGAAGCGGCCAAATTGAATCAGGACCGAGGCGCCCAGATTATCGACATTAACATGGGCTGCCCGGCAAAAAAAGTGTGCTCGGTGGCGGCGGGTTCAGCGCTAATGAAAAATGAGTCATTAGTGGCTAAAATTTTAGACGCGGTAATCAATGCCGTGGAAATCCCGGTAACCCTCAAGATTCGTACGGGCTGGGACTTAGCTAATAGAAACGCGCCAAGCATCGCCAAAATTGCTGAGAACTGCGGCATTCAAGCGCTCACCATCCACGGGCGCAGCCGAGCCTGTAAATTTTCCGGACATGCTGAGTACGACACCATCAAACAGGTCAAACAAAGTATCAGTATTCCGATTATCGCAAACGGCGATATCGATAGCCCCGCTAAAGCCAGTGAGGTATTGGCATATACGGGAGCCGACGCGGTGATGATAGGGCGAGCGGCGCAAGGCAAACCCTGGATATTTAATGACCTAGTCGCCCATCTAAGCAACACGACATATTCACCACTTAGCTTGACCGACATCAAAGCCGTTATCAACCGGCACCTGGAAAATTTATACAGTTTTTATGGCAACGACAGTGGTGTTAGAATCGCCCGCAAGCACATCGGCTGGTATTTCGATCATCTCGGCACTCTGCCTGCCGACCAAAAGACTGCAATTAACCAAGCCCAACACGCTGCGCGGCAACTCGCGCTCGTCAACGCCTCTTTCAATTTGCTGACACCACGAGCCGCCTAGATGGGAAAACATCTTACTCATAAAGTCACCGGCAGCGAGCAAACGCTGTCTGACCATGTCCGTCATTGCGTCGAAGACTATTTCGCCCACCTAAACGGGCACGATTCCAGCGGTTTATACCATTTGGTTTTAGCAGAAGTGGAAAGACCCCTACTGGAAACCACGCTGAAACACTGCGATTACAATCAAAGCAAAGCCGCGATTATCCTCGGCCTCAGCCGCAGCACCTTACGCAAAAAGCTTGAACATTACGGCATAGGTTAATTTCCAACCCTTCTTTTTACCCTTTCTTGAGGTTTGCATGAATCCCACTTTGGGCATAAATAAAAAAGTGACCCGCGCCTTGGTCAGCGTTTCCGACAAAACCGGTATTCTGGAGTTTTGCCGAGAACTCAGCCACCTGGGCGTCGAACTACTATCCACCGGCGGCACGGCTAAACTGCTGGCCGACAATGATATTGCCGTTACCGAAGTCTCCGACTACACCGGCTTCCCGGAAATGATGGACGGCCGCGTTAAAACCCTACATCCCAAAGTTCACGGAGGCATTCTGGGTCGACGCGGCATTGATGACACCGTGATGGCCGAGAACGGCATCAAAGCTATCGATATGGTGGTGGTCAACCTGTATCCGTTCGAACAAACCGTGGCGAAACCCGATTGCGATCTGGAAACCGCGATAGAAAATATCGATATTGGCGGCCCAAGCATGATCCGGGGCGCAGCCAAGAACCATAATGACGTGGCTATCGTTGTCGATCCGGTCGATTACCCGAAAATTTTGGCCGAGTTACAAGCTAATGCCGGCGCCCTAAGCCACGACACCCGTTTTAAATTGGCACTAAAGAGCTTCGAGCATACTGCGCGTTACGACACGATGATTGCCGCTTATCTCAGTAAAGTCGTCGATAGCGGCGATTTTCCAGAAACCCTAAATCTACAATTCCACCGCCTGCAGAGCATGCGTTACGGTGAAAATCCCCATCAAAACGCGGCTTTTTATGGTGAAAAAAATCCACCCGCCGGCAGCATAGCCGCTGCCAAACAGTTACAAGGCAAGGAATTGTCTTACAACAATATTGCCGACGCCGATGCGGCATTGGAATGTGTCAAAGCGTTTAACGACCAACCGGCCTGCGTGATCGTCAAACACGCCAATCCTTGCGGCGTTGCGGTAAGCGGTGACATTTTCGACGCATACAATCTGGCGTACGCGACCGACCCGACTTCCGCTTTTGGCGGCATCATCGCTTTCAACCGCGAACTGGACGAAAAGACTGCGGCGGAAATCGCAGGACGCCAGTTCGTCGAAGTGATCATCGCACCGGCCGTATCAGCGGGTGCGCAAGCGGCGTTGGCAAAAAAGCAGAACGTCCGGGTGCTGGAAACCGGCTATTGGACAAATACCCATGAATCAGCCTTAGATTTTAAACGCATCACAGGCGGCTTATTAGTTCAGGACAAGGATACCGGGAAGATCAGCGCTGCCGATTTGAAAGTAGTCAGCAAACGCGCACCGACCGAACAAGAATTGGCGGACTTACTGTTTGTCTGGAAAGTTGCCAAATTCGTCAAATCCAATGCGATTGTCTACGGCAAAGATGGCCAAACCATCGGCATTGGTGCCGGACAAATGAGTCGAGTCTATTCGGCAAAAATCGCCAGCATCAAGGCAGCCGACGAAGGCTTAACCGTGCCCGGCTCGGTCATGGCCTCCGACGCCTTTTTTCCGTTCCGCGACGGCATCGACGCAGCAGCGGCGGCCGGCATAACCGC
>Ga0123396_150413_pt1 | contig 12822 bp, 11 predicted proteins | sample T10HLNO3metaT_FD_89924 | JGI IMG/M metagenome (GOLD analysis project Ga0123396, IMG submission 89924) | Methane-oxidizing artificial microbial communities from Washington, USA to study methane cycling - T10-HLNO3 metaT (Metagenome... ...
GCCGAGATCAAGAGCCACCACCAGGGCGCCGACAAGGAAGTCGTCGAAGCCTTCCTGAACGATTTCGACAAGGCCGACAAGAAGGGCAAGCGCGCGATGCTCGACGCGCTGAAGGCGCATACGGCGCAGGCGCATCTGTCGAAGCAGGAACGCAAGGCGATCAAGCGCACGCACCGGCACGAACTGGTGAAACGCTCAGCCCTGTTCAAGATCGCCGCCGCCTGGATCGTCACCGTGCCGGCGTCGGCACTGATGGCGGCGATGATCTACTACATGATCTTCGGGATCGTGCATGCGTGAGGGTGGGCACGCGGTCCCCTGAACCGCGCTTACTGCGCGTACATCGGCACGATGTTCCGACAGCGCTGTTCGAGCTGGTAGGCGATCTGCGCCTGATGCTGCTCGCCCACGGGTTGCGCGCGGCGAATCGCCAGCAGATGTGAGCGCAGTTCCTTTCCGCTCAGCACATGCACCGTGCCAAGCCCGATCAATTTCGTGATGCCAGGAGATTGATCGGAAACCACGCAGTCGGCCGCTTCGCAGGAATACATCGCCCGCTGGATCCGTAGGCGGCCGGTCGCCTGTTGTCAGTTATGGCTTTGCGCGTTTCTTCAGGGCGTTTTCCAGCGCCTTCAACTCGGCGTCGTCCTGCTCGTCGGCCTGACGTGCCTCCTCCTGTCTGCGGCGCTGGTCGTAGTCGTCGTACAGCGCGCTCGTGCTGCGCTCCATCTGTGCGTGGCTCACCTTGCCCGCATGTGTGAGCACCGGAAAGCCGTTGCTCGCGATGATCTGATCCACGTTCTGCCGCCAGAAGCTCATGCGGATTTCCTCGCGGCGCTTGGTGCGCAGTTCGGCCGTTTCCAGAAAGATCACCACCAGGCGGTTCAGGGTGTCGATCTCGTCTTCGGTCAGGTAGTTCTTGGCGACCAGGATGTCCTGCTTGCGCACCCGGGCGCCCTGCCAGTTCAGCAGGCCGAAGTGCGGGTCGTCCGGGTTGGCGCGCGCCGTGATCAGCTCGGCTGCGGTCTGTTGCGTGACGGCATACAGCAACAGGTTCTGCACAGTAGCGAAGAAGGTCTGCGTCGCCTGGTCCGTCTTGTCGTAGTCGCTGCTCAGGGCAAACAGGTCGCGCACCTTCTGGTAGAAACGCTTCTCCGAGGCACGGATGTCCCGGATGCGCGCCAGCATTTCATCGAAGTGGTCCGGCCGGCCATCCGGATTCTTCAGACGCTCGTCATCCAGCACGAAGCCCTTGAGCAGATATTCCTTGAGCACCGTGGACGCCCAGCGGCGGAACTGCACGCCGCGCGGTGAGCGCACCCGATAGCCGACGGCGAGGATGGCGTCGAGGTTGTAAAGCGTGATCTTGCGCTCCACCTGGCGGGCGCCCTCGGTTTGAACTGTCAAGGATTCCTTGACAGTTGCTGCGGGGTCCAACTCTCCGTCCTGGAACAGGTTCTTCAGGTGCAGCGATATGTTCTGCTTCGTGGCGTCGAACAGCTCGGCCATTTCCAGTTGCGTGAGCCAGACCGTCTGCTGTTCGGCTCGCAGCTTGATCTGGCTGCGTCCGTCTTCGGTGGTGTAGAGAATCAGTTCGCTCATGATGTTTTTTGCGGTATACGTTCTGCTGCACTCACCGTGCCGCTTCAGCGGCGCTCACTACGCCAGCTCAATGCGCGACATGTATAGAAAATCGCCGTTTTCTATACACATGTTCCTGTGACGTGTATAGAAAACCGGCTTTCAATCTACCGGCGCCACTGCTTCAGTCGAGTCTGGCATTCGACATGGGGCAAACGCGCGTTCCTCCGCAACATGTGTTCGAGCCCGTCGGCTGCGCGGGCCGGCGGGACCACCGCATGCTCGACCAGACGATCCAGAAGCCATAGCGCGCCATGCACTTCCAGGCCGTCCCTCTCTGCCTGCTTTCTCAGCCGGCCATCACCAGTGAGCAGCGGTCGCGCGGTCTGCCGAGCCAGAAAGTAGCAGGAGACATCGGGCAGGGAACTGTTGTTGTGCTCGATCATCATGCCGTGCAATTCGACGATTGCCGTTCCGTCCATCCCCTCGACGATCAGGCCTCGCGCAAGCAGCGCAGCGTGGTCGAAGTCCTTCAGCTCTTCCAGTACGAAATCGGTACAGCAGAGCGCAAACGGCAGCTGGAACAACTCGTCGAGCAGGCCAGCGTTTCTGAAATCAATCCAGATATTGGTGTCGCTGATGTAGATCCGGCTCATGCGGAAACGGCCTACATCGCCATCGTGGGCTCAAGCTGATCGATCGGCCGCTGCAGGAATTCGGATGCGCGGGACGGGGTGAATAGCCCCTCGGCCAAACCCCAGAAGACCAGAGATTCGAAGCGGCGTGGCTGCTCTGCGAGCAGAGGTTCCGGCTCGGACGACCGCCAGCCATTCACGCTGAACTCGATCGACGCCGACCGATAGCCGGCATCGCTCAGCAGTTCCAGATCCTTCAGCCGACGCAGAGCCATCTGCATCGACACGCCGTAACGCCGCTTTGCGTTGAGCAGCTCCATCATGTGAACCTTGGAGCGCCGGTGGCTGCCGAAATCCAGGACGACCTGATCCCGGGTGTACAGGAAGGCACCGGCGAAGCGATGACAGCAGGCCTCCTTGTCCTTCTCCGGCATCGAGTCCGGCAGTGCCATGACCCAGTGTCCGAGCTCATGTGCCGCGGTGAAACGCATGCGCTCGCCGGGGCGGGTGCGGTTCAGGGCGATCAGCACGTGCTGCTCGTCGTGGGTAGCGGCGCACGCGCCGTCGAAATCGTCCGGCCCGTCGAGCAGCGCGACCTTGATTCCATGGTCTTCGAGCAGTTCGGTCAGATTGGCTATCTCATCGCTACCGATGGCCCAGTCTCCCCTGAGCTTCCTGGCCGCATCCTCGGCGGCTTCAACGGACGCGACGGCTATGGAGCCGGCAGGAACTGCGCCCAACGCGATATCCGCCGCGTCGAAGCATCGCTCCAGCGCGATGTAACGCTCCAGATGCTCGCGCATCTGCTCCTCGACCTGTTGCTGTCGATACTTCGGCATTTTCGCGAGCTTGCGGAATTCCAGCGGCGCCAGCGTCACGGCATCCGGGCGAAAGAAGTACTCGGGCTTCACGTCCAGCGCCTGTGCCAGTTGCAGCAGGCGCGCCGAATTCGGCACCGCGGCGCCCTTCTCGAACTTGCTCACTGCCTGCTTGCTGATATCGCCCAGCCTCTGCGCCAGATCTTCGAGGCTCAAACCCCGGAGCACGCGGGCACGGCGGATGCGGTCATGAATCATTGCGGCCTCCCAAGTTGACAATCTATAGAAAATATATAAATCGTCAACCTGATTGCTTCGGCGCGGAATGCACAGTGAACGGTCTTGCGATATGCGGTGCTCAAGGTTCGCTAGTCACTGAAACCTGTCGCGCAAATCGACACATGCGAAATTCGTGTTTAAAAGATCTACGAAAATCGACACGCTTCTCTAATCGCTATCTGGTCAATCGTGAGCCGACCAAAGACAGGAAAAGCTGCAGGATGTCCACTTTCGTACGTCCGCTGCTGATGATCGACAGGAATGTATCGAAGGACATTTTGACAATCTCCCCGCTTCGCGGATTGAGCAGAATGAAGTTTCGCCACTCCTCCCCGTGACCTTCGACAGCCGCAGCAAAGCTGAGCAGCCAGTAGATGGCAACCTGGCGGTAATCCGCCGACGAAAATCGCTTGGCCGTGCACTTCACCTCCACCAATGTCGTACCAAGGGCGAAATCTCCATTTCCACTGGAAATCCACTCCAAGCCTGGGATATGCGGACGAAAGACGACGGGATGTCCCGCCAACTCGCTCAGTGATGTCATGCTCGCTGCGAGGTTCCGTCCGACCGTCTCGGCTAAAAGTTGGTCTACGGGCTCTAGTTGTTCGGGCAACTTGGCATCGAAGTACGCGCGTTGTCGCCGGACGGTGTCTCCAAAGCAGGCCGGCCAGTCAATTTCAGCTGCATCTTTAAGCAGCCGTTCTCCGACGGTGTATCCCAACTCGAAGAGCATCGCTCGCTGCAAGGCCGACTGCAGCAACGTCTCCTGCCGAAGAGGCTGAACAGGGATTACTTTCGATTCCGCATTAAGGTATGCAACTATGCCCGGCGTCAGTTGAGGGAATACCTCGTCGAAGATGCCTGGAATTTCCCGTGCGACGGTCCGCGGGTCAAACTGCATCGCCAGCATCCTCCGCCCAGCGCGTGAACACCGCGGCGAACCGGGGCTCAGTGTCACGGGGAAGCGTTGCGAGCTTTGCGTTGTCCCGTTGTTCTTCGAAAGGAAGCTCCACACCAAGTGACCAGTATTGTGCTACAGCGCGTTTGGCTTGCTGGCGCGCCTTATTCCCCTCATCACCGAAGCAGAAAGAGGACAGCCAATAAAGACGCTGGCATTCAGGGCTTAGCTGCTGCCATCGGTTTCGTAGATGGTTGAATGCGACCGCATCCTTCCAATTCCGCCAGCAGTCGATACAGGCGCGCCGAGTGACATCAAGCTGTGTCTTGTCGAAGAGCTCGCTCACGAAGTTCGCGCGCGTGGGCGTTTTATGGAATCGCAAGCATCGTAGGTAGTGGAGGAGGCTGGTATCGGCCTTCAATAGATGCGCAGAGTGAAGTGGAACCTGGTCGAGCAACTGGTCCAAAGCCCCGTGGATAGCATCGAACCTTCCATCGCCTCGCAGATTGGCAATTCCCCGCATGATTGTTGAAAAGGAGGAGCGAAATGCGTGCAGGTTCTGCTGCTTCAGCAGCGTTGCCGCGATCTCAAGAGCTACGGCAGGTTCATGAAGACGAATCGTCCTACCAATCTGCGTAACCAGAAACGTATCGGGAAGCGCCTTCTCGAGCTCCCGGTTGAGGAGTTTTCGAATCTCGAGTGTTTCGACTGTCTCGACTAGCGACTCATAGTCTGCTTCGGGATTGTCCGAGTATGGGTCGAACTTGAGATCAATTTTTCTTAGTTTGGCTGCTTCAGCGTCATCCCCTCCCAGTTGCGAAGCAACATAGTCACGATAGTGCTTGGCGGAGAGCAACACTGTCTTTGACTTGTTTAAGCTGAGGCCGTAGTCCATCAGGCACTGCGCCAAGATGCCCAAGGCTCGATACGCTTCGGCGGTATTGTCTGCAACTAGGACATAGTCGTCGACATAGCGGTTACCCCAGATACCTTTAGCCGCCATGGCGGTATCCACCTCGTTGAGAACAAGCTCCGCAAGAATGCGAGCGCCTTGTCCCCCGACTGGAAGGCCAAATGAACGCCCGGCAAAGAGCTTGCTAAGCAGCGCATTGACCTGCTTGGAAACAGCCGAACCATCGCCGCCGAGGCGGTTGATAAGATTCTCGACGTAATGATGCGACACGTGTTCATAGAAGCTCGAGATATCGGTCTGCACAATGACGGCATGTTCCGAGGCCATTGATGCTTGTTGTACGGTCTCTTCTTTAAATGCACGCCAAGAGCGCTTGCTATCGAACAGGTCCGTGTCACCCGCGGCTAGAAATCTGTAAGAGTGTGCGCCTTTAGAGCGATGCGGCTCGAGTTCCTCTGCGATTGCTATTGCAAGACCGTTGAGGTAGATGTTCCAGAACAGGTGGATCTTGGTGATGACTCGAAACCCGGTTGGGCCAGACGGAGCAAGGAGGCGCTCACTGTAGACGTGCAACTCCGCGATTCGCTCGTGGTTGTCCTTTTTCGCCTCGGTGTCACGGAGTTTGGAATAGAAGCCATACGCGATCGACGCGAGAGCCTGAGCCTGGTCCCTACAGAATCGGATATCGACATCGAACGGGAGCGTATCGTTATCGCCATGCTCTGCAATCTCGCGAGCGGCGCGTTCGAAGTGACGCAGTTCCACTTTCAGCAAAGGAGTCCCCTCCAGATGCGACGTCTGCAGCAATTGATGGCTAGGACCGTATCGACGTCAGCTTTCGCATGCTCTGCAATCACCGGTGAGATGCAGCCTCATCGTCCGCTTCGGCCGACTAACGGACTAACAAAATGAAGAAAGCCACCTTTCGTGGCTTTCTTGGTAGATCGAAGTCCAATGACATATAGAAAATGGTGGGATCCTACAGAAACTCAAACATCAATATTCCGCGCATTCAGCGCATTGCTTTCGATGAACGCCCTGCGCGGTTCGACGTTGTCGCCCATCAGCGTGGTGAAGATTTCGTCGGCGGCGATGGCGTCGTCGATCTGTACCTTCAGCAGGCGGCGCACGGTGGGGTCCATCGTGGTTTCCCACAGCTGTTCCGGGTTCATTTCGCCCAGGCCTTTGTAGCGCTGCTTGCCGAGGTTGCGTTCAACTTCGTTCAGCAGCCAGCGGGCGGCTTCGGAGAAGGTTTTCACTTCCTGTGACTTCTCGCTGCGCTTGACGGTGGCGCCTTCGCCGATCAGGCCGGCCACCAGTTCGGCGGCGTGGCGGATGCGCTGGTAGTCACCGGACAGCAGGAATTCGACGTCGACGTGGCCGACCTTGCGGTTGCCGTGGTGCATGCGCTCGACGCGCAGCTGCCAGCTTTCGGTCTTGTCGTTGTACTCGGCCGCCAGCGTGACGTTGGCCGGCAGCGACTGCGTGAGGCGGGCGGCGCTGGCGCGGGCGGCGGCTTCGTCGGCCAGGTCGAGCGCGATGTTGTGTTCGAGCAGGGTGCGCAGCAGTTCGCCGTCGGCGTATTCGGCCAAGCGTTCGACGATGGCTTCGGCGGTGAGGTATTCGCGCGCCATCTCTTCGAAGGCGCTGCCGGACAGCGGTTCGGCGCCGGCGCGCGGCAGCAGGCTGGCGTCGTCGAAGGCGAGCTTGAGCAGGTACTGGTTCAGCTCGTGGTCGTCCTTCACGTACAGCTCGGTGCGGCCGTGCTTGATCTTGTACAGCGGCGGCTGGGCGATATAGATGTGGCCGCCTTCGACCAGCTCGGGCATCTGGCGGTAGAAGAAGGTGAGCAGCAGGGTGCGGATGTGGGCGCCGTCGACGTCGGCGTCGGTCATGATGATGATGCGGTGGTAGCGCAGCTTTTCCGGCTTGTACTCGTCCTTGCCGATGCCGGTGCCCAGGGTCTGGATCAGCGTGACGATTTCCTGGCTGGAAATGAGCTTGTCGAAGCGCGCCTTCTCGACGTTCAGGATCTTGCCCTTGAGCGGCAGGATGGCCTGGAACTTCCGGTCGCGGCCCTGCTTGGCGGAGCCGCCTGCGGAGTCACCCTCGACCAGGTAGAGCTCGGCCTTGGCCGGGTCCTTCTCTTGGCAGTCGGCGAGCTTGCCCGACAGGCCGAAGGAATCGAGCACACCCTTGCGCCGGGTCATGTCGCGCGCCTTGCGGGCGGCGTCGCGCGCACGCGCGGCTTCGACGATCTTGCCGCAGATCGTCTTGGCGTCGTTCGGGCGCTCGAGCAGGAAGTCGGCGAGCTTCTGCGCCACCACTTCTTCCACCGCCGGGCGCGCTTCGGACGACACCAGCTTCATCTTGGTCTGCGACGCGAACTTCGGATCCGGCATCTTCACCGACAGCACGCAGGCCAGGCCTTCGCGCATGTCGTCGCCGGTGATGTCCACCTTGGCCTTCTTCGCGATCTCGTTTTCTTCGATGTACTTGTTGATGATGCGGGTCATCGCCGCACGCAGGCCGGTCAGGTGGGTGCCACCGTCGGACTGCGGAATGTTGTTGGTGAAGCACAGCACCTGTTCGGCATAGCTGTCGTTCCACTGCATCGCCACTTCGACGTCGATCTGCACGCCGTTCAGCACCGACGAACCTGCGCTGTAGAACACGTTGGGGTGCAGCACCGTCTTGTTGCGGTTGATGTAATCGACGAAGCCCTTCACGCCGCCGGCGAAGGCGAAGTCCTCTTCCTTGGCGTTGCGCTGGTCGATCAGCTTGATCTTGACGCCGTTGTTCAGAAAGGACAGCTCGCGCAGGCGCTTGGCCAGGATGTCGTAGTGGAATTCGATATTCTCGAAAATCGTTTCGTCGGCGAGGAAGTGCACTTCGGTGCCGCGCTTCTCGGTCGGGCCGATTACTTTCAGCGGCGACACTTCGACGCCGTTCTGCACTTCGATCTGGCGATCGAGCGGCACGCCGCGTTCGAATTCGATGAAGTGCTTCTGACCGTCGCGGCGCACGGTGAGGCGCAACCACTTCGACAGCGCGTTCACGCAGCTCACGCCGACGCCGTGCAGACCGCCGGACACCTTGTACGAGTTCTGGTTGAACTTGCCGCCGGCGTGCAGCTCGGTCAGCGCGATTTCGGCGGCCGAACGCTTGGGCTCGTGCTTGTCGTCGAACTTGATGCCGGTCGGGATGCCGCGACCGTTGTCGGTGACCGAAATCGAGTTGTCGGTGTGGATGGTGATGACGATGTCGTCGCAGTGGCCAGCCAGCGCCTCGTCGATCGAGTTGTCGACCACTTCGAACACCAGGTGGTGCAGACCGGTGCCGTCCGAGGTGTCGCCGATGTACATGCCCGGCCGCTTGCGGACGGCTTCCAGACCTTCGAGGATCTGGATGCTGCCTTCGCCGTAAGCGTCAGGGTTGGGTGTATTCGGGCTCTGTGCTTCGTCAGACATGGCGTATTCCGGTGCTGCGCACGCTGTGCGCGGGGTCCATCAAAAAAGCATAAAGCCCGGCGCGCAGGCCGGGCGATCGTGCGGGCAGGGCGGCTTACACGCGCATCGGCATCACGACGTACTTGAAGGCGTCGGTGCCGGGCAGCGTGATCAGCGCGCTGCTGTTGCCGTCGTTGAGCTTGAGGCTCAGCGTGTCGCCGCCGACGTTGTTCAGTACGTCGAGCAGGTAGCTCACGTTGAAACCGATGTCGAGGCCGTCGCCGTCGTACTCGACTTCGAGCTCTTCCACCGCCTCTTCCTGCTCGGCGTTGCTGGAGATGAGCTTCAGCGTGCCGGCCGACAGCACGACGCGCACACCCTTGAACTTCTCGTTGGTCAGGATGGCGGCGCGCTGCAGTGCGGGCAGGAAGGTCGAGCGCTGCAGCATCAGTTCCTTCGGATGGTCCTTCGGGATGACGCGCTCGTAGTCGGGGAACTTGCCGTCGATCAGCTTGGTGATCAGCTCGACCGCGCCGAAGCGCAGACGGGCCTGGTTGGAACCCAGTTCGATATCGACCGGGTCGTCGATGTCGGCCAGCTGACGGGCCAGTTCGAGCACGGTCTTGCGCGGCAGGATGACGTCGAGCTTGTCGGTCACGCCGGGCATCGCTTCCGACACGTAGGCCAGACGGTGACCGTCGGTCGCGACCAGACGCAGTTCCTCGTTGCCGACCGACAGCAGCAGGCCGTTCAGGTAGTAGCGGATGTCCTGCTGGGCCATCGAATACTGCACCAGCGACAGCAGGCGCTTCAGCTTTTTCTGCGACAGGCTGAGCTTGACGGTTTCGCCGTCGGCCAGCTGCATGCGCGGGTAGTCCTGCGCCGGCAGGGTCTGCAGCGTGAAGCGGCTCTTGCCGGCACGCACGGTGAGCTTGCGGTCGTCGGCGTCGAGGCTGACTTCCTGGCCTTCGGGCAGCGCACGCAGGATGTCCTGCAGCTTGCGGGCGGCGACGGTCAGGGCCGCCGGCTGGGCGCCGCTGATGCTGCCGGTCGAGCGGGTGCGGATCTGGATCTCGATGTCGGTGGCGAGCAGGGTGAGCGCATCGCCCTCGGTTTCGATCAGGACGTTGGACAGGATGGGCAGGGTGTGACGCTTCTCGACGATGCCGCTGACCGACTGCAGCGGTCGCAGCAGCTGTTCGCGTTCTATCTTCATTAAGAGCATTTTATAAACCTCTGTAAACCGTTAACGTCGACCGATTTCTGTGGAGAACATCAAAAAAACAATGAACTTCAATGACCTGCAGTATGTATCGTTGTCTGTATAAGGGCCCGGTCAACGCATGAACAAATGTGGGTGAAAGTCGACCAGGTGGAAAAAGCCCTGGTTATCCACAGCGTTCATACAGATTTGCCGGCCTGTTTATCCATACAGCTTCAACAGCTTCTGCACCGACCCCTTTTTACTTGCGCAGCGTCTGCGTCAGTACGTGCAGGTCATGGTTCAGCACTTCGTCCTTCAGGCGCAGGTCAGCGATCGTGCGGCATGCGTGCAGCACGGTCGTATGGTCGCGGCCGCCGAAAGATTCGCCGATGGCCGGATAGCTCTCCGGCGTCAGTTCCTTGGCCAGCCACATCGCCACCTGCCGCGGCCGCGCGATCGCGCGCGTCCGCTTCTTCGAATACATCTCCGACACCTTGATCTTGTAGTAGTCGGATACGGTCTTCTGGATGAACTCCAGCGTGATCTGCCGGTTGTGCGCACCGAGCAGGTCCTTCAGCGCCTCACGCGCCACTTCGAGCGAGATCGGCAGCGTGTGGAAGTGGGCGAAGGCGATCACCTTCTTCAGCGCCCCTTCGAGCTCGCGCACATTGCTGCGGATGTTCTTGGCGATCAGGAAGGCGACGTCCTCGCCCACCTTCACCCGTTCCATCTCAGCCTTCTTCTTCAGGATGGCCACCCGCATTTCCAGCTCGGGCGGCTCGATCTGCACCGTCAGGCCCCAGCCGAAGCGCGTCGTCAGGCGTTCCTCGACGCCCTGGATGTTCTTCGGATAGGTGTCACAGGTGATGACGATCTGCTTCTTCGCATCGGTCAGCGCATTGAAGGCGTAGAAGAACTCCTCCTGCGTGCGCGTCTTGTTGTTGAAGAACTGGATGTCGTCGATCAGCAGCACGTCGAGCGAGCGGTAGTAGCGCTTGAAGGCGTCGAAGCTCTTCTGCTGGTAGGCGCGCACCACGTCGGCGTAGTAGTCGTCGGCGTGCACGTAACGGATGACCGCGTCCGGATTGTGCTTCATCACCTCGTTGCCGAGCGCGTGCACGAGGTGGGTCTTGCCCAGGCCCACACCGCCATAGATGAAGATGGGGTTGTAGGACATGCCCGGGTTCTGGGCGACCTGTATCGCGGCGGCGCGGGCCAGTTCGTTGGCGCGGCCGGTGACCAGATTGTCGAAGGTGAAGCCGGGATTGAGACGTGAACGGTCGCGTTCGCTGCCGTTGTTGCCGGCAGACGGACGGACGATGAGCGCCGGCGCGGCGACGCGCGTGCTGTCGGGCTCGCCCGCGGCGCGCAGTGCTGCACGCGCCGGACGTTCGCCGTCGTTGTCGGCCGGCGTGCCGTTGCGGACGGCGACCATCGGGGTGTCGTCGGCGGCTGCGGCCTTCGTTGCCGGGTCGGGCAGGCTGAGCCTGACCGACAGCGGCTGGGAGAAATACTCCAGCCCCAGTGCTTCGATACGCGCCAGATAGCGCTCGCGGACCCACTGCAGAACGAACCGGTTCGGCGCGACCAGCGCCAGCGAATCGTCGTCGCTCTGACCGATGCGCAGACCCTTGATCCAGGTCTGATACTGCTGTGCGGGGAGTTCCTGTTCGAAGCGGCTGAGGCAGACTTCCCAAAACTGTTGCATCATGGTCTGCGTGGTCGCCGGGTCGATGTCGTGAGGTTGCGGGACAGCGTAGCGGGATGCGTCCTGACCCAGGATTTGATGCGCGTGGACCGATGCGTGATCGGGGGCGCCGGGTCGGAGCAGCTTTATGTGCTGTTTTTAGGGGATCGATTCTAGCGACTTCAGGCCCTCTTATCCACCGCCGAGGCGGTGACGCATACCCGCAAGGCAGGCTGGCTTGGCGCTCGTTTCGCGCTGTGATCACGTATTCACGCCAGCGAAATATTTTTTCGGCGCGCTGTCTGGACATCGGCGCGAGGCCTGGCGGCGATTGACAGGCGACCCCTTTTGCGCTGTAATCGCGCGTTTTCGCCAATACACAGTGAGCAGGCCATGAAGCGTACTTATCAGCCGTCGAAGATCCGCCGCGCCCGCACCCACGGTTTCCTCGAGCGCATGCGCACCCGCGGTGGTCGTGCAGTCATTCGCGCCCGTCGTGCCAAGGGCCGTGCCCGTCTGGCAGTCTGACGCAGACAGCAGTTTTTCCGGCCGGTTGGCAGGGGAACCCCCTAAGGTGAACCCCGAGACACGGCCCGGAATGCAGATCGCCGCGCAGCCCGCCGGTCGCTTTGCTTTCCGACCTGAATACAGGCTCAGAAAAACGGATGAGTTCTCATCCGTTTTTGCTTTGCGGCGTACCCAGCGCAGTCGACATTTCGTGATCCATCACGGTCCGTCCGGCTGCGATGGCGCTCGTCTGGGCGTCGTGATCGCGAAGCGCTTCCTGAAGCGGGCGAATACCCGCAATCTGGTCAAGCGCCTGGCGCGCGAAGCTTTCCGCCACATGCGTCCGGAACTCAAGCCGCTCGACATCATCCTGCGCCTGAACGCACGGCCGGCCGTGCTCGACCGCCGTCTGTTGCGCGAAGAGATCGACGCGCTGCTTGGCCGCGTGCGACGTGCCGCAGCGCCTGTCGCGGAGACCGGACGATGAAATTCCTGCTGCTCGGACTGATTGCGGTCTACCGTTACGCCATCAGCCCGCTGCTCGGCCGCAACTGTCGTTTCATGCCGAGCTGTTCCGAATACGCCAGCGAAGCCATCCACCGCCACGGCAGCGTGCGCGGCGGATGGCTCGCGCTGCGCCGCGTGCTGCGCTGTCATCCATGGAATCCGGGCGGTTACGACCCGGTGCCCTGAGCACGCGCACCCTCAATTACTTTCAAGACGATTCCGACGATGGATACCCAACGCTCCGCCCTGTTGATCGTTTTCCTGTTTTCGCTGTTCATGTTGTGGGACGGCTGGCAGCGCTTCAACCAGCCGCCGGCCGCACCGGCCGTGGCCACCGACGCGAC
>Ga0123396_116145_pt1 | contig 12493 bp, 10 predicted proteins | sample T10HLNO3metaT_FD_89924 | JGI IMG/M metagenome (GOLD analysis project Ga0123396, IMG submission 89924) | Methane-oxidizing artificial microbial communities from Washington, USA to study methane cycling - T10-HLNO3 metaT (Metagenome... ...
TAAAATGGAACGTATTTTGCGTTTAACTTCAAAATCAGGAACAGCACCTACTGTTCTTGAGTTTCTGTCAATTGATAGGCGTATTTACACGCCGTTTGGAGGGTTTGCCTATGTTATCCAAAAAGCTTTATCCGTTAATTTTGATTACTGCCGCATTCAACGCGCAAGCCGCGACGATTAACTTCGATGCGCTACAACCCTTTACCAATTACGACCTGGTTCCCGCCGGTTATGGTTCTACCGCGGATGTGGCGGTATCGTATTCCAGCCTGAACCTCGACGGGACGCTGGCGTTTGACGATGTCAAGTTATGGAATACCGGTTACGCCACTTTAAACACGGCGGCTTTTGCTCACGCATCCGGTCTGCTTTTGAGCATTACGCTGACGGCAATCAATCCAAATCAGGGCGTCACCTTGGAAAGCTTCGACGTTGCTGCGTATCCAGGGCCGGGAAATTTCACTCGCAATGCGAGCGACTTGAGAGTGGTTGATGGCGACAATCCAGCCAACATCTTTGTCGATTATGCACCTTATGCAGTACCCGGCGACGCACCTCATACTTTCACCCCTGGCGTTACTGCTCATTCGATCAGAATCATCCTGGGCACCGATTGGAACAACGGTATTAACAATATCAACTTCAATGTCGCCGCTGTGCCTGTACCCGGTGCGGTGTGGCTTTTCGGCAGTGCGTTGGTTGGTTTGGGCCTTAACCGAAAAACCAGAAAGGTTTGAGCGAACTGCTCTGCCAAAATACAAAAAAGGCGGTTGAACAACCGCCTTTTTTGGCTCTGTGATCGGGGCTAAAGCCGGCATTGGATGCCCTTCAATGCAATAAACGGCTCAAAACTATCTCAATTTGCTGGGGGTTAAACAGGTCTTCGCTACCGATTTAATCCAAGTTGCTGGCTTACAGCGTTCAGCCTTCCGCCTCACAAACTGCTTTAAATTCTGCTATGCCGGCAGTCAAACGCGAGCGCAGAAAATTCAGTTGTCTTTGCAGTTCATCCTCGGCGTCGCCGACATTCTTGAAAACCTGGACGACTTTTTGATCGTTCAGCAAACTCGAATAGTGGACATCAACAAACTCAAGCACCTCGGCGTTAAATTCGGTGATGGAACTCAATGCGGCTTCCATCTTGGACAATACCGCGCGTAAATCAGCAAGCGTTTCAGCCATAACAATCCTCTGTGAAAATTTTTGGTGTCAACACCGGTTTATGCAGCGTCGACTCAAAACCAAACTGGTCGGATTGCCCGTGGCCTCAGGGGCACCGTTGCAAACCCGACCAATCAATACACTCAATCAAGCATAAGTGGGTTGGAAAGCCTGTTCCGGATCGGCAACCGGTTCGTTGTTGATGCTGTCCCAATACGGCGATAGTTTCCGCAAAGTAGCGACGATGCTGGGCATCACCTTCAACACTTCGTCCACTTCACTCATAGTGTTGTAGCGCGAGAACGAAAAGCGGATGGTGCCGTGCGCGGCGGTGTACGGAATATCCATGGCCCGCATCACGTGCGAAGGCTCCAATGAACCCGATGTACACGCCGAACCACTGGAAGCCGCGATACCGGCTTTATTCAACAGCATCAAAATCGCTTCGCCCTCGATATACTCGAACGCAATGTCTGTGGTATTGGGCAAGCGGTTGTTTAAATCACCGGTGATAAAGCAGTGCGGCACGGCGGCAACGATGCCTTGCTCCAGGCGATCACGCATCGCTTTGACCTGCACGTTTTCGTATTCCATGTGCTCCATCGCCAGTTCACAGGCTTTACCCAAGCCGACAATCGACGCGGTGTTTTCAGTACCGGCCCGACGCCCGCGCTCTTGATGTCCACCGCGCAGCAACGGACGAAAGCGTGTGCCACGCTTTAAATACAACACCCCAATACCTTTGGGGGCGTGCAATTTGTGACCGGAAATCGACAACATATCGATCTTGGTGTCTTGCAGCATCATCGGAATCTTGCCGACTGCCTGCACGGCATCGGTATGAAACATCACGCCGGCCGCATTGGCCATTTCGGCCATTTCCACCACCGGAAAGATGGTGCCGGTTTCGTTGTTCGCCCACATCACCGAGACAATTGCTACTTCATCGGATAACAGATTTTTGTACGCTTCCAAATTCAAACGGCCGCATTTGTCCACCGGCATACGATGGATGGTGTAGCCTTCTTTCTCCAGGTTCTCGCACAAAGCCAAAATCGCCGGATGTTCCACCGAGGTGGTGATGATTTCCTTACGATTGGGTTGAGCCTTGATCGCCGACAAGATCGCCGTGGAATCGGATTCCGTGCCGCAGGAGGTGAAAATAATCTCGGAGTCGTGCTCGGCACCGATCAACTCTTGCACCTGCGAGCGCGCTTTCTTGATAGCCTTGGCCACGCCGTCGGCGAAACGATGGATGGACGATGGATTACCAAAGTACTCGGTAAAATACGGGATCATCACATCGACCACCGCGCTGTCCACCTTGGTGGTCGCGTTGTTATCCAGATAAATATCAGGCATGACTGGCCTCCTCTATCGTGACCAGTTTCGGCATTTGCGAGGCCGGCACGACTTTAATGAACTCGCCCATCACTTCCATCAACCGTTGCTGAATACCGGCAATGGTCATGGCGGACATTTGGCAGCCGTTACAAGCGCCGGTCATATTGACGTAAGCGGTTTTATCCACCACTTCCACCAATTCCACATCGCCGCCATCGGCCATCAATTGCGGCCGGAAGGACATGATCACTTCTTCGATTTTCTTGATGCGTTGCAGATTGGTCAGCGGGCCTTTGGCAACCACAGGCTCGGGCTTGGCGACCGGCGCCGCATTTGGATCGAAGGTTTCGCCGCGCTCTTTCAAAACTTTTTCCAAGATGGCTTCGATGTCTTCGTGGCAAGCCGCGCAACCGCCACCGGCTTTGGTGTAGTTGGTCACGTCTTCAACGGTGCGCAGCTTGTTAGCCCAGACCATTTCTTCGATCATCACCGCATCAATCGCAAAGCATTTGCAGACCAACGCACCTTCTTCGTGGTCGTCTTTCCATTCTTCGCCGCGATAATTAGCCACTGCCGCTTGCAAGGCTTCCCGGCCCATCACAGAGCAGTGCATTTTTTCCGGCGGCAGGCCGTCCAATTCGGCGGCGATGTCCTGGTTAGTGACTTTCAACGCTTCGTCTAAAGTCAGGCCTTTAATGATTTCGGTCAGCACTGAAGAAGACGCAATCGCCGAGCCGCAACCAAAAGTTTGAAAGCCTGCATCTTCGATCACTTCGGTGTCGTCGTTGACTTTTAAAGTCAGCCGCAAAGCGTCGCCGCAGCTGATGGAACCCACTTCGCCAATCGCGTTGGCACCCGCCACCGCGCCGGCATTTTTAGGGTTAAAGAAGTGATCTTTTACTTTATCTGAATAATCCCACATAGCTATTTCCTCGAATGCTTAAGAACAGGTTTTTGGTGTGCCGCCGCTTTCGCCGGTGGTAAATGATGATCCGCAGGCACAGCTTTTCACCGCGTTGGGATTGGTAAATTTGAAGCCGGAACCTTCCAGGCTGTCGACGAAATCGATGGACATGCCATTCAGGCTGGGCAAGCTTAGCGGGTCCACAAATACTTTGACTGCGCCGCAGTCGATGACGGTATCGTCCGCATTTTCTTTTGCTTCCAGTTTCATGCCATAAGACAAACCGGAACAACCGCCATCGGTCACTTCGATGCGCAGCCCACCGGTCGGCTTGTCGGAACTGCTGATAAAACGACCCACGGCTTGGATGGCGCTTTCGGTTAATGTAATCATCTTTAAGTCTCCTGAACGGTTTGGCATTGATCTTGTAAACAGTTAAAGCAACCTGCATGCCATACGCGAAAATTTCGGCTAAGCCGCTGAAATTCCTAACCGAAAGGCAGCAGGCCAACCTTAATCGGCACGCCGTTTCACAACAAACCGAGAGCTTTTGTCGGCTTTACTACAAAACTCTCACAGGAGCACAGCATGAACGTAGAAGATTTGGATTTGGGCGACGTGGTATATGCCGCGCATACGATTATTGACGATGGCAGTATGCCGGACAGCGAAGAAGGCGAAGTGCTGGCACAAGAAGGCGCCCGCGGTGTGATCGTGATGAAAGGCCATGTCGAGGAGGATCCTGGGCTTACGGTCTTTTTAGTCCGCTTCGAAGACCAGGATCTAAATTTGGGCCGGCCAATTGGATGCTGGACCGAGGACTTGGTCGTTCCGGAAAAAGAGTTGCTTATCCATTAACCGCATTTCGCCCTTATAAAATCGCCCGACAACCTATTCGCGCCGGTTCAATTTTAAAACTTGGCGCTGATACCGCCGGTAATGGTGGCGCCCGGCGCGATATACCCGATACCTTCATACTTATCGTTACCGATATTCATGAAGGTCATCCGGGCGGTAACATCCTTGACTAAGGTCTTGGCCACCCCTAAATCGTAGGTTGCGTAGCTTTTATACACGGCAGAGCCGCCCGGTGCGGTAGGTAAATTGGTCTCGGTAGAGTATCGGTCGCCAACGTAATTAAAAGCACCGAAAACCGAAAAGCCGTAAGGCAGGCTAACATCAGCCCGCAAACTACCTTGATCTTGCGGCACATTGGTAAGTTGCTTGCCGATCAAATTAGGATTCCTATCGTGCTTGGTGACAATCGAATCGTTTTTGGTGTAACTCGCGTACAAAGTCAGGAAATCGCCTAGCTTCCACATCCCTTCGACCTCACCCCCCTCGGCCCGAATGGCGCCGATATTAATTTTGTCGGTGGTGCCGACCGTCGCGCCGCTTCGTTGCACTGTGGCGATAAAATCCTCCGCAGTCGTGTTATAGATCGTGGTTTTGATATATCCCTGCCGGCCAAAGTAGTAATCCAAGCCAATATCGCCGGAAACGGCTTTTTCGGGAGTCAAATACGGGTTACCGTAAGCCACGGTCGTCCCACCCCGCCTGCTATTGCCGTAGAGCTGAGAGACATCCGGGGTATTAAACGACTGACCTATCGAGCCGCGCAGCACTAAATCATCGGTGAGCTTGTACGAAAACCCACCCTTAGGCGAAAACGAGTCTTCCGCATGATTACCCCATTGGCCTTGCCCAGGGAAACTGGTTTTGGTATCTCTGAATTGGCCGTCTGTCTGCCACAGATCCCAACGCCCGGCCAAGCTTACGTTCAACGGTCCATAATTGATTTCGTCTTGCAAAAATATGCCGCTCAGTTGAATACCGCCCTCGACAAGCTGCTCTCTGCCGCGTTCCGCGGGAAACTGGTTAATCATGGTCATTTGACTGTCTGCATGTTGTCCGCCCACCGTCAATTTGTGATGGCTGCCTATGTAATGGCTATATTGCGCGCGAATACCGGCTTCCATATCGTCAAAATCGCCGCGATAGGAAATCAGACTGGCGGCCATCGTGCCGGGGCGGGCCACATCCGGACTGGTTGCATTGGCAGCATTTGCACTATCGGCATCCATTCGGCCAATACGGCTGTACAAGACTAACGTGGCTTCAGAACGCTCCCCCAAATAGCGATAACGTGCCGAACCCAGGTATTGCTCTCTATCTTGGGCTATATAATCAGGAATTCGATATAAGCCTGTTGCAACGTCGCTCAAATAGGAAAAACTCAGATCCAGCAGATTAGAGGCGTCAAATTCGTGCGTAAATTTGGCGCCTACATTGGTTTTACGTGTGCCGGTTTTATCGCGTTGCGATAAGGGAATGGAAGCCACACTCGTATCCGGACGCCACATGTTATAGCCGTCGCTTTCCAAATAACTGGTTGATACCGAACCGCCGCTGTGCTCGCCGCCGTAAGAGACGATACCTGCTTCACGGATAGTTTCCATGCTGCCGTATTCGCTATCCACTTTGCCTTTCACGCCGGGCGTAATCGCTTTAGAAATAACGTTTATTACACCACCCATCGCATGGTTGCCGTAAAGGGCCGAACCGGCGCCTCTGACAATTTCCACTCGATCCACGTCAATAGTGCCCAGTTGCGACCAATCCACCTGACTGTCGTAGGACACATTCATAGGCACATCGTCGATCAATACCAAGGTGCGGCCATTGCCCGGCAGGCCTCGGGTATAGGTCTGGGCAATCCGATTGGGAGACGAGGCATCCATGCGGCTGGCATACACACCCGGCACGCCCTTGAGTAGTTGATCGACGGTTGTCGCGTTGGATTTTTCGATACGCTCCCTATCGATCACTGTCACCGTAGCCGATACATCGCGAATACTGCGTTCGGTTTTGGTTGCGGTAATCACCATTTCATCCAGCTCATCAGGCGCTTTTTCCACAGCGGCCAAATTCAACGGCATGATCAAAGGTAATACCACAGCAATGTTTTTGGTGGTGGCACGAATAGGTAACATTGATAGCCTCAAAGTCCTTTAAAGTTTACGGAAGGGTCGGGATTGAGCACAAAAGCTCCTCAACGGCGCGCAGGCACGCGCCGGAGTTTGTTAGTTGGTCATCGTGGGAAAAACGTTAGATAGCGGCGGCTTTCAAACCGGCTCGACGCGCACGATTAGCTTTACGCTTTTTCAACCAATGGATCAGGCCGGTTACCATCATCACTAACGGCGCAAACCCCGCCACTAGTACCGCGATGCGCCCTGGAGTACCGAGAATCTCGCCGTTATGCAAAGGCAGTTGCAAATTGATAAAAGCGTTACCGGCGTTGAATTTTTTCGGGTCGCGCACCGCCAAAATCGCGCCGTCGTATTGATCGACCCAAAAGCTGGTAGAGCCTTTGCTGCGCAGTTCGTCGGACTGCCGAGCAGAGACCATGTAACTGCCGTTTTCACCGACCGGCAGGAAAATCCGTTGAATCTGAATCCCTGGATACGCGGCTTGAATATTGGCCTTGACTATCTCCGGTTGAATTACCGTGCCGCCATTTGCTGTTGATTTGATACCGCGCGGCATGTCTTCGAGAGGTGAGAAAAAATTAACCGCCGGTTTAAACAACTGCGGCAGATTGAAATACACCCCGGAGAAGGCCACTGCCAACATGACTATAGCCGTATAGATACCGGTGGTTTTGTGTAGATCGAAATTAAAGCGCGTGGAGCTGGCGTTACGTTTAATCAGAAAAGCCTGCTTGATTTTGCCGAGTTTCGGCCACCACAAATAAATGCCGGTAACCGTCAATACCAAGGTCAACAAGGAGGTAATTCCCATGACCAGCTTACCGAAATCACCCGCCAAAAGGCTGAAATGCAGGCGCAAAATAAATGTCATCAAGGCGTCGTTTCTATCTCGGTCGCCAAGCACCTGACCGGTGTACGGATTCACCATAACTTCGTGAAAGTGATGATTGTGGCCCTTGTGGCCCGGCATCGCCGCCGCTTGATAACGCACGATGAGCGCTTCACTCGGGTCCTCAGGCATCTGTAGATGGGAGGGTGGCTCTGAAATGGGCGAGACGCGGTTCGCGATTGCCACTAAATCCGCAATGGGTAACCAGCGTTCGCCAACGGCCACGCTCATCATGTCGGGATTGAGCCACTTATCCAAAGTATGCTCGTAAACCAAGAGGCTGCCGGTAACCCCGGCAATCACCAGTAGCGTACCCAACCACAAGGAAATATACAGATGCAATTTCAACAGACACTTGCGCAGAGTGATTTTCTTGAAAGCGGTTTTGAAATTGTCTAAAAAGGACCCCGAAACTAATTTGTCGGACAATTTTTGTTCCGACACAAAAGGATAACTTGTGGACATTACGACGCTCCCGAACCTTTTAACTACGCTGAATAAAGCAGTGATTTATAAAATTTTCCAGCGACAACAGCCATCCCTTTCTATCGAAACTATGTTAATTAGCCGAGCGTCAGACAGCCATACAGTGGTTATCCACCAACACTTGCTCACCTTGAAGAATGCGAATATTTCTGTTGCGTGACTAAGACTTTAAACCTCCGGAAGGCAGCCTAGTTAATCGCGGGAGATCAGGCACGAAACATGCTGAACCTTGTTAATCTTCAGAAAATACTCCGCTCCATCCACACAGCATTGAATGTATAGAGAGAACCCAATGAACAACCTTGCAGACGCTGTCATTAGCTACCACAACCGCACCAAACACCAATTAAATGCCTACGCCAAAGGCCCGGAGTCTTTGGATTGGGACGATCAGCCCAATCCGTTTCGGCGTTTTAGCGGTTGTGAAGCGGTAAAACTGCCGCCACCTGGTGCCGAGCTAAGTTGTTTGTTCGCGGACTTGGATAAACCGGACCGGATAGCGCCGCAGCCGTTAAACCGGACCAATCTTGGCCTGTTATTGGAATTATCGTTCGGCTTGTCGGCCTGGAAGCAGTTTGGTCCGGACCGCTGGGCTTTGCGCTGCAATCCGTCCAGCGGCAATTTGCATCCCACCGAAGCTTATGTGCTTTGTACCGATGAGGAGTTATTACAAGCCGGTGTCTATCACTACGTCAGTCACGATCATCATCTGGAGCGGCGCAGCCGGTTTACTGCGGAAACGGCGGGTAAAGAAGTCTATATTGGCCTGTCCTCAATTCATTGGCGAGAAGCCTGGAAATACGGCGAACGAGCCTTTCGCTACTGCCAACACGACATCGGTCATGCACTGGCCGCGCTGAGTTATGCCGCCGCCTGCTTGGGTTGGTCGATAGAATTGCTGAGCGAGACTGCCGATGCCGACATCGCCGCCTGGCTGGGGCTGGATCGCAGCGAGGATTTTGTCGCCACCGAGCACGAAGCGCCGGATTTAATCTGCCGGCTGCTTGCCAGCCAAACGGCGGACGTTGAGTTTTCCACCGCACATTTAGCAGCCCTTAGCCAAAGCGCCGAATGGTTCGGGAAGGCCGAGCGCTTGAGCGGCAGGCATTTTTACCGTTGGCCGATTATCGATGAAGTCTCCGCCCAAGCCGTCAAGCCGACGACAGTTGCCGAACGTTTAACCCTGCCGAACCTGGATTTACCTGCGCCCAGCCACAACCTGCCTGCCAGCGTGTTGATTCGCCAACGCCGTAGCGCGCAGCACTTTAACGGCAAATCCCCGGAGCTGCCCTTGGCCGATTTTCACAGAATACTGGCCGCGCTGCTGCCCAACGCCAAACCGCCTTTTACTGCCTGGAATTGGCCGGCGCAAGTCAATATCGTCTTATTTGTGCATCGGGTGGCCGGCCTGGAACCGGGCTTATATGTGCTGCCGCGCACAGCGGATGCGGCGGCGGAATTAAAACCGCTTTGTTCTGCCGATTACGAATGGCAGGCCGTCGAGGCACCGTTCGAATTTTATCGGCTGACGGCCGGCAGCGTCAGGCAAGCAGCGAAAACCCTGTCCTGCCACCAACCCATCGCCAGCGACAGCGCGTTCAGCTTAGGGATGTTGGCGCGTTTTGCCGACAATGTGGACACCGAAGCCTGGCGCTATCGGCGGCTGTTCTGGGAAAGCGGCCTACTGGGGCAGATTTTATACCTGGAAGCGGAAGCCGCCGGCGTGCGCGGCACCGGCATCGGCTGTTTTTTTGACGATGCGGTACACGGTGTGTTGGGTTTAAAAGATAACGACTGGCAAAGCCTATATCACTTTACCATCGGCGAACCGCTGGACGACAGCCGGCTGCAAACCTTTCCGGCCTATGCGCATTTGAGCGAGTCGGCCGCCAGCACCTGATTCGCTTGAGGTTTGGCACCTGAGTGACAATCGTTGAAATATTTACGCAACAATCCCGCCGACAATGTTTAGAATCATGGTTTTACCCAGCCAACCACTAAAGGCCCGCCATGAGTTTTAAATCCAGCTTAATCCGTTTCGTCATCAAATTAACCCCCAACGCGCTGATCATTTGGGGGGCGAACATCATCATGAAAGGCATCGCCGAGTTGACCCAGTTCAACTTCGATCTCGATGCCCGCAAAGTGTATGTGCAGACCCGGCTATATGGCGAGGAACACACCATCGAAGTGACCCTGGAAGATTTTGCGGTATTCAACGACGGCGAGTCCTACCGTTTCATCATTCACCACGCCAGCTCCGACCGGCCTTGGCTGAACAACATCCTGGCCAAATTCACCGGCAAAGCCTGGAAAATTCCGACCCTGCCGCTGTTTGCCGCGCAATTGGAATTGGTTGCCGAAGTCTTTAGCGCCAAGCCGGTGGTATTGGAGCAAATCGATTGATAAGTCCGCGTTAGTCGCTTACTTACCAATGCAAAAACTGGAGAAAATCTCACCTAATAGATCGTCGGAGGTAAATTCGCCGGTGATGGCGGATAAGCTGGTTTGCGCCTGGCGCAATTCTTCCGCGACCAGTTCGTGCGCTTGATGCAGCAATTGCTCGGCGGCGCGGTCCACGGCTTGCGCGGCAAGTTGCAAGGCCTGGATGTGGCGGGTTCTGGCGACAAATACGTTATCCGCACTTTCCGTAAAACCCATGCTTTGTTTCAGGTGTTGGCGCAGCAAATCCAAGCCCAGCCGGTGTTTGATGGAGAGGTGGATTTCCGTGCCTTGCGGGGTTTCCAAGACTTGGGCTTGGCCGCCGACCAAATCGATTTTATTAAACACTCTGGTGACGGCGATATTGGCCGGCAGGCTGGCATCGAGACTGGCGCTGTCCGGGTCGGTGCTGTCTATCAACAATAAAATCCGGTCGGCCTTGGCGATTTCCTGGCGGGCACGGCGGATGCCTTCCTGCTCGACCGGGTTATCGCTGTCGTGCAAGCCTGCGGTGTCGATGACGTGCAAGGGCATGCCATCCAGCTGAATGCGTTCGCGTAATACGTCGCGGGTGGTGCCGGCGATGTCTGTGACAATCGCCGCGTCGTGACCGGCTAAGGCGTTTAGCAAACTGGATTTGCCGGCGTTGGGTTTGCCGGCCAATACCACGGTCATACCGTCGTGTAACAGCCGGCCTTGCTGGGCGGTTTTGCCGATGCCGGCAAGTTTGCTTTGCAAGCGTGCTATGCGCCCCGCCACCACGCCGTCGCCCAGGAAGTCGATTTCTTCATCGACAAAATCGATGGCCGCTTCGATAAATACCCGCAGTTCGATCAACTCGTCGATCAGTTCGTTGATCTGTTCGGAAAACACGCCCTGCATCGACTGCTGGGCGGAACGAACGGCCTGTTCGGTGCCGCTACTGATCAGGTCGGCAATTGCTTCGGCTTGCGCCAGATCGATTTTGTTGTTTAGAAAAGCTCTTTGACTAAATTCACCGGGGTTAGCCAAGCGCGCTCCCAATTCCAGCACCCGCCGCAACAGCATATCCAGCACCACACTGCCGCCATGGCCTTGCAGTTCGATAACCTGTTCACCGGTAAACGAAGCCGGCGCGGCAAAATACAGCAGCAAGCCGCTGTCGATTACCCGGCCATCGGCATCAAGGAAGTGAACAAACTGGGCGTAGCGGGGTTTGGGAAGAGTTTTGCCGGTGAGGCTTTGGGCGATGCCGGACGCGGATGGCCCGGAGATGCGAATGACGCCGACGCCGCCGTTACCGGGCGGCGTGGCAATAGCGGCTATGGTGTCGCCGCCTAGCATTAAGGTACTACGCTATGCTTGTGCGCATCCTCTTCAAGCACGTGTTTAGTGATATACCACTGCTGGATGATCGACAAGCTGTTGTTGCAAATCCAGTACAGTACCAAACCGGACGGAAAGAACAGGAAGAACACGGTGAACACGATAGGGAACATTTTCATCACCTGGGCTTGCAACGGGTCGATAGGCGCCGGATTCAAGCTTTGTTGAATCTTCATGGTGATGCCGTACAAAATCGGCAGCAGATAGAACGGGTCTTGCGCCGACAAGTCCTGAATCCACAAGGCGAAATCGGCCTGACGCACTTCGACGGTCTCAATCAATACCCAGTACAAGGAGATGAATACCGGAATCTGCACCATAATCGGCAAGCAACCGCCCAAAGGGTTGACCTTTTCTTTTTTGTACATCGCCATCATTTCGGTGTTGAATTTCTGGCGGTCTTCACCATAACGCTCTTGCAGTTCTTTCAAGCGCGGCTGAATCTTGCGCATTTTGGCCATCGACTGAAAGCTGGCTTTCGACAGTTTAAAGAACAAGGCCTTGATGACAAAGGTGACGCCCAGAATCGCCACGCCCCAATTTTCGACATAACCGTAGATTTGGTTAAGTAGCCAATAAATACCTTTGGCAATCGGCGTCAACCAGCTGTAATCGACGGTGAGTTCCAGACCTGGCGCCAAAGCTTCCATGATTGGCTGAATTTTCGGACCTGCAAACAACTGACTGCTAAACACGGCTTCGCCATTGGCTGGAACCGTCAAATCGGGGGATAAGGAACCGACCTGGAAACGGGCATCCTTAAGATCGTTGGTGTAAAACTGGGCGTCCTGATCGGCAGGTGGAATCCACGCCGCTGCAAAATAATGTTGGATCATGCCACTCCAACCGCCTTTGCTGTGCACATTTTCCTTGGCTTTGACGTCGTACTTGTCATCCGCCATATCTTCA
>Ga0123396_151623_pt1 | contig 11974 bp, 9 predicted proteins | sample T10HLNO3metaT_FD_89924 | JGI IMG/M metagenome (GOLD analysis project Ga0123396, IMG submission 89924) | Methane-oxidizing artificial microbial communities from Washington, USA to study methane cycling - T10-HLNO3 metaT (Metagenome... ...
CCACGCCCTCGCGTTCAGCGGCTGCCGTGACGGCGCGCGCCAGCGGGTGCTCGCTGCCCGCCTGCAGCGCAGCGGCCAGTGCAAGCAACTCGCCCGGTGCACCGCTCGCCGGCTCGAACGCCACCAGTTCCGGCCGGCCTTCGGTCAGCGTGCCGGTCTTGTCGAAGGCGACCACCGACACGCGGTGCGCAATCTCCAGCGCCTCGGCGTCCTTGATCAGGATGCCATGCCGCGCCGCGGCACCGGTACCCACCATGATGGCGGTCGGCGTGGCCAGGCCGAGCGCGCACGGGCAGGCGATCACCATCACCGCGACGGCATTCAGCAGCGCGGTTTCGACGCCGGCGCCGGCGATCATCCAGCCGCCGAAGGTGAGCACGGCGAGCGCGATCACCACCGGCACGAACACCGCGCTGACCTGGTCGACCAGGCGCTGTATCGGTGCCTTCTTCGCCTGAGCGCTCTCGACCAGCCGCACGATGCGCGCCAGCACGGTTTCGGCGCCGATGGCGCGGGTGCGCACCACCAGCCGCCCCTCGCCATTGACTGCGCCACCGGTCACACGGTCGCCCGCCTGTTTGGCGACCGGCAGGCTTTCGCCGGTGATCAGTGATTCGTCGACCTGGCTGGCGCCGTCGACGATGTCGCCGTCGACCGGCACCCGCTCGCCCGGACGGATGACCACCTCGTCGCCGAGCGCGACCTGCGCCAGCGGCAGTTCGACCTCGACGCCGCCGCGGCGCACGCGCGCGGTGTCCGGCCGCAGTGCGTTGAGCGCGCGGATGGCATCGGTGGTCTGCCGTTTTGCACGCGTCTCCAGCCATTTGCCGAGCAGCACCAGCGTGATGACGACCGCGGACGCCTCGAAGTATAGATGCGGCATCGCACCCGGCGTCGCGGTCAGCCACAGCCAGACGCTGAGGCCCCAGGCGGCGGAGGTACCGAGTGCGACCAGCAGGTCCATGTTTCCGCTGCCGGCACGCAGCGCCTTCCAGCCGGCGACATAGAAGCGGGCGCCGAGCCAGAACTGCACCGGTGTTGCGAGCAGGAACTGCAGCCCGCCGGGCAGCATCCAGTGCGCACCCCACAGCATGCCCACCATGGGCAGCGCGAGCGGCAGCGACAGCACGACCGCCAGCGCCACCGGCCACCAATCGGGCAGCGTGTTCACCGGCGCGCTGACCGGCAACGCCGACGGCAGCGAAGCGGTGTAGCCGGCACGCGCCACTGCCGCCTGAAGCGCGCCGAGGTTGTCCGCCGCGCTGACGATGTCCGCGGTTTCGGTGGCCAGATTGACGCTGACCGACAGCACGCCCGGCACCTTGTTCAGCGCCTTCTCGACCCGTGCTACACAGGACGCGCAGGTCATGCCTTCGATGTGAAGGCGCAGCGCCTGCGGCTTCAGTACGTAGCCGGCCTTGTCGACCGCCGCGTGCAACGCGGCCGCGTCGACCGTGGCGTCGGCCTCGACCGTCGCGCGTTCGGTGGCCAGATTGACACTGGCGGACGCCACACCGGGCGTCCGAGCCAAGGCCTTTTCGACGCGTGTCGAGCAGGAGGCGCAGGTCATGCCTTCGACGCCGAATTCCCAGCGGGTGAGCGGGCCGTCGGGAGCTGTGGGCAGATCGGGGGAGTTCATGTTCGAGGTCCGTGCTGGATGACGGAGGTCAGTATCGACCTTCCCATGATGGTAAGGTCAAGCCGGATTTTCATGCGGAACAGCGCTTGACCTTGCCATCGTGGGAAGGTCCATCATGCAGTCATCCGAACCTCCAGGAGTCACCACCATGAGCACGACCATCGAATTCACCGTTCCCGACATGACCTGCGGTCATTGCGCCGGCCGCATCAAGGCGCTGATCGCCGGCATCGACGCCGACGCCAAGGTCGACATCGACCTGCCTACCCACCGCGTGCGCATCGACTCGACCGTCGACGCGGACACTTACCGCAGCGCACTCGCCGAGGCGGACTACCCGCCGGCGTGAGCCGGTCTTCGCTGCAGGCTGCAATCGCGAGCAAGCTCGCTCACACGAAAACCCGGCTCCGACGACGAATCGGGAGCGCTCGTTGCGGGAGCGACCTCTGGTCGCGATGCGGCGTTTGCAGGCCTCAGACTCCGTTACCGGTCCTCATCGCGAGCACGCTCGCTCCCACCGAAGCCCGGCCGGGCGGCGTCAGCGATAGCTGCGGTAGACGCTCGCGTTGCCGTCCGCCTGCACCAGCAGCACGTCGTACGGGTCCTTGCGGCCCTTGTACTCGGGGCCGTCCATGCCGGGCGAGCCGACCGGCATCGCCGGTACCGCCAGGCCAAGCGCCTTCGGTTTTTCCTTCAGCATCCTGTGCACCTCGCTCGCCGGCACGTGGCCTTCGAGCAGATAGCCGTCGACCCTCGCCGTGTGGCAGGAGGCGAACTTCGCCGGCATGCCCAGCCGGGCGCGCGCTTCGTTGTTGCCGGTCTCATACACCTTGACCGCGAAGCCGTTCGCTTCGAGGTGGGCCACCCAGTCCTTGCAACAGCCGCAGGTCGGGCTTTTCCACACCTCGACCAGCGGTTTCGGCGCCGCCATCAGTGTGGCGGCGCGCGGCAGCAGGGCCGCGGTGGCAAGCGCGCCGATCAGCGCGCGACGTGTCGTGTTCATGTCCAGTCCTTTCAATGGTGATCGTGCGCGCCGGCGGCCGGCTTGCGCACCTGTACTTCGATGTCCTGCGGCTGCACGAGCGGCATGCTGGAGGTGCCGTGGTCATGCCCCGCTGGCGGCGGTGCGGCCGCGGGCGCCTCGCCCACTTCGTGCGCCACCGTACCCGGCGGATGGCGGAACCAGCCGGGGTCGGTGTAGTCGCCCGGCTTCTGTTCCCGCCTGACCTTGAACACCGAAAACATGCCGCCCATCTCGACCGAGCCGAAAGGACCGTCGCCGGTCATCATCGGCGCGGTGTTCTCGGGCAGCGGCATCTTCATGTCGGCCATGTCGCCCATGCCGCGTTCGCCCATCGCCATATAGCCCGGCACGAGCTTCGATATGCGCTCGGCCAGCCCGCTGTGATCGACGCCGATCAGATTGGGCACGTCATGGCCCATCGCGTTCATCGTGTGGTGGCTCTTGTGGCAGTGGAAGGCCCAGTCGCCTTCCTCGTCGGCGATGAATTCGATCTGCCGCATCTGGCCGACCGCGATGTCGGTGGTCACCTCCGGCCAGCGCGCCGACTTCGGCACCGGGCCGCCGTCGGTGCCGGTGACCTCGAATTCGTGGCCGTGGATGTGCATCGGGTGGTTGGTCATCGTCAGGTTGCCGATGCGGATGCGCACGCGGTCGTTCTTCCTCGCCACCAGCGGTGCGATGCCGGGGAAGATGCGGCTGTTCCACGTCCACAGATTGAAGTCCAGCATGGTCATCGTCTTCGGCGTATAGCTGCCGGGGTCGATGTCGTAGGCGCTGAGCAGGAACACGTAGTCGCGGTCCACCGGTGCGATCAGCGGGTGGCGGCCCTTGGGGTGGGTGACCCAGAAGCCCATCATGCCCATCGCCATCTGCGTCATTTCGTCGGCGTGCGGGTGGTACATGAAGGTGCCGGGCCGGCGCGCGACGAATTCATAGACGAAGGTCTTGCCCGGCGGTATCGCCGGCTGGGTCAGGCCGCTCACGCCGTCCATGCCGTTGGGCAGGCGCTGGCCGTGCCAGTGCACGCTGGTGCGCTCGGGCAGCTTGTTGGTCACAAAGATGCGCACGCGGTCGCCCTCGACCACCTCTATGGTGGGTCCCGGCGACTGGCCGTTGTAGCCCCACAGGTGGGCCTTGAAGCCGGGCGCCATTTCGCGCACCACCGGCTCGGCCACCAGGTGGAATTCCTTGACGCCATCTTTCATGCGCCAGGGCAGCGTCCAGCCATTCAGCGTCACCACGGGGTTGTAGGGGCGGCCGGTCGGTGGAACCAGCGGGCCGCGCGTATCGGCGGTCGTCTCGACCACCGGCTCCGGAATCGCGGCCAGCGCGACCCGGCTCACCGTGGTGGCCGCGACGGCGGCGCCGGCGATGCCGGCGTGGCGGAAGAAATCTCTGCGGGAAGTCATGTGCGGAATCCTGTTCAGTGCGCCGCGTCGGCTGCCGTGGCAATGGCAGCGCCGGGCGGCGGCGCGAGATCGGGGCGACCGACCAGCGCCATGTCGAGATCGGCCTGGGCGATCCAGAAATCGCGCAGCGCCTCGATGTAGCCATTGACGCCAGCCACCTGGGCGCGCGCGTCGGCCAGCAGTTCGAACACGCCGATCAGCATGCCGTTGTAGCGCAGCAGGTTTTCGTCGGAAATGCGCTTGCGCAGCGGCACCACCTCGTCGCGGTAATGACGGGCGATGTCGAAGGCCGTGCGATAGCCGGCGTACGCTTCGCGCACCTCGGAGCGGGCGTTCACCGCCGCTTCCGCTGCGCGCTCGACCGACTGCATGTAGATGGCCTCGGCCCGCGCAACGCGTGAGCCGCCCCAGTCGAACAGCGGCAGTTCGAAACTGATTTCGTAGCCCTTCTTGTAGGACTCGCTGCGCCGACCTTCGAGCACGCGCGCCGGGCCGATCTCGAGCACGTCGATGAAGCGCGTGGTCTTGGTCAGCCCGAGGTTGCGCGCGGTCGCTTCGGCGTCGAGCTTCGCGATCTGCAGGTCGATGCGCGAACCCATCGCCTGGCGTTCGATGTCCGGTGCGTCGAGCGCCGCCGCGGGCAGCTCGGGCAGGCGGTCGGGCAGACGGAAAGCGGTCTGCTCGCCCCACAGACCCATGAGCCGGGTCAGCCGCTCGCGCGCCGCGGTGTGCGCCTGCTGCGCGCGCGCCAGATTCAGCGCCGCGTCGGCGTGAAAGCCCTGCTCGCGCGCCTGGGCCAGCGCGCTGTAGTTGCCGGCGGCACGCATGCGCCGGGCCAGTTCGGCACCGGCGTCGGCTGCCTCCATCACCTGTTCCATATAGCGCAGCGTTTCGCCGGCAGCCACCGCCTGCACCCAGGCGCGGCGCACGTCGGCCGCCAGCCGCAGCACCTGCAGCGATACGGCACGCTGCGACTGTTCGAAGACGCGCCGGTTCACCTCGACCGACTGCGGCATCGTCAGCAGCGAAAAGATGTTGAAGGTGAGCGCCTGCTCGATCTTGTAGTCGCGCACGCCGTTCTCGCGCTTGCTGGCGTGGAACATCGAGAAGGTCGGATTGGGCAGACGGCCGGCGCGCACCACCTCGGCCTCGCGGATGCCCAGTTCGTGGAAGCCCTCCTGCAGGCCACGATTGTTCAGCAGCGCGATCTGCACCGCGTCATCGGCCGACAGCGGTTGCGCCAGCAGTTCGGCGACACGGTCGGCAATTGCCGTGCGGTCCTCGTCGCTGCGCGCCCATCTGACGTCCTTGCCCAGCTTTTCGCGCGCGGTCTGCTCGACCGGGCCGAACCCGCCGTCCGGGCTGAAGCTCGCGCAGCCAGCCAGCAGCGCGACCGCCGCCGCCAGCGGCACGAGCTTGAGCCGGCTCTGATCAGTGCTTGTGCGCATCGCCGCCCTCCTTGCTGTGGTGGTGGCAACGATGTCCGTGGTCCGACTTCATCGCCCCGGAATCGCCGCCGTGCTGCTGTCCCGACGGATGCGCGTCGTACATCCGGCTGTGCATCGGCCCATGCATCGACGCGTGGTGAGCGGCGTGGTGCGGACAGTGATGCGGCTTCGCTTCGCTGCTGGCTGCGCCGTGATCGTGCTTTGCGGCTCCACCTGCAGGCGTGCCGGCACCGTGGTTGGCATGCGCGTCGGCGGCAGCCGGTGCGCCATGATCGTGGCCGGCATGCGGGTCCGGCGGTGCGGCCGCCGTGCTGCCGTGATCGTGCGCGTGGCCGCCGGGCTGACGACCGACCGCGTCGTTGGCTTCACGCCAGTCGCCGACAGCGCCCGTGCTACCGGCGCGGTAGGTATCGAACACCGAGCGGTGATCGAGCGGTCGCGTGGGGGCGGCCGGATCCGCCGGATCGGCCGCCCAGGCAGACGTGGTGACGGACGCTGCTGCCAGCAGCATCCGGATGGAAAGATGGAACATGAAGACCTCGCGAAAGACAGGTGTATCGATTTCCGCCCACCGTGGACGGATTTCGGGTGTCAGGCGAGGTCGTGTCTGGGCGGGCGTTCGGTGCCTTCGGTGATGAAGGCGGGAGGTGTCACGCGCGCCGGCAGCGGGCGCAGGTGCGTCGAAAAATCGTCCGGCAGCCGCAGCGCGGACGGCATTAAGGCGCCGCCGATGCAGCAGGCGGCGCATGCGCTGCAGGCGTGCTTGCCGTGGGCAGGGCTTGCCGCGGGGTCGTGATCACCGCCGTCGTGATGTGTGTGCGCGGCTGCGTCATCGTGCATGGTCGCCGTCGTCGGCAGTCCGTGGTGCGACGGCGCGCAGCTGATCATCGCCGCCGCGGCAAAGCCCTGCAGGGGCAGTGCCAGCAGCAGCATGAAGGTCAGCAGGAGGCGGGTCGCGGAACGCATGAGCACTAGGATATCAGCGCAGTGACGAAGTTCGCATGACAGCGGTCAAGTCGTGCTCGGGTCCACCGTCCACCGCCTTGCGACCGAGCCCTGTCCATTCACGCTTTCCAGATGCACCGGGAAACCCCACAGCCGGGCGACGTGCTTCAGCACTTCGTAGGCGCCGTCGTGCAGCGGCCGGTTGTTGTGCTGCGTGTGCCGCAGCATCAGCGAACGGTCGCCGCGCAGATTCACGCTCCACACCTGGATGTTCGGTTCGCGCGAGCCGAGATCGTACTGGCGCGACATCGCTTCGCGCAGATTGCGGTAGCCGGACTCGTCGTGAATGGCCGATACCTCCAGCGTCGGCTCGGTGTCGTCGTCGGTGATGGCGAACAGGCGGAAGGCCCGCATCACGCGCGGCGACAGGTACTGGCCGATGAAGCTTTCGTCCTTGAAGTTGCGCATCGCGTGGTCCAGCGTTTCCAGCCAGCTGCTGCCGGCCATGTCCGGGAACCATGCGCGGTCCTCGTCGGTGGGCGCCTCGCAGATGCGCTTGATGTCGGTGTACATCGCGAAACCCAGCGCGTACGGGTTCATGCCGCTGTAGGCGGGGTGACCGACCGGCGGCTGGTAGACGACGTTGGTGTGCGACTTCAGGCACTCGATCATGATGCCGTCGTCGAGGAAGCCGTCGTCGTACATCGTGTTCAGCAGGTGGTGGTGCCAGAAGGTGGCCCAGCCCTCGTTCATGACCTGGGTCTGGCGCTGCGGGTAGAAGTACTGCGCCACCTTGCGCACGATGCGCACGATCTCGCGCTGCCACGGTTCGAGCAGCGGCGCGTTCTTCTCGATGAAGTAGAGCAGATTCTCCTGCGGCTCGGCCGGGAAGCGCGGCGCTTCCTTCTCCGCCTCGTCGCGGCCCAGCTTCGGCGGCAGCGTGCGCCAGATCTCGTTCACCTGCTGCTGCGCGTAGGCCTCGCGGTCCTTCGCGCGCGCCAGTTCCTGCGTGAGGCTGAGCTTGCTCGGCCGACGGTAGCGGTCGACGCCGTAGTTCATCAGCGCGTGGCAGCTGTCGAGCAGCAGTTCGACCGCGTCGATGCCATGCCGCTCCTCGCAGGCGGCGACGTAGTTCTTCGCATAGACCAGGTAGTCGATGATGGACGACGCGTCGGTCCACATCCGGAACAGGTAGTTGCCCTTGAAGAAGCTGTTGTGGCCGTAGGCGGCGTGCGCGATCACCAGCGCCTGCATCGCCATCGTGTTCTCCTCCATCAGGTAACTGATGCAGGGATTGCTGTTGATCACGATTTCGTAGGCCAGACCCATCTGGCCGCGCCGGTAGTTCTTCTCGGTGCTGATGAATTCCTTGCCGTAGCTCCAGTGCCGGTAGTTCACCGGCATGCCGACGCTGGCGTAGGCGTCCATCATCTGTTCGGCGGTGATGATCTCGAGCTGGTTCGGATAGGTGTCCAGCCCGAAGCGCTGCGCGGTCGCGCGGATCACGTCGTGGTATTGCTCGATCAGTTCGAAGGTCCAGTCGCTGGGCGCCGGCAACCGGGAGGCCGGGCGCTCCTTCAGCGGCAGCGGTGCGCTCAGCGGCGGCGGGTGACGACGCCCGCCGTATTCGCCCGGCGAGGCCGCGCGACCGTTGTTGCGGCGGTCGTAGGTATCGCTCATTTCGCGGCTCCTTCCTTCTTGAACAGGTCGCGGAACACCGGATAGATCTGGTCGACCTCGGCCGCCTTGCGGATGGCGAAGTTCTCGCTCTCCATCGCGAGATCCGAGTACTCGTGCCACAGGTTCTGTTCCTGCTCGACCACCTGGATGTAGGCGAAGTAGCGCACCAGCGGCAGGATCTTCTGTTCGAGGATTTCGCGGCAGCGCGGGCTGTCGTCGTGCCAGTTGTCGCCGTCGCTGGCCTGCGCGCCGTAGATGTTCCACTCGCCGCGCGGGTAGCGCGCCTGGATGATGTCTTCCATCAGCACCAGCGCGCTCGACACCACGGTGCCGCCGGTCTCGGTGGCATGGAAGAAATCGTGCTCGCTCACTTCCTGCGCCTGCGTGTGGTGGCGGATGAACACGATTTCGATCTTTTCGTAGTGCCGGGTCAGGAACAGGTAGAGCAGGATGAAGAAGCGCTTGGCCAGATCCTTGCGCGCCTCGTCCATCGAGCCCGACACGTCCATCAGGCAGAACATGACCGCTTTCGCAGTCGGCACCGGCGTGCGCACACGGCTGCGGTAGCGCAGGTCTATCGGGTCGAGGTAGGGGATACGGTCGATGCGCGAACGCAGCGCGGCGATGTCGGCCTCGATCTGTTCGATCTCGTGCAGCCGCGCCGGCGTGCCCGGCTGTGCGCGCAGGTCCTCGAGCAGCGCTTCGAGCCGGTGCAGTTCGCGCCGCGACTCGCTGCCCAGCGCGATGCGCCGGCCGATCGCACCGCGCATCGAGCGCACGACGTGCAGATTGTTCGGCGTGCCGTCGCTGGAGAAACCGGCACGGTGCGTCTTGTACTCCGGCGTCTCGGCCAGCGTGGTGCGGATCAGGTTGGGCAGGGCCAGGTCGTCGAAGAAGACCTGCATGAACTCTTCCTTGGTGAGGTGGAAGACGAAATCGTCCTCGCCCTCGCCGGAATCGCTGGCGTTGCCCGAACCGGCCCCGCCGCCGCCACCGCCCTTGGGCCGCTCGATGCGGTCGCCGCGGACGAAGTCCTTGTTGCCCGGGTGCACCATTTCGCGCGAGCCGCCCTGACCGTGGCCGAACACCGGTTCGCTGATGTCGCGCTTCGGGATGTGGATGTCCTCACCCTGCGCGATGTCGCGGATGCCGCGCCCCTCGACCGCCCGCCGCACCGCCTCGCGGATCTGCTCCTTGTGGCGGCGCAGGAAGCGCTCGCGATTGCCGATGGACTTGTTCTTGCCGGCCAGTCTGCGATCGATGATCTGCTGCAAGATGTGTCCCCTTCCCGCCGGGGCAGCGTCGCCCCGGTCTTGTCTATCGATGCCCCACCACCGTCACGAACTCTTGCGCACGCGCAGGTACCACTCGCACAGCAGGCGCACCTGCTTGGGCGTGTAGCCCTTGCCGACCATGCGATTGACGAAGTCCTCGTGCTTCTTGGCATCGTCGGCGCTGGCCTTGGCGTTGAAGCTGATCACCGGCAGCAGTTCTTCGGTGTTGGAGAACATCTTCTTCTCGATCACCGTGCGCAGCTTTTCGTAACTGGTCCACACCGGGTTCTTGCCGGCGTTGTTGGCGCGCGCTCGCAGCACGAAGTTCACGATCTCGTTGCGGAAATCCTTCGGGTTCGAAATGCCGGCCGGCTTCTCGATCTTTTCCAGTTCGGCATTCAGCGAGGCGCGGTCGAACACTTCGCCGGTGTCGGTATCGCGGTACTCCTGGTCCTGTATCCAGTAGTCGGCGTAGGTGACGTAGCGGTCGAAAATGTTCTGGCCGTATTCGCTGTAGCTTTCGAGATAGGCCGTCTGGATTTCCTTGCCGATGAATTCGGCGTAGCGCGGCGACAGGTGTTCCTTGATGCAGGCGATGTACTTCTGCTCGACGTCCTGCGGGAACTGTTCGCGCTCGATCTGCTGTTCGAGCACGTACATCAGGTGCACCGGGTTGGCCGCCACCTCGGTCGAATCGAAGTTGAACACCTTGGACAGGATCTTGAACGCGAAGCGGGTGGAGATGCCGCTCATGCCTTCGTCGACGCCGGCGTAGTCGCGGTATTCCTGGTAGCTCTTGGCGCGCGGATCAGTGTCCTTCAGGTTCTCGCCGTCATACACCTGCATCTTCGAATAGAGGCTGGAGTTCTCCGGCTCCTTCAGCCGGGTCAGCACGGCGAACTGCGCCATCATCTTCAGCGTGCCCGGGGCGCACACGGCCTCGGCCAGCGACGAGCCGCGCAGCAGCTTCTCGTAGATCTTCACTTCCTCGGACACGCGCAGGCAATACGGCACCTTGACGATGTAGATACGGTCGAGGAAAGCTTCGTTGTTCTTGTTGTTGCGGAAGGCTTTCCACTCGCTCTCGTTCGAGTGCGCCAGCACCACGCCGTCGAACGGAATCGCGCCGAAACCTTCGGTCCCCTTGAAGTTGCCTTCCTGGGTTGCGGTCAGCAGCGGGTGCAGCACCTTGATCGGCGCCTTGAACATTTCGACGAATTCGAGCAGGCCCTGGTTGGCCAGGCACAGACCGCCGGAGAAGCTGTAGGCATCCGGATCGTCCTGCGCATAGGTTTCGAGCTTGCGGATGTCGACCTTGCCGACCAGCGATGAAATGTCCTGGTTGTTCTCGTCGCCCGGTTCGGTCTTGGCGATGCCCACCTGCTTCAGCACGCTGGGGTAGCGCTTGACCACGCGGAACTTGCGGATGTCGCCGCCGAATTCCTCCAGCCGCTTGACCGCCCACGGGCTCAGGATGCGGTTGAGGTAACGGCTCGGGATGCCGTATTCCTTCTCCAGGATGGCGCCGTCCTCGGTCGGGTCGAACAGGCCCAGCGGCGATTCATTCACCGGCGAACCCTTGATCGCGTAGAAGGGCACTTCCTGCATCAGCGCCTTCAGCCGCTCGGCGATCGACGACTTGCCGCCACCGACCGGACCCAGCAGGTAGAGGATCTGCTTCTTCTCTTCCAGGCCCTGTGCGGCGTGACGGAAGTAGCTCACCACCTGCTCGATCGCATCCTCCATGCCGTAGAACTCGGCAAAGGCCGGATAGATCTTGATCACCTTGTTGGCGAAGATGCGCGACAGCCGCGGGTCGTTGCGGGTGTCCACCGTCTGCGGTTCACCGATCGCCTTCAACATGCGTTCGGCCGCGCTCGCGTAGGCCATCGGATCGCGCTTGCACTCCGCGAGGTACTCCTCCAGCGAAAGTTCCTCTTCGCGGGTGCGCTCGAAACGCGCGGCGAAATGACTGACGATGTCCATGCTGATCTCCAAGTCTCCGTTGACCTTCAAAACAGGCAATCCGGAAGCCCGCGGCCTGCGCGTACCTTCCGCACCACCACATGTTCAGCTTGGTTCACTCTCGGCCTCGATGAAAGCTCGATAAGCACCGCGTTCACCATCCTGCTCCGAAGCATGGACGCTGTGTCGAGTCGTGCGACACAAGATGCGTACATGCAACACTTGTTGTCGAGTCGATACCCCCTGCAACGCGAAGTTCCCGCCTGCTCACGCTTGTTCACGTGCGTGCCCGGCAGTCCGTTGACCGGTCCTCAGCAAGTTGTGGTCCAGGCTCGCCGTGCGCAGACCGCACGGTATCCATCGTCATCGCAATGTTCCGCTCAAGGGCACGGCTGGCGCGGGCGCCGCGAACGCGGTGGACGGAAGGCCTCGCAGTCGCGCGCACCACGCCGGTGCACGATCACCCTGTCGCACCGCTGGCGCGCCCGGTGCCGATCCCGCTTCGGGGCGACAACCGGTCATCGTCGACGCCGACCTGCGCCGCGCCCGACGCGGGAGATCGACAGCCGACACATACTGTATGAAAATAC
>Ga0123396_106254_pt1 | contig 11957 bp, 10 predicted proteins | sample T10HLNO3metaT_FD_89924 | JGI IMG/M metagenome (GOLD analysis project Ga0123396, IMG submission 89924) | Methane-oxidizing artificial microbial communities from Washington, USA to study methane cycling - T10-HLNO3 metaT (Metagenome... ...
AACAGAAGAGGGTGTGACACATGAAGAAAAAAAGTTTGTTGATGGCCACGGTGCTGGCGTTTAATCCCGCCATGGAAGTGCTTGCCGAGGAAAAAGAACGGCAGGATGAAACACTGAATATTTCACCGGTGGTGGTGAAAGGGATTTTGCCTGATCGCCTGGAATCGGTGCCAGGGTCTTATTTCCTGGTTGATGAAAAAGCCCTGCAAGAACGGCGACCATTCTCGGTTCAGGAGGCATTAAGCAATGTGCCTGGGGTACATGTTGTGGGGGAGAACAGTTTTGGCCTGGGCGTTAATATCGGCGTGCGGGGCTTGGATCCGCGCCGAACCTCCCGCACTTTGCTGATGGAGGACGGCATGCCTTTGTTTTTGGCGCCCTATGGTGATCCGGCTGCGCATTACACCACGCCATTGGAGCGTGTGCAGCGTATCGAGATAGTTAAAGGCTCAGGCCAGATTCTATATGGCCCGCAAACGGTGGGTGGCATGATTAATTTTGTGACGCGCCCGGTACCCAGTGATGGCCAGGTGCATGGCAATGTCACTGCCACCTTGGGTAACAATGACTTTACCAGCCTCTATGGCAACATCGGAGCCGGTGATGAGCGCGGTGGTTTGATGATTGATGCCTTGCACAAAAAAGGCGATGGTATTCGTGACAATCATGATTTCGAGATTCAGGAATACACGGCAAAAGGGCAGTTAAATTTATCTGACCGGCATACCTTGATTGCCAAGGCCAGTTATTTCCGTGAGAGCTCGCATGTGACAGAAACCGGACTGGGACTGGTGGAGTACCATGAAGATAAATATCAGGCGCCTACCGGCAAAAATGATGTATTTGAGCACGAGCGTACCACGTTTCAACTACAGCACCTGTTCCAGATCAACCATCAGTTAAAGCTATCTACACAAGCCTACTATGCAAAATCTGAGCGGGCTTCGTTCCGGCAGATTAATGATCCAGGAGGCCTTGGCGGACGCTCTGTGATGGATCGTTGTACAGGACTGGGTGTTGCGACCGAAGCCAATGCCGAACTTTGTGGTGGACGCTGGCGTCCGCGCGAGTTTGAATATTGGGGCATTGAGCCACGGCTGGATGTGCAGCATAGCCTGTTCGGCGTGGAAAGTAATGCTGTTCTTGGTTTCCGTTACCACCGTGAAGATATCCAGCGCAACCAGTTCCGTGGTGGGGATCCCCGTATCCAGAACCAGGAATACGCAGAGGCGTTTGGCGACCATCGCGAGCAGATTCATACCAATGTCGAGGCCAAATCCTATTACGCACAAAATACTTTTTATGTGGGCGAGTGGACGTTTACACCAGGTTTACGTATAGAAGATTTGCGTATCAGGACCGATATCCTGCGTGCCGAAGGTGCCGTGCAAAACAATGTTGAGTCAAAAGATACCAATCACCAGAGCAAAGTGTTGCCAGGATTCGGTGTAACCTGGAATGGCATTTCAAAAACCACTTTGTTTGCCGGTGTGCACAAAGGGTTTGCGCCGCCGCGCCCTGATCGTGATATCCATGCGCCAGGAGGCGCCAATACCGCCGTGGTGGTCAATACCAAGCCGGAGGAAAGCACCAATTGGGAGTTGGGCGCGCGCTCTAACTATATCAAAGGCGTCACCTTTGAAACCACATTGTTCCATACGATTTTTGACGATATTGTGGTGGCGGGCCCGACCTCTGGTTCATTTATCAATGGCGGACAATCGCAGCAAACCGGGGTGGAGCTGGCTGGGCGTATTAACTTTGGACACATATATGACTCGGCACATAATATTTACCTGGCCGGGTCTTATACCAATCTGATCACGGCCAAGTTCAAGAAAACCAATGCGGCAGCAGATGTGTTTAGTGGTGATCGTTTACCGTATGCGCCAAAACACTTGGCATCACTGAGCCTGGGCTATGAGCATCCGGTCGGATTCGATGTACGCATTGGTGTTGATTATGTCAGCGAGCAACAAGAGGATGTTTCTTACCGTGCAGGCCGTTCTGAGGCCGATGTGTTATCAGGCCGTACCGGGCGCATTCCGGCCTATGCGTTGCTGAATGCAACGGCGAATTACCGGCCTGTAGGCAGTCGTGTCTCGTACTTTGTCAGTGCCTATAACCTGGCAGATAAAGAGTACCTGACCAGCCGTGTGGATGGCATGGTGGCCGGGCGTCAACGCCAGGTCTTTGGTGGCATCCGTTACGATTTTTAGTCTGTTGTACCGTCAATAAAAAAGCCCGCATCATGCGGGCTTTTTGCTTTAGCGCAGTTATTTCAATGCGCTAAAAATGTCTTCTTTAATCGCATTCAATTCGCCCAGGCCGTTGACCTTGACGTATTGTGGCGCACCGCTGACACCGGATTTTGCCCAGTCAGAATAGTAACCAATCAGTTGCTCGGTCTGATCGTGATAGACCTGCAAACGCTTCAGTACCACCTCTTCTTTGTCATCATCACGCTGCACCAGTTCTTCACCGGTAACGTCGTCTTTGCCTGCTACTTTTGGTGCGTTGAATTTTACATGGTAAGTGCGGCCAGAAGCTGGGTGGCTACGGCGGCCGCTCATGCGCTCAACAATGGCTTCATCCGGCACGTCGATTTCCACCACGTAATCAATGGCGACGCCTGCGTTTTTCATCGCCTCGGCTTGTGGAATGGTGCGAGGAAAACCGTCAAACAGGAAACCATTGGCACAATCTGCATCTTTAATGCGTTCTTTGACCAGGCCGATAATCACTTCATCTGGCACCAGGCCGCCTGCGTCCATGAATTTTTTGGCTTCCAGACCTAATTGAGTGCCTGCTTTGACTGCTGCGCGCAACATATCGCCAGTGGAAATTTGCGGAATATTGAATTTTTCTTTAATAAAGGTGGCTTGTGTCCCTTTACCGGCACCGGGGGCGCCCAGCAGAATCAAACGCATAACATGCTCCAAAAGTTTGGGTTTTAGTAAAAACAGAATTATATCAGGCTAAACTTTAAATCAGGTTAAGCCAGTGCTGCTTTGCACAAGTTGGCTTAAGCCTGGCCTACCAGATGCTGGTCCGCCAGGTAGTTGCTGATGGCGACAAACTCGGCCACGCTCAGGTTCTCGGCACGTAGCTGCGAATCGATATTCAATGCGCTAAAACCATCATCATCCAGCAAGCCTTTGAGTGTATTGCGCAAGGTTTTGCGGCGTTGACCAAACGCCGCCGTGACCACTTTAGCGAATAAGGCTTCGTCACTGGCAGGATAGGGCAAGGTGTCATAAGGAATGCAGCGCACAAAAGCAGATTCGACTTTAGGCGCCGGGTCGAAGGCTTCGGGCGGCACGGTGACCATGTATTCCATCTGTAAGCGGTATTGCAGCATGACAGACAAACGGCCATATTCTGAGTTGGAAGGCTCAGCCACCATGCGCTCAACCACTTCTTTTTGCAACATAAAGTGCATATCGATGATTTGCGCGGTGTTTTCCAGCAGCTTGAACAGGATAGGGCTGGAGATGTTGTAGGGCAAATTGCCAACCACCCGGATGCGATCGCCTATGTTTGCGAAATCAAACTTCAATACATCTGAATTATGGATGGTGATTTTCTTCGGCGGGTAGAAGCCTTGCATCCACTGAATAATGTCGCGGTCGATTTCAACCACGTGCAAGTGATTCAGGTGCTTGATCAGGGGCTGCGTCATCGCGCCCAGGCCGGGGCCAATTTCGACCATCAGATCATCCGCCTGCGGATGGATGGCGTTAATCAGGCTTTGGATAATGGCTTGGTCAATTAAAAAATTCTGACCAAATTTCTTCTTGGCGATGTGTTTCATGTATTTGAGGTGTGACGTGTGTGTGACAGCGTGATGGCCAACTGTATGGCACTTAGCATACTGCCGAGATCGGCTTTGCCGCTGCCTGCAATATCCAGTGCGGTACCGTGATCAACAGAGGTGCGGATAATGGGTAGCCCCAGGGTCACATTGACCCCTTCGCCAAAGCTGGCGTGTTTGAGTACAGCGAGGCCCTGGTCATGGTACATGGCCAAAAACGCATCGGCTTGTGACAGGTTTTTTTGTGAAAACATAGTGTCGGCCGGTAAGGCGCCGATGAGTTGCATGCCTTCGGCACGCAAGGTATCCAGCACCGGGTTGATGGTGTCGATTTCTTCCATGCCCAGATAGCCGTTTTCACCTGCATGCGGGTTTAGCCCGGCAACAAAGATGCGCGGTTGCGCAATGCCGAATTTATGCACCAGGTCATGATGCAGAATGCGGATGGTGGTGGTGAGTGTGTCGGCGGTAATGGCGGCACTGACCTGGGTCAGTGGTAAATGCGTGGTTGCCAGTGCGACGCGCATGCCACCACCGACCAGCATCATCACCACTTGGGCCGTCCGGGTTTTTTCCGCCAGGTATTCGGTATGGCCAGTAAATGCAATGCCTGCATCATTGATCACGCCTTTGTGTACGGGGGCGGTGACCATGGCATCAAATTCACCGGATTGGCAACCTGCCAGTGCGCGGTCCAGCATGCTTAACACCGCTGCACTGTTGGCCGGGTCGAGTGCACCAGCAACCACGGGTGCAGCCGTTTGCACCGGCAGTATATACAGGCTGCCATCGCCCGCATGTGGCGGCAACGTTTCGGTATATGTATGCAATGTTAAGGGCGTCGCTAATTGCGCTGCTCTTGCCTGTAGTGCGACGGGGTCTGCCAACACCACCAGTGCGGCAGGCATGGCTGTGTGGGCGAGTGTGACGCAGATGTCCAGCCCGATACCAGCAGGTTCGCCAGCAGTGATGGCAATACGTGGCAAGCGGTTCATGCGTTTAGCAGCGGTTGTTTAGAACTTGTCTTCAAGACGCATCTCGACGAAAGCCTTGTCGCGCAGCTCGTGTATCCAGTCGTTGTATGACTCTTCGGCTTTGCGCGCACGGATTTCCTGGCGTGCTTTTAAACGTTTGGATTCTTTAGACATATCCTGTTTGCGGCGTTCAAGCACTTGAATCACATGCCAGCCAAACTGGCTGCGGATTGGTGCACTGACTTCGTTCACTGCCAGCTCGGCCATGGTTTTTTCAAACACAGGCACGGTGTCACCCGGACTGATCCAGCCCAGGTCGCCGCCACTGGAAGCACTGCCATCGTCTGAGTATTGGCGTGCCATGTCCTGGAACGGTGTGCCATGGTCTATGCGCTCCTTGATGCCGTCAATTTTTTGCTTGGCTTCTTTGTCAGACAAGACTTCATTGGGCTTTAGCAGAATGTGGCGCACATGGGTTTGCTCAACAATCAGGGTGCTGGCACCTGCGCGTCTGTCATTCAGTTTAAGGATATGTACGCCGGTACCACTGCGGATTGGACGTGAGACGCCACCCGCTTGCAATGTTTTAACCAGTTCCAGAAACTGGGCTGGCATTTGCTGACCGCTGCGCCAGCCTAAACTACCGCCATCCAGCGCGTTAGGCGCATCTGAAAAATTGGCAGAGGCTTTTTCAAAGCTCATGCCTTCAGCCAGCGCTTTAGTAATTTGTTCCGTGCGTGCTCTGGCTTTTTGAATGTCTTCTGGCGAACTGTCTTCCGGCAGGCGAACCAGGATTTGCGAGATATTGAACTCATCCAGATCGCCTTCTTTCTCTTGTGTCGTTAAATAGTTGTCAATTTCGGCTTCGGAAATATTCACCTTGTTGTCTACATCGCGCTCGCGCAGGCGGGCAAGAATAATGTCATTGCGGATGTCTTCACGAAACTTGTAAAACTGCGTTCCGTCTTCCTCCAGCGCTTTTTTAAAGGCAGGCAAGGTCAGGTTGTTTTGTTCGGCAATCCGTTCAATTGTTTTGTCCAGTTGTGCATCTTCGACTTTAATACCGGTTTGGGCGGCCAGTTGCAGTTGCAGGCTATCGACGATCAGGCGTTCCAGAATCTGCTTTTGCAGTACCTCGTCAGGCGGCACTTCAACGCCTTTTTTAATCATTTGTGTCTTGACTGATTCCATGCGGTTCAGCATTTCCCGTTCCGTAATGACGGATTGGTCGACCACCGCAATGATGCGATCCATTTTTTCAATCGGACGTTTTTCTGCGGCAAATAGTGTTGTTGATTGCGATGCGTACAGCGCAAACACCATCGTGGAGATAAGGAAATTAGATAAACGTTTCATCATTGCGCGTTCTGGTCTCTGTAAATTGCCGGGATATCATAGGTGCGCATATAGGTTGGAATATTGCGCTTGATCACATTTAACGGGTTGGCACCAATCGAGGTCAACCCACCGAGTTCGAGTTGGAAAAACATGGCATAGTTCGCGTTGGCCGTCGCTGTTTGTACACGTTGCATGACTGCGCGGGCCTGCCAGCAACCGGCATCATATTCTAATCCACCCAGGAATTGCACCGCGTTGCCATCGCGGATCGAGTAGTTAAGGCGGCTGATACCGTACCAACCAGCGCCTAATGGCCATTGGGCTGAAGTGTCGAATTGTTCGAGTGTGTTGGCGGTGTATCGATAACCAAAGCTGAATGACTTACCTGGCTCTGGATTGTAGCGTAGCAAGTAGTTATTACGCTCCATGTTGCCGCGGTCCGGGTCATACTGCCAGAACGTGTCCAGGTTTAAGCGGCTCGAAAGACGCGCTGTAAATCCGGCGAGAATGTCTGATGATTTGCGGGAACTTGGGGTCGTGCTTGGCAGCGAGACTTGCAGATCATCAAAATAAAAACGCTGCCCCAACGTGGCGCTTAAACGTTCAATCCCGGTTTCGCTATCAATCAGGCGACTGGTCAGGGCCACTGTCATTTGATTGGCATTATTGATGCGGTCATCACCACTAAACTGGTTTTCATAGAAAATCGAGTTCTGGTTGAGGGTGTTGAGTGAAGTATCAAAAATCGGGATTTTGCTCTGGTCGCGATATGGAATGTACACATAGTAAGCGCGTGGCTCCAGGGTATGCGTATAGTTCGTGTCAAATAAACTGGTTTCACGGTCAAAATACAAACCTGAGTCCAGGCTGACGATAGGCAATGTGCGGTTCAACTGGTTGTATTCTTGCGAATATCCCAAGGGCACATTGTTACTCAGGCTGTATTGCGTTGTTTGAATCCCGACTTTAGGCGTGATGAAGCCATAAGCATTTTTCATCGGGTAAGAAATGGATGGGTAGAGGCTCAAACGACTACCTGAAGGCTTGTCAATCATGCCATCCATGGTCTGGAAATTGACGTATTGTGCGCCAGTTTGGGTTTTGAAACCTTTCCATTCATCGTTGTATGAAAATGTCAGCTGCGGCAACCGTTGGTAAACATAGGAGACGTCATCCAGGTTTTGATAACGCTGCACCGTGCCATTAAACGTCACATGCTCACTGTTATAGTTAACAAATGCACTTTGTTGCAAATTCACGCGTGAAGTGACCTGAATTCTGGTTGCCATCTCGGAGAAATAGGTGTTGTCTGAGACCTTTTCCAGGTTATAACCACCTGACCAATGGTCGCTGAAGCGTTGCAAGTGCGATAGCCTGGCGTAAAAACGCGTTTGATCCGTCAGGCTGTCTTTATCCAGGTACTCAAGGTTGTTGATGCCTGAGTAATCTTCATCCAGATAGCGAAATTCGCCCTGTAGTTGCACACCACGTTTACTGAGGAAGCGGGTGGCGATCGTCGCATCCATATCTGGCCGGATATTAATATAGTAGGGGGTGAGCAACTCGAAGCCGCTTCTGGAAGTGGTTCCCCACAGTGGTGCCAGTAAGCCACTTTTACGCTGGTTGTTATACGAGAAGCTCATCCACGGTGTATAAAGAATAGGCACGCCTTTGAACTCAACATATGCATTGGTGGCTTCGCCAGTCCGTGTGTAGTCATTGAGTTCAAGATTGTTGGTTTTGATATACCAGTCATCTACGTCAGCGGCACACGAGGTGTAGCTGGCTTTTTTCAGGCGTTTGATATTCTGGCCTTCAAACAATACTTGTTTTGCGGTGGCGCGAATATTATCAAAAGAGCTGGTTGTTTTTTGGGTGCTGTAAGACTGGTTGTCTTCCAGGTATCTTTTAGGGTCACTGAGCAAAATCGCCTGATCGCTCAATAGTGGACTGCTATCCTGGTTGCTAGGTGGCGGTTGGCTGCTTTTAAACTCAATAGTGACATCTCGCATTTCACCAATATTTTCGCTCATGCGCATACGCAACATCGGGCCCGTAATTTTGGTTTGCCCGGCTGTAATCACCGCGTTACCGTCCACTTGCAGTTCGTCATTCTGGATGTCGTAGCGGATATCATCCCCGGTGACTTGCTGGCCTTCTTTGCGGATCACCGCGTTGCCTATGGCGCGCATTTGGCGGTCCATGCGCAGTTGCAAGGTGTCGCCTTCAATTTCAATCGCACCGGGCAAGGTGGTGTTTTCCGCCACTACTATAAGTGGTGCTTCAGCCTGATCATCCGCGCGCGCATGCACAGGCGCCAGCGTGCCGATGGCGGTGAGCGCCAAAATCAGACGGATGCCGCGTTCCTGAAAAGTGGATGAGTGAGCTTGCAAATTATTCAAAGAGTGATCGTTTCGGTAAGGCCTGCTAATGGCCGACGTTTGTATGCACGCATCCCGGACCATACGGCCAGATGTCCCGTTTCAATTGGGCTATATTATTCATGAAAATGCTTAAAAAGTCATTTTTCACTTAAAATGACAGCCGCATTTTAACAGTAATGCCCGGTAGTATGGGCCGATTCATTATTTGGGAACATTTGTGGATAGAACACAGCAACTACAACAATGGCTACAGCAGGTGCTCGATCAGCCTTTTACACTCACTACGGCTTCGGCAGACGCCAGTTTCAGGCGTTATTTCCGCGTGCATTTGCCGACGCAAACCCTGATTGCCATGGATGCGCCACCGCCGCAGGAAGACTGTCGCCCGTTTGTGCGCGTGGCTGAGCAACTGTTGGCCGCCGGGCTCAATGTGCCCAAGATCGTGGCGCAAGACGTTACGCAAGGCTTTTTGTTGCTAAGCGATCTCGGTAACGACACCTATCTGTCGCAACTGAATCGTGACAACGCCAAGGCTTTATATGGCGATGCTTGCCAGGCCCTGATCAAGATGCAACTGGCAACACAGCCAGACGCGTTGCCAGCATATGATGCAGCCTTGCTGATGCGCGAATTGCAATTGTTCCCGGAGTGGTATGTGAGCAAGCATTTAGGTAAAACGCTGACGGCAGAGCAGCAGGCCGTGATGGATAAGACGTTTGGCTTGCTGATCGACAATATTTTGCAGCAACCGCAAGTGACGGTGCACAGGGATTATCACTCGCGCAACCTGATGGTGACCACGGATAATAACCCGGGTGTGCTGGATTTTCAGGATGCCGTCATCGGGGCCATTACCTACGACCTGGCGTCTTTGTTCAAAGATGCCTATATCCGCTGGGACGAAGAAGAACTGATGGACTGGGTAGTACGTTACTGGCAGTCTGCTAAAAAAGCTGGCTTACCAGTCACTGCCGATTTTGGCGAATTTTATAAAGATTTTGAGTGGATGGGCGTGCAGCGCCATATCAAGGTGCTGGGTATTTTTGCCCGTTTGTATCATCGTGATGGTAAAGATGGCTATCTTAAGGATATGCCGCTAGTGATGCAGTATTTGCAGGCAGCGTGCGAACGCTATGTCGAACTGCGGCCATTTTTAAGGTTGCTGTTGGCCTTGGAAAAGGCAGCATAAATCATGCGGGCAATGATCCTGGCGGCAGGGCGTGGCGAAAGGATGCGGCCACTGACCGACCATACGCCCAAACCGTTGCTAATGGTCGGTGGCAAGCCACTGATTGTGTGGCATATCGAGCGATTGGCGCGGGCCGGTTTTACTGAGTTAGTGATTAATCATGCACATTTGGGGCAGCAGATTGAAGCCGCATTGCGCGATGGTGCGCAATGGCAGGTGCATATCCGTTATAGCGCTGAGCCGCAGGCTCTGGAGACAGCAGGTGGCATTGCGAATGCCTTGTCTTTGTTGGGGGATGAGCCGTTTTTGGTGGTGAATGGGGATGTGTTTACCGATATTGATTATGCCAGCCTGCATTTGCCAGCCGGTAAATTGGCGCATCTGGTCATGGTGGATAATCCACCGCAGCATGCGAGTGGTGACTTTGGCCTGGAAAACGGACTGGTGCTAGAATCTGCCGGGCATCGCCTCACTTTTTCGGGCGTAGGTGTCTATCATCCTGTGCTATTCGAGAGTGTGCCCCCTGGGCAGGCGGCCAAATTGGCCCCGTTGTTAAAAGCTGCGATGCAACAGCAACGCGTGACCGGACAACATCACTTGGGTTTGTGGCATGATATCGGTACACCGGAGCGTTTAGATCAGCTCGATCATTGGCTACATAAAAAGACAAATCAGGGGGAATAATGAAGCCGCCTTATGAACATCGTACCGATAAAATCGCCCATCAGGCGTTGATGTGGATAGAGCGGTTGGGGCTAGGCTTAGTGACCATCGCTACTTTTTTCTCGCTGGCGCACGAATTGGCGCGCATGTGGGACGCAGGTATGGTCGGTCTCGGTGATTTGCTGCAGCTGTTTTTATATCTGGAAGTGTTCTCCATGATTAACAGTTATTTTGGCACCGGTAAACTGCCCATGCGTTATCCGATTTATATCGCCATGGTGGCTTTGGCTCGCTATTTATTGCTGGATATGAAGGAAATGACAGAGACACATATGTTAGCGGTGTCTGCTGCCATTCTGATATTGGCGATTTCCGTATTGGTGATGCGCTTTGGGCATTCGCGTTATCCCTATGAGGATATCCCTGAACAGAAACGCGATTTGCTTTAAAGCCATCAGGCGGCTGCAAGCTCTCCGTTTAACAGGGTGACCTGGTTACGGCCTTGTGCCTTGGAGGTATACAGCGCCTGGTCGGCACGGGTGATAAAGCTGTCGGCAGATTCCCCAGGATGGTAAGCGGTGACGCCCATGGAAATGGTAATGTTGGAAATCAGCCGCTGGGTGACATTGTTTTTAATGGTGATGGCGGCGACCTGGCGACGAATATTCTCTGCAATTTCGTGTGCAATATCCATACTTGTGTGCGGCAGCAACAGGACAAATTCTTCACCACCGTAGCGGGCAGCGGTGTATAAATTGCCAGACACGGTTTTTAATATCCTGGCCACGGCTTGAATTACTTTATCGCCGAATAAATGTCCGTAGCTGTCATTCACTTTTTTAAAGAAATCAATATCGGCAATCATCAGGCATGTTTCTTCAGCGGGCCCGGTGTCAAGGCATTGATGCAATGCGCTATCAAATCCTTTACGGTTCATCAGCCCGGTCAGACCATCCGAGATCGCCTCTTGCTTGGCTTTCATAATCTCGTTTTTCAGGTCAGCGATTTCTTCCAGGCTAGAGGTTAGTTGATGCTGTAAACCATGCATGGAGGTTTGCATGTGTTGGGTGTCAGACAGCAAAGAGCCTAATTGCGCCCCTAGCTGCGGATCCAGTTGTTGAATCTCATCAGACCAGGCGTCGAGTGACTTTCTAAACTGTGAGGTCTCTTGCCCGGCTTTTTCTGTGGAAGAGGTGATACTGGTCACCACCTGGTTGAAGCGCTCCACCAGTACCTTGGCACTATCGGCATCGGCACCGGCAATATGTTTGTTAAACAGGTGGGTAGTGCTCTTTTCGTTAAGTCTTTTCTCTTTCTCAATCAAGTCATTCACTTCTTCAATCAGGCGCACATGTTCGCCCGAGGAATATTCATACCAGACCGCGTAGCTGACCGGATGAAAAGCCGCATCCTGCATCGACATATGATGGATGGCTTGTCGCAGATATTCTGCACTTTTTTCTTTAGTAATTTCGTATTGCATCATGGATACTTAGCCTTGTTGTTTAATTTAACGTGCAACACACCAACAGACAAGCAGTTTGCACGCGAGCTACCTTAAGGTTAATGAGGTGCTAAGTAACCCAACACTTCAC
>Ga0123396_118784_pt1 | contig 11107 bp, 9 predicted proteins | sample T10HLNO3metaT_FD_89924 | JGI IMG/M metagenome (GOLD analysis project Ga0123396, IMG submission 89924) | Methane-oxidizing artificial microbial communities from Washington, USA to study methane cycling - T10-HLNO3 metaT (Metagenome... ...
CATGATGATCGCGAACGTACCAGCGGTGTATGTCGGCCAGAGGCTGGCGCAGCGGCTGCCGGTGAACTGGATACGACGCATCGCCGCTGGTCTGTTCGTCGCCACCGGCATCATCACGCTCTACGTCGGACTGAACTGATCAGGCGCCGAGCATTTCGCGCGCATGTGCGCGCGTGGTGTCGGTGATCACCTCGCCGCCCAGCATGCGGGCGATTTCGTCGACGCGCGCCGGCGCATCCAGCGGCGTGACCGAGCTGCGCGTCTGCCCGCCCTCGCTGCGCTTGGCGATCGACCACTGCCAGGCCGCCCGCGCCGCCACCTGCGGCAGATGGGTCACGCACAGCACCTGACGTGCCTCGCCCAGACGGGCGAGCTGGCGTCCGACCACCTCGGCGACGCGACCGCCAATGCCGACATCGACCTCGTCGAACACCAGCGTCGGCGTGCCGCTGCGCGCGCTGGCAATGACCTGGATGGCCAGTCCGATGCGTGACAGCTCGCCGCCCGAAGCCACCTTGGCCAGCGGTGCAAGCGGCTGGCCCGGGTTGGCAGCGACATGGAATTCGACCTCTTCGAGGCCGGTGGCCGACGGCTGATCGAGCGGCTTCAGCACCACTTCGAAGCGCCCGCCCTGCATCGCCAGCTCGGACATTGCCGCGGTCACCGCCTGTGACAGCTGCTTTGCGGCCGGCCGGCGCGCATTGGACAGCTCCTTGGCCGCCTCGACACAGGCCGCCCGCGCGGCATCGCGCGCCGCTTCGAGCGCGGCCGGGTCGGATTCCGCCTCCAGCCGCTGCAGCCCTTCCTGGCTGTCGGCCAGCAGCTGCGGCAGTTCATCCGGATCGACACGATACTTGCGTGCGCAGGCCAGCACCGTCGCGATCCGCTCGTCGGCACGCGCCAGCGCGGCCGGGTCGGCATCGATGCGATGCGCGTAGGCGCGCAGCGCACGCGCCGCCTCGTCGACCTGTGTGGCGGCCGATTCGATCAGGCCACGACATTCGCCGAGCGAAGCATCGAATGCTTCCAGCCGGCCAAGCAGCGACGCGATGTGCGCCAGTTGCCCGTCGAGCGCCGCCTCGCCCTCCTCGATCAGCGCCAGCGCCTCGGCCGAGCCTTCGAGCAATTGTGTGGCGTGCGCCAGTCGGCCGTGATCCTGTTGCAGTTCGGCCCAGGCCTGCGGCTCGAAGGCCAGTGCGTTCAGCTCCTCGACCTGCCATTGCAGCCGCTCGCGCTCGCGCTCGGCGGCGTCGCGGTCCTGCAGCGCGCGGGCCAGCGCCTGTTCGCGCTGCTGCCATTCGCGATGCAGCCGCCCGACGGTCGCCACCTGCGCAGTCAGACCAGCGTGCTGGTCGAACAGCGCGCGCTGCGCCGTCTCGCGCATCAGCGCCTGATGGGCGTGCTGGCCGTGGATGTCGACCAGCTGGCCACCCAGATCGCGCAGCTGGCTCACGCTGGCCGGCGCACCGTTGATGTAGGCGCGCGAACGACCGCCGGCGTCGATGACCCGACGAGCGATCACCAAGCCCTCTTCCAGTTCGAAATCCTGCTCCTTCAGCCAGCTGGCGACAGCGCTGTCGGCGGCACAGGAAAATTCGGCCGACAGTTCCGCCCGGTCACAGCCGGCGCGCACGACCGAGGCGTCGGCGCGGCCACCGAGCAGCAGCCCCAGCGCATCGACCAGGATGGATTTGCCGGCGCCGGTCTCGCCGGTCAGCGCGCCGAAGCCGGACGCAAAATCGAGTTCGAGCCGGTCGACCAGGATGAAGTCGCGGATGAAAAGACGTTCGAGCATGAAACGAAAGGGACTCAGACGTGAGGTTCAGACTTCCTTGGGCGCCTCGCTCCAGCGCAGCTTTTCGCGCAGCATCGAGAAGTAGCTGTAGCCGGGCGGGTGCAGCAAGGTAACGCGATACGGCGAACGCTCGATGCGCAGCACGTCGTCGCCCTGCAGATTGCAGTGTTCCTGGCCGTCGAAGTGCGCCCGTGCGTCGTGCCGCGAGAACAGGCGTACCTTCAGCACGGCCGAGTCGCCCAGCACGATGGGGCGCGACGACAGCGCGTGCGGGCACAGCGGCACGATGAGCATGCCGCCGAGCGACGGATGCAGGATGGGTCCGTTGGCCGACAGCGAGTAGGCGGTCGAGCCGGTCGGCGTCGATACGATGAGCCCGTCGGAGCGCTGGCTGTAGACGAATTCGTCGTCGACCCGCATTTCGAACTCGATCATGCGGCCGAGGTCGCCTTTCGAAATGACCACGTCGTTGAAGGCGAAAGCGGAGAACACCTCGGCCCCGTCGCGCAGCACCGATGCCTGCATCAGCGCGCGCCGCTCCGGACGGAACTGGCCGTGCATCAGCGATTCCATCGCCGCCAGCATGTTGGAGCGGGCGACGTCGGTCAGGAAGCCGAGACGGCCCTGATTGATGCCGACCAGCGGCACGTCGTGCGGCGCCAGCTTGCGTGCGGCACTGATCAGCGAGCCATCGCCGCCCACGACCACAGCGAGCTTTGCGCGGCGGCCCAGGGTATCGAAATCGGCCGCCTCGAAGCGGTCGTCCGGCAGCACTTCGGCCGATGCCTGCTCGATCAGCACCTCGCGCCCGGACTCGCTCAGCCAGTGCGCCAGTGCGCGCAGTGACTCGGCCACTTCGGCGCTCTGGTACTTGCCGATCAGCGCGACGCAGCCAAAGGCCGGGGATTCGTTTTTCATCGGCGAATTAAACCACAAAGCCCCGAGCCGTCATCGACGGCACGGCGGTGTGACGGCGGCTGTGTCAATATCGGTGCGCTGACGGCGCCAACACGCCGGCGCTGCTCTAGAATCAGTCTCCGCAACCGCATCAGGATCCGTATCCCGCCACCCGCGCCATGCTTGAAGATCGATCGAGACTGCTGCTCAAGACCCTGGTCGAGCGCTACATCGCCGACGGCCAACCGGTGGGTTCGCGCACGCTGTCGAAGTACTCCGGCCTCGACCTGTCGCCGGCGACCATCCGCAATGTCATGTCCGACCTTGAGGACATGGGCTACATCGCCAGCCCGCACACCTCGGCCGGCCGCATCCCGACGCCGCGCGGCTACCGCTTCTTCGTCGACACGCTGCTGTCGGTGCAACCGCTGGAGCCCGGCCAGATCAGCGAACTGAAAGGTGAACTGCGCCCGGCCGATCCGCGGCTGCTGGTCAATCAGGCGTCGCAGCTGCTGTCGCAGCTCACCCGCTTCGCCGGCATCGTCGTCGCGCCGCGCCGCCAGTTGCCGCGCATCCGCCAGATCGAATTCCTGAGCCTGTCGGACAAACGCATCCTGCTCATCATCGTGACCGACACCGGCGAGGTGCAGAACCGCATCCTGCTGACCGAACGCAACTTTTCGCCGTCGGAGCTGGTCAGTGCGGCCAACTACCTGAACCAGCACTACGTCGGCTTCGATTTCGACGAGATCCGCGGCCGGCTGCAGGCGGAACTGAAGCAGTTGCACGGCGATCTGACCACGCTGATGTCGGCCGCGCTGCAGGCCGGCAACGAGGCCTTCTCCGACGACAAGGGGCAGTACGTCATCACCGGCGAGCGCAACCTGCTCGAGGTCGACGATCTCGCGTCCAACATGTCGCGGCTGCGCGAGCTGTTCTCGCTGTTCGATCAGCGCACGCAGCTGGCCAGTCTGCTCGACCTGTCGCAACGGGCCGATGGCGTGCAGATCTTCATCGGCGGCGAGTCCGGTCTGGCCCCGCTCGACGAATGCAGCGTGGTGACCGCGCCGTACGAGGTGCAGGGCCAGGTGGTCGGCACGGTCGGCGTGATCGGACCAACGCGCATGGCCTACGAGCGCGTGATTCCGATCGTCGACGTCACCGCCAAACTGCTGTCGAGCGCGCTGAGCCAGACCTGAAAACCCGTCTCCACCGGGACGGATCACAACAAGAAAACCGGATATGTCCCGCTTCGTCGAAGAACCGTCTTATTCACACGGCCAGATGCCGCGCACCGGCGTGCTGCTGGTCAATCTGGGCACGCCGGACCAGGCTGATGCGCCTTCGCTGCGCCGCTACCTGAAGGAATTCCTGTCCGACGACCGCGTGGTCGAGGTGCCGAAGCCGCTGTGGTGGCTGATCCTGAACGGCATCATCCTGAATGTCCGGCCGAAGCAGTCGGCCGAGAAGTACGCCACCGTGTGGACCGACGAGGGCTCGCCGCTGCGCGTGCACACCGAAAGGCAGGCCAAGCTGCTGCGCGGCTGGATGGTGGCGGCAGGGCAGCGCGAGATCGAGGTGCGACACGCGATGCGCTACGGCAGCCCGTCGATTGCCGACGTACTGCAGCAGATGAAGGCCGACGGCTTCACGCGCATCCTGATGGTGCCGATGTACCCGCAGGGCGCCTCCAGCACCACCGGTTCGGTGGTGGACGAAATGGCGCGCGCGCTGCTGCGCTGGCGCAACCTGCCGGAGATGCGCTACGTCCGCGCCTTCGCCGGTGACCGCGGCTATATCGACGCGCTGGCCGCCAGCGTGCGCGAGCACTGGCAGAAGAACGGCCGCGCCGACAAGCTGGTCATGTCCTTCCATGGCGTGCCGCACTTCCACCTGGAAAAGGGCGACCCCTACCACTGCGAATGCCACAAGACCGGCCGGCTGATTGCCGAGGCGCTCGGTCTGGCGAAGGAGGACTATCTGGTCACCTTCCAGTCGCGCTTCGGCCGCGCCCGCTGGCTCGAACCGTACACGCAGCCGACGCTGGAGAAGCTGGCCGAAGGCGGCCTGCGCAGTGTCGAGGTGATGTGTCCGGGCTTCGTCGCTGACTGTCTTGAAACGCTGGAGGAAATCGCGGTCGAGAACCGCGATGCCTTCATCGGTCGCGGCGGCAAGCAGTTCAGCTACATCCCCTGCCTGAACGAGCGGCCGGACTGGATCGCCGCGCTGGGCGGCATCGTGCGCCGCGAACTGGGCCACTGGTGGGACGAAGCCGGCCAGCCGCCGGCCGATCTGGCGCTGCAGGCGCGCAACGCGACGGCGATGGGCGCGAAGCAATAAAAAAGGCGACCTCGCGGTCGCCTTTCTGTTGCGCAATGCAGTCCTGTTCAGGCCGCAGCGCGCGTCGGCACGATGTTCTCGTCGTTCTTCGCCTTGCGCGGACGACCGCGCCGCGAAGCACCCGGATCGAACTGGCCGTCGAGCTTCTTCAGCGCATCCTTGCGCGCCTTCAGCGCCATCTTGAACGCACCTTCCTCGCCGTACTTGTTCACCGAGAACTTGACCCGCTTGCGACGCCCGGACGGCAGCGGCCACGACGCCACCCAGAACCAGCGCTGCTTGTCCTCCGGCATGTCACGGGTTTCGGAGGCGCAGTAGCGGCACACGCCGACCACGCCGGAACGGTTGTTCTTCTTGACGATGCTCGAATACTCGCGCAGCGAGAACGGCGGGAACTTCGAAATGATGTCGTCGCGAAACTGCTTCGCGGCGGCAAAGGCCTTCTGCTTGCCACCGAAGACACCATCGCTGAAGTGCTTCCGGTGTATCACTCCGCGTCGCTGTATGGTCACGAGCCAGCCATGCGTGCGGCTGGCTTCGTTGTCCACGCGGCTGATGCCATAAACTGAATTGCGGCTCAAGGTCGGTCTCCTTCCGATAGCACAGGCGTCGCCATGTGCTTGTGAGGAGAGTTTCGGCCTGCCGTGTCGAAACTTTAGCCGGGGCGGCGGGCGTTCTTCACGCCGCAGGGGTTGCGGGCGCGCTCAGCGTCGTGCCGGCGTATCGGGCAGCAGTTCGAGATCGATGCCGCCGCCGATGACGGAAAAACCCGATTCGGTTGCCAGCACCACCTGCTCGCCCTGGGCGGCAAGGGCGGAATTGGCGCGGGCCAGCCGTTGCACCACGGTGCTGATGAGCTGGGCGCGGAAGTGTTCCAGACACTCTTCCGACGCCAGCGCCAGCGCCGACGGGCTGACTTCGAGAAAAGCCACCGGCGAGGACGCGATCACGGTCGCCGAGCGGCGAAGGTGGTTGGGGTCGAGATAGCCCATTTCGCCGACCACCTCGCCCGGGCCCAGTTCGGCCAGCAGCCGGCCACCGACCACCACCCGGACATGGCCGGACACGATCAGCCCGAAGCGGTTGTCGCTGTCGCCCTCGCGCATCAGCACCGTGCCCTCGGTGTACTGCCGCCAGTTCGAGAAGCGCAGCACCTCCCACACCTCGACGTCGTCGAATTCGGTGAAGAAGGTCATCTTGCGCAGGATGGAGAAGCGCGTGGTGTCCGGCGGCACGTACTTGTCGTCGAGGATCTTGAACCGCACCGTCGACAGGTCCTTCGCGAACTCGGCGCCGTTCTTGTAGCGCGAGTAGAGGTCCTTCTCCAGCGCCTTGCGGATCACCCGATCCATCGCTTCCGGCACTTCCGGGTTCAGTTGCGACGCCGACGGCGGGTCGGCGTTGATGATCTTGTAGATGAGCTGGGCCGGATGCTTGGCGCGGAAGGGCAGCCGCCCGGTCAGCAGGTGGAACAGCACGACTCCCAGCGAATAGAGGTCGGTCTTCTGGTTCAGCGGATAGCCCTTCACCTGTTCCGGACTCATGTAGGCCGGCGAGCCGACGCCCATGATGAAGGTCGAATCCTTGTCGTTTTCCTTCGCGACGTTCAGCGCCAGACCGAAATCGGTCACCTTCACCAGGTCGTTGGCGCCGATCAGGATGTTGGCCGGCTTGATGTCGCGGTGCACGACGCCGTGGCGGAAGGCGTAATCGAGAGCCATCGCGCACTTGAACACGATGCTCACCGCGCGCGGCAGCGGCAGCATCGTGTTGAATTCGCAGTAGTGGTCGAGCGGCTGGCCGTCGATGAACTCCATGACCAGATAGGCCCGGTTCTCCTCGACCTGCGCATCGTAGATGCGGATGATGTTCGGATGGTCGAGCTTGGCGGCGATCGCCGCCTCGGTCAGGAAAAGCTTGCGCATGCGCCGCGACCACTTGCCCTGATCGCGGTTCTTGTCGCCGAAATCGACCAGCTTGACGGCGACCATTTCCTCGATGTCGTCGCACTTGCACAGGTAGACAGTCGCGGTGGCGCCCTTGCCGATCTCGCGGATTACCCTGTATTTGCCAATGCGTTCGAGCATGTCGTGTGGAGCGATGGACGCGTCATGAACCGCGAATGATAGGCCATCGCCAAGCGCCGGACAAAGAATGGGTCAAAAGGCTGATGGAAAGTCCACTTTCCGGGCTTGAAATGTGTCCGGACGCCCCCATTTCCGGCGGGTCTCAGATTCAGAGGATTTCCCGCATGACCGAGCAGACCCCGCAACCGGTGCCCGAAGAACAGCAGGCCGCCCCCAACACCGAAGCCGCTACGCCGGCCGCTGCCGTGACGCCCGAGGCGCTGGCCGCCGCCGAGCAAAAGGTGGCCGAACTGCAGGACGCGCTGCTGCGCGCCAAGGCCGAAACCGAAAACATGCGCCGTCGCGCCGCCGAGGACGTGATCAAGGCGGGCAAATTCGCCGGCGAGAAGTTCGCTTCCGCCATGGTGCCGGTCAAGGACAGCCTGGAAGCGGCGCTGGCCGACACCTCGAACGACGCCGCCAAGATCCGCGAAGGCGTCGAACTGACGCTGAAGCAGCTGGTGCAGGCTTTTTCGGGCGCCAGCGTCGAGGAAGTGAACCCGCTGGGCGAGAAGTTCGACCCGCACAAGCACCAGGCGATCAGCCAGATCGAGGCGCCGGGCGAGCCGAATCACGTGGTGCAGGTGCTGCAGAAGGGTTATCTGCTGCACGACCGCGTGCTGCGCCCCGCCCTGGTCATCGTTTCGAAGGCTGCGGGCTGAAAAGCCCCTTGAAATGCAGGGGCAAACGCCCCACTTCGACCTCAGACAAGCTCTCTCCTCCAACCGCATATATATAGAGGACCCCGAACATGGGAAAAATCATCGGTATCGACCTGGGCACCACCAATAGCTGCGTTTCCGTGATGGAAGGCGGCAAGCCCAAGGTGATCGAGAACTCCGAAGGCGCGCGCACGACGCCGTCCATCGTCGCCTACACCGACGACGGCGAAATCCTCGTTGGCGCCTCGGCCAAGCGCCAGGCCGTCACCAACGCCGCCAACACGCTGTTCGCCGTCAAGCGCCTGATCGGCCGCCGCTTCGAAGAGAAGGAAGTGCAGAAGGACATCGCGCTGATGCCCTACAAGATCTCCAAGGCCGACAACGGCGACGCCTGGGTCGAGGTGCGCGGCAAGAAGATCGCGCCGCCGCAGGTGTCGGCCGAAGTGCTGCGCAAGATGAAGAAAACCGCCGAGGACTACCTGGGCGAGGAAGTGACCGAAGCCGTCATCACGGTGCCGGCCTACTTCAACGACAGCCAGCGTCAGGCCACCAAGGACGCCGGCCGCATCGCCGGTCTGGACGTCAAGCGCATCATCAACGAGCCGACCGCTGCCGCGCTCGCCTTCGGCATGGACAAGAAGCCGGGCGACTCCAAGATCGCCGTGTATGACCTCGGCGGCGGCACCTTCGACGTGTCCATCATCGAAATCGCTGACGTCGATGGCGAACACCAGTTCGAAGTGCTGGCCACCAACGGCGACACCTTCCTCGGCGGCGAGGACTTCGACCAGCGCATCATCGATTACGTGATCGACGAGTTCAAGAAGGACCAGGGCGTCGACCTGAAGAAGGACATCCTCGCGCTGCAGCGCCTGAAGGAAGCGGCCGAAAAGGCGAAGATCGAGCTGTCGTCGAGCGCGCAGACCGAAATCAACCTGCCCTACATCACCGCCGACGCGTCCGGCCCGAAGCACCTGGCGATCAAGATCACCCGCGCCAAGTTCGAGTCGCTGGTGGAAGAGCTGATCGAGCGTTCGATCGAGCCCTGCCGCATCGCGCTGAAGGATTCGGGCGTCAAGATCGGCGACATCGACGACGTCATCCTGGTCGGCGGCATGACCCGCATGCCCAAGGTGCAGGAAAAGGTGCGCGAATTCTTCGGCAAGGAGCCGCGCAAGGACGTGAACCCGGATGAGGCGGTCGCCGTCGGCGCGTCCATCCAGGGTGGCGTGCTGCAGGGCGACGTCAAGGACGTGCTGCTGCTCGACGTGACCCCGCTGTCGCTGGGCATCGAGACGCTGGGCGGCGTCATGACCAAGATGATCCAGAAGAACACGACGGTGCCGACCAAGTTCTCGCAAACCTTCTCGACCGCCGACGACAACCAGCCGGCCGTGACCATCAAGGTCTACCAGGGCGAGCGCGAGATGGCATCGGGCAACAAGTCGCTCGGCGAATTCAACCTGGAAGGCATCGCCCCGGCGCCGCGCGGCATGCCGCAGATCGAGGTCACCTTCGACATCGACGCCAACGGCATCCTGCACGTGTCGGCCAAGGACAAGGGCACGGGCAAGGAAAACAAGATCACCATCAAGGCGAACTCGGGTCTGTCGGAAGAAGAGATCCAGCGCATGGTGAAGGACGCCGAACTGCACGCCGAAGAAGACAAGCGCGCGCACGAGATGGCCGACGCCCGCAACCAGGCCGACGCGCTGGTCCATTCGACGCGCAAGGCGCTGGCCGAGCACGGCGACAAGGTCGACGCCGGCGAGAAGGAGAAGATCGAAGCCGCGCTGAAGGAAGTGGAAGAAGCCATCCGCTCCGGCGACAAGGAAGCGATCGACGCCAAGAGCGCCGCGCTTGCGACTGCCGCGCAGAAGCTGGGTGAGGCGATGTACGCCGAACAGCAGGCCGCGGCCGGTGAAGCTGCCGGCGGTGCTGCACCCGGCAGCCGCAAGGACGACGACGGCGACGTGGTCGATGCGGAATTCACCGAGGTGAAGGACAAGAAGTAAGCTGCGCTCCCGACGCTGACAGCGAGCAGTTCAACGACCGAGGCACAGCGCGGCAGGAGCCCTTCCTGACGCGCTGTGCCTTTGGCGCATCTGTGGTGAAAACGAATGGCGAAGAAAGATTTTTACGACATCCTGGGCGTCAACCGCGACGCCTCCGATGACGAGATCAAGAAGGCTTACCGCAAGCTGGCGATGAAGTACCACCCGGACCGCAATCCGGACAGCAAGGAAGCCGAAGACAAGTTCAAGGAAGCGAAGGAAGCCTACGAAATCCTGTCCGACGGACAGAAACGTGCGGCCTACGACCAGTACGGACACGCCGGCGTCGACCCGAACATGGGCGGCGGCGGGGGCGGCGGTCAGGGCTTCGGCGGTTTCGGCGACGCCTTCGGCGACATCTTCGGCGAAATCTTCGGCAACCAGGGCGGACGCGGCGGCGGCCGCAGCGGTGTCTATCGCGGCGCCGACCTGCGCTACAACCTCGAAGTATCGCTCGAAGAGGCGGCGCGCGGCACCGACACGCGCATCCGCATCCCGACCATGGACGACTGCGGCACCTGCGGCGGCACCGGCGCCAAGCCGGGCACCAAGCCGGTCACCTGCACCACCTGCAACGGTGTCGGCCAGGTGCGCATGCAGCAGGGCTTCTTCTCTATCCAGCAGACCTGCCCGAAGTGCCACGGCACCGGCAAGATGGTGAAGGATCCGTGCAATGACTGCCACGGCGCCGGGCGCGTCAAGGGCAGCAAGACGCTGCAGGTGAAGATTCCGGCCGGCATCGACGAGGGCGACCGCATCCGCCTGGCCGGCGAAGGCGAGCGCGGCCAGGGCGGCGGTCCGGCCGGCGACCTGTACGTGCAGATCCACATCAAGCCGCACACCGTGTTCCAGCGCGAAGGCGACGACCTGCACTGCGAAATGCCGATCGGCTTCGCCACCGCCGCGCTGGGCGGCGAGATCGAAATCCCGACGCTGGATGGCGCAGCCAAGATCAAGATCCCGGCCGAAACCCAGTCGGGCAAGGTGTTCCGCCTGCGCGGAAAAGGCATCAAGGGCGTGCGCAGCAGCTATCCGGGCGACCTGATGTGCCACGTCGTGGTCGAGACGCCGGTGAACCTGACGGCACGTCAGCGCGAACTGCTGAAGGAATTCGACGACATCAACCGCAGCGACGAGGCGAGCCACAGCCCGCGAGCCAAGTCGTGGATGGACAAGATGAAGGATTTCTTCGCCGGCTGACGCAGGCAGCACGCCCAATGAAAAAGCCCGCAC
>Ga0123396_118528_pt1 | contig 10850 bp, 14 predicted proteins | sample T10HLNO3metaT_FD_89924 | JGI IMG/M metagenome (GOLD analysis project Ga0123396, IMG submission 89924) | Methane-oxidizing artificial microbial communities from Washington, USA to study methane cycling - T10-HLNO3 metaT (Metagenome... ...
AGCTGAGCGCGCTCGATCCGGCCCTTTTCGCGGGGCGAGAGAGGGGAAGTCAGCGTTTCGCGCGTGACGGCGACAGCGAGGGCAGCGGCGGCGCGCGGGGGCAGCTTGGCGGGCTTCAGATCGCCCCGCGTTTCGGGGTCGAACTTGGCTTTCCATTCCTTGTAGCTGCGGCCTTTGGCGTTTTCGCTCACGCGGAATTCGCCGATCTCGCGCATGACGCCGCGGCGATCCGGCGCAGTGACCTTGCAACTCACCAGGTAGCCATTGCCCAATGGGTTCTTGAGCATTCCGTGCAGGTTGGTACCGATGTGCGGATACGCCTCGTAGATGTCCGTGCTGCGCGCAACGCCACGTTCGGCGATGAAGTCGCACAGTTGCTCGGTGACGCCTCTGCTCTCGTCCATCGCCGTCGCCCTCGCTCAGTGACCGATCTGCTCGACCCAGATGCAGCGCACGCCGCGGATCTGGAACTGCCCGTGACGGAACTGCCGGCCGGTGGATTCGTCGGTCGACCAGTGGTAGTACGCCGCTTCGTCGCGCTCGACGCGCTCACGCAGCGCTTCGCATTCGGCGATGTGGATGGTCGGCAGCGCGCCCCATGCCATCTGCACGTTGATGATGCGCAGCCCCATGTCGGTCAGTACGCCGACGGCTTCTGCGATGGCGATGGTGGCGTTCAGGAACACGCCGTTGAGCGGCGAAACCGGCTCGGGCACGGTGCGCTGCGGGCGCACGTAGGAGACTGAGGCGCTCATGTCAGCAGCTCCGCACGATGTTGGCGTCGACCTTGGCGGCGCCCAGGTGCGCAGCCTCGTTCATAGCCCGGGTGAGCAGGTTGCCGACCAGCAGCGGGTAACACATCGAGACGCGCTCTTTCGCCTGGCCGACGCTGACCAGCGCCACAAGCCGCTGGCGCACGGCGTCATAGGCGTCAGCGGCGAACACCTTGCTGGCGTCGACGTTGATCACCTTCAGCCGGTGGGCGACGAAGTCTTCGAGGTCGCTGTCGAGCGGCAGCAGGGTGTGCACTTCGAGGCGGCGAGCGACTTCACGGGCGACGCCGGCGGCGTTGGCGTTGAGCTTCTTGGTCAGCTCGGGCTGACCGATGAGCACGATGGACAGCAGCTTCTGCCAACCCACCTTGAACTCGTGAAAGCGCTTGAGCAGCTTCAGGGCGTCGACCGTGAGGTCGTGCGCCTCTTCGAACATGAGCGTCGTGTGCTGCCCGGCCTCGGCCGACTCGGCGAGCAGCTTGTGAGCAAGCCGGCTCAGCGTTTCGTTGCTCGACGGTATCTTCGCGTCAGAGTCCAGATCGCGCACGATGGCTTCGAGCACCGCCCGGCCGCGCACTTCGCTCTTGTCCGGCGTGCTGACGTTGAGCAGACGCACCGGCAGTTGCTCGCGCTGGATGCGGTCGCGCAGCAGGTCGATCAGCGTGGATTTGCCGGCGCCGGACTCGCCGACCAGCGCGAACAGGCGGTTGTTCTTGACTGCATCCCACAGCGCTTCATTGGCGTACAGCTGATCGGGGCCGAGGAACACTTCATCGGCGCCGTGAAGGTCTTGCGGGAACGGCTCGCGGAACATCGAGAAGTGCTTGCGGGCTTGGGGTGACAGCATGGCGGGCTCCGGGGCGTTGAATTCCTGATCGGGGACGGGGTACTCGTTCTTGCGCGGACGGATGCGCGAAAGGTCGGGCGCGGCGTCGATCTCGCTTCCGAACAGATCGGCGTGATCGGCCTCGGCCAGGCCGCGGCTGCGCAGGTAGTCGCGGATCTGCTTTTCGATCCATTCGCGCGGAGTGCGCTGCGGCCACACATCGCGGCTGAGGATGGTGGTTACGGTGGATCGCGCCAGCAGCTCGCCGTCAGTGCCGCGGATTGCCAGGCGCAACATGCTGTGAGATATGCCGTTGGCGGTCATGACTTCGCGCAGCTTCATCGGACGCGTCCATTCAAGATTCGGGTTGATGTAGGCGGTACCGGCCGGTGTCGGGATGGCCCGCAATGTGTGTGTGCTCACGTGGTAACCTCTCGTCGTCGTTGCAGTCCGGGCGGTTTGCGATCTGGTGCAAGTTCGCTTGCAATCGCAATCCGCCCACCCTCGGCCCCGGTGTTCGCAGCACCGGGGCCGAATTCCTTCCGGGCTCAGCCCGTTGCCTGCTGGCGCTCGGCGCCGCGCAGTGCATCCACCTCCGCCTGCAGCCAGTCGGCCGGCACGAAGCCATCGCCGAACTGCGCCGACAGGCGCGCATACAGATCGCTGCTTTTGTCCCCCGCCGTGCGCAGCCGTCGCACGGCCTGCGTGATCTCGACGTTCGGTAGGTCGCGCGCGGCGATCTGCGCGCCGTGCTCGCGCCCGCGCTTGGGCAGGTAGGCAGGCAACTGGGCGCTTTCGATATGAGCGAACGGGTTCAGCGTGATGCCGCCGTCGCCGGTGAAGGCGGTGCGCTGCGCGCGCTGGCGCTTGGCGTCATCCATGCTGGGCAGGCCGTAGGCCTCTTGCGCGATGCGGTCGAGCTGGCGCTGCGCCTCGTTTTTCGGCGCGGCCTTGTAGCCCTCACCGATCACGGCGCCGGCGGCGATGAAGCCGTACTCGTTCAGCTCGGCCGGTGACACGGTGTAGGTGGCCACCGTGCCGTCGGGCGCATCGACCAGTACATCGACATCCGGCAGGCGGTAGGCATTGACCACCACGCGCACCTTCTGCTTGGGATACACGTCGGGCAGGTGGCGCAGGGTGTAGATCGCGCTCTTGTGGCCGGGGCAGGCGTAGCTGATCGACAGGTCACCGGTCACCGTGCGCTCGACCGGGCGCGACACCACCAGCTCGCGGCACAACTCGACCGGCGGCGCCAGTACGAGTTGGTCTTCGCGGATGCGTGTCCAGGCGCCGAAGCGCGTCATGCCGTGCCGGCTATGGCGTTCGGTCGCGCAGTAGGCGACGCGCCAGCGGTGATGCCAGGTGTTCAGATCATCGATGTCGGCCGGCTTCCACTGACGCAGCAGGCCTTCGAACTCGCGCTCGATCAGGTTGTGCAGGCCCTCGACCATGCCCTTGGCGCGCGGATTCTTCGGGCGGTGCTGGATCACCTGCACGCCCAGGCGCTCCAGCAGGTTGCGGCTGGTGGCGGCACGCGCTGCTGCACCGGGGTCAAGCATCAGGATGCGCGGCACGCCGTGAAAGGGCTGACCGGCGCGCTGCTGGATGGCGCGGATGAAGAACTCGTTGAAGCTGGTCGAGTCTTCCGCGCCGGCGTGGTAGTCGCTGTAGAACGCGCCGCTGGTGTGGTCGACGATGGCCCAGCGCAAACACAGGTCGCGCGCCACACGGGCGACCGCGTCGGGCTTGTTCTTGTAGACGTCCGTGTCGTCGATGGCCTTCACGCGCAGCCCGCCTTCCGGCGCGTAGAAGATGACGCACACCGAGCAATCGACCTGCCACACGTGGTTAGGGTGCAGGCTCACCAGGTTGGTGTGTGCGCTCGGCACGGCGAGCTGATCGGGGTGGCACTGATGCAGGCGCATCGCGCGCGAAAGCGTGCTGGTGGAAAAGCTGACCACTTCGCCGGTGTCTTCATCCACCGCGCCGAGTCCGTTTGCGATCAACTGCCGGGCCGCACCCTTGATCGTCATGGTGCGCTTGCCGTTCGCGCGGGTGGCCAGCGCCACCAGACCGCCGCCGATTCGCGCCACCTCTGCCGGAACGCGCGTGGTGCCGGCGTCGCTGCGCCGCTTCCGTGCGCGCGTCAGCCCCAGTTCGCCCATGCGCTTGTACAGCGTGGCCTGGCTCATCTGCAGGCGCTCGCACGCCTCGGCGACGATGGCATTCTTCGCCCCGTGCCCGGCGCTGGCGATGCGCGTGGCGTAGGCGCGCAGCAGGTCGATGATGGCGAGGTCGGCGGCGTGCATGTCAGGCCCCGACGCCCTTGGACATACCCTCGACGGCGCTCAGCCACTCGGGTTCGACCACGGCCTGGAAGTCCACGTCCATCTCACGCTCGCGTGCGATATCGGCGATGCGCTGGAAGGCGAAGTTCAAGCTGTCCGTCGCGATGCGGCGAAGGCTGACGGCGTTTCCGCCGCCTTGTGACGCGTGCGCCAGGATGTCGGCGATCGCCACATCGAAGGCCTCGACCTGCGCCAGCAGCGCGAGCGTGGCGCCCTGCACCTGCTCGACGGCGTGGCGATCGGCCGCGCGGGCGGCGCGTACCCTCTCGTCCTTCGTGCCGTGCTGCAGCTTTTCCAGCTCATCTTCCAGCTTCTCGATGCGCTGATTGCGATCGCTCAGGCGCCGGTCCTTCGCTTCGGCCTCGGCGATGCCCTTCTCACGCTCTCTGCGGATGGCGGCGCGCAACTCGCTGGTGCTCATCGCGTCGATTTCGTCGATGGTGCCCAGATCGCTGTCGCCGTCGGCCACCGCCTGCAGCTCTTCGTCGTCGAGCGCGACCAGTTCGAGCAGCTTGCTGCGGCCCAGGCCGAGCACGCTGTTGCGCTGTTCGCCCGTCAGCGCTGCGCTGAACTTGCGGAAGGTCTGCATCAGCTTCTGTGCCAGGCGCTTTTCCATACCGACCTGATCGAGCAACGCGACGAACTCTTCCGCCGGCTCGTTGGCGCGCACCCAGCACAGCACGCGGCCGATTTCGTACATGACCAGGCTGGCGTTCGCCATCAGCCCCTGAATCGTGGTGATCGCTGCGGATCGGCTGTACTCGGCCTGTTCAAGCTGCTGCGCGACCTGATTGATCATCGCCGCGCCGGACTGCTGCAGCGTCTGCAGCGCATGCGTGGCCTGCGGCGTGTCGATACCTGTTTCGACGGCCTCGACTTCGGCTTTCTTGGGGCGTGCCATGTTCTTGTGATCTCCGTTGGTTGAGGAATCAGCCGCCGACTTCTGCGATGGCGGCATTGATGCGCTGGCGGCGTTCGGCGGTGCGCGTGGCGATGCGCGTGAGTTCGGCATCGGTGGCGGCGTGGATCTGCATGCAGGCAATCGAAAGCGCCCAGTGATTGGTCTTGTCGTACTGCATGACCATCTCTTCGCCTTCCATCGCTCGCAGCGTGTTGAGCACGGTGGAGTCGTTCTCACCCAAGGCCTTTGCCAACTGCCGCAGGCTCACGCCCAGGTCGGTCTGCCCCTTGAGCAGCTTCATGATTCGCATCGCCCGCACGACGGCGCGCTGGCTAGTTGCGTCGGACTTCTCGGTGGTCACAGGTCAAGCTCCGGTTGGTTGTGCTTGGCGACGTTGGCGCGGTGCCAGGCGAGCTGATTCAGCCCGGCCGTCACCGACGCCAGCACCTCGTCGGCGCTCTTCTCGTCGCGGTAGAAGGACAACAGGTCGCCCACAGCGGAGTGCAGCGCGGTCTGCAAGTTGCTGATGTCGTCGGGTGTCGCCGTCTTGCCCTTGGGGATGTCGAGCAGCAGCTGGCCGCTCGCGCTGGCGTTCCAGCGGCTGATCAGGTTTATGCCGCATGCGGCCTCGAAGGCCAGCACCAGCCCGACCGGCAGCCGCGCCTCGCTGATGTACTTGTAGAGCGTGTCCCGGCTGTTGATGCCGCACAGGTCCGCGATGCGCTCGACGCTGAGGTTCCGCGCCTCTTTCGCGTACTCGATACAGCCGTACAGCGCGTCCTTCAGCGTGGCCGGAACGTACGACTTCCAATACGCCCGCCTTCTTGGATTCAGGCCCACGAAGCACCCTCCAAAAAAAGCGGGTTATTGCGTCCGAGTGAATTCGATTCACTGGCGTAAAATTCAGTCATCGGTGAAGAACACGTGACGGAAGGGGCGTATATGGACCGGATCGCAGCGCTGGAAGAACGCGTCGAACGTATGGGCGACTTGAACGCGGTTTTGATTGCAGGGCTGTGCGCGGCCGTCTCGCAGCTCCGCGACAGCCGATCCATCTGCACCATGAACTGGCGCTTCGACATCGAGAACGCGATCCGCAACTTGCCAATCGGCAACCCGGAACGGCGCAACGAGTCGCTGCAGAACCTGATGAACGTGATTGCGGTCATCAGCGCCTCGCATCGCCCGGCAGGGCAGTGAGGCCATACGCCATGAGCGCGACCCGCTCATACAGCGCAGCCTGTTCTTCCTCGCTGAAGGGGCGAACATCGTCTTCGAGCGGATCACGCGCAGTCACGGGCACGGGATGCTGGGTGCCGTTCATGTCAAACCTCGGCAGTCGCGCGAGCCGCGGCAGGCGTCGCCTTCAGCGCCTGGAACACCCTCTCCAGATCAACGCACACATCCCTGCGATTGCGGCGATAGACCTTCGGATACTTTCCCGGCCAAAGGACATCGACGTCCTTTTTCAGGAACCCCGCGATCGTCATGGCGACCATTCGCGACTTCGAGGTGCCATTGATCACCCCGCTCACCGTTGCCGGACTGACGCCGACAACACGCGCCACATCAGACTGCGTCGCCCCTTGTTCCTTCAGCAACGCCTTGATTTGTTCGGGTTTCATCGCTTCTCCCAAATGCGCCGATGTACGCGCTTAATTTTTTGCGCCTACAAACTGACTAACCGCAGAGCTAGAAATGGTTGATTTCTTCGCTTGCGATAAACCAAATATTCACCTTATGCGCATCGTAGTTCACGAAGTCGTTCACTGCAAGCGTTTTTATTCACTTGAGGTCAATCATGGAGCTTCCTGAACGTCTGGCCGAGGAACGAAAACGACTCCGGCTTACGCAGGCGGCGCTAGGGGCGTTGGGTGGCGTCACGAAGAAGACGCAGCTCGGCTACGAAAAGGGCCTTTCCAGCCCGACGGCCGATTACCTGCAGCGGATCTCGTCAGCGGGAGTCGACGTCGCGTTCGTCCTGACCGGACGGCCCTCTCAAGCCGTCGAGGCGCCGATAGGCAATCCCTCCGACGACACGGCGTTTGAAGAGGTAGCCCGTCAACCGCAAGGGGGAAGAGGCTTCGACGTCAGTCAGCGACTGCGGGAAGAGCGCATCCGCTGTGGGTGTGGACAGGAAGAATTTGGGGTGTGGCTCGGCGGTGTAAGTGCCAAGACGGTGGGAAACTGGGAAAGGAATGTTGGCGCCCCGGACGCGCGCCAGCTTGCCCAGGCAAGCGAACATGGCGTGGACGTGACCTACGTGCTGAGCGGTAGGCACCTACCAGCCGCCGAGGCCCCTGCAGCAAGCTACAAGGTCAACCCAAAAGCGACGTCGGCTGCACCGACGAAGGACTTCATGGAACAGGCACTGCACGCCGCCGTGCTGACGACCATTACCGGTTCTAAGAAGCACGGGCACAAACTTACCTCCGACCAGTTCATCCGCATGGTCATCGCGATGTTCTTCGAGTACCTGCAGGAACTTGAATCAGGAGTCGCCGACATCGGCATGGGTGACGGCACGCAGCAGCCTGGGCAGACCGGGACACATGGCTGACACCTTTGTTTGCACGCGTTCACCCTAACGGATGAGGCGCTGCGTTTCAGAGTGAAACGCATACGTGGGTAGCATTCCCCCTCAGCCACGAGGGACTGATGGGGGACGACGACGACATGTACATGCGTACTTTCGCCAAGCTTTTTCAGCCTGGTGAGGCGCCGTTGCAAGTCACACCCCGCTTTTTGTTGGCTCGACAAATGCGCGTGCATTGGTGGGCTGTTCATGCCGCGAATGAGCGTGAGTTTTCGTCTATTTCCACCATTCAAAAGGGCTTCGGTCATGATGAAGCACTACCGCTTCGCAGTAGCAGCCTGTCGTTTCGCCAAGACCGCCCGGCCGTCCGGCGCAGACAGCTTGGATGCGAGATCTGGATGGCTGGAAGCCGCCCGACATCGCGTAAGGGTCGGCGTGCGTTTTCTCGTTGCCGCTGCCGCCACGCACGGCTTCTTTGCACACAGATCGCTGAAGAAGATGAGTGCCCTTCGAGCTCATCGCGTTCCCGCCTTTGTCATCAGCATCGGCACCGCGATTTCGACAGCCGGGTGCGTCACTACCGGCTCGCATGCGAACCGGGTCGAGGTTTCTCAGGTAACGCCGGAGTTGATCAAACGGCAGATCGTTCTGACCGATTCATCCTTGGACGTCACAGCTACGCTGTCTACTGCGGGCATCGTGATGAACCGGTCCGGACATCTGGTCGCCCTTGTTGATAAGGAGACAGGAGGCGTCGCCTACAGTTACATCGCGCAGCTTGTCTATTCGGATGAAGGGTGGCGGTACTACTCCAGCGCGAACAGCTCTGTGAACAATTCCCCGCGCCAAACACCAGTACAGGTATTGAGTCGGAACGTTGCGGGGTGCTCGCGTGCGGTACGCACTTACAACTGCACCTACGATGAGCGGGTGGCTGTGCCAATCGATTCCGAAGCGGTGCAGTGGATTGCCTCGCTGTATCGAGAGGGGAGTGATGTGCGGTGGGTGCTTCGGTTTAACGGTGACAGGTCGCCGATCACACACGAGGTTCTGCCGCAGGAGGCAGTTGCCCTGCGAGCCGCTGTCGGCGAGTACCTTGCGCAACGTTCAACGGGTTCGGGTGCCATTCAGCCTAGGTGAATGTTGTTCATCAGGCCTTCCGCAAATATCCGGTTTCGTCCGGCCTCTTCCCGATTTATCTCGCGCGTTCGGGTTGGTTTATCTCCCGTCCCTTCACTCAGGCCGTGGGTCGGGCGCGATCCCTGTGGGAGCGGCCTTGGCCGCGATTGGGCCGGGACCCGGCGCCGCCACTCTGCTCACCGCCGCTGTCGGGGTCAGAATACCCCTCCCACAGAACCCCAGCTCAGGCTCTGGTCGTGGATCAGGCGCACCGCCCCTGTGGGAGGGGTCTTCTGACCCCGACACGGCCGCAAAAACCTCAACATCACCAACTCGCCGCGCTGCGGTCCAGCAACCCGCAACACCCCTCACTTCGCCGGAATGCAGGTCCCCTTGGTCACCTGCGAACTCAGCAGCCCCAGGGTTTCAGCTGCAGCACCGGCCTTCTTCGCCTGCCCGTAATGATCGGCCCACTCCTGCCGCATCTGCGCTTCCGCCGACAGACACTCCGCGAGGCTGCCGAAGACCAGATCGGTCTTGACCGGCGAGTTCATCACGATGATCACCAGCATCCATTTCATGGTCGTTCTCTCCCTGTCAGCTTATCCCGCCTACCTCACCGCACCTGATCCGCCGCCGGCCGCTCACCCCCGCACCGCTGCCTCGATCGCCGCGATATCAATCTTGGTCATGCCCATCATCGCCTCGAACGCCCGCTTCGCCGTCGCCGGGTCGGGGTGGGCGATCGCGTTCATCAGCGCCACCGGCGTGATCTGCCACGACAGGCCCCAGCGGTCCCGGCACCAGCCGCAGGCGCTCTCCTGACCGCCGTTGCTGACGATGGCATTCCACAGCCTGTCGGTTTCCGCCTGGTCCGCCGTCGCCACCTGAAACGAGAACGCCTCGGTCTGCGGGAAGGCCGGCCCGCCGTTCAGCCCGAGGCAGGGGATGCCCATGACCGTGAATTCCACCGTCAGCACATCGCCTTCCTTGCCGGACGGATAGTCTGCCGGCGCGCGATACACATTACCAACGAAGGAATCGGGAAAGGTAGCGGCGTAAAACCGCGCCGCGTCCTCGGCGCCGCCGTTGAACCACAGGCAGACGGTGTTCTTTGCAGGTGTGACCATGGTCGTTCTCCTTCAAAGCTGTCCGGAATCCGGGGCGCTTCAGCGCGCACCGCCATGCTTCGTCGTCCCGCTGCTTCGCGACTGCCAGGTATCGGCACTCCAGGTCGGCGCCGCTTCCTCGATGAGCTGCAGAAGATCAGCCGGCAGGTCATCCGAGCCGGTCAGTTGCCGGATCTCCAGAATGTCGTCCGTGCCAAGTCCCGACGGCGCGCGCAGCGCCCACTGTATGGCGTCGTCGAGCGAGGGGACTTCGATGATGTAGAAGCCACCCACCAACTCCTTGGACTCCGCGAACGGACCATCGACGACATAGCGTTTGCCGTCCGCAACAGCAATCCGCGCGCCTTGCGCCGCCGGATTCAGACCCTCGGACGCGATCAGCACACCCGCCGTGTGCATCTCTTCGTTGAAGCGCATGTAGGCCTTGAACAGCTCGGCATCGAACGCCGCCGATGGGTCGGATGGCGTGCTCGCTGCATCGGACTGCGCCGTGATGATGAATCGCATCGCCTGTTCTCCATTCAGAGTGGGGTAGGGATGGGTACGACGAACGGGGGCGCGGCAGTTCGACAGGGCAGCCTGCCAGGGGGCTGAGTGCCAACTCGCAGCGGACTTCCAACGCATGACAGACGACGAACCGTTAGCCTCGGATCCGCTTTCGTCAGCGGGAAAATGTGGTCTGTCCCTTATTGGTACTTATTGGAATTTGGCTAGCCGTGGCGTTCCCGGTTGGAATCAGTTTCCGTCGTAAAATACTTTATGGCAACCAGAACGCAAAGGGCTGAATAAAGGAAAGGAAACTTCCAGTTGACGGCTTCTGTTAATGCAAAAACAACGCCGCCGTTCTCGATTCTCTTCCACACAATGTGACCGTGCGGAATGAATCCTTTCATGGAAAGCCATGCGACAACTGAGAGCAGGATCAGATAAGGACGGAGCGATAGAATGGATAATGTGATCGCTGCATAGTAGATGCCCTTTATGGCGAACACCCAGAGCGGCGTCAGGAAAACCATAAACATGGCGAGAACACCAGGATTCCAAAGAGCAAAAGTGTCACTGGGGGACAATTTGTGCAGCTTGAAAAGGCCAATGGCGGTGCTCCAATAGAGGTTTGATGCAGGCCAGTACAGAAGAAAAAACGACAGGCCAGCAAAGCCCATATACCAACTGATCGATTTCGCGGTACTGACAAGTCTGGCGATAGTCATGGA
>Ga0123396_133000_pt1 | contig 10841 bp, 10 predicted proteins | sample T10HLNO3metaT_FD_89924 | JGI IMG/M metagenome (GOLD analysis project Ga0123396, IMG submission 89924) | Methane-oxidizing artificial microbial communities from Washington, USA to study methane cycling - T10-HLNO3 metaT (Metagenome... ...
ATCTCGGGCCTGCCACCCTTCCTGGTGGCTGAGCCGGGACTCAACTCCGGCTTCATGATCGCTCACGTAACCGCAGCCGCCTTAGCCAGTGAGAACAAAACGCTGGCGCATCCGGCCAGCGTCGATTCGTTGCCGACCTCAGCAAACCAGGAAGATCATGTGAGCATGGCGACCTTCGCCGCTCGGAAAGCACTAAATGTCGCGGACAATGTGCGGCGAATCGTTGCTATTGAGTTGCTGGCGGCTTGTCAAGGTCTCGACTTTCGCCATCCCCTACTCTCTTCCTCAGCACTTGAGGCCGTTAGGAAATGTGTTCGCGAGATCGTTCCTCATTATGGGGAAGATCGCTACTTAGCCCCTGATATGCAGAAGGCCGAGACCTTGATAGCCAATGGGAAGCTGGATCAGTTTCTATCACTCCCCTTGGAACACTAGCTTTGATGCTCTTGGGATGGACGGGGCGGGTCGATCCCGAAACCAAGGGCGATTCCCGCCGCTGGCATCAGGTTATCCAGCCCTTAGGAATTCACGACGCACCCGGCACCGCCATCTTGGGCTTTGCGTGCGATGAGGGCGTCCGCAGAAATGGTGGGCGTGTGGGTGCAGCTGTGGGTCCTTCTGCGCTGCGCAAGATGATGTCCAACCTACCAGTCCTCGATGCCGCGCCCCTCTATGACAGCGGAGACGTGCACTGCCTAGATGGCGACCTAGAAGGGGCGCAGTCGCGTTTTTCCTCATGTGTCTGCCGTCTCTTGGACGCCGGACACCTGGTGGTGGGATTGGGTGGTGGTCATGAGATTGCGTATGCAAGCTACCTTGGCTTGACCCAGCACTTGCGACAATCCAGACCGCGTGTGGCAATCGTTAATCTTGATGCACACTTCGATCTGAGAGAACAAGAGCTTGCGAGTTCTGGAACTTCTTTTCTCCAAGCCTTGCGCCACGCAAGCACAATCGGCTTACCTTTGGACTACATTTGCCTTGGAGTAAGCGCCTCAGCCAACACCAAAAGCTTGTTCTCAGCCGCACAAGCATACGGTGTGCATTACTATCGCGATGACCAGTTGAGCCTCATTGAGCTCAGTAAGCGAGTCGAAGAACTACTCTCCTGGTTGGCCGATGTAGATGTCATCTATCTGACCGTGTGCTTGGATGTTCTACCCGCTGCAACCGCCCCAGGCGTGAGTGCCCCCAGCGCGCGCGGAGTGAGCCAAGAAGCGCTCGAGTTACTGCTAGATGTGATAGTTATCACTGGCAAAGTTCGATTGCTGGATGTCGCAGAACTGTCACCCCCCAACGATAGGAATGATGAAACCGCGCGTGTGGCAGCCCGTTTAATCCACAGAATTACCAGTGGTATACGAAAGGTTGGGCATTGGGAAGTTTGAATCAATGATGATCTAAACCTATTTTAGCCTAGACGTCATCAAGGCAATCTCGGCCTTCTGGGATGAAATGATCTCTTGGCACAACTGCACAAGATCAGGGTCTTTGAGCTGGTTCTCTTCGCACATCAATACCGCTCCCGCATGGTGGGGGATCATGGATCTGACGAACTGATTATCAGAGATCGCAGTTTGCTGGCGAATGAAGACCCAGCACAGGATCATCACCAGCAGTGTGGCGAGGATGATCACTCCATTGAGCTTGGCGTTGGGATACATGCTGCGCATGAGCGCCATTTCGATGAGCACCATGGGCGCGGCCATCAGGCCCGCCATGTAAACCTGGTTGAAATTGGCGTAGACGTTGGCGAAGCGGTCGACCATCGCATACATCAGGATGAACATCGCCACGAACGAGAGTGCCGTCATCAAGAGTAAACGGCCGTAATGGCCCTGCTTCCCATGCTGGCCTTTATGCATCGTTTCCATAGATCACCTCATTGCGTTACAAGCGTGAACTTCCCGAAAAAGCGGACCAGGCGCGAAGTTGTTCCGCGCCTAGTCCGCTCAACCGATCGATTACATACCGCTGGCCTTGGCGAACTCAGCGGGGCTCAGGCTGCCATTCTTGTCAGAATCGAGCATGGAGAAATGGGCCGCTTTTGGATCCTTGGCCATCTCGATCTTTGACAATTTCCCATCCTTGTTGATATCGAGCTTGGCGAAGGCATCACCCGTCATTTTGCTGTGATCCATCTGGCCATGCGACATACCCATCTTGCTGTGATCCATGGGTTGGGCTGCAGCGGGTTTATCGGTTTTTGCGGGATCGGCAGCCAGGGTGGAACCGGAGGCAAGCAACAGTGAGATGGCGAGAGCAGAGTGCAACATTTTCATCAGACAACTCCTTTGGTTAGTGGCAAGAAGCGCTCTTAGCCGGTTCATCGGCTGGAGCAATATGTGCTTGCTTGGAGGACATCTTCCCCAGTCGCAACGCGTTGGTAACGACAGAGACAGAGCTCAGACTCATGGCCAGAGCCGCGATCATCGGACTAAGCAGCAACCCGAACACGGGATAGAGCACGCCTGCCGCAATCGGCACTCCCAGGGCGTTGTAGAGAAACGCAAACCCAAGGTTCTGCTTCATGTTGGCGACGGTTTCGTTGGAGATCGCCCGGGCCTGCACAATGCGGGTCAGATCGCCCTTGACCAAAGTGATCTGCGCACTGGACATCGCGACATCAGTGCCCGTTCCCATGGCAATCCCGACATCGGCCGCGGCCAGTGCAGGGGCATCGTTGATTCCATCGCCCGCCATGGCCACACGACGACCCTCGGCTTTTAGCTTATTGACCAGCTCGACCTTGTCCTGCGGTCGAACCTGACCGTGCACTTCTTCAATGCCCAAGGTATACCCCACCGCCTCTGCAGTGGCCTGGGCATCACCAGAGGCCATGACGATCCTCAGCCCATCAGCGCGCAAGGCATTCAGGGCTTGGAGCGTGGTGTCCTTGATCTTGTCGGCCACTGCAACGGCACCGGCCAGGCGTCCGTCGACGGCCAGGAACATGACGCTCGCGCCTTGCTTGCGAAGGCGTTCAGCCGCGTCCGCCACCGGAGCAATATCTGCGCCCACACTGGTCATGAGCGCTTGATTGCCGAGCGCCAGCACGCGGCCTTCGATGTTGCCTTGCACGCCTTGTCCGGTGATCGAGTCGAACTCTTGTGCGGCGATGAGCGCTTGACCGCGCTTCTTCGCCTCATTCAGGATCGCTTCGGCTAATGGGTGCTCGCTGCCTTGCTCCAAGCTTGCCGCCCACTGCAATATCTGGTCTTCGGCAAAATCGTTGGCGGTGATGATCTCGCGGTAAGTGGGGCGACCTTCGGTAAGGGTGCCCGTCTTGTCGACGATCAAGGTATCGATCTTGCGCAGTTGCTCGATGGCTTCGGCATCTTTAAACAACACACCCACCTGCGCCGCCCTGCCCGTGGCCACCATGATCGACATCGGTGTTGCCAAGCCCAACGCACAGGGACAAGCAATAATCAGCACCGAGACCGCGTTCAGCACGGCATATGTCCATGAAGGTTCGGGACCGAACAAGCCCCAGCCCAAGAACGTCAGCACCGCCGCACTGAGCACGGCAAGTACAAACCAGAAGGCGACTTTGTCGGCCATCCGCTGCATGGGCGCGCGCGAGCGCTGTGCCTGGGCCACCAGCTGGACAATCTGCGAGAGCATGGTGGCAGAACCGACCTGGTCCGCACGAATGACCAGGCTACCCGTGCCGTTGAGCGTGGCACCGATGACCTTGGCGCCCTCGTCTTTTTCCACCGGAATGGGCTCACCAGTCAGCATGGACTCGTCAATGTTGCTACGGCCTTCCAGCACCGTTCCATCGACGGGCACTTTCTCGCCCGGACGCACGCGCAGGCGATCACCCACATGGACATGGTCCAGTGGGATGTCCTCTTCAACGCCACCACTATTGATCCGCCTCGCGGTTTTTGGCGCCAGGCCCAATAATCCCTTAATGGCTGCCGAGGTCTTGGAGCGTGCGCGAAGTTCCAGCAACTGACCGAGCAGGGTCAGCGACACAATCACTGCCGCCGCTTCGAAGTAAACACCAACACGGCCATGTTCGCGGAAGGAAGCAGGAAACAGATCAGGAGCAATAGTTGCCACCACACTGTATCCAAATGCCGAGGCCACACCGATCCCGATCAGGGTCCACATGTTCGGACTGCGATTGCGGATCGATTGGACACAACGTTCAAAGAACGGCCAGCCTGCCCAGAGCACGACGGGCGCACTGAGCACCAGTTCGATCCAGGTGCGCGCCTCGGTCGAGAGGAAGCTAATGCGGTGCCCCAGCATGGCCAGGGTCAGCACGATGATCGTGAGCGGAAGGGTCCACCAGAAGCGCCGGGTGAAATCACGCAGTTCCGGATTTTCCTCCTCGTCCAGGCTGGGCATTTCCGGCTCCAACGCCATGCCGCAAATGGGGCACGTGCCCGGGCCTTCCTGGCGGATCTGGGGATGCATCGGACAGGTATAAATCGTGCCCGCAGGCGCAGATATCTCAGCGGCTTTCGACTCAGATGAGAGATATTTCTGAGGCTCTGCAATGAAGCGCTCGCGGCACTTCGCAGAACAGAAGTGATAGTCGTTGTCTTGATGCGTCGCATGATGCTCCGCTGTAGCAGGGTCTACGGTCATACCGCACACTGGATCAACAGCCGCACCAACCGTTGTCTTGGAAGTTTTTGAAGAACAGCAGGAGGCGTCTAAAGACGCTGCTCCGCCGTCCTTATCGGGAGCCTTCGGCTCGGGTGAAAGATACTTTTGCGGATCCGCAACGAAGCGTTCGCGGCAGCGCGCCGAGCAGAAGTGATAGTCCGCGCCTTGGTGCGTCGCATGATGCGCCGTCGTAGCAGGGTCCACGGTCATCCCACATAACGGATCGACGACCGTTCCAATGGTCGCCGCCGGTTTTTTGGGCAGAGCAGCAAGATCCGCTTGCGGATGGTGCTCCATGGTCATGGTTGGAATGGGTATTCATGCCGGATCCTCCGCCAAGGCATTGAGGATCGGGCATTGTTCCAATGCGCCATGGCCTGGGCACGAGTCAACGAGCATTTTCAGGCCATCGCGAATTCGGGTGAGTTCGGTCAGCTTCTCTTCGACATCAGCAAGTTTCTCCATCGCGGTGGTCTTCATACCAGCCATGTCTTTTTCGCGATGGCTCGACAGTTCCAGCAGATCGCGGATCTCTTGCAAAGTGAACCCGAGGGCCTTGGCGCGACGCACGAAGCGCAGGCGAGAGACGTCTCCCAGCTCATATTGTCGATAGCCTGAACGCAGTCGCTGAGGCTCCGGCAACAGTCCCTGCCGCTCGTAGTAGCGCACCGTGTCTATGTTGACTTCGGCCTTCTGGGCCAATTCACCGATCTTCATAAATCGCACCTCCGATTTCACTGGCCACAGTCTGCACTCTGGACCGTAGTCCAGAGTCAAGGGTCAATTCGTCAGTGCTGGCTAAATGGGCTCGTCGTACCATCTCGTCCCACCAATTCCACCGTATAAGGCCTGGCTGTCCCCTCTGGGCCCTCCATTCCAGGAGATCCCATGGGCATTCCCGGAAGGACCAGACCCTTGGCATCGGGCTTCTCAGCGAGCAGGCGTTTGATGTCCTCAGCGGGCACATGGCCTTCGATGAAATAGCCTGCGATCTCAGCCGTGTGGCATGAGCCTTTGCCGTAGGGCACGCCCAATCGCTGCTTCACCGGCGTCACATCCTCGGTGTTCCTGACCTCAACTGGAAAGCCAGCCTCTTTCAAATGATCCACCCATAGACCACAACACCCGCAGGTCGGGCTCTTGTGCACCAGGGCAAGGGGCAACCCGTGAGCGTCCACGCTCTGCTCAACCGCAGCAACTACGGCGATCGGTGCTCCCGTGGTGGGTGCGCACGCACTCAGGCCCGCCACGATGACCAAAAGAGATAGCGACCTAATCCGATTTATGTTCATAGAAGCTCTTCCTTCATTTCTTCGGTCGCGAGGACCAGTGGATGTGAACGATGCGCCAGCCGTTGGGCGTGTTTTTGAGCACCATCGTTTCGGTGCTCAGTAGCGCCATCGGCTTGCCGTCCTTGGACGCATGCAATTCGCTTTCAGTACCCACCCAGGCAAGACCGCCTTCCCGTCGGGCGGTGCGATGGACCAGCTGGATCTGAGCTGTCTTGAGGAACTCAGCATCGTGTCCGGCATGGCCGCCCAGATACTCCTCTTTAGAGCGCTCCGCGCCACCGTTTTCCAGGATCAATACATCCTCGGCCAGCAGCGCGCCGGCGCGCCCGAGATCCGCCGCCTGCAACGCAGTAGAAAACTCTTCAACCACTTTGACCGCCGGGTCTGCTTGTGCTTCCATCGCAGCGGCCGCAGGCTTGGCATGCGCCTCGGGGCCGTGCGCTTGTGCCAGAGGAGCCAGCGCTATGAGCAGCATTGCGGTGATGAATTTCATCCGATGATCCTTCTGAGAGATGTGATTAATGCTGGTGGCCATCATTCTTGTGATCCTCCGATTTGGTTTCGGGCATCACCATCCCAGCGTGCTCATCCGCAGCGGGCTTTGCAGCTGCCGGGGTGTCGTCGTGCGCAGGTGTTCCGGGCGCATGTGAATGCGGCTTGGCCGCTGGCGCCTTGTCCATCTTCATGCCGGAATGATCGGCAGCTGCGTCGTCATGCGGAGGAGTGCCTGCCGGATGGGCATGCGGCTTCGCTTCTTCCATCGTCATGCCCTTCATGTCGCCATGCTCATCGGCTGCGGCATCTCCGTGGTCATCTTCAATGCCTTCTGGATGTTCATGCGGCTTGGTCTCTCCGCCACCATGAGAGTGTCCGCCGCTGCTTTCCACCAATGCCTGGTATTGCTGCGCGTTGAGCTTGGGAAGTTCCTGCAGGAAGGCCGCCATGTTCCAGATGTAGTCGTCTTCCATGCTCTTCCCCCAAGCCGGCATACCCGAAGCCTTGATGCCGTGCTTGATCACCCAGAAGGCTTCGGCCGCCTCGACGGTTTCCTGGGTCAGGTTGGGCGGCGCGGGATACAGGCCTTTGCTCATCTCGGTTGCTTCCATGCCCGGGGCCAGATGGCACCCCATGCACATGGCGTTGTAGTTGCCGGCACCTTGGGTGATGCGCGCGGGATCTTTCAGGTCTGGAACCTTGAGCTTGCTCGCCCGCCCTTCGATGGAGCGCTCGCGTATGGTCTCCATCAACGCATACACCGGCCGGGTGTGCTGGTCGTCGGCGCCGATGTTGTAGATGCCCGACCAGACGAAGCCGGCGACAGCCAGCACCGCGACGCCGGACAGGACGCTCAAGGTAAGCAGTGATTTTCGTGTCACGAATGGCATGATGTGATTTCCCCTGTCAGAACCAGATGCGGAAGCCAGCGACGACACGCGTGTCGCTGGCGCTTTCGTTTTCATCGCGACGCAAATCGGCGGTCTTGCCGAAGGCACGCTCATGAACTACGCCGATGTACGGCGCGAACTTGCGGGTAAATTCGTAACGCAGGCGCAGGCCGGCCTCCGCCGTGCTCAGTCCCGAGCCGATGCCACGGGATGGGTCGTTCTTGCCATAGAAGTCCACCTCGACCAGCGGCTGCAGGATCAGCCGGTTGGTCAGCAGCAGTTCGTATTCGGCTTCCAGCCTCGCCGCGGTCTGTCCGTGTTCGCCGACATAGGCCATCGCCGAAACCTCGAACATCTGCGGCGCCAGCCCCTGCACGCCGAACCCAGCGAAGCTCTGCGCATCGCCGGGCTTGAAGTCGTGGCGCACGCCGGCGACCCAGTCCCACCACGGCGTGAAGCTGCGGCCGTACATCAACTCCAGATCGGCCGATTCGGTATGCCCGTCGACGCGTTCGCCTTCGCTGCGCCACCACAGGCGATCCAGATCGGTGCCGACCCAGCCCTGTCCTTCCCACGCCAGTCCCTTGCCAGGGTCGGCGTTCCAGCCTTCCAGGCGGTTGATCAGCGTGTAGCTGTGGATGGCGTTATCGAGGTGCTCCATGTGCTCGGCTGGTGGCATGGCGGCAGCGCGGTCGGCCTCGGTGATCGGCGGAATCGGCGTGTGCAATTCGCCCGAGGCCGTCTTCCCATCGCCGTGCTGCATGCCGGGCATGGCCTCCATCGACATGTCGGACATGTCGTGCCCCATCCCGGCGTGATCCATCGTTTGTTCCGTTTCGGATGGCGTCTCCGGCATCGCGTGGTCCATCTTCGAATGATCCATCGGCATCGCGGCAGGTTCGGACGTCGTGGCCGGAGGCATCTGGTGTCCGGCATGGGGATCCGTGGCCGCCGGCTTGGCGGCCGTCTTCGGCACTGGCTTGGAAGCCGGTTTCTTCTGCGCCGGCTTGGCTTCGGTCGGCGTTGGCGGCACGGGCATGGTCATCTTCGAGTGGTCCATCTTCGAATGATTCATTTCCTGCGCCATGGCCGGAAACGCCGATGCCAGCGCGATGCCCAGCAGGCCAATCTTCAAGGCGCTCATGCGATGCCCTCCCCGACCTGTACGGCACGCATCATTCCGGCTTCCATGTGTAAGAGCAGATGGCAGTGGTAAGCCCAGAGGCCCAGCGCATCGGCGCGCACGCGGTAACTGCGTTTGCTGCCTGGCGGCATGTCGACCGTGTGCTTACGCACCATGAAGTTGCCATCGTCGTCCTCCACATCGCTCCACATGCCATGCAAGTGGATCGGATGGGTCATCATCGTGTCGTTGACCAGAACGATACGTACACGCTCGCCGTAGTTGAGCCGCAGAGGCGCTACCTCGGAGAATTTCTGCCCGTTGAAGCCCCAGGCGAACTTCTCCATGTGCCCGGTCAGATGCAACTGGATTTCGCGTCCGGGATCGCGGCCGTCCGGGTCGTCGAACGTGCTCTTGAGCATCGAGTAGCTGAGCACCGTGCGACCGTTGTCGCGCAGGCCGTTGCCAGGATCGTCCAACCGCGAGCTGACGGTCATCGCCTGGTTGTCGATCAGCGGATTACGCGTTTCACTGGCCGGGTGCGTGACCGTGCTCTCGGGGCCCATGCCGGTCATTGAGCCGCTTTTCATGCCCGCCATGTCGTGGCCGGCGTGGGGGTCGGCGTTGGCCGGCTTCGAATCCTGTGTTGCCGAGCCATGATCCATGCCGGCCATGCCCATATTGGCACCGCAGCTCATTTCCATGCCCTTGCCGCCGGACATGTCCATGCCGCCCATGCTTCCATGGTCCATGCCCATGTCGGTCATGCTGAGGAGGTAACGCGGGTCGACCGCCGGAACCGCTGCACGCAGGCCTTCGCGCACCGCCAAGGTGCCGCTGACGTAGCCAGTGCGGCCGGAGTCCTGAGCGAAAATGGTGAAGGCATCCTGCCCGGACGGTTCGACGATCACGTCGAAGGTCTCTGCCACTGCGATGCGGAATTCGTCCACCGTCACCGGATGCACGTACTGTCCATCGGCGGCGACCACGGTCATCTTCAGGCCGGGGATGCGCACATCGAAATAGGTCATCGCCGAGCCATTGATGAAGCGCAGCCGCACCTTCTCGCCACTGCGGAACAATCCGGTCCAGTTGCCCAGCGCAGTCGTCCCGTTCATCAGGTAGGTGTAGGTGTGGGCGTTGACGTCCGACAGGTCGGTCGGCGTCATCCGCATAGCGCCCCACATGCGCCGGTCGGCGAGCGTGGCCTTCAATCCATCCTGCTGTGCATCGCGGAAGAAATCGCCGACAGTGCGCTTGTAGTAGTTGTCGTAGCCGGCCATCTTCTTCATGCGCGAAAACAGCGCAGTCGGATCGAGGTCGGTCCAGTCGGACAGCATCACGACGTAGTCGCGGTCGTAGGCGAACGGCTCCGGCGTGATCGGATCGATGATCAGCGGTCCGTATAGGCCGGCCTGTTCCTGGAACGAGGAATGGCTGTGGTACCAGTAGGTGCCGCCTTGGTTGACGGTGAAACGATAGTGGTACGCCTCACCGCGCGCGATGCCGTTGAAGCTCAGGCCCGGTACGCCGTCCATGTTGGCAGGCAGGATTATGCCGTGCCAATGGATTGAGGTTTCATTGCCATGGATGGAACCGGCGGGCAGCGCATTCGCCACGCGCAGGTTGACGGTAGTGCCTTCGCGCCAGCGCAGCAGCGGGGCTGGGATCGAGCCATTGACCGTAATCGCCGGACGCGTGCGCCCCGTGAAGTTCATCGGTGTTTCGCCGATGGCCAGTTCGAATTCGGTACCCGAAAGGACATTGTTGTTGCCAGGGCCTTTCAGCGCCCAGCTGTTCTTGGGCCACAAACCCAACGCCGCGGCCGCGCCTCCGGCAGCCAACCCTTGAACAAACTGACGACGCGACACCGTGCCGCGATCAAAGCGATCCATAGACATATCGAACTCCACTTACATGCCCGCACATACGGACAGGAACAAAGACGGTCCGCGCGGACTTCCACGCCAGACACGCATCACGACGGCACCGAGGGGTACCCAGGAGCCGCTTAGCCGATAGGAGGTCGGGTGGGATGGGCGAGCGCAGGCGAAATGTGGCCCAGCAATAATGGGCGAACGCTCTGGCAGTGGTTCACAAGCGCGGTGGGGACAAACGCATAGACGGGTGGTGCTTGGACACCGTGCATGCACATGCAGGTGCAACTTGCGGACTTACAGCAGTCCGGACTGGGGTGCTTAGAGGGTTCCGGAGCCGGATCAGTCGCGGCCGTAGGGCCGACATGGGTCATGCCACTGGCTTGATGGCAGGGCTTTTCAACAGCAGTTCTCTCGGCGGCAGGAACACTGCTGACCGGCGCAGCATTGGACATCTGCATGCGTGTCGCAGCAAAGGCGCCCGTGGCGCCATTCAGCACCAAGGCGACGCTGAGAAGTACCCGCAGCAATATTGACC
>Ga0123396_124260_pt1 | contig 10815 bp, 8 predicted proteins | sample T10HLNO3metaT_FD_89924 | JGI IMG/M metagenome (GOLD analysis project Ga0123396, IMG submission 89924) | Methane-oxidizing artificial microbial communities from Washington, USA to study methane cycling - T10-HLNO3 metaT (Metagenome... ...
CGACGCCATGTGGTTCAAGAACCTGCAGATCTACCGCCTCACCGCCCCCTTCGCGCTCGCCCCTGAACAACTCGACGAAAAGCTCGCCGCCAAGGCTTTCCAGCCCGGCAGCAGCGTGGAGATGCAGTGCATGGGCTGGATGTCGCCGCGCGACAACGGCACGTTGGTGCATGCGGTCGGCGGCCAGATGCTGATCACGCTGCGCACCGAAAAGAAGCTGCTGCCGGCCACCGTCATCAATCAGGTCGCCAAGGCCCGCGCCCAGGAAATCGAGGAAAAGCAGGGCTACAAACCCGGCCGCAAGGAAATGCGCGAACTGAAGGACAGCGTGACCAACGAACTGCTGCCGCGCGCCTTCGCCATCTGGCGCGATACCCAGGTATGGATAGATCCGGTCAAGGGCCGCATCGTCGTCGACGCCGCCGCCAGCGCCAAGGGCGACGAGGTGATGCAGTTGCTGAACGAGTGCGTCGAACAGCTGGGCGCACGTCCGCTGCAGACCGCACTGTCACCGGTGTCGGCGATGACCTCCTGGCTGGCCGCCGACGAAGCGCCCGCCGGCTTCAGCATCGACCAGGACACCGAGCTCCGTTCCAGCACCCAATCCAAGGCCACCGTGCGTTATGTGCGTCACGCGCTCGAAGCGGACGACCTGCGCCGTCACATCGAAGCAGGCAAGCAGTGCACCCGCCTGGCGCTGAGCTGGATGGACCGTGTTTCATTCACGCTGACCGAGAACCTCGCGGTGAAGCGGGTCGCCCCGCTGGACGTACTGACCGAGAACGACGACGGCAGCGGCGACGAAGCCGAGCGCTTCGACACCGATTTCGCGCTGATGACCGGCGAAGTCAGCCGCCTGATCGATCACCTGGAAGAAGCGCTGGGCGGCGTCGCGTCGAACTGAGCGCACCGCCGCGAAGCACGACCGACATGGCGACTGCGAATGGAAACGGTTTGCGCCACGATTCCGCGGAATGCCATCAAACCCAGCACAGAAGCCAGAATTGGCGCATCATCGAGCAATCTTAGTATGCGCCGGACATCCGGAAAGTGAGATAAACCATGCAAGGAAAGCAGGTCATCCTCGACGCGCTGAACGCGCTGCTGGTCTACGAACTGGCGGCACGCGACCAGTACTTCATCCACTCGCGCATGCTCGACGAATGGGGCTTCGGCAAGGCCGCCGCACGTATCGCGCACGAGATGGATGACGAAACCGGCCACGCAGACGCACTGATACGCCGCATCCTGATGCTGAGCGGTACGCCCGACATGAAGCCCGCCCCGCTCAACGTCGGACACGACGTCGTCAGCATTTTCGAGAACGATCTGGCAGTGGAGATTTCGGTCGTGAAGCATCTGCGCGAAGTGATGGCGCTGACCGAGAAGGAGCAGGACTACGTTACCCGTGATCTGCTGCTGCCGATGTTGAAGGACACCGAAGAGGACCACGCGCACTGGCTGGAACAGCAGCTGCGCCTGATCAAGCTGATGGGCGAACAGAACTACCTGCAGAGCGCTGCGGGCTGAACGCCGACGGCGGCGATGGCCGGGGAGCGAGCTCCGCCATCGCCGCACGATGCGATGCCTCGGCACGTGCGATGACGGCGAGGACCTCGCGCGCGACGAATGCCGGCGCGACGGACTCGCACAATCAACAACAAGGGAATTTGGTGGGGTGGCTGATGGGACTCGAACCCACGACAACTGGAATCACAATCCAGGACTCTACCAACTGAGCTACAGCCACCACTGGAACGGCTGCCAAACGGCAACCGCTTTGAAACTCTCTCAGGCCATTGCTGGCCTGCCCGGCAGGAATCGAACCCGCAACCTACGGCTTAGAAGGCCGTTGCTCTATCCAGTTGAGCTACGGGCAGGTACTAAGAACGGTGTTGCGGACCGATTATGGTCGGGGTGGAGGGATTCGAACCCCCGACATCTTGCTCCCAAAGCAAGCGCGCTACCGGGCTGCGCTACACCCCGAGAGGCCGAGATATTACCGGCCGACCGGGGTGCGGTCAATGCCTGCAGAGCGTTTCAGCGAAATTTCTTAAAAGAAATTCGCCGGACGCCCCGCAGTACATCAGCCCTGCTCGCCGTTTGCGTCCGGCGCAGCCAGCAGTGCCTTCATCGACAGGCGGATGCGGCCCTTCTCGTCGGTCTCCAGCACCTTCACCTTCACCTGCTGACCTTCCTTCAGGTGATCGGCGACGTTGGCGATGCGCTCGTTGGCGATCTGCGAAATGTGCAGCAGACCGTCCTTGCCCGGCAGCACACTGACGATGGCGCCGAAGTCCAGCAGACGCAGCACCGTGCCGTCATAGACCTTGCCCACTTCCACTTCGGCCGTGATCGCCTCGATGCGGCGCTTGGCGTGCTCGGCGGCCTCCGAATTCACCGATGCGATGGTGATGGTGCCGTCGTCGCCGATGTCGATCGTTGCACCGGTCTCTTCGGTCAGCGCGCGGATCACTGCACCACCCTTGCCGATCACGTCGCGTATCTTTTCCGGATTGATCTTCATCGTCAGCAGACGCGGTGCGTAGGTCGACACGCCTTCACGGGCGCCCGACATCGACTGCTGCATGATGCCCAGAATGTGCTTGCGCGCTTCGTGGGCCTGGGCCAGCGCGACCTGCATGATTTCCTTGGTGATGCCCTGGATCTTGATGTCCATCTGCAGCGCGGTGATGCCGCTGTCAGTACCGGCCACCTTGAAGTCCATGTCGCCGAGGTGATCTTCGTCGCCGAGGATGTCGGTCAGCACGGCAAAACGGTTGCCGTCCTTGATCAGACCCATCGCGATACCGGCGACATGCGCCTTCAGCGGCACGCCGGCGTCCATCAGTGCGAGCGAACCGCCGCACACCGAAGCCATCGACGACGAACCGTTCGATTCGGTGATTTCCGACACCACGCGCATCGAGTAGCTGAACTCTTCCGGCGACGGCAGCACGGCGAGCAGCGCGCGCTTGGCCAGACGACCATGGCCGATCTCGCGGCGCTTCGGTGCGCCGAAGCGGCCGGTTTCACCGGTGGCGAACGGCGGCATGTTGTAGTGAAGCATGAAGCGGTCACGATACTCGCCGCCGAGCGCGTCGATGATCTGCTCGTCACGACCGGTGCCCAGCGTGGCAATCACCAGCGCCTGCGTCTCGCCGCGCGTGAACAGCGCGGAACCGTGGGTGCGCGGCATCACGCTGTTGCGGATGGCGATCGGGCGCACGGTGCGCGTATCGCGACCGTCGATGCGCGGCTCGCCGTTCAGGATGCGGCTGCGAACGATGCGCGCTTCCATGTCGAAGAAGTAGTTCTTGATCGTGTTCACGTCGGGCGCCGTCGCAGCGTCGGCAGTCAGCGCAGCGATCACTTCGTCGCGCAGGGCATTCACGCTCTGGCTGCGCACCTGCTTCTGCGTAATGCGGTAGGCATCCTGCAGCTTGGCTTCGGCCAGCTCGGAAATGCGGCTCCACAGCGCTTCGTCGCGGGCCGGCGCCTGCCAGTCCCACTCCGGCTTGCCGGCGACTTCGACCAGTTCATTGATCGCGTTGATCGCGGCCTGCATCTGCTCATGGCCGTAGACCACGGCGCCCAGCATGACTTCTTCCGACAGTTCCATCGCTTCGGACTCGACCATCAGCACGGCCGCTTCGGTACCGGCGACGACCAGGTTCAGCTTGCTGTCCTTCAGCTGCGACGCGGTCGGGTTCACGATGTACTGACCATCGATATAGCCCACGCGGGCGGCGCCGATCGGGCCGCTGAACGGGATGCCGGAGATCGCCAGTGCGGCGGATGCACCGATCATGGCCGGGATGTCGGCATCGACTTCCGGGTTCAGCGACAGCACCTGCACGATGACCTGGACTTCGTTGTAGAAGCCTTCCGGAAACAGCGGGCGGATCGGGCGATCGATCAGACGCGAGGTCAGCGTTTCCTTTTCGGTCGGACGGCCTTCGCGCTTGAAGAAACCGCCGGGGATGCGGCCGGCGGCGTAGAACTTTTCTGCGTAATCAACGGTGAGCGGGAAGAAATCCTGGCCGGCCTTTGCCGACTTCTGGGCCACGACGGTCGCCAGCACGACGGTTTCTTCGACGTTTACGATGACGGCGCCGCTCGATTGACGCGCAATCTCGCCGGTTTCCAGCACCACTTTCTGGGTGCCGAACATGAATTCCTTGCGGGTAGCGTTAAGCAAGTCGATTCCTTTCGATTCGATGAGTGACGGGCATCGTCCGCCCGCCAGAAAAAACAAACCGGCGGAGCCGCCAAGGACTCACGCCGGTATGTGGTGTCAAGCCTCAGGAGGCCTGGACATTGCCTGCGGATGCAATTACTTGCGCAGTCCGAGGCGGCCGATCAGCGAACGATAGCTGTCGGCGTTGGTGCGCTTCAGGTAGTCGAGCAGCTTGCGACGCTGGCTCACCATCTTGAGCAGACCACGACGCGAGTGGTGGTCCTTGACGTGTTCCTTGAAGTGACCGGTCAGGTCGTTGATGCGTGCGGTCAGCAGGGCGACTTGAACTTCGGGCGACCCCGTATCGCCGGCCGCGCGCTGGAAGTCGGCCACGATGCGGGCTTTATCGGCGGAAACGATAGCCATTGATCTAAACTCTCTCGTTTGGAAAACCCAAAATTATACGCCACAGTTGCGCAATCTCAAGCCTATTTCAAGGCTTTTGCGCACTTTCCTGCGGCAACAGGCGCTTCACCCGCAAGCGGGCGCCGCGTACGACGACCAGACCGAGAAAAACCGGTCCGGCATAGGCGCGCAACACGCCCTCCTCTTGCAGTTCGATGTCCGCCTCGACCGCTGAAAGCGGCACCGACTGGCCGTTGATCAGGCGCTGCGCATCGGCGTCGGCAATCCGGCAGAGCGGCATGTCCTTCAACAGGATGTCGGCGGGGTTCAGCAGCGACGCGCGCGCGTCCTCGTCGAGCGCGGCGATCTGCTCAAGCGTCACCGCACGATCAAGTCGCAGGGGCCCGGTGCGAGTGCGGCGCAGTCCGGTCAGGTGGGCACCACAGCCCAGCATCGCGCCAATGTCTTCAGCCAGCGTACGGATGTAAGTGCCTTTGCTGCACAGCACGCGCATAGAGAATGACGGCAGCGTGACATCCAGCAGTTCGATCTCGTGTATGCGTACATGACGCACCGCGCGCTCTATGGTCTCCCCTGCACGGGCGTATTCATAGAGCGGCTTGCCGGCGTGCTTGAGCGCCGAGTGCATCGGCGGAATCTGCTCGATGTCACCGGTATGCGCAACGAGCGCGCCGCGCAGCGCAGCTTCGTCGATCGCGACCTCGCGGGTTTCGAGCACGTCGCCTTCGGCATCTCCGGTCGTCGTCCGCACTCCGAGCCGTACCTGCGCGACATACTCCTTGTCGGCATCCAGCATCAGCCCTGCGAAGCGGGTCGCTTCGCCGAAGCAGACCGGCAGCAGACCACTGGCCAGCGGATCGAGCGTACCGGTGTGTCCGGCGCGGGCGGCCTGAAACAGACGACGCGCCTTCTGCAGCGCGTCGTTTGAACTGAGACCTATGGGTTTGTCGAGCAACAGCACACCGTTGATCGCCTTCCAGCGCGAGCGCGGCTGCAACTCAATCCTCGCCGGTGGAGGGGCCGGAATGCAGGGCCTTGTCGATCAGGCGGGACAGCTGGTCGGCACGCTCCATCGTCTGGTCATGCACGAAGTGCAGCTGCGGCGTGGTGTGTATGCGCACGCGGCGACCGATCTCCCGGCGCAGGAAACCGGAGGCGCGCACCAGACCTTCATGTATCAGCTTCTGCGCATCACCTTCAGCCAGCGTGCTGTAGTAGATCTTCGCGTGCGCATAGTCCGGCGTCAGCTCGACCGCGGTCAGCGACACCATGCCGACGCGCGGGTCCTTCAGTTCGGTGGCGATCAGCTGCGCCAATTCGCGGCGGATCGCCTCCGATACACGGTCACTGCGGGAGTAACGTTCGCTCATCGAATATGCACGTCAGGCTCAGGCGAGCTTGCGGGCGATTTCCTGGATCTCGAAGACCTCGAGCTGGTCGCCTTCTTCGATCTCGTTGTAACCGCGCAGCGACAGGCCGCACTCGTAACCTTCCTTGACTTCCTTGACGTCGTCCTTGAAGCGCTTGAGCGAGTCGAGCTCTCCGGTCCACACCACCACGTTGTTGCGCAGCAGGCGGGCGCTGGCGCCGCGCTTGACCAGACCCGAAAGCACCATACAACCGGCAATCGTGCCGATCTTGGTACCGCGGAACACCTGGCGGATTTCGACCGTACCGAGCACGTGCTCGCGCTTTTCCGGCGCCAGCATGCCCGACAGCGCTGCCTTCACCTCATCGACCGCTTCGTAGATGATGGTGTAGTAACGCAGATCGACACCGAAGTTCTCGGCCAGCTTGCGCGCACCGACATCGGCGCGGACGTTGAAGCCGATGATGACGCCCTTGGAAGCCTGCGCCAGGTTCACGTCGGTTTCCGAGATCGCGCCGACCGCAGCATGAATCACCTGCACGCGCACTTCGTCGGTGGACAGCTTCATCAGCGACTGCACCAGCGCTTCCTGCGAACCCTGAACGTCGGCCTTGATGATGAGCGGCAGCACGCGGACTTCGCCCTCGCCCATCTGCTCGAACATCGATTCCAGCTTGGCGGCCTGCTGCTTCGCCAGCTTCACGTCGCGGAACTTGCCCTGACGGAACAGCGCAATCTCACGCGCCTTGCGTTCGTCGGCCAGCACCATCGCCTCGTCACCGGCGGCCGGCACATCGGACAGACCCTGGATTTCCACCGGGATGGACGGACCCGCTTCGCTGATCGCCTTGCCGGACTCGTCCAGCATGGCGCGCACACGACCGAATACCTGACCGCACAGCAGGATGTCGCCGCGCTTCAGCGTACCCGACTGCACCAGCACCGACGCGACCGGGCCCTTGCCCTTGTCGAGACGCGCTTCGATGACCAGACCGCGGGCCGGCGCATCCTTCGGCGCCTTCAGTTCCAGCACTTCGGCCTGCAGCAGCACGTTCTCGAGCAGTTCGTCGATGCCCGTACCCTTCTTCGCCGACACCGGGATGAAGGGCGAATCGCCACCGTATTCTTCCGGCACGACGCCTTCGGCCACCAGTTCCTGCTTGACGCGGTCCGGGTTGGCTTCCGGCTTGTCGATCTTGTTGATCGCGACAACCATCGGCACGCCCGCAGCCTTCGCATGGTGGATGGCTTCGCGCGTCTGCGGCATCACGCCGTCATCGGCAGCCACCACCAGGATGACCAGGTCGGTCGCCTTGGCGCCACGGGCACGCATGGCCGTAAAGGCTTCGTGACCCGGGGTGTCGAGGAAGGTGATCATGCCGCGCGGCGTATCGACGTGATAGGCGCCGATGTGCTGCGTGATGCCGCCCGCTTCGCCAGCAGCCACACGGGCGCGGCGGATGTAGTCGAGCAGCGAGGTCTTGCCGTGATCGACGTGACCCATGACGGTGACGACCGGTGCGCGCGGCAGCAGTTCGACATCCTTGTGCTCTTCGTCGGCTTCGCCGAGGAAGGCTTCCGGATCGTCCAGCTTGGCCGGCTTGGCGACGTGGCCCATTTCCTCGACCAGGATCATTGCGGTTTCCTGGTCCAGCACCTGGTTGATCGTGACCATCTGACCGAGCTTCATCAGCACCTTGATCAGTTCGGTCGCCTTGATCGCCATCTTGTGGGCGAGGTCGGCGACGGAAATCGTTTCCGGCACCAGCACTTCGCGCACGACGGCCTCGATCGGCGCCTGTTGCTGGCCCTGATCGTGGTCGCGATGGTTGCGGCCCTTCGGGCCACCACGCCAGCCGCCGGTACCGGCGTCGCCGCGCGTCTTGATCTGACGGCGCTTGGCCGCGTCGTCCTTCCAGTTCGAACCCGGCTTGGCCTTGGCTGCAGCGGGCGCAGCGGGCTTGCTCTTGGCTGCCTTGTCGTCCGGCTTGGCCGGTTTGTGCAGCGTTCCGGCAGGCGCCTTCGCGGCCGCAGCCTTCGCCTCTTCCTCCGCTTTGGCCTTCGCTTCGGCTTCGGCTTGCGCGCGCACCAGACGGGCTTCCGTCTCCTGGCGCATGCGGATTTCGCGTTCCTGCTTCTCCTTTAGCTCACGCGCCTGGTGGGCGAGCAGTTCGGAGTGGCGCTTGGCTTCACGTTCGCGCGCGGTCAGCGGACGCGGCTCGGACGGAACAACCGCTTCGGCCGCGGCTTCCGGAGCACTTTCGGCCACCGGCTCGGGCATCTCGACGGGTGCGGGCTCGGGCTCCGGTTCCGGCTCGGGTTCGGGCTCAGGTTCCGGCGCCACTTCGAGCACCGGTTCCGGCACCACCGGCGTCGGCTCGGGCTCGGGAGCAAACGTCGCTTCGTCCGCCACGACGTCGGCTGCGACCTCTTCGGTCGCCGCCGCCTGCGCAGCTTCTTCGGCCAGCAGTTCGGCCGGGTCGCGCTTGACCAGCACGCGCTTCTTGCGCACTTCGACCTGCACGGTGCGCGCCTGACCGGACGAATTGGTCGCCTTGATCTCGGTGGTCTGACGACGGGTCAGCGTGATCTTGGTCTTTCCCGCCGTATCGCCGTGCTGACGCCGCAAGTAGTCGAGCAGGCGCGTCTTGTCCTGCTCGGTCAGCGAATCGCCTTCGCTCTTCTTGTCCACACCGGCCTGCTTCAGCTGCTCAAGCAGCGCGGCCGCGGGGATTTTCAGCTCGGTCGCAAACTGGGAAACACTCATCAACGCCATACCGTCCTCAATTATTCAAACCAGTGCGCGCGCGCAGTGGTGATCAGCGATGTCGCGCGCGCAGCATCGATGCCGGCGATCTCGACCAGTTCATCAACAGCGAGATCAGCCAGATCATCGCGCGTGCGCACATTGGCGCGCGCCAGCTGCGCCGCCAGCTGCTTGTCCATGCCGTCCAGCGCCAGCAGGGCATCATCGACCTGCTCCAGCTGCTCTTCGTCGACAATGGCTTCGGTCAGCAGCACGTTACGTGCGCGGGTGCGCAGTTCGTTCACCGTGTCTTCGTCGAACGCCTCGATCTCGAGCATTTCGGCCAGCGGCACGTAAGCCACTTCCTCCAGCGTCGAGAAGCCTTCCTCGATCAGGATGTCCGCCACTTCCTCATCCACGTCCAGCTTGGCCATGAACAGCAGGCGGATGGCGGCGTTCTCGGCGTCGGACTTGGCGGCCGACTGCTCGACCGTCATCAGGTTGATCTTCCAGCCGGTCAGCTCGGACGCGAGGCGCACGTTCTGCCCGCTGCGACCGATGGCGATCGCGAGGTTGTCTTCGCTGACCACCACGTCCATGCTGTGTGCGTCCTCATCCACCACGATGGAGGCGACTTCGGCCGGCGCCAGCGCGCCGATGACGAACTGCGCCGGATCAGGCGACCACAGGATGATGTCGACGCGCTCGCCGCCCAGCTCGTTAGTCACCGCCTGCACGCGCGAACCGCGCATGCCGATGCAGGTGCCTTGCGGATCGACGCGCGGATCATTCGACTTGACAGCGATCTTGGCGCGGATGCCGGGGTCACGGGCGGCGCCCTTGATCTCGATGAGACCGTCTTCGATCTCCGGCACTTCGAGCTCGAACAGCTTCATGATGAACTCGGGCGCGGTACGCGACAGGATGATCTGCGGGCCGCGCGCCTGGCGATCAACACGCAGCAGCACTGCCTTGACGCGGTCACCGACACGCAGATTCTCGCGGGCAATGATGTGTTCGCGCGGCAGCAGCGCCTCCAGGCGACCCACTTCGACGATGGCATTGCCGCGTTCGATGCGCTTGATGGTGCCGGTGACCAGATGGTCCTTGCGCTCAAGGAAGTCGTTCAGGATCTGCTCGCGCTCGGCGTCGCGGATGCGCTGCAGGATGACCTGCTTGGCGGCCTGCGCACCAATGCGGCCGAAATCGACCGGCTCCAGGGCTTCTTCGATGTAATCGTCGACCTGGATGTCGGCGATCTGCTCGCGTGCGTCGATCAGGCCAATCTCGGCCTCGTCGTTCTCGACCAGTTCGTCCGGCAGCACATGCCAGCGACGGAAGGCTTCGTACTCGCCGGTTTCGCGGTCGATCGACACGCGCACATCGGCGTCGTCATGGGTGCGCTTCTTGGTGGCCGAAGCCAGTGCGGTTTCGAGAGCGCCGAAAACCACTTCGCGGGACACATTCTTTTCGCGTGCCAGTGCATCGACCAGCAACAGAATCTCGCGACTCATCGTTTCAACTCCTGCTTGCGTTCAAAGTCCGGCACCAGGCGGGCACGTTCGATCTGCGACAGTTCGAACTCGTGGGCTTCGCCCTTGATCTCGAGGGTGAGCCGGTCGTCGGCCACGCCGGCCAGTCGACCGGTGAAATTGCGTTGATTGCCCACCGGCACGCGCAGACGCAGCTGCGCCTCCTGTCCGGTGAAGCGAACGAAATCGGCGGTCTTGCGCAGCGGCCGGTCAAGCCCCGGGGAGGACACTTCAAGACGGTCGTAATCGACGTTTTCGACCATGAAAAGACGGGTCAGGTGATTGCTCACCGTCACGCAGTCATCCACCATGATGCCCTTGTCGGTGTCGATGAAGACACGCAGCAGACGGCCTCTTGGCGAAGTTTCAAGATCGACGAATTCGTAGCCGAGCCCAGTTACCGCCTGCTCGATCAGTTCCGCAACACTCATCCCAGCAACACACTTCCGGATGTACAAATAAAAAATGGGCTGACCGCCCATCGAAAAACGCCGGCAGGGCCAGCGCAACAAGCCGAGGAGTGTAACAGAGGCCATCCATCCCCTCAAGCTGCAAGGATGGA
>Ga0123396_107190_pt1 | contig 10568 bp, 10 predicted proteins | sample T10HLNO3metaT_FD_89924 | JGI IMG/M metagenome (GOLD analysis project Ga0123396, IMG submission 89924) | Methane-oxidizing artificial microbial communities from Washington, USA to study methane cycling - T10-HLNO3 metaT (Metagenome... ...
CTGCCTGTCATGTACACCGGCGTCGCCGCGCCGCGTCCCCTTCCAGCCGCAACGGTCGATGAACCAGGCCGCGGCGAATTTCACCGCGCCGTCGGTCGCCGGGTAGTGCGGCGCGTCCGGGTGCGCGGCGAGCAGGCGCGCGGCTTCGTCGGCGGGCAGTAAAGGATTGCGGAAGAAGCTGCCGGCGTTGCCGATCACGGCTGGGTCCGGCAGTTTGGCGCGGCGCACCGCGCACACGGCGTCGAACACGTCGCGCGGGGTGGGGCTGGTGACGCCGCGGGCTGCGAGTTCGCGCTGCAGATCGGCGTAATCCGCACGCACCTCGGGTCGCGTGCTCAGCCGGAACACGACGCGGGTGATGATGGCGCGGCCGGCCAGGCGACGCTTGAACACGCTGTCGCGGTAGCTCATCGCGCAGTCGGCAACCGTCAGCTCAATCCAGCGCCGGTCTTGCATGTCCCAGGCTTCGACGCGCTCCAGCCGGTCGACCAGTTCGACACCGTAGGCGCCGATGTTCTGGACCGGTGCTGCACCGACGGTGCCGGGAATGAGAGCAAGGTTCTCCAGGCCGTACCAGCCCTGGTCGAGCGCGTGACTGACCCAGTCGTGCCAGTTTTCGCCGGCGGCGACGGCGACACGGACCGTGCAGCCGTCGTGCGCCAGCAGTTCGATGCCGCGCGTGCGGATCTGCAGCACGGTGCCCGGAAAGTCGGCCGCGAACACGATGTTGCTGCCGCCGCCGAGGACCAGGATGCGTTCGCCACGCTGCAGCAGCGCCTCGGTCAGCGACGGCAGATCGGTCGCGTCGTCCACCGGCTGCAGACGCGCCGCATGGGCGGGCAGATGCAGCGTGTTCAGATCGCGCAGGTCGGCGTCGGGAAGGGCAGGGGCAATCATGACGAGCCGTGAGTCGGGTCGTGAAGCGCTGGAGCTGGGGCGCGCAGTATAGCCAGCGGGCTGCGCTGCGGCATGGTGGGCGGCTTGGCTTGAAAACGAATAAAAGATATCATATATAAGACTTGAACCGCCTTCGCGCGCAGCGGATTTTGCGCTGCGCCATGCAAGGTTGCGGTCGTCGGCAAGGTGCAGATTCAAAAGCACTTCTTCGAGGCTGCTTCGGTGCAAGCCGCGGCTTTTCAGTCCGCGTCTTCGTGCGACGCACCATCAAGACGGTGTGTCGTTCTATGATGCGGTATACCCGTCTACCGGAGGACTCACCGTGCTTGAAGCTTACCGTGCCCATGCCGCCGAACGCGCTGCGCTCGGCATCCCGCCGCTCGCCCTCGATGCGAAGCAGACTGCTGAACTGATCGAGCTGATCAAGAACCCGCCTGCCGGCGAGGAAGCCTTCCTGCTCGACCTGCTGACCCATCGCGTGCCGCCGGGCGTGGACGACGCCGCCAAGGTGAAGGCCTCCTTCCTGGCCGCCGTGGCGCACGGTGACGTCAAGGTCGCACTGATTTCCAAGGCCAAGGCTACCGAACTGCTGGGCACCATGGTGGGCGGCTACAACGTGAAGCCGCTGATCGACCTGCTGGACGACGCAGAAGTCGCCGCGGTTGCCGCCGAGGGCCTGAAGAAGACCCTGCTGATGTTCGACTACTTCCACGATGTCGCCGAGAAGGCGAAGGCCGGCAACGCCAAGGCCAAGGAAGTGGTGCAGTCCTGGGCCGACGGCGAGTGGTTCACCAGCCGTCCGGAAGTGCCGAAGTCGATCACCGTCACCGTGTTCAAGGTGCCGGGCGAAACCAATACCGACGATCTGTCGCCGGCGCCGGACGCGACCACCCGCCCGGACATCCCGATGCACTACCTGGCGATGCTGAAGAACACCCGCCCGGATGCGGCCTTCAAGCCGGAGAAGGACGGCGTGCGCGGCCCGATGCAGTTCATCGACGACCTGAAGAAGAAGGGCCACCTGGTCGCCTACGTCGGCGACGTGGTCGGTACCGGCTCGTCGCGCAAGTCGGCGACCAACTCGGTCATCTGGGCCACCGGCCAGGACATCCCCTTCGTACCGAACAAGCGCTTCGGCGGCGTTACGCTGGGCGGCAAGATTGCCCCCATCTTCTTCAATACGCAGGAAGACTCCGGCTCGCTGCCGATCGAAGTCGACGTGTCGAAGCTGGAAATGGGCGACGTGATCGACGTGCTGCCGTACGACGGCAAGATCACGAAGAACGGCGAAACCGTCGCCGAGTTCGCGCTGAAGAGCGAAGTGCTGCTGGACGAAGTGCGCGCCGGTGGCCGCATCAACCTCATCATCGGCCGTTCGCTGACCGCCAAGGCGCGTGATTTCCTCGGTCTGGGCGCATCGACGCTGTTCCGCCTGCCGAAGGCGCCGGTCGACACCGGCAAGGGCTACACGCTGGCGCAGAAGATGGTCGGTCGCGCCTGTGGCCTGCCGGAAGGCAAGGGCATCCGTCCGGGCACCTACTGCGAACCGAAGATGACCACGGTCGGCTCGCAGGACACCACCGGCCCGATGACCCGCGACGAACTGAAGGATCTGGCCTGCCTCGGCTTCTCGGCCGACCTCGTCATGCAGTCCTTCTGCCACACCGCCGCGTATCCGAAGCCGGTGGACGTGAAGATGCACCGCGAACTGCCGGCCTTCATCTCGAACCGCGGTGGCGTTGCGCTGCGTCCGGGTGACGGCGTGATCCACTCCTGGCTGAACCGCCTGCTGCTGCCGGATACCGTCGGCACCGGTGGTGACTCGCACACCCGTTTCCCGATCGGCATTTCCTTCCCGGCCGGTTCCGGCCTGGTCGCCTTCGGTGCGGCCACCGGCGTGATGCCGCTGGACATGCCGGAATCGGTGCTGGTGCGCTTCAAGGGCACGATGCAGCCGGGCGTCACGCTGCGCGATCTGGTGCATGCGATTCCGCTGTACGCGATCAAGGCCGGTCTGCTGACCGTGGCCAAGCAGGGCAAGAAGAACGTGTTCTCCGGCCGCATCCTCGAAATCGAAGGTCTGCCGGACCTGAAGGTCGAACAGGCCTTCGAACTGTCGGACGCCTCGGCCGAGCGTTCGGCCGCCGGCTGCACGATCAAGCTGAACAAGGAGCCGGTGCAGGAATACCTGCGTTCGAACATCGTTCTGATGAAGAACATGATCGCCAACGGCTACCAGGACGCCCGCACGCTGGAGCGCCGCATCAAGTCGGTCGAAGCCTGGCTGGCCGATCCGCAGCTGCTGGAAGCCGACAAGGACGCCGAATACGCGGCCGTGATCGAGATCGACCTGAACGACATCAAGGAACCCATCGTCTGCTGCCCGAACGATCCGGACGACGCCAAGTTCATGTCCGAGGTTGCCGGCACGAAGATCGACGAAGTGTTCATCGGCTCCTGCATGACCAACATCGGCCACTTCCGTGCCGCCGGCAAGCTGCTGGAAGGCAAGAAGGACATTCCGGTGCGCCTGTGGATCGCCCCGCCGACCAAGATGGACGCCTCCGAACTGACCAAGGAAGGTTATTACGCCACCCTGGGCGGCGCCGGTGCGCGCATGGAAATGCCGGGCTGCTCGCTGTGCATGGGCAACCAGGCGCAGATCAAGGAAGGCAGTACCGCGATGTCGACCTCGACCCGCAACTTCCCGAACCGTCTGGGCAAGAACACCAATGTGTTCCTCGGCTCGGCCGAACTGTCGGCGATCTGCTCGAAGCTGGGCCGCATCCCGACCCGCGAGGAGTACCTGGCGGAAATCGGCGTCGTCACCAAGGACGCCGACAAGGTCTACAAGTACATGAACTTCGACCAGATCGAAGAGTACGCAGAGACCGCGAAAGAAGTGACGGTCTGACCGTTGCCGCAGCACGCAGTGAAGACGGCCCGCAACCGCGGGCCGTTTTTTTTGCCTGTCGCACCGCGATTCCGGCGCCACGGCGGCGGCCGGACGGGCGTCTCGCGGCGAAATGCCGTGGCGAAGCGCATCGGCGGGAGGCGTGCGTCACGAAGTGTCGCTCATGTTGCAGCGCGATGGTGCCGTCAAGAACAGGACCGAATCCTGCGGGCCCCGCCCATGACGCCTGACCTGTTCAATCTCGACGTGCTGCTGGTCGAACCCTCCTCGACGCAGACACGCATCATCCGCGAGCGCGCGGCGGCGGTCGGCATCATGAAGATCCGCGAGGCCGATGGCGTGCAGTCTGCACTGGCGGCGATGTCCGCCAAGGTGCCGGATCTGGTGATCAGTGCGCTCTACCTGCCGGACGGTGACGGCACCGAACTGGTCCAGGCGATGCGCAATACGGTCGAACTGCAGCAGGTGGCCTTCGTACTGGTGTCCAGCGAAACCCGGCCGCAGGCGCTCGATGCGGTGCGCCAGTCCGGCGTCTGCGGCATCCTGCCCAAGCCCTTCACCAGCGCGCAGCTGCAGCGGGTGCTGTCGGCAACCCTGGACTTCCTCGCCGACGACACGTCGCCGGACGAAGACATCGACTACGACGCGCTGCGCGTACTGCTGGTCGATGACAGCGGCAATGCGCGCCGCTTCATGCGCCGCGTGCTGGAGAACATGGGGCTCAGCGACATCGTCGAGGCCAGCGATGGCAGCGAAGCCGTGAAGCTGCTGGACCAGACCCTGTTCGACCTCGTCGTGACCGACTACAACATGCCGGAGATGGACGGACAGGCGCTGGTCGAATACGTGCGCCAGCAGAGCTGGCAGGCCTCGGTGCCCATCCTGATGGTGACCAGCGAATCCGACATGGGGCGTCTGGCAGCGGTCGAGCAGGCGGGCGTGTCGGGCATCTGCGACAAGCCCTTCGAGCCGGCCACCATACGCGCACTGCTGAAGAGCGCGCTGCGGCACACCGCCTGAGCAGGCCTCAGCCGGCAGCCATCCGGCGCTTCAGCGCCGGACCGGCGGTGGCGGCCAGGTCGCGCAGCATGCGCTCGGTGGTCGCCCAGTCCACACAGCCATCGGTGACCGAACAGCCGTAGCGCAGTTGCGACAGGTCCTTCGGAATCGGCTGGTTGCCCGCTTCGAGGTGGCTTTCGATCATGACGCCGACGATGGAGCGGTTGCCGTCGCGGATCTGTCCCGCCACGTCGGCCAGCACCAGCGGCTGCATTTCCGGCTTCTTGAACGAGTTTGCGTGCGAACAATCGACCACGATATTGGGCGGCAGACCGGCCTTGATCAGCGCCTGTTCGGCCAGCGCGATGCTGACCGAATCGTAGTTCGGCCGACCCGCTCCACCGCGCAGCACCAGATGACCGTGCGGATTGCCGCGCGTGCGGATGATGCTGGAGCGGCCATAACGGTTGATGCCGAGAAAGCTGTGCGGGCGCGAGGCGGAAATGATGCCGTTGATCGCCGCGTCGAGGTCGCCGTCGGTGGCGTTCTTGAAGCCCACCGGCGTCGACAGCCCGCTGGACATTTCGCGGTGCGTCTGCGATTCCGAAGTGCGCGCGCCGATCGCCGTCCATGAGATCAGATCGCCCAGATACTGCGGCGAGATCGGGTCCAGCGCCTCGGTCGCCGCCGGCAGGCCCAGTTCGGCCACGTCGAGCAGGAAGCGGCGCGCCAGGCGCATGCCTTCCTCGATCTGGAAGCTGTCGTCCATGAAAGGGTCGTTGATATAGCCCTTCCAGCCGACCGCGGTGCGCGGCTTCTCGAAATACACGCGCATCACCAGCAGCAGCGCGGGCGACAGTTCGTCCGACAGGGCGCGCAGCCGGCGTGCGTAGTCCATGCAGGCCTGCGGGTCGTGCATCGAGCAGGGGCCGACCACGACGAACAGGCGCGGATCGGTCCGCTCCAGGATGGCGCGCACCGCCTCGCGGCCGGCCCGCACGGCCGCTTTCGCCGCTTCGCTGAGCGGCGCTTCGCTCTTGATGTCGCCCGGTGCCGGCATCACCGAAAAGCTCTCGATGCGGCTGTCTTCGAGTGTGGTGTCGGTGTTCATGATCAGTCTCCCCGTTTGTCATGCCAGTCAACGCCGACCGGCGCGTGCTGTCAATCGCGCCGGTCAAGGAAAGCGTGAATGGCGGGCGGAGACCGCGTCAGTGCATGGCGTGCCGGGTGCCGTTCCAGCGCACGCGGTAGATCGCGTCCGCGGCGTCGTCGGACACCAGCAGGGAACCGTCGGGCAGTACCAGCACGTCGGCCGGCCGGCCGGACACCGCGCCGTTGCGGCCGAGGAAGCCTTCGACGAAGGGGGTGTAGCTGGTGACCGTATCGCCGTCGAGCCGCGCCACCATGACGCGGTAGCCGTCGCGCACGCTGCGGTTCCACGAACCGTGTTCGGCGATGAACACCGCGCCGCGATACTCGTCCGGGAACTGCGATCCGGTGTAGAAGCGCATGCCCAGCGGCGCCACGTGGGCGCCGAGCCGCAGCACCGGCGGCGTGTAGTCGGCGCAGGACCGGCCCTTGCCGAATTCCGGATCGGCGATGTTGCCGCCGTGACAGTAGGGGTAACCGAAGTGCTGGCCGGCCTTGCTGACGCGGTTCAGCTCGCAGGGCGGCGTGTCGTCGCCCATCCAGTCGCGGCCGTTGTCGGTGAACCACAGCTCGCCGGTCTTCGGATGCCAGTCGAAACCTACGGTGTTGCGCACGCCGCGCGCGTAGATTTCCAGTCCGCTGCCATCCGCATTCATGCGCATGATGTTGGCAAAGCCGTCCTTGTCGCGGTCGCAGATGTTGCACGGTGCGCCGACCGGCACGTAGAGCCTGCCGTCCGGACCGAAGGCGATGAACTTCCAGCCGTGCGCGCTTTCCTTCGGGAAGCGGTCGCTGACCAGCACCGGCTTGGGCGGCGCGGCCAGCTTGTCGTCGATGGCCGGCAGTTTGACGATGCGGTCCAGCGAGGATACGTACAGGTCACCCTTGTGCCAGGCGACGCCGACCGGCATGTTCAGCTGGCTGGCAATCCTGACCGCCTTGCCGGCCTTCATCGTCGCCGGGTCGAAAGCGACGGCGCTGACATGGCCGGCGCGCGAGCCGACGTACAGCCGGCCGGGCGCGCCCAGCGTCATCGCACGCGGATTGTCGACCTGTGCCCACAGCTCTATCGTGAATCCGGGCGGCACGCGCAGCTTTTCCAGCGCGGTTTCGGCGTGGGCGAGGGCGGAGCCGAGCGAAAGCGCGCCGGCGAGCAGGAGGCTTCGTATCATGGTGGTCATCCCGTCATCAGATGCGGAATCGACCGGCCTGCGGCGCCGGTGTTCCGCAGTGGAGCGAACATGAAGCTGGTCAGCTGGAACATCCAGTGGGCGCGCGGCTGCGACGGCCGCGTCAGCACCGGGCGTATCGCCGACATCGTGCGTGCCTGGGGCGACGCCGACGTGATCTGCCTGCAGGAGGTGGCGGTCGGTTTCGACACCTTGCCCGGAATGCAGGGCGAGGACCAGGTGAAGCAGTTCCGCGCGCTGTTTCCGGACTTTACCGCGGTCTTTGCGCCGGGCAGCGACCGCCTCGGCGACGATGGCCGGCGCCTGCAGTTCGGCAACCTGACGCTGTCGCGCCTGCCGGTGCTCGCTGTCTGGCGCCGTCTGCTGCCGTGGCCGGCCGACGACAGCGTACCCGGCATGCAGCGCGCGGTGGCGGAAGTGACCGTCGCGACCCCGAGCGGACCGCTGCGCGTGCTGAACACGCATCTTGAGTACTACTCGGCAATCCAGCGCATGGCGCAGGTGGAGGCCCTGCGTGCACTGTCCGCCGAGGCGCTGGCCCACCTGCGCGCGCCACCGCGGAGCAAGGACACGAACCCGGCTTTCCTGCCGCCGCCGCGGCCCGCGGCGGCGCTGCTGTGCGGTGATTTCAACTGCGAGCCGCACTGTGCGGAACACGCGCGGCTGACTGCGCCGGCCGACGAAGCGGGCGCCGACTGGATCGATCTGTGGACGCACTGCCATGGCAACCGGCCGCACGCGCACACCGTCGGCCTGCATGGTGCCGACTGGCCCGATCATCCTTACTGCTGCGATTTCGCTCTGGCGACGCCGGCATTGCTGCCGCGCGTGATCGGCATCGATGTGAACGCCTGCACGGACGCCTCGGATCATCAGCCCCTGCGGGTGGAACTGCGCGACTGAAGCGCAGTCATCAGATCAGGACAGTTGCGGAAGGATCGTCAAGGCGTGCGGCTGCGGTCAGGCGATGTCGTCGGGATCGAGCAGACGCTCTATCGTGGCGATGCGATCGCGCAACAATAGTTTTCGTTTCTTCAGCCGTCGCAGCAGCAGTTCGTCGCGCGACTGCACGTCATGCAGGTCGGCGATGGCCTGATCAAGGTCACGGTGTTCGGCGCGAAGCGCGTCCAGCGTGGCGCGCAGTTCCTGTTCTTCCATGCCTGGCGCACTGCCGGGCGGCGGCGCCTACTCCGTTTCGGGGACAGGCCCGGATGTTAGGTGTCACACAGCGGGGGCGCAAGCGCCCTTCAGCAAAGCAGTACCCGGCCGTTAGTTCACTTGAAAGGCGGCGGGTGTGCCCCATCTGTACTGCAGGGACGCGGTGCAGGAAGCTGCGGCGGGCATTCTGCCGTTGCGTGTTGTACAGCCGCACCAGCCAAGGAGAACCATCATGCACATCATGTTCAACAATCCGCTGGTCTATGTGGTCGAGTACGCAGGTCTGGAAGCCGTCGAGGTGATCGACAAGCGCATCGGTCGTGGCGCCCTGATCCGCGACGACGCAGCACGCCGTTTCCGTGAGGAACTGAAGGAACTGGTCGATCACGACGAAGAGGTCGGGCCGGAAGAGTTCGATGCCTTCATGGGGCCGTGGGAGGCGCTGCTGACGCAGCCGGCGATCTACCACTGACGCAACCACCGGCCGCCCGCGGTGTTTCGCCGCAGGCGGCCGCTTCGGTAAGATGCGTGTCCGCAGAACCTGCACGCAGCATCCGCATTCCGATGAGCAAGGCCTTCACCAAGGAAACCGACACCGAAGAGGACGATCCCGAATCGGTCAGTGCGCTGCCACCGGGCAGCAAGAACTACATGACGCTCGCCGGCTACGGCCGTCTGCGGGCCGAACTCGACGAACTGGTGCGCAGCGAGCGCCCACGCATCGTCGAAACTGTCGCCTGGGCCGCCTCTAACGGCGACCGCTCCGAGAACGGCGACTACATCTACGGCAAGAAGCGGCTGCGCGAGATCGATCGCCGCATCCGTTTCCTGATCAAGCGGCTCGAGTCGGCCACCGTGGTCGACCCCAGGGAACAGCAGAACCCGGAACAGGTGTTCTTCGGCGCCACCGTCGATTACGAGGACGAGGACGGCCCGCACACCGTGCAGATCGTCGGCGTCGACGAAGCCAATGCATCCGACGGTCGCATTTCGTGGATATCGCCGCTCGCCCGCGCGCTGCTCAAGGCGCGCGAGGGCGACACCGTGCGCTTCCAGAGCCCGGCCGGACTGCGCGAGATCGAGGTGACCGAGGTGCGCTACGAGTGAGTGCAGTTCCGCACGTCCGGCTCGTTGCGCGCCTGTTGCTGGCGGCATTGCTTGCGCTGCCGGCGGCGCCGGTGCTGGCGCAACTGCTTGCGCGCAGCGCAGGTGTGGCGCTGGCCGCCGATGTCTGCAGCGTTGCCCGCCCGGGCGACGACGGAGTGCCGGCGCCGCTCCAGCACGCAGGCGCGCATTGCCATTGGTGCTGCCCGCTTGGCGATGCCCTGCCGGTCATCCGCTTTGCGACGCCGACTGTGGCGTTCGCGGACGGGCAGGCGAATCCGCCTCCGGCGGGGGAGCGCCGCAGCGATGCCTGCGGCATGCGGCCGGAGCCGAGGGCGCCGCCCGGGTGTCTGGCCCAGCGGGCCTGATCCGCACATCGAATCCTCGTGACGCGTCAGCCGGTCATTCCGGTGCCTCTCGCGTCATCGTTCCGCCTTTTCCGGAGTACAGAAATGAAATCCATCCTGACCGCCTCCCTGCTTTCCATCGCCTGCAGTGCCGCCCTGGCCGGCGTCACCGTCAAGGACGCGTGGGTACGAGCGACCGTGGCCGAACAGAAGGCCACCGGCGCCTTCATGCACATCACCGCGCCGAAAGCGGCGCGCCTCGTCGGCGTCCGCTCGCCGGTGGCCGGCGTTGCCGAAATCCACGAAATGTCGATGAACAACAACGTGATGCGCATGCGCGCCATTCCTGCGATCGATCTGCCGGCCGGTAAAGCGGTCGAACTCAAGCCGGGCGGTTTCCACCTGATGCTGATGGACCTGCGTGCGCCGCTGGTGGACGGGCAGACCGTGCCGCTGAGCCTGACCGTCGAAACGGCCGACGGTCAGCGTGAGACCGTGGAAATCAGCGCCCCGGTGCGTCCGCTCGGCGCCGCCGCCTCGCACGATCACCACTGAGCAAGCCCCCTCCGCACTCGCTGCCGGCGCCATCAGGGCGCCGGCAGTCCCGCCTCAGCTGTCCTCCGTTCTCGCCGCTGCACCCCCTCGTCTCCGGGATTTCCTCCCGCATCTGCGTCTGTTCAACTGTACAGATAAAGTTAATTAACCGTACGCCTAAAGTTTTGTCCTCAGGGTTCGTAATCCTTCGCAGCAGGTGGACGCTGACAGCCTTGTCGGGCCGGACTTTCGCAATACAACTCACACAAAACTGTC
>Ga0123396_124902_pt1 | contig 10529 bp, 7 predicted proteins | sample T10HLNO3metaT_FD_89924 | JGI IMG/M metagenome (GOLD analysis project Ga0123396, IMG submission 89924) | Methane-oxidizing artificial microbial communities from Washington, USA to study methane cycling - T10-HLNO3 metaT (Metagenome... ...
CAAAGTTGCTCTGCTTCGTATGGAAATCGGCCGCGCAGCGCTGAAAGCGCTTACGAACGCTTGAGTGAACCTTGCAACGCGGCTGGAATACTCCGGCGAGGGCGTGGGTGGTCGTATGCTGCGGAGAGGCGTCATGGGCCAGGCGACTCCCCACGTGTACAGCCGACCGTCGTTACCGATCGCTGCGCTGCGTTCACCAAATGCGGCAATCGCTACGATCTGCGCATTTCCTGGGAACCGAATCTCTTGCGCCGGCGAAACGATCTCGTCGACTGTGCCGGTGCCAATCTGACCGAAGTTGTTCGAACCCCAGCCCAGCAAGGATCCATCCTGCCCGCTTTGCATCTGATGAGTACGGCCCTGGGCCAGCATGGGTCTGACAGGCAGGTGCAGGGTCAGGGGCCCGTTTGCATCACCCTGCACAAGGATTTCGATGGAGCACAAACCCGAGCGTATGGCGATGACCTGACTGCTGCTGACCGCGCAGATGTCAGGAGAGAGCGTTACCGCTTCAATGGCCGGACTGTTCACTGCCAGCACATTGAGTTCAAGGGCAGTTCCGAGGGGCAGGTTGGGGCGCGAAAGCAGGAGGGAGGCGCTTTCACCGACAACCATCGATGCCGCCGTGGAAGGACGCCATTGCAACCAGACCTGAGTCTTGTCGGCGACCTCGCCGGTGAGTGCGATGAAGTAGGTCGTATCGGCGCTCATCGACCAATGGAGTTGAAGAGCGCCGTCGACGATCTGACTGACCGCACGCCGGGTCAAGCGACCGGAGGCTCCCTTCTCATACAAGGCGAGCGCATGGGTGCCTTTGCTGCCGAGAACCTGGAACAGCATGTCTCTGGAAACATTCGTTCGGTAGGACCACCAGTTGCTGCCACGCTGCAGCGGAACATTGTGGTCACTTTCTCCCTCTTCCCGGCTTGAATCCATACTTGAACTGGGCACCATTCCGACGGGACCGGCAATGCTGATGGCGTCGACCAGCTTGTCGTTATGCGGGGGGACCGGAATACGTACCGGCGTTGCTCGCCTCGACAGATCCCCAAGGCCCAACTGACCGTAGTCGTTGTCGCCCCAGCCATACAACTGCCCATCAGAGGCCATCACGAGCAGATGGCTATAACCGTGCAGGGGCAACTGAACGGGTTGGACGCCTGAGGGCAGCGCAATCTCGCGAAAGCCCACATCTGGAGTGAATGATGCAATAGTGCGACCGACCTGCCCGACCGGGCCCGAAACCAGAAGTCTGTCGTCGGCGGTCAAGATCGCCGAAAATCCACCGTGGGCGCTGGCGGCGACCACCCGAGGGGTTCCTGCCAGAGAGATTCTGACTGGAGTCTCCTGAAAAGCATCATCCGCGATCCCCAGGGCACCATAGCGTGTGGCTCCCCAGCCAAACAGCTCGCCAGTGCGCGTTACGGCCAAAGCGTGAGTCGCGCTGACCGATATGGATTCAATGAGCACTTCCTCAGGGAAGGACAGTTGCCGCGGCCGCGTCTCTTCCATGGTCGGATACCTGCCGGCCAGATTGCCAACGCCGAAGACCCGGCCGTCAGCAGTGAGAAGAAGCGTGTAGGACTCGCTCACTGCCACTGCAACCGGGTTCGCGTCGGGTGGAAGGAGTACCCGGGAGGGAATCCACGAACCTTGCGTACTCGCGGTACCCAGCGATTGTCCCCACGGTCGGCCCCATGCGTACACGTTTCCGTCATCGCCAAGTGCTGCGCTGACGGCGCCCGCCGCGGCGGTCTGAAGGATGCGGACTCCCTCAGGGAAGGCTGGTTCTCCGGCAATCACTTCATGGTCGGGGTCTGGCGGCGCGCCTAATTCGTTGGAAAAATTCACGCCATACGCATGAACTTTTCCATCGCTGTCCACTACGAGAGTGTGTTGCATGCCGATTGAAAGCTGTACGGCCTCGCCTTTGAATGATCGCGCCGGACCAGGGCGCCGCCGGTTTGCCAGCGTTCCGTCAGCCAGTGAGCCCGTCTCACCGAATCCCCAGCTCATCAATCGTCTGTCGAGCGATGCCTTTATGCTGTGTAGCCAGCCTCCTCCGAAAGGCACACCAGTGGTGACGTCAATCTGCTGAACAAGTGGAGCGTGGTGTGTGTCCCCAGGGTGCGAAATCGATAGCCGGCAGCGTCCGGCATGAAGGAAGTACAGTCTGCCGGCTGACCAGTTGCAGAAGGTGGGTGATTCATTCACGACGACCGGAATGAGGCCGGAATCCAGATTGAGGGTCAGAGGTATGCTGGCGCCCGGTGAGAATGAAGCGATCACCCGCGGTGGCGGATCGTCGATCAGCCTTTGCAGATAGCGCGTATCCAGGGACCATGCGAGACGGATCCGACCCCTGGTGTTCGGCGGATCAGGAAAGTATCGGCTTGCCGGCTGAGGCGATTGCCCGTCAACGCGGATCTGATACTCGATCCCGGCGCTCACCGGAAAAGTGACCTGACTTGTTTTCCGGGCTCCTGCGTCGCCGTTGGCGGCGACAGGTCGCAATGTGGCCAGATCCGTGCCCTGGAATACGGTCAGCAGGGTGTCGAAATCGCTGCCGTCCAGATTCAGATCGAGCAGGCCGTCGGCCGGGGCAACCCAGCTCCACCAAACGGTACGCCCCAGATTGGAACGAACCTGAATGTCCTCGGCTTCTTCGTAGCTTGCATACGCGTTATCGCCGCCGGTTGTTCCATTCGGGCCGACAAGCGGTGCCCGGAATACGAACTGATCGTTCAGAGGCGCTATGGGCGGGCTACTCCCGCTCGGCGTGCTTAAACCGCCATCGAGCATCATGGCAACAACAACGTCGTTGGTGTCCATATCCACACCGCTGACCCCGGGCAGGGATAGGGGCGTCGAAAGTGCGCCGTCCCAGAACGATGCGAAGCAATGGAGCGTGTAGGTTTCATCGATCAGGCAGACTTCGCTGCCCTTGCCTGCGTGTATGGAAATCACCCGACCTTGAACCACCGCGGGTAATGGTTGGTGTTTGGCCTGAAAGCCAGAACCATTGATCAGATAGACTGAGCCATCGGTGCTGAGCGCATATTGGTACTGGGCGCTCACTGCCATCTGTTTGAACCGTACGCCGCCGGGCGCCGTGACCGCTGCGGGCGTACTTCCCGGGCCTGCATATCTCAACGATGTTGCCCACCAGTAGATGGTCCCGTTCGTGTCGAGAGCGAGCGCATATGCCTGATTTGCGACGAGGTCGACCACGCGTGGATTGCCTGGAAGAGGGAAAGCCCGGGGACGAGTGACCGCAGTCCAGCCCGAACCCTCTCGCGTGGCTGAACTCAAGCCCCATGTATAAAGCTGCCCGCTTTGCCCGATCGCGAAGCTGAATTCGTATTGCGGCGAGACGTTGATCGCACCGGCAACGACCCGGATTGCCAGCTCGTCATCGGGTAGCGTGACCAGAACTGGCTCTGTTCTCAGAGTCGTTGTGCCATCCCCTACCGCGCCATAGACATTCTTGCCCCATGCATGGACACGCCCTTCATTGTCGATTGCGAGCTGATGGACTCCGGACGCAGAGAACTGAACGAAGGCGATATCGCCTTCCATGCGCTCACGCTGGCTGCTTGAATTACGCGGGACCAGCACATAGGGTGATCCATCGGGAAGCAAACCGTAGCCGCGCGGCAGACCGTACGAAACAGGTGCCAGCTCCATGCGCTCTGAAACTCTGACGTGCCGAACCGCCGTCGCTGCGGGTATGCCTTCATCGTCGATTGTGGTGCCCTCGATCCGGCACGCTGCGCTGACAAGCGCGTGCAGGAATCCATCGGCATCAATGAAACACACTTCCGGATCGAGCGTCCGGAGCGAAACCGGGCGGCCGGACGCTGATTGCGCGGCGATGGTTACCGGGGGCTGGCCGACGGTCAGCAGGAGCGGAGCGGTTATTTCGATGCTGTCCTCTGCGTGAGCAAATGCTGTTGCGACAGAGAGGCAGGCGAAAGTGAACAATCGGAGGGTGGTTCGTCGAATTTTCATGGTTTTACGAAGCACGGTCATTCATTCAGTCCGGCGTAATGTACACGCCTTGGGCGACGCTCATCCTCGTCTAAATTGATCATTTGTCATTTTTTGACAGTGACGATTCTGGATACGCAGACCACCCATCGAATGAGCGTTCTGTGGTACCCGACACAGATCGGTGCAAAGCGATATGGAGAATTTCAGTCCGACTCGTGCTCTGCGCTAACTGGATTGAATGTTGTCGGCGCTCGACGAAGTCCTTACAGCCCGGCTGTGCAGATAATTCAAGAGGCATGAATGATATGTACTGCCTCAATTGGCGAGTCATCAGCGTGTCATCCGGAAATGCGCGTTCTTTCCTCAAGAGGGCGTCAACACGCTGGTGAGAAACCATGAATCCTTCCGGATTACGCCAGCAGGCTCCTCTGGTCGGCCTCCGTCCCTGGCGCAAGGCTCTCGCGACTGGCCCACGCTTTGATCATCACGCCATCCATGCTGAAGTGGTCGTTTGCCACGAAGCTCAGCCGTTTGGCCACATGGCAGTGCGCTGCTGGAGTATCCGCACGCAGTATTCGTACCTAGCGGGCGGCTGTTGGCGCTGAGCGCGATCCGAGCCCCTGCCGAGCCAGCCATGCCTCGGGCGACGAGCTGGCGAAGAGCAGGTTTTAGTCGAGCTGATCGACTAGCGGACGCTCGCTGCGAATGGTTACTGGAGCGGTACGAGCGGTGTGCGCAGGTGGCCTTAAGGCAATCGATGTTCCGGGCTCATGTCGCTGAACTTCGCGGCTTGGGGTTTCTCATGGCCGGGCATGGGAAATCCGAAAGTGCTTAAAGACGATCCGAGCCCGGAACCCGTCTCGGTTCTCGAACACCGGGCAGGGAGCGTTTTCTGACCAACTGCTAGCGTTGTATTGCGACGAGCTGCACACCGTCGATCAGCGTGCGCGCGTTGCGCACCCCTTCGTCGAAGAAGAAACCGGACGGCGCCAGAAACAGGATGAGATAGAGCTTGCGGTTAATGACTGCGCCACTGCCCAGACCGCGACGCGGTACCTCTTCCGCGCGCGTGACGTAGTCGAAGGTAAAGCGGAAGCCGGTGTGCCCGGCGAAGCGCGCGGGTTCGAGGCTGCCCAGTTCAAAGTGACCGCCGTGTCCGACCAACATTGTTTCGGTCAGCGCCACCACATCCTCCGCAGCCATGTGTGCGCGGAACCGCGGCGGTTTGCGACCGGCTTCGCCCAGATCGTCGAGCGGTTCGCCGTCCTTCACCGCGTAGAAGAAGGTAAGCGTGTCCAGCGGCAGGCCGTGTCGAGTCCAGATTTCGCGGTGCTTGCTGCCATCAGGGGTGAACCGGTTCCACGGCTCGCTGCCGGCCGTGTTTACCTGCAGCACGTTACCGACAGTGACCGTGTCCGATGTGCGTTTGAATACCGTGCCGCAGGCGGCAAGCTGTGCGGACAGGAAAAGGACGGCGAGCAGCCGGATCACAGCGTATCGACGTAGTGCCTGATCATCGGAGCTTCCGGCGCGTCCGGCGCACGCTCGAGATAGCGGGTGAAGGCTTCGCGTGCCTGAGCGTTGTCGCCCTTGCGCCGCAGCAGATGTGCCCGCAGACGTTCTGCTTCAGCGGGCTGGTCGGCGCGGCCGGCCGACGCTTCGAGGTTGGTCAGGGCACGGTCTGCATCGCCGTCGCGGTCGCGGGCCGACAGCGCTGCGGCTCGCGCATAGAGCAGCAGGCCGTCTTCGCCCTGGTAGCGGATGAGGCGATCGAACAGGCGCAACGAGCTGTCAGGTACGCGGCGGCGCAGTTCATCCTGCACTATCTGCGGCCGGATCGAGGCGATGGCTGCATGGTAGCGTTGTGCATCGACATCTCCGCCCTGCGCGCCGGCGCCCAGCTTCTGTGCCTGGGCGGCGAGACGGTCATGGCGAGTGCGCGGCGTGGGATGGGTAGCGAACAGCGCGAGACCGCCGCCATAGTCGTCCTCGCCTTCCTCGATCAGCTGTTCCCACACTTTTGACGCTTCCATGGGGTCATAGCCGGCCGCATGCATCAACTCCAGGCCGATGGCGTCCGCTTCCGACTCATTGTCGCGGGAAAAGGCGAACTGACTGGCCAGTACGCCGAGCTGCGTGATGTGGCCGAGCTTGCCGACGCCGATGGCACCGAGCGCAATGTCGACGAACTGCGCCATGGCCGATTTCGAGCGCGCATCGGCCAGACGTTCGACCGTGTGATGCCGCATGTAGTGACCGATCTCGTGGCCGATCACCGCCGCGAGCTGAGCCTCGTTGGCCGCGCGCAGCAGCAGGCCGGTCCAGATCTGCAGCGTGCCGTTGGGCGCCATGCTCGCATTGAAATATGGGGTGCGGACCAGATAGACGCGGATTTCGCCGCACCGGTCGCCGGCCAGCCGGCACACGATGCCGCGCAGGTACTCATTGAGCGCAGGGTCCTGCAGTACGAACGGGGAGTGGCGCAGGCGGCTTTCTTCCCTGTCCATAAGTGCCCAGAGACTACCCTCATCGGCGATGGCGTCTGGACGTTCAAACGGGGCAGGCACGGCAAAGTCGGCGCGGACGCAGCTGCTGATGGCGCCCAGAGCCAGCGCACAGAGTGCGCTACGCCATACGTTTCGCACCGCTTTCATTGCGGGAAATCCTCCAGCAGTACGTCCATCGTCCCTTCAGCGGACGCGCGGTCTCGCAGGTCGCCCCATTGCCGCGACAGGCGGTTGAACCACACAACACGGCCGCTGCGCAGGTCGACCAGCGAGGCATAGCCGACCTGGGCGCCGCCACCGAGATTCACCTTGAACAGCGCCGCGACGACCATCGTTGCCTTGCGCTCCATCGTTGCATAGCTGTCGCGCAGGAAGATGAACAGACCGTAATCGGCGCCGGTCCGCTCAGCCAGACGGGCGGTGTCTCCGGTCAGACGCCAGTCCAGTTGTTTGCCCTTGGTCGGCAACTCATACCGGTCCATGTAGTGATGCAGCGCAATTGCGCTGGCGACGGTGCCATGAAGGCGGATCAGGTCGACCACCTGCGGATCGTCGGCATCGATGTCGGTAACGAGCGTGCGACCGACCGCCGCCTCGCGGTTGCGAATGGAGACAGACATGTTCTCGCGTGCCTGCGCACTCCACTCGGCCACAGGTTCAGGCAGACCGCCCGCGCTGATCATGAACAGTTCGACGTTGAGCGGCATCAATGCAACGCGGGCATCCTGCGGCAACCCGCTGAACGCGGGCGCGCTGACGGGCGCAGCCAGTGCGGGCGATATCAGAAACAGGCCGGTGCAGGCGATGCGGAACAACGGGTTCATCACGCGGCGTCATGAATGTGGCAATTCGATTGTAGGCATCTGTGAGACGGTGCGCAGGAGAGGCCGTGTGCCGCCGGGTGGCATGCCCGCCGGCCGTGACGCTCGTGGATATAATCGGCGTTTAAGTCCGAAACTTCAGTGCGGACGCGTGGAGTGTTCATGTCCGACCTTTCATCGGTGTCACCGGAATCGGTGACGCTGTCCAACACCTTCCTCAAGTTCCGCAAGCGCCTCGAACGTGCGGTCGGGCAGGCCATCGGCGACTACTCGATGATCGAGGACGGCGATGTGATCATGGTGTGCATGTCCGGCGGCAAGGATTCGTACACGATGCTGGAACTGCTGCGCGGCCTGCAGGAGCGGGCACCGGTGCGCTTCCGGCTGATCGCTTTCAACCTCGACCAGAAGCAGCCCGGTTTCCCCGACCACATCCTGCCGGACTACTTCAAGCGCATCGGCGTCGAGTACCGGATCGAGACCGAAGACACCTACTCCATCGTCAAGGACAAGATTCCCGAGGGCAAGACCACCTGTGGCCTTTGCTCAAGGCTGCGGCGCGGCATCATCTACCGCGTGGCGTCCGAACTGGGTGCGACCAAGATCGCGCTGGGCCACCACCGCGACGACCTGCTGGAAACGCTGTTCCTGAACATGTTCTTCGGCGGCAAGATCAAGTCCATGCCGCCCAAGCTGGTCAGCGACGACGGCCGCCACATCGTGATCCGGCCGCTGGCCTACTGCACCGAGCGCGACATCGAGCGCTTCGCCCGGGTAATGGACTACCCCATCATTCCGTGCAATCTGTGCGGCTCGCAGGAGAACGCGCAGCGCAAGCAGGTGAAGGCCATGCTGCAGGAGTGGGCGCGGCTGTATCCGGGGCGGATCGAATCGATGGCTACGGCGATGCGCAATGTCGTGCCGTCGCACCTGGCCGATCAGAAGCTGTTCGATTTCGCCGGTCTGAAGCCGGGCAGCGTAGTGGAGGAGGGCGATACCGCCTTCGATCCGCCCGAGCTGCCTGTCCGTTCATGGGGCGACGAGGACGCAATGGGTGGCATCCCGGTCCGCCTGGATGTCGCTGCGGGCGGTGGCTGTGCTTGAGCGCTGGATGCGCCGGCCGCTGCGCGCTGCACGGGATCCCGACATGAAGATACTGTTCTGCTGCATGGGCAACATCTGTCGTTCGCCGACTGCCGAGGGCGTGGTGCGCGCGCGGCTGGAGGCCGCGGGGCTGCACGAACGCGTCGAGGTCGCATCGGCCGGCACGCACGCCCATCACGTCGGCAGCAAACCTGACCCGCGTGCGGCTGCGGCGGCTGCGTCGCGTGGGGTCGATCTGACGCGCATCCGGGCGCGTCGCGTCGATGGCGCCGATTTCGCGCAGTTCGACCTGATCTACGCGATGGACCGCGACAACCTGCGCAATCTCGAACGCAACTGCCCGGAGCCGCTGCGCCACAAGCTGGCGCTCTTCCTCCAGCACGCCGAACGCTTCGACGAGGACGAGGTGCCGGATCCCTACTACGGTGGCCCGGCTGGCTTCGAACGGGTGCTCGACCTGATCGAGGACGCAGCCGACGGTCTGGTCCGCGAGCTGCAGCAACGACTCAAATGAAAACGGGCGGCCAAGGCCGCCCGTCTTGTCGTTGCTGTGACGATTACTTGTCCAGCAGCGCTTTCAGGTTGTTCAGGCCGTCGGTATAGACCGCCTTGATGGTGCCGGTGGCCGCCTCGTCATCCTTGCCCGCGGCCGGGTGCTCGCTGGCGTCGGCGCGGAAGAACACGCCTTTCCACTCAACCGTCGAACCGCCACCGTCGGCCGGCTTCACGGTAATCGTCGACTTGTACTTGCTGACCGGCAGCGCGCCGCCGTCCTGGGCGGTGTAGGTCAAGCTGCGATCAGCGTCCGAGATTGCTTCCAGCTTCTCGACCACTTCGCCGCCACCCTTGATCTTCAGCGTACGTACCGAGCCGACATCGCTGCCGGCGGTGGCGGTGCTGCTCTCGACCGCCGGGTGCCAGGACTGCAGCTGCGTGAAGTCCTTCACCTTGGCCCACACGGCGTCCGGGCTGGCTTTCAGCGTGATCGTTTCGTTCGCCTTCAGGCGCGACGGGCCGTGCGCAAAAACCGTGGTGCTGGCGACGATGGCGAGCAGGGCTGCAAAAAGACGCATGGGGTGTTCTCCTCGTTTGTTGTGATTGAAAAAAGCGTGCGCAGTGTCGGTGAAAACGGGCGGTGCCAGCACGGGAAAATCACCCGGTGCCGGGCGGGCTTGCTGACGGACATGCAAAAAGGGCCCGGACAATGCCGGGCCCCTCTGGCGGTGTCAGCGCCTCACTCGTTGCGTGTTTCCACCTGCTGCATCGGTTCGTTGGCGATCACCGGTGCCGCACGACGGCGACGGCCCAGTTGCGGCTGCTCGACGATGACGGGTTCGATGCCGGCAGCGCGCTCGGCCGAGGTTTCCACCATGACCAGGCCGCTCTCGGCCAGCGTGCTCTGCAGATCGGCTGCCGGTGCGACTGTCGGCGCCGGCGCGGACGGCTGCGCCGCCGAGCCGAAGCTTTCCATCGCGCGCACCAGCGTCGATTCGCCAGCATCGTTCAACGAGGCTGCGATCTGTGCCGGTTGATCGACGACGGGTGCCGGCGCGGCCACCGGTTCGGTAGCCACTTCGACCACCGGCAGTGCAGCCACTTCAGCCACGACGGGCTCGGTCACCGGTGCGTCGACCGCGACAGGTTCGACCACTGCCGGCTCCGGGGCAGCAGGTGCAGACACCATCGGTGCCGACACGACAGGCGCCACCGGTGCTTCGACCACCGCGGCGACTTCGGTCACCGGTGCAGCGTCGGCCAACGGGGCCGGCTCGGCGGCGATCGGTGCTGCGACGGGGACGTCCAGCGGCAGCGCGGCCTGGGCTTCCACGGCGGCAGCGGGCACTTCATTGGCGGCGGAATCGGTCACCGTCAGATCGCCCTCGACTGCGGCGACATCGGCAACTGCGCCTTCCACGCCGTCCGGACGGCGCTCGCCACGTTCGCGGCGGCCACCACGGCGGCGACGGCTGCGCGGTGCAGCACCTTCGCCACCCTCCGCCGGCGCGACATTCTCCGGCTGAGTGCCGGTGGCGGCGGCCAGCGGCAGATCGGTCTGTGCCTGCTGCTGTTCGCGTGCGTCATTGGCGGCACGCTCGCGCGGCTC
>Ga0123396_116404_pt1 | contig 10484 bp, 9 predicted proteins | sample T10HLNO3metaT_FD_89924 | JGI IMG/M metagenome (GOLD analysis project Ga0123396, IMG submission 89924) | Methane-oxidizing artificial microbial communities from Washington, USA to study methane cycling - T10-HLNO3 metaT (Metagenome... ...
CGGCAAGAAGGCACACGCCAGCCCGTCGATGCGCGCCTACGCGCGCGAACTGGGCGTCGACCTCGCCCGCGTGAAGGCCAGCGGACCGAAAGGCCGCATCACGCGCGAGGACATCAACGCCTTCGTCAAGGGCGCGCTGCAGGCGCCGGCCACCGCGCAGGCCGCGACCGGCGGCGGAGGCGGACTGGATCTGCTGCCCTGGCCCAAGGTCGATTTCACCAAGTTCGGCGACATCGAACGCAAGCCGCTGTCGCGCATCCGCAAGCTGTCGGCGGCCAACCTCGCGCGCAACTGGGCCATGATTCCGGCGGTCACCTACCACGAGGACGCCGACGTCACCGACCTCGAAGCCTTCCGCCAGCAGATCAATGCGGAACAGGCCAAGGCCGGCGTCAAGCTGACCATGCTGGCCTTCATCATCAAGGCGGTGTGCTCGGCGCTGAAGAAATTCCCCGAGTTCAACAGCTCGATCGACCTGCAGGCGGAAGAGCCGGCGCTGATCATGAAGCAGTACTGCCACATCGGTTTCGCCGCCGATACGCCGGGCGGACTGGTGGTGCCGGTCATCCGCGACGCCGACAAGAAGGGCGTGGCGCAGCTGGCGGCCGAATGCGGCGAGCTGGCGACGAAGGCGCGCGACGGCAAGCTCTCTGCCGCGGAAATGCAGGGCGCCTGCTTCACGATTTCCAGCGTGGGTGGCCTCGGCGGTACCGGCTTCGCGCCCATCATCAATGCGCCGGAGGTCGCCATCCTCGGCGTCAGCCGCAGCACGATGAAACCGGTGTGGGACGGCTCGGCCTTCCAGCCGCGCCTGATACTGCCGCTGTCGCTGACCGCCGATCACCGCGTGATCGACGGCGCTGCGGCCACCCGCTTCAATGCCCATGTCGCCGCGCTGCTGGCCGACATGCGTCGCGTGCTGATGTGAGGGAGCAGAACATGAGCACACTGACTGTAAAAATCCCCGACATCGGCGACTTCAAGGACGTGCCCATCATCGAAATCATGGTGAAGCCGGGCGACACGGTTGAGGCCGATGCGCCGCTGATGTCGCTGGAGTCCGACAAGGCCACGATGGACATCCCGGCGCCGCAGGCCGGCCGCATCGTCGAACTGCTGGTGAAGGTGGGCGACCGCGTGTCCGAAGGCAGCGTGGTGCTGACGATGGAAGCCGCTAGCGCAGCCGAAGCGGCAGCTGTGCCAGCACCGGCCGCTGCACCCGCGGCGGCGCCCCCTGCACCGGCCGCAGCCGTCGCTGCGGTGACTGCCACCGGCAGCGCACCGGCCAAGGTCGATGAAAGCTGCGCCTTACTGGTGATCGGTGGCGGCCCCGGCGGCTATTCGGCCGCCTTCCGCGCCGCCGACCTCGGTCTGGACGTGGTGATCGTCGAACGCTACGCCACGCTGGGTGGCGTCTGCCTGAACGTCGGCTGCATTCCGTCCAAGGCCCTGCTGCACGTGGCGGCGGTGGCCGACGAGGCCGAAGCGCTGGCCGCGCACGGCATCAAGTTCGGTGCGCGCGAAGTGGACCTCGACGCACTGCGCGGCTGGAAGGACAAGGTGGTCGGCAAGCTGACTGGCGGACTGTCCGGCATGGCCAAGGCACGCAAGGTGAAAGTGCTGCGCGGCACCGCCCGCTTCGTCGATCCGAATCATGTCGAGATCGCACTGACCACCGGCGACGGCAAGGCTGAAACCGGCGAGAAGAAAGTGCTGAAGTTCGGCCACTGCATCGTCGCCGCCGGCAGCCAGGCGGTGAAACTGCCTTTCATGCCGGACGACCCGCGCGTCGTCGATTCGACCGGCGCACTGCTGCTCGCCGACATTCCGAAGCGCATGCTGGTGATAGGCGGCGGCATCATCGGGCTGGAAATGGCCACCGTCTATTCGACGCTGGGTGCCCGCATCGACGTGGTCGAAATGACCGGCGGCCTGATGCAGGGCGCCGACCGCGACCTCGCCAAGGTGTGGGAGAAGAAGAATGCCCACCGCTTCGACACGGTCATGCTGAACACCCGGGTGACCGGCGCCGAGGCAACAGCGGAAGGCATCAGGGTGAGTTTCGAGGGCGCCAAGGCGCCGGCCGAACCGCAGACCTACGACCGCGTGCTGGTCGCGGTCGGCCGCTCGCCGAACGGTCGCAAGCTGAATGCCGAGGCCGCAGGACTGCAGGTGGACGAGCGCGGTTTCGTTCCGGTCGACAGCCAGATGCGCAGCAACGTCGCCCACATCCACGCCATCGGCGACATCGTCGGTCAGCCCATGCTGGCGCACAAGGCGGTGCACGAAGGTCACGTCGCGGCGGAAGTGATCGCCGGCCACAAGCGCCACTTCGACGCCACGGTGATTCCGTCGGTCGCGTATACCGACCCGGAAGTCGCCTGGGTCGGCCTGACCGAGGACGAAGCGAAGGCCCAGGGCCGCAAGGTGACCGTCGGCAAATTCCCGTGGGCGGCCAGCGGACGGGCGATCGCCAACGGCCGTGACGAAGGCTTCACCAAGCTCATCTTCGACGCGGAAACCCACCGTATCGTCGGTGGCGGCATCGTCGGCACGTCGGCCGGCGACATGATAGGCGAGGTGGCACTGGCCATCGAGATGGGCGCGGACGCGGTCGACATCGGCCACACCATCCACCCGCACCCGACGCTGGGCGAGTCGATCGGCCTCGCAGCGGAAGTGGCCGAAGGCAGCTGTACCGACCTGCCGCCGGTACGCCGCTGACGCAGCGCTGCTGCGCGTCCGACCCGCTGCCGGGCAGGCCTTGCAGGCCGCCCGGCAGCGGCCGTCGGCGAAATTTACAGTCCCCCCGACAAGCCCCGGCGGAATGATTGAAAAAATCTGAAAACACACGCTCAATCATTCACTTGCATGGAAAAATCACAAGCGGTCCGCTTCTTGCTAGTCATCGGCTATCCAACGATCGCCTGACGCAAGCTGCGCATCCTCAGGCCGCCGTGATCAAGTCGGCGCGCCAGCATGGACAAGCGCGCTAACATCCGCGGCAACGTGCCTTATCGGTGAAATCAAATGAATGAGCTCGACAAGAACAGTCAGACCGACGCAACCCCCACCCCGCAGACCGAGCAAGTGGATGCCGCACGGCGGCGTCTGACCCGCGGCGGTGCAGCGGGCGCCGGTGTGCTGCTGTCGGTGGCGAGCCGTTCCGCTTTCGGCACCAGCACCTGGGGCACCTGCACCGGCTCGGAAATCGCCTCCGGCAATCTGTCGCGTGAAGGCACACCCCGCCCCTGCGGCTGCAGCCCGGGCTTCTGGGGCAACAAGAACGGCAAGAAGATCTGGGAAAACCCGGACCTCATCCCTTTCATCTATGCGCAAGGTCAGTACTTCAACAGCGTGTTCGGCGTAGCCTTCTTCAAGCCGTCGAAGAACGAAACGCTGCGCGACGGCATCGACAAGACCGGCGTGATCTACGACAAGACCATGAGCGGCGGCTGGTGCCCGACCAACAAGATCAACAACATGCAGACCTGCGCCTTCCACGCCGTGGCGGCGCTGCTCAATGCGCAGTACTACGGAAACCGCTACCCGGTCATTGGCATGCAGTCGCCAGAGGCGGTGATCGCCGCCTTCCAGACCGCTTTCAGTGGTGGCGTGAGCGCCCTCGAAGCCTTCATCACGAAGGTCGATGTTTACAAGTCCGGCGTGTGGTGCGAAGGCCAGAACCACTGATCGACAAATGAACAGGGTGCTGTGGTCTCTGGTAACACCCGAGGCCATGTCGGTAGTGAACTGGCCCGACGGGTCAGTGCTTTACAACGCGAGAACCACGACCACGACGATGCTCACGCGCACTGCCGGCGCCATCGTCGCGCGGTTGAAGGCCGGAGCGGCCGATACCGATGCGCTCGCCGGGCTGTGGCCGGCCGATGACGACCTGCCGCTCCTCGAACTGCTGGACGCGCTCGCTCGACATGGCATCTTGCGCGCAGCAGACTGAAGCACTCGTGTCCCACCGCCCACCTCTCTCCACCCTGACGCCAGCGGAACTGCGTAGACGGCTGCACAGCCAGCACGGACTGCGGCTGCAGCTCGGCCGTTTCGTCGCAGGCATCCGCTCCAACTTCGATTCGGTCGCGGACGGACTGCAGGCGCTCTACGCCGACTATCCGGTGGCGGCAGACGACGATTTCTGCGATTACCCGGTCGAGGTACGCAGCAGCGGACTGCGTCGCTATGTGCGTCCGCAGGCCATCTTCCGCTTCGAGGGCACGCAGCCTTTCAAGCCACTGCCCGGCAATCAGGCGGTCGCCATGCTCGAATGGGGCCTGAACTGGGTGTTCACCAACCACGCCCAGCACTACCTCATCATCCACGCCGCCGTGCTCGAACGCGACGGACTCGGCCTCATCATGGCCGCTCCACCCGGTTCGGGCAAAAGCACGCTGTGCGCGGCACTGGCGCTGCGCGGCTGGCGTCTGCTGTCGGACGAACTGGCAATGATCGGCCTCGACGACGATCTGCTGATGCCGCTGCCGCGACCGGTCAGCCTGAAGAACCAGTCGATAGACATCGTCCGCCAGCTCCCGGGCCAGCCGGTGATCGGCCCGATCGCGCACGACACCGCCAAGGGCACCGTGGCGCACATGCGCGCGCCGCGTGCCAGCGTCGAGGCAGCGCTGACACCGGTGCAGCCGCGCTGGATCGTGTTTCCGCAGTTCGCTGCCGGTCATGCGCTGGACATCGAAGCGCACGGCAAGGCGCACACCTTCATGCAGCTGGTGAGCAATTCCTTCAACTATCCGCGTCTCGGCGTCACCGGCTTCGAAGCGATGGGCCGTCTGGTCGATGGCTGCGACGGTTACACTGCGCGCTACGGCTCGCTCGACCAGATCGTGCCGGCACTCGAATCGATCTGCACGCGTAGCGCCTGAGGCGGGCCGGCACCGCCGGCCGCTGCGCCCCGACCGGAACATGAGCCGACAGACGGACACCCACCTGGCGAGAGCACTCGCCACACCCGAATTCACCGAACGCTTCGACGCGCGCGACTGGGAAGCCCTGATCGGGCAGGCGCGCACCAGCGATCTGCTCGGACAACTGGCCGAGCGGCTGCGCGACGCCGGGCGCCTCGAAAGTACGCCATCGCAGGTGCGCTTCCATCTCGATGCCGCGCTGCGCATCGCCGCACTGCACCGCGATTCGCTGCTGCAGGAACTGGCGGTGATCGGCGACGCGCTGCAGTCGCTCGACCAGCCTGTGCTGCTGCTCAAGGGGGCCGCATACGCAGTCGCCGGTCTGCACGCAGGGCGTTCGCGCCTGTTCAACGACATCGACCTGATGGTGGCCAAGGAGGTCATCGATCGGGCCGAAGGCGCGCTGTTCCGCAGCGGCTGGCGCCCGACCCACCTGAATTCCTACGACCAGCGCTATTACCGGGAGTGGATGCACGAACTGCCGCCGATCGAGCACATGACGCGCGGCACCGTGATCGATCTGCACCACACCATCGTGCCGCCGACCTCCGGCCACATCCCCGACGCGGCACAGCTGATCGCCGACGCGCGTCCAGTCGTCGTGCCGCACTGCCCGGACGTGTTCCGCGTGCTGTCGCCGGTCGACATGGTGATGCACTCGGCCTGCCACCTGTTCTTCGGCGAATTGCAGAAGGGCTTGCGCGACCTCTACGACCTGCACTGCCTGCTGGTCGAGTTTTCGCCGGAAGCCGGCTTCTGGGCCGCGCTGCTGCCGCGCGCACGCGCGCAGCAGCTCGAGTATCCGGTGCTGCTGGCGCTGCGTTTCGCGCAGCGGATCTTCGGCACCGACATTCCCGATGCGGTCGCGACCGAATGCCGCACGCGCCTGGCAGCCCGACCGGCCGGTGCGCTGACCGACCACCTGATAGACGCGTCGATGTATCCGCTGCACCCGAGCAGCGATTCGCCGTGGCGTCGCGCGCGCCGGCAGATCCTCTATGCACGCAGCCACTGGCTTAGAATGCCTTTGCACCTGCTGATCCCGCATCTTGCTTACAAGGCCTTCATCCACGACGATGGCAAGGCCGCCTGAATACCGAGGACTCCGTTCGATGACCGCCGATGAACTGAAGATTGCCGTCGCCCGCGCCGCCCTGCCCCACGTCATACCGGGCGACCTGCTCGGTGTGGGAACCGGCTCCACCGCCAACCACTTCATCGACCTGCTGGCTGCCGAGAAGATCGAGATCGCCGGCGCGATCGCCAGTTCGGAGGTGTCCGCCGCCCGCCTGCGCAGCCATGGCATCAAGGTACTGACGCTGGACGAGGCGATCGCCTCCGGCCGCCGCATCCCGGTCTATGTCGACGGCGCCGACGAGATCGACCCCGGCCTCAACCTGATCAAGGGCGGTGGCGGGGCGCTGACAAGAGAGAAGATCGTCGCCGCCGCATCCGACTGTTTCGTCTGCATCGCCGACAGCTCGAAGTGCGTCGACATGCTGGGGCGCTTCCCGCTGCCGATCGAGGTCATTCCGATGGCGCTCGGCCTGGTCGCACGAGAACTGGCCAAGCTCGGCGGCGTGCCGAAGCTGCGTGAGGGCTTCGTCACCGACAACGGAAACCTCATCCTGGACGTTGCAGGACTGAAGATCGCCGAACCGGCGCTGTTCGAGAGCGAACTCGACCACCTCACCGGTACCGTGACCAACGGGCTGTTCGCCCGCCGGCGCGCCGATGTTGCGCTGGTGTCGTCGGCCGACGGCGTGCGCACGCTGCACGCCTGAACATCGCCGCCCGCACGGGGTCGAACCCCATTAAATCCTTCAGGACCTGACGTCATGAGCGAACACATTTCCAAACGCTACGATGCCGAACTCGAAAGCGTGCGCACCGGCCTGCTGCAGATGGGCGGCCTGATCGAACAGCAGATCGAGCATGCGATGCGCGGCGTGATCGAGCGCAATCTGCCGCTGCTCGAAGAAGTGATCGCCAACGACAAGAAGGTCAATGCGATGGAGATCGAGCTGGACGACGCCTGCAATCACCTGATTGCCAAGCGCCAGCCGGCCGCCAGCGACCTGCGCGTCATCATGTCGGTGGTGAAGACCATCACCGATCTGGAGCGCATCGGCGACGAGGCGAAGAAGATCGCCAAGATGGGGCGTCACATCCTCGAATCAGAGGCCATCTTCGTGCCGCGCGTCGAACTGCGGCACGCGGCTTCGATGGCGGTCGACATGCTGCGCCGCACGCTGGACGCGCTGGCACGCATGGACCTCGCCAGTGCCACCGAGGTGGTGCGTCAGGACAAGGAGGTGGATGCCGAATTCAAGTCCATCATGCGTCAGCTCATCACCTTCATGATGGAAGACCCGCGCACCATCTCCTGCGGCCTGGATCTGCTGTTCATCGCCAAGGCGATCGAGCGCATCGGCGACCATTCGAAGAACATGGCGCAGTACGTGGTGTTCATGGTGAAGGGCACCGACGTCCGCCACGCAGGACTGGCGGCGATGGAAGCCGCCGCAGCTGCCGATTGACCTGGGGTCTGCTGACATTGAATCGCGAACCGCGCTTGCGGCGCGCGATTCAATAGCAACAGATCCTAGCGCGACGTGCCGGCCGGCAACGCCGCTGCCGGTGCATCGCCGTCTCCGGATGCGGTTGAATTTGCGAGTTCGGGCAGTGGGTCATCGCTGTCGGGAATTTCGGATGCGCGCGACAGCTGCTGCGCCAACGCCAGTTGCTCCGGCTTCAGCGACGCCGCGATTTCGTCCCGCGCCCCACGCGCTGCGCCGTGGCCCTGCGCGGCGGCACGATTGAACCACGCGTAGGCACGCACCAGATCGAGCGAAACACCCTCGCCGATGCGGTGCAGCCGGCCCATGTGGTACTGCGCGCCGACATGACCACTGCGCGCCGCGGTGCGGAACCACTTGCCGGCGGCCGAATAGTCCTGCAACGTGCCGCGGCCGAGTTTCAGCGCCAGCGCCAGTTCGTACTGCGCCCGCGCGTGCCCCTGTTCGGCCGCCTTCTCCAGCCACTTCACAGATTCCGCAATATCCGTCGCTTCGCCGGTCCCGCCCTGGGCCAGCATCATCCCGTAAGCGTACTGCGCTTCAGGGTTACCGGTTTCGGCGCGCAGACGCTCCGCCTCCAGCGGCTCCAGTTCAGCAATGAGCTGTTCGTGCTCGGTGGGCGTGCGCGTCTCGACACCCTGGACGGTGACGACGATGGCCACCACCAGACCGAGCGCAAGTGCGCCGCCGACCGCCGCGAGCGGAATGCGCCGGAAGCGGACGAAGCGCTTGTGGCAGTTGCGGCAACGAACCGGCTTGAGCCAGAAGCGTCCGGCCTTCTCGTCCGAGTTCTTCCAGCTGGAGTCCTTCGTGTTGCTGCTGAGGCAATACGGACAGCAACGCGGCCCCTGCAGGACGCTGGACAGGCGGGTGGATACAGTCATGATGAAAAGCTATCACGCACCCCGGACGGCCCCCGTGAAGAACTGTGTCGATCAGGCGGCCGGCGGCACGAAGCCCGTGACCTGGTCCGCACCTTCGCCAAAAAAGTGCTTTTCCATCTGTTCCGCCAGATACTTGCGTGCGCGCGGGTCCATCAGGCTGAGGCGGTTTTCGTTGATCAGCATGGTCTGGTACTTCACCCACTGCTGCCACGCCTCCTTCGACACCGATTCGAAGATGCGTGCGCCCAGTGCGCCGGGCACCGGCGGAAAGTCGAGGCCTTCCGCCTCCCGACCCAGCTTGATGCATTGAACCATGCGTGCCATCTGTAACTCCTGTAAACGTTGGATATATCGAATTCTAGGCCCTGTGCCGGGCGCTGAATCGACATGTTGAATCATGAAGGCGGCCGCGTCAGGTGCCGTGCCGCCGCTGGGACATCCGGAATGCGTTCTTACCGTCGTTCTTCGCCGCGTACATCGCCGAATCCGCGGCGCTGAGCAGGGTTTCGCCGCTGTGCGCGTGCAAGGGATAGATGCCGATGCCGGTACTGGTGGTGACGCAGGCCTGGGCGCCGTCGAACTCGAACACCATGCCGGCGACGCGCTCGCCGATGCGGCGCGCGAGGCCGGTCAGCGCGGTTTCGTCGGTATCCGGCGCGAGCACCGCAAATTCGTCACCGCCGAGACGGAAGAACATTTCATTGCGCCGGATGATGGCGCCGACGTCGCGCGCCAGCCGCGTCAGCACCTCATCGCCCGCCTGGTGACCGAAGCGGTCGTTCACCGGCTTGAAGCCGTCGAGATCGAACAGCAGCAGGCCGAGCTGGGTGCGACGGCGGGCCGCGTCGGCAATCATCCGCGCGAGTTCTTCGTGGAAGCGGCGACGGTTGTAAAGATTGGTCAGCGGATCGCGTTCCGCCATATTGACCAGCGCCTCGGCGGCACGCCGCTCGGCGGTGACGTCCTCGTAAAGCCAGACGCGGCCGAGAAAGCGGCCGGGCGTGGCCGACGGCACCAGGGCCGACTGCTCGCGGATGATGCGGCCATCGCGCAGCGGAATGTCCTGCGGATCGGTCGGCGCACGGGCGGCCAGTATCGACTTCACGCGCTCGCGGTAGATGTCCTCGTCGGCACGCAATACGGCCGTGCGCTCGATCAGCACCGCATCGCGCATGCCGGACAGGTTCTCGTTCTCGGCGAAGCCCCAGATCGTCTTCAGCATCCGGTTGGCGTGCTGCGCACGGCCATCGCGGTCGACGAAGAGCACACCCAGCTTGATCAGATCGAGCAGCGCTTCCAGCCGCGAACGCTCTTCCTCGCTGCGCGTCAGGTAGTAGTCGCGCAAGCCCTGTTCGCGACGCAGCGCGGTCACCGTGTCGAGCAGCTTCAGTTCGGCTTCCTTGCGGCTCTGGATGTCGTCGGCCGACACGCGCACGCCGAGACAGGTACCCGACTCGTCGTAGATGGGTTGCCAGTTCAGCGAAACCCACACGATGGACCCGTCACGGCGCAGCAGTCTCACCTCGAAATTCTCGCCACTGGCGCCGGCCAGCGCGTCGGCCGCACGGGCGGCGAAGATCTTGCGGTCCTTTTCGTGGATCAGCATGCTCGCCAGATCTTCGGCCAGCAGGCAGTCGAGCGGACTGTGCCCGGTCACCCGTTCGATCGAGCGGTTAACCCAGATGAGCCGCCCCTGCGGGCTGAACCAGGCCTCGACGCCGAAGGTGAAGTCGGCGATCGCGTGAAAGCGCGACTCGCTCTTGCGCAGCGCGGTCACGCGCTCTTCCAGCGCTTGCACCATCTGGTTGAAGGCGCGGGTCAGCCGGGCCAGCGCGTCGTCGCCGCGCACCGGCAAGGGATCGACCTCTTCGGCGCGACGCAGCGCCACCGCCCGGGTTTCGATCGCGCTGACGCCTTCGAGCACCCCGCCCAGCACCCAGCGCGCCAGCCAGACATGCAACAGCAGCACCAACGCACCGAGCGCCAGCGCACCGTTGCGCAACATGGCCAGCGAGGAGAGCAGCCCGGACAGGTCTACGCTGGCACGCAGCACGCCGACCGGCGCACGTCGCCCCGGCTGCAGC
>Ga0123396_128677_pt1 | contig 10215 bp, 6 predicted proteins | sample T10HLNO3metaT_FD_89924 | JGI IMG/M metagenome (GOLD analysis project Ga0123396, IMG submission 89924) | Methane-oxidizing artificial microbial communities from Washington, USA to study methane cycling - T10-HLNO3 metaT (Metagenome... ...
GCGAAGGCGTTGGCTTCCCCGTGATTCAGTCATTTGAAGAACACGAAGGGTTCTCCGGTGTCATTCTCGGTGTTGGAGAGGCGCTTGGACTGCACCCCGAGGCTTTGAACCTTGAGTTTACTACCGAGACAAAGGGAAGCCCCGGCCAAGTAGGAAACGACGACACGAACTTCGTCTTTTACGCACCCAACTGGAAGGAGATCGAGAAGATCTCCGACAGACTCATTAAACTCGGATACAAGCCCGTAAAGGCCCATAACCCATGGTGGGACAGCTACTGCAGCATAAGCTTTAAGGATCCTGACGGCTTCCGCTTCATTATGATTCCCAAAGCAGGTGATCTTGATCCCGCTGAATACAACAACTACCTAAAAGGTGATGATTGCTCAAAGACCCCCTACGCGAGGTACTACAAGTGAAGACAATACGTGTAGCTGGCGCATTTGCCTCGTTGATCGTTGCATTAGGCGTTGAGAGTAACGCCTATGCGCAGGCAACACCATCCACAGGCACTTTGGGACAACGAGCGTACAAGGCCATCTGTATGGGCTGCCACTCTATCGAGCCCAACGTAACAAAAGTTGGACCGAGTTTGGCTGGCCTGATTGGAAGAAAAGCGGGCTCACCTACAGGCTCCGCGGCTCTGCGGGAATCAGGGATTATATGGGACAGCAAGAGTCTGGATGCCTATCTAATGAACCCCCCAGCACTCGTCCCGGGTACCACAATGGTCGTCACCCTCGAGGACCGAGAGGTACGGTCGGCTCTTGTTGGCTATATTGAAGAGTTGGCAAACCCCCGGGTAAAAAACTAGAAGTTCTTGAGCGAGGGAGAAGACGATGCACGAATCGCGAACTAGGGCACAGTCGAATGCTATACGAATCTACTCCGATAGCGCCTACTGCAAATTCGTAGAGGATTTTAGGGAGTACGGAAAATCCGAGCCAAGTCTTGTTCTCGCAGCACAACCCGCTGGTGTATATCCGCACGAAGCAACGCCTGAGTTATGGGTAGGGCTGCAAGTCTCGGGGCGAGGAAATGCAGTTTTTGACTTGGGTTCCGGACCGCGTTCCGCAATGATCGAACCCGGTGACATACTCGTACGAAAGCCGAATGTCTCCTCATTTTATCAGTTCGATCATACACATCGTTTTCTTCTCGTTAGTCTGCCTATGACCGAGGAGATCTTGCAACTCTCATCGGCCTTTGGTTACCCTGAACTTGACTTTGGGACACTGCATGAACACAAGCTAAGCGATCCGTTCCTCGCATCGATGTTGACACAGCTTTGGTACGGGATGCTTTCCGGCTATGTTGACCCCTACCACTATCTCGGTGCGGCCGCGCCGATGATAGTGGCAGAGATGGCAAGCTGCTCTGTACGCCTTTCTAGAAAATCACGAGGCGGTTTGTCGCCTGGAAACAAGAGAAGAATAATCGAATTCTTACACTTCAATTTGGAGAAGCGGATTACCGTAGAAATGATGGCGAGACTTGCCGGTCTTAGCCAACATTACTTTGTCCGCGCCTTCAAGGAGTCATTCGGAATTCCGCCACACCAATACCTTGTCCAACAACGAATTGCAAAAGCACGAACGCTAATTACGGAGAGCACCCAGCCGCTCGACGCCATTGCAGAAATGACCGGATTTTCAGGCCATGGTGCGATGAGTCGAGCGTTTAAGCTGGCCGGCCTACCACCACCAAATCGCCACCGGCGAAACCCTTAATCCCTTTCTGTTTTTCTTCAATCGCTGGTTATCGGCGAGGGATAAACTCGCCCCAAGGAGGAGAAAATGAAAAAATTACACCAACTGACGTTAGCTGCCATCACGATCACTTCACCGAGCCTTGCTTATACAGCGGAGTGGTCAAACCTAAATATCCAGTATCTGTACAGCAGCAGATACAAGGAGCCGTTCAACAACGAACGAATCGCCAAACAGACTGTAACAATTGAGTACGCCAACGCTTATTCTTTGGGGAGCAATTATGCATATATTGATATTGCACGATCAGAAAAGGAGGAAATCGGCGCCATATCGGGACAAAAAGAAGGTCCCACAGACTTCTTTGGCGAGTGGTATCACACTCTCAGTCTGAGCAAAGTTCTTAAGCGTCCAATGCAAGTCGGATGGATTCGGGATGTGGGCTGGCTAGCGGGAATCTCGGCGGGCTCAAAGACCAGTGAGTTTAGACCAGACACGCGCGCTTGGGTGACTGGAATTGAATTCACCCTTCCGTCTCCCGCAGGAGGCTATCAGAACATTTCCTTCTCCGGCTACTTCGATGATAGTCGCAATGCCTTCGGCGAAGTTCAATCGCGCGACACGTATCGTATCGCACATTGCTTTCTAATTCCTTTCACCTTCGGCGGAATTGAAGGAAAACTCGAGGGGTACTGGAAAGCAATTGGCCCCGCTTTCGAAGGCTCAAAAACTCAATTCTTGACACAGCCGCGTCTATTGCTTGATATTTCTCGGTTTGTCGGCGCCGCACCAAGATCCCTCTATGGCGGGATTGAGTACCAGTACTATCGCAACAAATACGGTACAACCACCGACGAAAGCCATCCGCAGTTAATGCTCCAATTGAACCTCTAGTACCTGCTAAAGTCTTTTCAACCTTTCCCGATTCATTGGATCGGGAAAGGTTGTTTATTAACCAAACAGAAATTTAGTCCCCGCTCCTTGCCTAAGGCGTCCCCTCAACTTACTTCTCTACAGCAGGGAGTGTGACGCCCCATACGCTCGCGCTTCTCTTCCTCGACGAGTTAAGCGCCGTGTTCCTTCATCGCCGCCTCAATGTGAATAGGCCGGCGAGACAGTTTATTCGCTATCCACCCCGCAACAAGTGCGGGCAACGAAAGCAATAGAAACAGCCAGAAGGCGGCCAACGTTGCGCCCTCCTTACCGCCAGGGTCAGCCAAACCGGCAGCGTTCGCAATTAATCCAGCAATCGCCGCGCCTAAAGCAGTCGCGTATAGCTGCACTGTTGTAATTGACGCAGCAGCGAGATTTTCTTGTCCGGCCGGTGCTTCGTCAAGGATTCGCGCAAGAAGATGAGGCCATCCCATTCCCACTCCAAATCCTGTGGCGAGCAACGCAAGGCATGTGATCCAGAAGTCGTAACCAAACGCAGCCGACTCCTTCGGCAGTAGAACGGCGAGAGAGATTGAAGCAGCTGTAACAATGAGAGGCCCTGTTCGCACAGCTCGCTTGGCCCATATTTCGTTTGCGGAAGAGCTGATTAATGAAGCGATTGTCCAGCCTGCCGCCATGCTTGCTGTCAGATAACCTGACAATAAGGCCGAGTGCCCTTGGATGGATTGCAGAAAGTAAGGAACGAAGATTTCGGCGCTCAGCGCGATCATGAGCAGAGCTATGCACATATATATCTGACCAAGCGCACGGTTCATCGTATAAGCGCCCTCTGGTAGCAGTCTTTGCGCCGGGCGTTTATCCATTTTCGGCAACGGTACGATAAGCAACATGCCACACACGAGAATTGGAATTTTCCAAGATGTTTGTTCAATGACACCTGCGACACTTATGAGTCCGACAGACGTGACTAATGTCATTAACTGAACAAGCGGAAACCCTTGTTTCCTACGCACTTCAGCCGCTCCTTTCGGTAAGCAATTGCCCGCTAAGATCGCAAGAAGAGCGCAGGCAGGCAGAAGCACCCAAAACGCGTGCCGCCAACTTCCGACCTGCGCCAGGACTCCTCCAATGGCAGGACCGCACAATGTCGCACCGCCCCACATTCCCGATACAAGCGCCATAGCGCGCGTCCATAGTGAAGGTGGAAACAACGTGCGAATCAGCGAGTAGCTCAGAGCGAACAGGAGGCCGCCACCGAGGCCCTGGATGAAGCGTCCGATCAGCAGCCAGGCCATGAGCGGAGCGAGCGCGCAGATCGCCGACCCCACGGAGAAGGCGCCGAGCGCAAGCCAGTAAGACGCCTTAGGTCCGGATCGCAGCTCAAGTTCAGCCGCTATTGCCGATCCAATGATCGCTGCAACAACGAATAGCGTCGTGTTCCAAGCGTAGTATGGGAGGCCCCCGATGTCCTTGACGACCGATGGAAGGATCGTTGTAACAATATAAACATTGACTGCATGCAGAGCCACGCCAGCAGCAAGAACGATGGTCTTCGATGCAGATCCCTTACAGAAGAGTCCACGCCATGTTGCACTTGCTGGCGTCGTCGGATTGCGTGAGGTCACTTGTTCGGCTTCCTGTACGATAAGCAAGTTATTTCTTGCATATTAGCAGCGCCGTTTAATTTAGCAAGGATTTACTTGGATATTTCTTCTTCAAAGGCGGGTGACCGCATACTTTTCATGATCAAGACGAAGGGGCCGGCCTCCACGGCCTCGCTCGCGAGACAACTTGGGATCACGCCAGAAGCGGCCCGCCAGCAGGTCCAAAAGCTTGTTTCAGAAGGTTTAATTGATGGTCGGCCAGAGTGCAGGGCTTCAGCCGGCCGTCCTAGGCAAGTTTGGGCGCTAACTGCCGCCGGCTTCAGCCGTTTTCCTGACGCCCACTCGCAACTAGCTGTGCAACTACTCTCCAGTGTTCGAGTGGCCTTCGGTGACGATGGCCTAGAGCTGCTCTTGGCACGTCGCGACGAGGAAAGTCTGCGTGAGTACAGGCGCGCCTGCGGTGAAGCTACGGACACCAAAACGCGCCTGCACCGGCTCGCAGAGGCTCGAACAGCTGAAGGGTATATGGCCAGAGTAGAGACTGACGGCCAAGATCTTCTGCTTATCGAAGACCATTGCCCCATTTGCGCCGCCGCAAGTGCCTGTCAGGGGTTTTGCAGTTCGGAGTTACAAGTCTTTCAGGAGGTACTTGGACCGTCAGCATTCATTCGGCGCATTGAGCACCTTCAAGCAGGCGGCCACCGTTGCGTCTATCGGATCAGTCCAAAGTAAGCAGCGATGCACTCAGGTGTTTCGAGACGGCAAGAAGGGCGAAACAGATATTGTTGATCGCACGGTTGTCGGGGCAAGTCCAAGCCTCTGACGCCAGGTAACTCGGACAGAGGCGTGGCGGGCAAACGCTTCCGACAAGAGTAGTAGCCAGCTGAACAGCCCCGAATTGGACAGTCTCCTTCGAGCGGATGCCTCAAACGACGGGCGCTCAAGGTCGTCAATGCGTTTCCTTAATATTGGAAAGGCATAATTCTCATCCTGCTAATTCAGACAGGCTCTCGAACGCCGCGCACAAGTCAACGTCGACCACTCCGTCCCGAAAGATTGGCCGTGGCCTGCCTGGCGCCCACATCGTCCAGTTCCCCTCCGAGAAGAACCAGCGAGTGATCCCTGTTGGGGGCCGGCTTGCAGCAGACATGTGCCTGCTTCTTGAGCTTGACCCCTCGATCAAGGGCTACAGATCCCGGCTAACGAAGCGGCCCAGTACCGGATGGTAGTGAACAGTGCCAAACACGCATTCTCCTCCGAGAGCGCGAAGCCCCAAGTTCATGCGCCGAGGCGACGTATGCACTTCTGCGCGGCATCGCTCATCTCTACCCGCTGGACAACCTCGTGCACCGCCACTCTTGTCATTAATTTGACCCCACTCCTGTCCCAATCATTAAGCGGCCCAGGGTAAAGTCAGTTTCAATGGGCTGCATATAGTCGAGATCACAAGTCGTGCAGGCCGGGAGAGACCTACTACTCTCCTCTCTAACGAGAGATTGTTTGTCTCGGATGCGTAAGAGAGAGGACAGCAAGGTCTTTTGGGGCCGAGAGCACGCAACACTCGCGCGCACCAGACCGCTCTCCAATCCAACATGAACAAGAAAAAGGGCGCCCGAGGGCGCCCTGAGGCGTGCGTTACTGTCGCGAATGAGACGTTATCGTCTCTAATGAGAATCTACGACCATCCATCAATCCCAACTCAACGCCCCACCCGTCTGATACTCGATCACCCGGGTTTCGAAGAAGTTGCGTTCCTTCTTCAGGTCGATCATTTCGCTCATCCACGGGAAGGGGTTCTCGGCGCCCGGGTACAGCACATCCAGACCGATCTGCTGGGCGCGGCGGTTGGCGATGAAGCGCAGGTATTCCTTGAACATGTTGGAGTTCAGGCCGAGCACGCCGCGCGGCATGGTGTCTTCGGCGTAGCGGTATTCCAGCTCGACGGCCTTGCGGAACAGCGCCTTCAACTCTTCGCGGAATTCCGGGGTCCAGAGGTGCGGGTTTTCGAGCTTGATCTGGTTGATCAGGTCGATGCCGAAATTGCAGTGCATGGACTCGTCGCGCAGGATGTACTGGTACTGCTCGGCGGCGCCGGTCATCTTGTTCTGGCGACCGAGGGCGAGGATCTGCACGAAGCCGACGTAGAAGAACAGGCCTTCCATCAGGCAGGCAAACACGATGAGGCTCTTCAGCAGTTGCTGGTCGGCTTCGGGCGTGCCGGTCTTGAAGGCCGGGTCGGTCAGCACGTCGATGAAGGGGATGAGGAACTCGTCCTTGTCACGGATGGACTGCACTTCGTGATAGGCGTTGAACACCTCGCCTTCGTCCAGGCCCAGCGACTCGACGATGTACTGGTAGGCGTGGGTGTGGATGGCCTCTTCGAAGGCTTGGCGCAGCAGGTACTGGCGGCACTCGGGCGCGGTGATGTGGCGGTAGGTGCCGAGCACGATGTTGTTGGCGGCCAGCGAATCGGCGGTGACGAAGAAGCCGAGGTTGCGCTTGACCAGACGGCGTTCGTCGTCGGTCAGGCCGTTCGGCGACTTCCACAGTTCGATGTCGCGCTGCATGTTCACTTCCTGCGGCATCCAGTGGTTGGCGCAGCCGGCGAGGTACTTTTCCCAGGCCCACTTGTACTTGAAGGGCACGAGCTGGTTCACGTCGGTGCCGCCGTTGATGACGCGCTTGTCTTCGGCGCGGATGCGGCGCATGCGCGCGTCACCCTGGGCGGCCGGCGTGGCCGGCGGCGACATCGGCAGTTCGCGCGAGTCAGGCATCGGAGTGCGCAGCGCCAGGCCGGGTTGCGTTGCGGTCATCGGCAGGTCGTCTTCGAAACTCAGCATTGTTGTTCTCTCCTTCAGTCGGCGCGCGCGGCGCGCCGGGTATTGCTTTAGTCAGGTGGGGCGATGCGCGGAGCACGCTCCGCTCGCCCCTGGCCCCCAGCCTCTAGCCCCCACCCTTGCCTGCAGAAGCAGACAAGGGTGGAAAGTCCTCACTGGCAGGCTTCGCAGGTCGGGTCGTCGATGGCGCAGAACTTGGGCGCCGGCTCTTCGGACTGGCTGGGCACCGCGTTCAGTTCGCCGCCGCGGCCGGTGGATTTCTCGGCGTGGGTGGCGCCCATGGCGCGCAGGTAGTACGTGGTCTTCAGGCCGCGCAGCCAGGCCAGCTTGTAGGTTTCGTCCAGCTTCTTGCCCGAGGCGCCAGCCATGTAGATGTTCAGGCTCTGCGCCTGGTCGATCCACTTCTGGCGGCGCGACGCGGCTTCGACCAGCCACTTCGGCTCGACCTCGAAGGCGGTCGCGTAGAGCGCGCGGATGTCGGCCGGGATGCGGTCGATGCGCGACAGCGAGCCGTCGAAATACTTCAGGTCGGCGACCATCACTTCGTCCCACAGACCCAGCTTCTTCAGGTCGCGCACCAGGTGCTCGTTCACCACGGTGAATTCGCCCGACAGGTTCGATTTGACGAACAGGTTCTGGTAGGTCGGCTCGATGCTGGCATCGACGCCGATGATGTTCGAAATGGTGGCGGTCGGTGCGATCGCCAGGCAGTTCGAATTGCGCATGCCGTAGTTGGCGATGCGGTTGCGCAGCGCGTCCCAGTCCATCGTGACCGAACGGTCGACTTCGAGGTAGCCGCCGCGCTGCTCGGCCAGGATGTCCAGCGAGTCGTGCGGCAGGATGCCGCGGTCCCACAGGCTGCCCTTGTAGCTGGAATAGCGGCCGCGCTCTTCGGCCAGTTCGGTCGAGGCCCAGTAGGCGTAGTAGGCCACCGCTTCCATCGAACGGTCGGCGAACTCGACCGCCGCGTCGGAGGCGTACGGCGTGCGCAGTTCGTGCAGCGCTTCCTGGAAGCCCATCAGGCCCATGCCGACCGGGCGGTGCTTCAGGTTGGCGTTGCGCGCCTTGCCGACCGAGTAGTAGTTGATGTCGATCACGTTGTCGAGCATGCGCATCGCAGTGCGGATGGTCTTGCGCAGCTTGTCGTGGTCGAGCGCCTTGCCGCCGTTGCCGTCGTCCTTCAGGTGGGCGACCAGATTTACCGACCCGAGATTGCACACGGCGATTTCGGTGTCCGAGGTGTTCAGCGTGATTTCGGTGCACAGGTTGCTGGAATGAACGACACCGACATGCTGCTGCGGCGAACGCAGGTTGCACGGATCCTTGAAGGTGATCCACGGGTGGCCGGTTTCGAACAGCATCGACAGCATCTTGCGCCACAGCGCGACCGCCTGCGTCTTCTTGAACAGACGGATCTCACCGCGCGCGGCCTTCTCTTCGTAGCGGGTGTAGGCCTGCTCGAAGGCGCTGCCGTAGAGGTCGTGCAGGTCCGGGCAGTCGGCCGGCGAGAACAGCGTCCATTCGCCGTTCTCCATCACGCGGCGCATGAACAGGTCGGGAATCCAGTTGGCCGTGTTCATGTCGTGCGTGCGGCGGCGGTCGTCGCCAGTGTTCTTGCGCAGGTCGAGGAATTCCTCGATGTCGAGGTGCCAGCTTTCCAGGTAGGCGCAGACGGCGCCCTTGCGCTTGCCACCCTGGTTCACCGCGACCGCGGTGTCATTGACCACCTTCAGGAAGGGGACCACGCCCTGCGACTTGCCGTTGGTGCCCTTGATGTGCGAGCCCAGCGCACGCACCGGCGTCCAGTCGTTGCCCAGACCGCCGGCGAACTTGGCCAGCAGCGCGTTTTCCTTGATCGCCTCGAAAATGCCATCGAGATCGTCGGCCACCGTGGTGAGGTAGCAGGACGACAGCTGCGGGCGCAGCGTGCCGCTGTTGAACAGCGTCGGCGTCGAGCTCATGAAGTCGAAGCTGGACAGCAGCTTGTAGAACTCGATCGCGCGCTCTTCGCGGTTGATTTCGTTCAGCGCCAGACCCATGGCGACGCGCATGAAGAACACCTGCGGCAGTTCGATGCGGCGGTCGCGGATGTGCAGGAAGTAGCGGTCGTACAGCGTCTGCAGGCCGAGGTAGTTGAAGCGCAAGTCGTTGCGGTGGTCCAGTGCGGCGCCCAGCTTGGCGAGGTCGAACTGGGCCAGCTTGGAATCGAGCAGTTCGGCTTCGATGCCCAGCTTGATGTAGCGCGGGAAGTACTCGGCGTAGGCGGTGGCCATGGCGGCCTGCGACGTCTCCTCGCCCAGCACTTCGTTGCGGATGGTGTGCAGCAGCAGGCGGGCGGTGACGTAGCCGTAGGCCGGGTCCTGCTCCAGCAGCGAGCGGGCGGCCATGATGGCGGACTTGCGCACTTCCTCGACCGGTACGCCGTCGTACAGATTGGACAGCGTGGCGTTCAGGATGGCGTCGACCGACACCACGTCGCCCAGCGCCTCGCACGAGGCTTCGATCAGACCACGCAGCGCGGCGTGGTCCAGCGGCATGCGACGGTTACCGTCGACCACGTGCAGCACCGGCTGGTCAGCCGCGGCCTCGACCGCGTGCTGCTTCTGCGCACGCTCGGCGGCGCGCTTCTCGCGGTACAGCACATAGGCGCGGGCCACGTCGTGCTCGGCCGAGCGCATCAGCGCCAGTTCGACCTGGTCCTGGATGTCTTCGATGTGGAAGGTGCCGCCGTGCGGCTGGCGGCGCACCAGTGCCTGCACCACCTGGGTGGTGATGCCACCCACCTGTTCGCGCACGCGCGCCGACGCGGCACCCTGCCCGCCATTCACCGCCAGGAAAGCCTTGGTCACCGCGATCGAAATCTTGGCCGGCTCGAAGTTCACCACCGCACCGTTGCGGCGGATCACCTTGTAGTCAGCGTGCAGGGCGGCCGTGTTCGGCAGCTCGTCGATGCTGATCTGGTCGGGGCTGGGGGACTGCGTACGGGGGCTCGTGTGTTCGGCGGTCAATTGCATGCGGACGTCTCCCTGTGAGGCCGTCGCGAGCGCGACGGAGAGCGGTTTTTGATGGGATTTCGACAAAGGGGGGCGCCCCAAAAAGTTTGTCTCAAGACAGAGGCCGCAGTCACTTAAACATTTGCAGTAAATACAATTAAAGCAGACCACTCAAAGC